>Ga0210144_1000661_pt1 | contig 16719 bp, 11 predicted proteins | sample Muzzi_PWA_D2_FD_185532 | JGI IMG/M metagenome (GOLD analysis project Ga0210144, IMG submission 185532) | Wetland microbial communities from San Francisco Bay, California, USA, that impact long-term carbon sequestration - Muzzi_PWA_D2 (SPAdes) | ecosystem: Environmental > Aquatic > Marine >...
ACCGGGATGTGCGGCATGATACCCGCCAGTACGTCATTGCGCTCCCGCGGCGACTCGCCGACCGACAACCCGCCGAGGGCATAGCCGTCGAAGCCGGTTTCCAGGAGACCCGCCAGGGACTCCTCGCGCAATGCCGCGTACATGCCCCCCTGAACGATGCCGAACAGGGCGGCCGGATTATCCCCGTGCGCGATCCGGCTGCGCCGCGCCCAGCGCAGCGAAAGCTCCATGGATGCACGGGCTTGCGTTTGCGTCGCGGGATAGGGCGTACATTCGTCGAACACCATGACGATATCGGCGCCGAGCGCACGCTGCACCTGCATCGACTCCTCCGGGCCCATGTAGACCCGGTCGCCGTTCACCGGCGAGCGGAAGGTCACACCCTGCTCGGTGATCTCGCGCAGGCTGTCGAGACTGTAGACCTGGAATCCCCCCGAATCGGTCAGTATCGGACCGTCCCAGTGCATGAACTCGTGCAGCGTACCGAACCGGCTGATGACTTCGACACCCGGTCGCAGCATGAGGTGAAAGGTATTGCCGAGGATGATCTGTGCCCCGCTCTCACTCACCTCCTCCGGCGTCATTGCCTTGACCGTCCCATAGGTGCCGACCGGCATGAACGCGGGAGTGTCCACGATACCACGCTCGAAAAACAGGCGACCGCAGCGCGCCCTTCCGTCCACGCTGTCGAGTACAAGGTCCATCAGTTCCGCCGCATCGTCATGCGTCGCCACGTGCGCTGATATACATCGCGTCGCCGTAGCTGAAAAAATGGTAGCCCGATTCGACGGCATGCCGGTAGGCCCCCATGACGGCCTCGTAACCGGCAAAGGCACAAACGAGCATCAGCAGGGTCGATTCCGGCAGATGAAAGTTCGTCAGCAACGCGTCCACGCTCCTGAATCGGTAACCCGGCGTGATGAACAGATTGGTGTCACCGCAATAAGGAGCGAGATCGCCATTCCGGCACGCCGACTCGAGAGCGCGCACGGACGTTGTTCCCACCGCAACGACCCTGCCGCCACGCTGCCGGGTCTCGGCGATCTTTTCGCAAGCGGTCGAATCGACCACACAGTATTCATGGTGCATGACGTGTTCGCTGATATTCTCGACGCGGACCGGCTGGAATGTGCCGGCGCCGACATGCAGGGTTACGCAGGTGAAATCGACCTCGCGGGCATCCAGACGCCGCAGCAGCTCTTCATCGAAGTGCAGCCCGGCTGTCGGCGCGGCGACCGCACCCGGTACACGCGCATAAACAGTCTGGTAACGCTCCCTGTCCAGCGCTTCATCCATTCTTTTCATGTACGGTGGCAACGGCATGTGCCCCACCCGCTCCAGCAGATCCGGCAGGCTGCAAACACCGGAAAATTCAACTTCGAACAAATCGTCAGCACGGCCGGTGACATCCGCGCGCACGTCCCCGTCGAGCAGCAGAATGGCGCCCGGGCGGGGCGTCTTGGGCGCACGCAGGTGTACCAGGGCGCTGTTCGGACCGGTAATGCGTTCCACCAGCATCTCCACCCTGCCGCCGGTTGGCTTGCGGGCGTAGAGACGCGCCGGAATCACCCGGGTGTCGTTGTATACCAGCAGGTCGCCGGGTGCGAGCAGTTCCGGCAGATCGGTAAACTGCCGGTCGTGCAAGCAGGCGTTCCCGGGGTCGAGGCACAACAGGCGACTGGCACTGCGTGACGGAGCGGGGTGCGTGGCGATGAGTTGCCCGGGCAAGTCATAGTAAAAATCGCTGCGCTGCATGGCGCGTGATGGTATCACACGGGCATAACAGACGGCTTGCCCGCTTGCGGGGATTGCTTATACTAGCGTCCTCATGCCGGGATGGCGGAACTGGTAGACGCGCCAGACTCAAAATCTGGTGAGGGCAACCTCGTGCGAGTTCGATTCTCGCTCCCGGCACCAAAAACAGGTCTGGCAGGAATAACATCTTGACAAATATTTTGCCAACAATAATGACAAATACCATCACGCCACCGGTTGTTTATCACGGCAAGCCATTCCGCCCGTCCGGCGTGATTTACTAGCAAGGATCAACCATGTCAGGAACACGCTTCACGCTGGAGGTCCAGCCCCGCATCCCGCACCAACTGAAACGCCTGGACGAACTCGCCAATAATCTGCTCTACAGCTGGGACCGGCAGGTGCGCAGGCTGTTCACCCGGCTCGACCAGGATCTCTGGGGTTCCTGCGGCCACAACCCCAAGACGTTCCTGCGGCGCATCTCCCAGCAACGACTGAAGGAAGCCGCCGATGACCGGGTGTTCATGGAGGATTTCAACCGCATCCTTTCCTCCTACGACAGCTATCTCGAGCAGGGAACCCACCCCCTCATTCAGGGTTATCTCGATGCCGATCAGGACCTGATCGCCTATTTCTGCGCCGAATTCGGCTTCCATGAAAGCCTGCCCATCTATTCCGGCGGCCTCGGCATCCTGGCGGGCGATTACTGCAAGGCCGCCAGCGATCTCGGCATCCCGTTCGTTGCCGTCGGAATACTTTACCGGCAGGGCTATTTCACCCAGACCATCGATGCACACGGCAACCAGCTGGCCCATTACCAGCCCACCGATTTCAGCGCGTTGCCGATTACCCAGATCAAGGATGGCAGCGGCAAGCCGCTGCGCGTCGCTGTTCATCTGAACGGGCGCAAGGTGCAGCTGAACATCTGGCAGGCGAAAGCCGGCCATATCACCCTGTACCTGCTCGACAGCGATCTGGAAGAGAACCACGAGCATGACCGCATCATCACCCACCAGCTCTACGGTGGTGACAAGAACACGCGCATACAGCAGGAGATCGTTCTGGGCATCGGCGGCGTGCGGGCGTTGCGTGCGATCGGCATACAACCCACGGTGTGGCATATTAACGAGGGACACTCCGCTTTCCAGATACTCGAACGCTGCCGCGAGTGTGTTCAGCAGGGCCAGGATTTCTCCACCGCCCTCGAGGTCGTTGCCGCCGGCACGGTATTCACCACGCACACCCCAGTCGCCGCGGGTCACGACATCTTCGATCACGGCCTGTTGAGCCACTATTTCGTGGATTACATACAGGAACTGGGAATTGAGATGCAGCGCCTGCTGGATCTCGGCGCCACGCCCGGCAACCCGGGCAGCTTCAACCAGACCGCCTTTGCACTGCGCGGTTCCAGGTACCATAACGGGGTAAGCCGCATTCACGGCGGCGTCGCCTCCGAGATGGAGGGCTATATCTGGCCGCAGGTACCGCATGCGGAGAATCCGATCGGGTATGTCACCAACGGCGTTCATCTGCCCACGTTTCTGGCGCACGAATGGTCCAACCTCTACGACATGCGCTTCGGACGCGCCTGGCGTGACGAGCTGCTCAACAGTGAGTACTGGGATCTGGTCGATGAAATTCCCGACCACAGCTACTGGAGCCTGCGCCAGTCCCTGAAAACCGACCTGCACGAAAACACCCTGCGGCGCGCCCTGCTGCAATTCAGGCGCAATGGCTGCAGTGAAGCGTTGATGGAACGTCTGACACGCTATCTCGTGCCGGGAGAATCCGATATCCTCACCATCGGCTTCGCAAGACGCTTCGCCACCTACAAGCGCGCAACCCTGCTGTTTTCAGACCCGCCTCGCCTGAAGCGTCTGCTCAACAACCCGGAACAGCCGGTACTGCTGCTGTTTGCGGGCAAGGCGCATCCGCACGATGTGCCAGGCCAGGAACTGATACGCAAGATACACGAATTCTCTCTGGACCCCGACTTCATCGGCAAGATCATCCTGCTGGAAGGCTACGATATGGCGCTGGCGCGCAAACTCGTCACGGGGGTCGATGTCTGGCTGAACACACCCGAGTATCCCCTGGAGGCCAGCGGCACTTCCGGACAGAAGGCTGCAATGAACGGCGTGATCAATCTGAGCGTGCTGGATGGCTGGTGGGCCGAGGGCTACAACGGCGAAAATGGCTGGGCCATCACGCCGCACGCACCCAACTTCGAAGCCATTTATCGCAACCACGAAGAAGCCAACGACCTTCTCGACCTGCTCGAAAATCAGGTCATTCCGACCTACTACGACCGCAACAGCCAGGGCTATTCGGAAAACTGGGTCAAGATGTCCAAGGCGTCGATGAAATCCTGCATACACAAGTTCAACGCACAGCGCATGGTTCGCGACTATATCTACAAGTACTACGCGCCTGCCAGCCGTCAAAGCAGCGTGTACTGCGACGACAATTTCCAGGGGGGCAGAGAACTCGCGCAATGGAAAGCGCGTCTCGAGCGGTCATGGCCCGCGGTCTCCCTGCGACGCATCGACAATGCAGCCACCTGTATCATGTCCGGCGACAGCCTCAACATCCGGGTAGCGGCAATTCTGGGGGAATTGACTGCAGAAGACGTCATTGTCGAATGCGTCATCGGCACCGAGAACGAACACGGGCTGTTCACGGAGCACAAGCGCATACCCTTTGAATCCGCCGGCGACAATGACCGGGGTGAAGCAGTCTTCGAACTCAACCTTGTTCCGCCGCTGTCCGGACTGCAGATCTACAAGTTGCGCATTTATCCGCACCACCGGCTGCTGTGCCACCGCTTCGAGACCGGGCGTATCATCTGGCTTTAACAGCCGGCAGCGGGCGCGGCCTGTCTCAGTTTCGGCCGCGTCCGTAAAGCTGTATCAGCTGGCGCAGGCGCCCGGGGAGGTCGGCTGGCACCTGCTCCCAGTCAAACTGCCAGGTCCAGTTGTTCGCGGTTGTCCCTGGCATGTTCATACGGTGCTCGCTGCCCAGTTCCAGGATGTCCTGCATCGGCAGGATCGCCAGCCTGGCAACCGAGGCCAGCGCAGCACGGATCAGCGGCCAGGGCATATGCTCCGGAAGATTGCCCAGGTAGTCATTGACCGCCTGGCGCTGCGCTTCGTCACAGCCCAGGTACCAGCCCAGCGTGGTGTCATTGTCGTGCGTGCCGGTGTAGACAACCGATCGGGGCACGTGATTGTGCGGCAGGTAGGGATTATCCGACCCGCCGCCGAAGGCAAACTGGAGTATTTTCATTCCGGGCAGATCAAACCGGTCACGCAGCGCTTCGACCTCGGGGGTTATGGTGCCAAGATCCTCCGCGACCAGCGGGAGTTGCCCGTAAGACTCCTGCAGCCGCGCAAACAGCGCTTCACCTGGCGCCGTCACCCAGCGCCCGTGAATGGCGGTATCGGCCGACGCGGGAATCTCCCAGTACTTCTCGAAGCCACGGAAATGATCCAGCCGGAGAATATCGAACAACTCCAGCTGCGAGCGGATCCGTTCCAGCCACCAGTGAAAGTCATCCTCCATGATCCGGTCCCAGCGATACAGCGGGTTCCCCCATCGCTGTCCCGTTGCTGAGAAATAATCGGGTGGCACACCGGCTACGACTTCCGGGTGGCCTGTCGCATCCAGGGAAAACAGATCGCGGTGTGACCAGATATCGGCACTGTCGTGCGCGACAAAAATCGGGATATCGCCGAACAGCGCGATGTCATTTTGATGCGCATAGTCTCGCAGGGCAGCCCACTGGGAGAAAAACACGAACTGTTCGAAACATACCTGCTCACATTCCACGCCATGTTGTTCACGAAATGTCTGTAGCGCGGCGGCATCCCGATCACGCAGCGGTGCGGGCCAATCCAGCCAGGAGGTCTCTCCCTGTGCATGCCTGATGACCCGGAACAGGGCGTAATCATCCAGCCAGGTGGCATGCTGTTGCCTGAAATCGGCGAATGCCGCGCGATCCCCGTCGTGCGCGTGGTGTTCAAAACCCGTCCTGGCCTGCGCGAGGGCGGTGTCCGCAAGCCGCTGGTCCTGTTCCAGCCAGCCACGTGCGATCAGATCATCGATACAGATCAGGTCTGCATTGCCGGCGTGCACGGACATGCACTGATAGGGCGAACCGTCGTTGTGAATCGGACCCAGTGGCAGGGTCTGCCATACACTGAACCCGCACTGCCTGAGAAAATCGATAAAACACCGGGACTTGTGCCCCAGACAGCCACCGGACTGGCTGTCGGGCAATGACGTGGGGTGCAAAAGCAGCCCGGCACGACGCTCATTTAATGACTTGTCCAAGGGAAGCGATCGGGTCTGTTTATACAGGCGTAAATTATCGGGTATCGGGCGTACCGCCCGCCGTTAACCAGCCGGCCTGCCTGACGGGACACACCGGATCAGCCGGCGTACGGGGCAGCAGCGGGCGCCGTGCCGGAAGGAAACCAGCGTCTGACGCCGTTCAGCGCACAAAGTGAAACTCCTGTCCGAGCATTTCCGGCGTTACCAGCACCACGCCCCCGGGGCTGATGTGAAAACGGGCCTTGTCCTCCTCGTGATTTTTACCGATCACCATGCCATCCGGGATCTCGCAGCCCTTGTCGATGACGGCACGACTGATGCGGCAATTGCGTCCGATACGGACATTGGGAAGTACAACGACATCATCGAGCACGGTATAGGACTTGACCCTGACATTGGAGAAAAGCAGCGAGTGGCGCACCGTGGCGCCCGAAATCAGGCAACCGCCGGATACCATGGAGTCCACCGCCATGCCACGGCGGTCATCATCATCGAATACGAATTTAGCCGGTGGCAGCTGCTCCTGATAGGTCCAGATTGGCCATTCCTCGTCGTAGAGATTGAGTTCCGGAAGAACCCCGATCAACTCAAGATTGGTCTCCCAGAAAGCATCGATGGTACCGACATCCCTCCAGTAGGCGGTCTGCCCGCTCTGTGATTCTCTGAACGGATAACTGAAAACACGGTACTTCTTGATCATCCTGGGAATGATATCGTGCCCGAAATCGTGCGTGGAATGAGCCTCGTCCGCATCCTTTATCAGCTGCTCGTAAAGAAAATTCGTATTGAACACGTAGATTCCCATGGATGCCAGCGCAAGATCGGACGACCCCGGCATCGGCTGCGGGGCCGACGGTTTTTCGCTGAAATCGAATACCCGGCCGTCTTCCTGTACCGACATGACACCAAAGGCTCTGGCCTGTTCGAGCGGTACCTCGATGCAACCCACGGTCATGTCCGCCCCCCGCTCGACATGATGGGCGATCATGGGACCGTAATCCATCTTGTAGACATGGTCGCCCGCCAGCACCAGGACGTATTCCGGTTTGTGAGTGCGGATGATATCCAGGTTCTGATACACGGCATCCGCCGTACCGGCGTACCAGGACGGCTCGATGCGCTGCTGTGCAGGCAACAGTTCGATGAATTCACCGAATTCACCGCGAAGAAATCCCCATCCCTGCTGAATATGCTGGATGAGGGAATGCGCCTTGTACTGGGTGATCACGCCAATCATGCGTATCCCCGAGTTCATGCAGTTGGAAAGCGGGAAATCGATGATGCGGAATTTACCTCCGAAAGGCACAGCGGGTTTGGCGCGCCACGTGGTCATCTGCTGCAGGCGGGAACCACGTCCTCCGGCCAGCACCAGCGCCAGAGTATTACGCGTCAAACGACTGACAAATCGGTGAGTCTGATTCATGGACGGTGCGTTATCTGTCTGATCAGTAGTTTCAAGAAAACTCCTTTACGGGATTGATGATCCGGTAAACGGCGTTATTGTATGGGTAACCACATTGCCTGTATAGTTGCGCGGCACTCTTCGCACGCATTAATTCTGGATGCGCGGCCCATCCTCAGCCGTCACCATAACACCGCCACCCGATGCAGCAACCAGATCCGGACATAAAGCCTCAGCCCGGCGTTTCCAGAGAGATCCAATGCCTGCTGGATGCGCGACACCCCGATCCGTTCAGCGTGCTGGGGCGCCAAGTATTCAAGAACCGCGAAACGATCCGCGTCATCCTGCCACGCGCGGCCTGGGTGCGCATCGTGGAGACCGGGGTATCCCTGGATCGCATCGCCAATACAGACCTGTTCGAGTGGCAGGGGCAGGCAGGCAGCCTGCCGGAACGCTACCGGCTCATATGGCAGGACGGTTACGGGGTGGAGCATGTCGCCTATGATCCCTACTGTTTCCCGCCGCAGCTATCGGACTTCGACCTGCACCTGTTTGGAGAAGGTAAACACTGGCACATTTACCGTATTCTGGGAGCCCACCACAGGCAATATGACGGCATCGATGGTGTACTGTTCGCCGTCTGGGCCCCTTCGGCGGAACGCGTCAGCGTCGTTGGTGATTTCAACGGCTGGGATGGGCGCACTCATCCCATGCGTGCACGCGGCAGCAGCGGAATATGGGAACTGTTCATCCCCGGTCTGGACAGCGGCCAACCTTACAAGTACGAAATTCTCAGCCGGGCTGACGGGAAACTCCTATTAAAAACAGACCCCTATGGGCAGCACTTCGAGCTGCGACCCGATACCGCCTCACTCATACCCGCAGCGTCCTCCTTTGAATGGAATGACGGGCCATGGCTGGAGAGCCGAAGCAGGAGTGACTGGCGGCATAATCCCGTCTGCATCTACGAAGTTCACCTGGGTTCCTGGAGGCGGGATGAGCACGGTCGTTTCCTGAACTACCGGACGCTGGCACGGGATCTGGTCGACTACGTCGGGCAAACCGGATTCACCCATATCGAACTGTTACCCGTCACTGAACACCCTCTCGATGCCTCCTGGGGCTACCAGACGACGGGGTATTTCGCCCCGACCAGCCGGTTCGGCAGCCCGGACGACTTCCGTTACTTCGTTGACCTCTGCCACCGCAACGGCATCGGCGTCCTGCTGGACTGGGTCCCGGCTCACTTCCCCAGGGACAGCTTTGGACTTGCCCGCTTCGATGGCACCGCCCTGTACGAACACCAGGATCCGCGCCGCGGTGAGCATGCCGACTGGGGCACACTGATCTACAACTATGGCAGAAACGAGGTGAGCAACTTCCTGCTGTCGAGCGCCATTTACTGGATGGAGGAATTCCATCTTGACGGCCTGCGTGTCGATGCGGTCGCCTCCATGCTGTATCACGACTATTCGCGGGATAACGATCAGTGGCTGCCGAACATCTATGGCGGTCGGGAGAATCTCGAGGCTGTCAGTTTCCTGCGCGAACTGAACACCGTCACCCACAGCGCCTATCCAGGCACGGTCATCATCGCCGAGGAATCAACCGCATGGCCAGGCGTCAGCCGGCCGGTAAACCTGGGAGGACTGGGTTTCAGTATGAAGTGGAACCTGGGCTGGATGCATGATTCGCTGAACTACATGCAGCATGTCCCGGTACACCGGAAATATCACCACAACGACCTGACCTTCGGCCTCCTGTACGCGTTTACGGAGAATTTTGTTCTGCCCTTCTCGCACGACGAAGTGGTGCATGGCAAGCAATCGATGCTCTACAAGCAGTCGGGCGACGACTGGCAGCAATTCGCCAACCTGCGCCTGCTCTACACCTACATGTACACTTCCCCGGGCAAGAAACTGCTGTTCATGGGGAACGAGATCGCCCAGGGCCGCGAGTGGAATTTCGATGCCAGTATTGAATGGGATCTGCTGGATTACGAATATCACCGTGGGGTACAGAAACTGGTCAGTGACCTCAACCGGCTCTACCGGGAAATTCCCGCGATGCACCGCCTCGACTTTGACTCGGAGGGGTTTGACTGGATCGACTGCAATGCGGCAGAGCAGTCCACACTCAGTTACATCCGCCGGGATGGCGAGGATTTCATCGTCGTCGCCCTCAATTTCACGCCTGTGCCGCGCCATCACTACCGTATCGGAGTGCCGGCGCCAGGCGAGTACCGTGAACGGTTCAATTCCGACTCGGGGTATTATGGCGGCTCTGACCTGGGCAACCGCGGCCTGGTAGAGGCGGAACCCGTGCCCTGGGACGGTCAACCCTATTCCATCGCGCTGACCCTCCCCCCCCTGGCGGGCATCGTTCTGCAGCACGGCAAGTCGTTCTGAACCAGCGCTGACCCGTGGGCAGAAAATTCCGGGTAGCTGGCGATGTCGTCGATTCAGGCTAGACTGTTTAACCATGGGCATCACACGTCAACCCGCCGTTGCCGGATCCTTCTACCCCTCCGATCCTGATCGGTTGCGCGCCATGCTGGAGGATTTCCTCGGGAATGCCCGCACTGACCAGCCGGCGCCCAGGGCCATGATCGTGCCACACGCCGGCTATATCTACTCAGGCCCGATAGCCGCATCGGGCTATGCGCGCCTGCTGAATTCTCCCGGCGCCTATACGCGCGTCGTGCTGCTCGGTCCGGCCCACCGCGTGGCGTTTTCCGGACTGGCGGCAACCGGGGCCACCGCCTTTGCCTCGCCACTCGGCGAGGTGCCCGTCGATCAGGCGGCCATCAGCCGGCTTGCCGAATTGCCCCAGGTGCACATCCTGGACGAGGCGCAACGCCTCGAACACAGCCTGGAGGTGCACCTGCCGTTTCTTCAGGTCACGCTCGGAAACTTCGCCCTGATCCCGCTGGTAGTGGGAGATGCCACCGCCGAAGAGGTTTGCGAGGTGCTGGAACTGGAAGCGCAGGTCCCCGGCACCCTGCTCGTTATCAGCTCCGACCTGAGTCATTATCACGATTACGCAACCGCCGCGCGCATGGACAAGGACACATCACGCCATATCGAGGCGCTTGATCACGCCGGTATCGGGTACGGACAGGCCTGCGGCCGTAACCCGGTCAGCGGCCTGTTGCTCTATGCACGACGCCATGCCCTGACGGCCGAGACTATTGACCTTCGCAACTCGGGAGACACCGCCGGTCCGCGGGATCAGGTCGTAGGCTATGGTGCCTATGTCTTCAACTGATGACCGACGGGAGTTCACGACCGGCGAGCGGGAAATACTCCTTCGCATCGCCTGTCAATCCATCCGTTCAGGACTGCAAACCCGTCAGCCGGCCACCGTCAGCGTCGACGGCAACCCTGACAGTCTGACAGCCAGACGGGCAAGCTTCGTCACGCTGCATGCAGAAGAAAAACTGCGCGGTTGCATCGGATCGCTTGAACCCCGAACGAGCCTGGCCGAGGACGTGAGTTTCAATGCCTATGCGGCAGCCTTCAGGGACATACGCTTCCAGCCGTTGCAGGCCGATGAGCTTGACACACTGTCTCTTGAAATTTCCGTATTAAGCCGCCCGGAGATGCTTGATTTCGACTCCGAGTCGTCCCTGCTCGGGATAGTCAGACCGGGTATCGACGGACTGATACTGCAGGAACATGACTTCAGGAGCACATTTCTGCCTTCCGTGTGGGAATCGTTGCCGGACCCGGCCCGATTCCTTGGCCACCTCAAACTCAAGGCAGGTCTCGCCACCGACTACTGGTCGGAATCGATCAGGGTCTGGCGCTATACCACGGAATCTTTTGGAGCGAGCGTTCCCGCGATACGGGCAAAGGACAGGGATTAACGGGTGGAGATGCTGAAATAGGCGAGAACCAGCGTCAACAGCAACGTCGCCAGCAGGAACGTTCGCAACGACTGCCCCTGCCGGCTATCAGGGCGCTGCGGGTTGAGTGATATATCGTCCATGAAGTGATATTTGAAAAATTCGGCATCACTGTCGTTTTGACGCCTGTCGGGTTGTTTTCGTCTCTCCTCCCGGACAGGTTGCGGGTTTTTCTCCCGCATCTGCCGTCGCTGCCCGGTGCGTTCATCAACTTTCATACGCGCCACCACCAGCTTCTGGTAATCCTCCCAGCTGGAAAGCTGCAGCAGTTCCTTCGGGAACAGCTCCGGGTAATCCCTCGCCGGTTGCCACCTGACACGATCCGGGCTCAGTTCATCATTCAGCCGGATGCGCCCGAGCAGGATATAGCGTGCTATACACTCATCCGTGAATGGACCGCGTACGGTTCCATTGCGGCGTGCATACCACTGGCTGTCATGATCCGGAATCGTCATGAATGTCGGCCGCCTGTTACGCAGTCTTCCGGTTCAATCCTTCAGCCATTCTTCCATGCGCGCACGCAGGCGAATCAGCGCCTGGCCATGGATCTGGCACACGCGTGATTCACTCACGCCCAGAATCTCGCCAATTTCACGCAAGTTGAGTTCTTCGTCATAATAGAGTGCCATAACCAGACGCTCGCGCTCCGGCAGACCCTTGATCGCTTTGGCCAGCCCCTGCTTGAAGTCATCGTTCTGCAGGTTCTCAAACGGCTGGTTCGTCTGGCGGTCGGGTGCCACAAACCCCTCTTCGCCCAGGGTGCCGGGGTCCTCGAAGCTGAAAATCCGGCAGCCGGTCGCATCCTGGAGGATCTTGTGGTACTCCTCCAGGCCGATGCCCATCTCCTGCGCCACTTCAACGTCGCGTGCATCGCGGCCCTTCTCGTTTTCAATCCTGCGCACCGCTTCGGCGACCTCGCGGGCCTTGCGATGCACAGACCGTGGTGTCCAGTCGGTTCTGCGGATTTCATCAAGCATGGCCCCGCGAATCCTGATGCCCGCATACGTCTCGAAACTGGCACCCTGTTTCGGATCAAAGTTTCTGGATGCCTCGATCAGCCCGATCATGCCGGCCTGTATCAGATCATCCGCCTGTACACTCGGAGGAAGCCGACTGAGCAGGTGAAAGGCAATGCGTTTGACCAGCGGTTCGTGCAGCGTGACCAGATCGTTTGTACGTTGCAATTTCGATTCAACGGTGAGCGTATTACCTTTCATGATGTTACCTCCATCTCGACGTTGTTTTGGTGAATCAAGCGTTCTATGAAAAACTCAAGGTGACCACGCGGAGAATTCTGTCGTGGCCAGCCACCTACCCGTCTGGCCAGATTTCTCAGCGCCATGGCGCAACGGCTGCGGGGAAAGGCGTCGACAACCGCCTGGTGTTGCAAGGCTGCCCGTCGCATCGAATCGTCCCCGGGAACGAAGCCGGCATAGGAAACGAGCACTTCATGCTGATCGACAAGCAGACTGAGCATCCTGGAAAATATCCCATCGCCTTCCCTGGCGGTATGAACCCCGTTTGCAATGACATGAAAGCGAGCCACGCCATATCCCGTATGCAGCCGGTTGATAAGGCCGATAGCGTCGCTTAGCGAGGCCGCTTCGTTGTCAACGATGACAAGAACCTCGCTGGAGGCGGCGCAGAAACTCGCGACGCATTCCGATATGCCGCTTGCCGTATCGATGACGAGGGTATCGATGCGGTGTTTCAGTTCGCTGAATGCACGGACCATGCCGGCACATTCGGCTGTTCCCAGTTCGGCCAGTTGACTGAGGCCGCAAGCAGCCGAGATGACCATGAGATCTCCCGGCACATTGATAATGATGTCTTCAAGCTGCTGTTCACCACGCAGAACATTCAGAAGACTGGATCTGGCGTACAACCCGAGCAGATCATCCACATTCGCCAGCCCAGGGTCGGCGTCCAGCAGCATGACGCGACAGCCATCCCTTGCCAGCCCGAGAGCGAGATTGACGGCGATGCTGGTTTTCCCGACGCCGTCTTTCCCGCCTGTCACGGCGACGGTCCTGACCGGTCCGTGACCGCTTGCCGTTTGCGGACTGCGCCGCCAGCCGAGCTTGGCATCTGAAACCAGCATGAAAATCACCTCTTGTCAGCACACAACCTGAAATCCCGTTGTTGTGTCTTACAGCAACATGCGTACCAACTCTCCAAATTGCCGATAAGAGGTGACAAACATAGTCGTAACATATTGTTAGTTATATTAATAATAAATTACGGGTTCTCGATCAGAGAACCGCGATATGTGTCACAATTTTGACTTACCTACGGGATTTCCGTGGATCGCGCCAGAGAAACCATCACATTCGGCGTGATTCGCCAGACAGGGGACAGGGCCGGCAGCTCTGGAGGACAGCGAGGGGTTAATGGATTCCACAACCGCAGCAGCACGGGTCGCACCGGCGATAACCGGACACAACCCTAGGCGTGGGACGCGGGTGATCCTGCCAGCCAGCTGGCGAAGTGCTTTTCAGTCAACGGATGGCTGACATGGAATCCCTGGGCAGAATCACAGCCCAGGCTGTTCAGCATATCCCAGGCCTTGTCGCTTTCAACGCCCTCGGCAACAACCTTGTAACCGAGGTTGTGTCCCAGATCGATGATCGAGCGCACGATGGCGATATCCTGATTGTCGAAAGCGACGTCGATGATGAACGACTGGTCTATTTTCAGTGTATGGATTGGAAGCCGTTTCAGGTAGGAGAGGGATGAATAGCCGGTACCGAAATCGTCAATCGCAATGCTTACACCGAAATCGCTAAGCCTGGACAGCACATCAGCCGCCCTTTCCAGGTCAAGCATGAGGGTTGCTTCGGTAATCTCGATTTCGAGACAATCTCCGCTCATCCCCGCCTCCTCCAGGCTCCATTTGATCTTCTCGACCAGACGCGGACCCTGGAAGGATCGCGCAGAGACATTGACGGAAACCGGCACCGTGACCCCATCGCAGGTCCATTGTTTGCATTGTTTCAAAGCGGTGACCAGTACCCAGTCAGTTATCGGCGATATCATCCCGAGCTGCTCGGCAACGGGAATAATACGTTTGGGGTAAACGGTCCCCTCCAGGGGATGCTGCCAGCGCAGCAATGCTTCGGCTCCGGTAATCTGCGAAGTTCGCAAATCCACCTGTGGCTGGTAGTGCAACACAAACTCATTGTTATCGAGCGCACTTCTGATCTGGCCCGAATAGCGCAGTTGCTCAGCCGGACTGACATCGCTCACCGGATCGAAAAACTGGAAAGGCAGACTGTTACGCTTGGCTCGATACATCGCGCTTTCGGCATTGGTAAGCAGTGATTGTTCATTTGCACCATGATCGGGAAAGCAGGCGGCGCCCATGGTGAGACTGACGCAGAGCTGCTTGCCCGCACATGAGAATGGCGAATCGAAACAGTCAAGGATCTGGTTGATAACCCGTTCAGAGGCGGTCCTGGCGTCATTAACAGCAGAGAGCAGGATACCGAACTGGTCACCTCCTAGACGGGCGAGCGAGTCCGACTCGCGCACGACCGATTTGAGACGCTCGGCTATTTCATGCAGCAGCAGATCGCCGATCTCACGACCCAGCGTATCGTTGTACATCTTGAAATGGTTGATATCGAGAGATATCACGGCAACCTGGGAGCCTGGCACCCGTCGCGACGTCGCCAGCGCCATATTCAGGTGATCGGCCCAGAGGGTTCGATTGGGCAATTGTGTGAGATTGTCCGTTGTACTCAGCTGTTCAAGCTGTTTGCGCTCACTGATGACATGGTTGATATCCTCGACCATACAGTGGACCTGAACCGGGCGGCCACGGTAGTCAAGAGATGGATACAGTGCCAGCCGGTACCAGTGTTCGGGTGCGCCAGCCAGCGAAATCCGCACTTCACGTGTCGTTGCATTGCCGTTGACCGCCTCCTGCCATGCGGTAAGCAGTAACTGCTGGTGTTCGGCATAGGTGTTCTTGAGAAACGGAAACGGCGCATCGAGTCCATCCGGATAAAGGGCGTGTAACGGGTAGTTGCCATAGTCAACCCGGTTGCTCCTGATATCAACGCTCCAGATCAGTTGCGGAATCTCGGAAAGCAGGTTCTCGATATACGCGTGCTCCCGGCATACGTGAGCCGTCTCATCGCGGGCCTCGTTTAGTGCAGCATTCCAGTAGCCTTCGGATATGAGACCTATATCACGCAACGACAACTTCATGAGGACGCCTTGCAAACGCTCCCGATCTGCGACGGCGATACCCTCTTCCGCCATCAGATCACGCAGGAATTCCATAAACATCAGGTATGCGCCCGTGACCCAGACCGGTTTGATACCTCTTGCAAACCGTTGTTCACCCGCACGTATCAATCCGGCTTCCCGCTCCCCCTCCTCATGGACAGAAAACATATCGAGCATGAACGCAAGTTCGGCACGTATCGTTTCACTGACATCTCTGCCATTGCGCTCGTCCGCATAGAGCAAATCCGCGATATCGGGATTATCGAAAAGGTAGTTGTAATGAACTTCGGCGAATCTTGCCGTGCCCGCCGCAATGACTTGCCGGTATTGATTCAGATACGCCAGTTCGTCATGGGAAATATGCAGGACATATTTATATTCCCTTGCCTCGAGGTCCGCTCTGGACTGCGGTTCAGCGCCAACCTGACCCGGCTTACCAACTCCCCGTCGACTGTCTTTGTTTTTCTCTGCCATCCGGATTTGGTGTTGATTTGTTGTTTCTGCCATTTAACTGGCACGAACATCCAACAGCACACAGGGCCGGGATGACGCACGCCCCGATGTTCATTTTGCAAGCACGGCAAAACCCGCCGCGTTACAGCATGCTGCTAGATCTGCTTGAATTTATAAAGATGCAATGGAACAGGGCTCCCCATTAATTATTATTTTATAATTGTGGAATCTATCACAGCAAAGGAAACCTATAAAGAACTAATTCCACAGATACGTGGAGGGTAGCTCTGGCTTCCAGGGCGGGATGAGACTGAAACGTCAGGATTATGACGTGTGCGTATGTCTTTGCATCCCGTATTTGCGTAATTTTTCCACCAGGGTAGTGCGCCGCATGCCCAGGCGCTTTGCTGCATGCGCGACCACGCCGCCGGTATCGTTCAGGGCCTGCTTGATATAACTGATTTCCAGGGTACTGAGGTGCTCCTTGAGATTCAAACCATCGCGAGGCAGGCGTGGATCGAGATCTTCCGAGGTGACCGGAGAACCGACCAGCATTCCCGCCATCAATTCCATATCAACCCTCTCGTCAAGCCTGAACTTTTCCGGCAGATCGCCCGCTTCCACTATTCCGTAGGGA
>Ga0210144_1000665_pt1 | contig 16602 bp, 20 predicted proteins | sample Muzzi_PWA_D2_FD_185532 | JGI IMG/M metagenome (GOLD analysis project Ga0210144, IMG submission 185532) | Wetland microbial communities from San Francisco Bay, California, USA, that impact long-term carbon sequestration - Muzzi_PWA_D2 (SPAdes) | ecosystem: Environmental > Aquatic > Marine >...
GAGGGCGGCCGCCGGGCCGGGCTGGAGACGATCCTGGTGCTGAGCGGGGCGACCTCGCGCGAGCGAGCCGAGAACGCCGTGCCGCCCCCCGACCACGTGGTCGAGAGCCTCGCCGAGCTGGCGCGGGGATGAGCGACGCAGCCACCGCCCCTCCCGCGCCGGTACACCGGCCCGGAGTCGCCTTCGCGGGCGTCTTCGCCGTCACCTTCGCGGCGCTGGTCGCGGTCGGCGCGGTGCTTCCGGTGCTGCCGCGCTACGTGCACGGGCCGCTCGGCGCCGGCAACGTCACGGTCGGCATCGTGATCGGCTCCTACGCGATCACCGGCCTCCTCCTGCGCCCCATCGCCGGGCGGGTCGCCGACCTCCGCGGGCGCAGGCCGGCGGTCCTGCTCGGCTCGCTGCTCGTCGCCGTCTCCGGCTTCCTCTATCTGCTCCCCCTCGGCGTGCCGGGGCTGATCTTCGCCCGGCTGCTGCTCGGTGCCGGCGAGGGGACGGTGTTCACGGCGGGCTCGGCCTGGATCGTCGACATCGCGCCGCCCGGGCGGCGCGGGCGGGTGATCGGCCTCTACGGGCTCTCCGTCTGGGCGGCGCTCAGCCTCGGGCCGCTGATCGGAGAGCTGCTCCAGCACTCCTCCGGCTACACCCTGGTCTGGCTTTTCGCCGGCGCCGCGCCGCTGGCCGGGGCGCTGATCGCGCTGCGGTTGCCCGACCCGTTCCGCCCCCTTGCTCACGCCGGGCAGCACCCGCTGATCGCCCGCGAGGCGGTCCGGCCGGGCGTCGCTCTGGCCCTCGCGGCGCTCGGCTACGCGACGGTCGCCGCCTTCGTCGTCCTCCACCTGGAAGCGCGGGGCGCCGGGCACGGCGCCACCGTTTTCGGCGCCTTCGCGACAACGATCGTGCTGACGCGGCTGATCGGCGGCGACCTCCCCGACCGGATCGGGCCCGCCCGAGTCGCGGCGGTCGCGGCGCTCGGCGAGGCGCTCGGGCTGACCTTGATCGGGCTCGCCCACAGCCTTACCACGGCGCTGCTCGGCGCGCTGACGATGGGCGTCGCCTTCTCGCTGCTCTACCCGTCGCTGTCGCTGATCGTCGTCGAACGCATCCCGGAGACGCGGCGCGGCGCCGCCCTCGGCACCTTCACCGCCTTCTTCGACGCCGGCGTCGGCATCGGCGCCCCGCTGGCCGGCGTGGCGGCGGCGCTCAGCGACTACGAGGGCGCCTTCCTCTTCGCCGCCGCGATCGCCGTCGTCTCTTCGGCCACCACCGCCCTGACGATCTCCTCTCGCATTCGCTCCGCCCCGAGTCGAGCCGCCTGACCGCCCTCCCGGCGACTGCTCAACCTTTCGCCACCGTATGCGTGGGCAAACTGGCCACTGACGGCTGGTAGTCAGCCGCGTTCGGCGATCAGCAGCGCCTGGACTGCGCGGCCGATCCGGCCGTGCCGGTCCGAGAGCACCGACTCGGCCGTCCCGACGCCGCTGGGCTGTGGCAGCGTGACCGCGTCCACGCAAACCCACTCCCCCTCCGGCAGCCGCTCCAGGTGGACGCTGAGGTCGACGTTGACGAAGAGGTAGCGACGCCAGTCGAGCACCGCGCTGATCCCGTTTCCCACGTCCGCCGCCACCAGCGTCCGCTGCAACGCCGTCGGCTCCTCCCCGGCCACCAATCGGCACCCCATCCGCATCCATACCGTAGCCGGTCCGGGCTCCAGAAATCCACCCCCGACCGAACGCCACTCCATCGCGGTGTGGTAGCCGACGTCCTGCCCGGTATCGAAGAACCCGGGCTTGCTGCCCTGCTCGGGGCCACGTGGAGCCGGGGGCGTGGTCACCACTCCCTCCGGAATCTCGAGCGGATGGGTCCGCAGCCGCCAGGCCCTCGCCTTCATAGCCACCTCGCCCGCGGCGGACAGCGAGGCCTCGATCATCTGGACGCTCCTGCCCGGCCGCACCACCCCGGCCTCGACCCGCACCGGCCCGATCGGCACCGGCCTGAGGATCTCGAACGTCACCCGCCCAAGCTGGAACCCCTCACCCCCCTCGACCCGCTCGATCTCTCGCCCCAGCAGCGCGGACGGCGGGCCCGCGTGCTGCGCCCCCGGATCCCACGGCCCCCGCGTCAGCTCGGTCGCGAGGAATTGCTCGCCGTCCCGCTCGTAGAAGGCCGCTGTCACGGCGGGCATCCTAAGGACCAGCCGAAGCCGAGTGGCGGCTTGGGCAGGCGCGACCCCGTCACATCCTCGTTAGACGCGCCGCGTACCCTCAATGTAGAGCGAAAGGAGCGAGATGACCGAGACCAAGAAGAAGGTCGAGAAGACGGACGAGGAGTGGCGCGAGCAGCTCACTCCCGAGCAGTACGAGGTGACCCGCAGGGCGAGCACCGAGCGAGCCTTCACCGGGCCGCACTGGGACGAGAAGGCCGAGGGCACCTACAGCTGCGTCTGCTGCGGCACCGAGCTGTTCTCCTCGGACACGAAGTTCGACTCCGGCACCGGCTGGCCCAGCTTCACCGAGCCGGTCCACCTGGAGCACGTCGAGCTGCGCCCCGACAACAGCCTGTTCATGCGCCGCACCGAGGTCGTCTGCAAGCACTGCGACGCCCACCTCGGGCACGTGTTCGAGGACGGCCCCGGGCCGACCGGGGAGCGCTACTGCATCAACGGCTGCGCGCTGGAGCTGAAGCCGCCCCCTATGCCTTCCCGCCAGCGCCGAGGTAGCTGAACTTCACCGCCAGCGCTACCGCCTCGGTGCGAGTATCGACCTCCAGCTTGGCGATCGCGTTGCGCACGTGGGTGTGGACGGTCGCCGGGCTGAGCCCGAGCCGCTCGGCGATCTCTTTCACCCGCAGCCCCTCGGCCAGCAGCTCGAGGATCTGCCGCTCGCGCGGCGAGAGCTCGAGCAGCTTCTCGACCTCCGACGGCTTGCCGCCGGCGAAGTCGCCGCCGAGGAAGGTGCCGCCGGCGGTGACCGCCTTGACCGCGCGGGCGATGTCCTCGGCCGGAGCCGACTTCAGCACGTAGCCGGAGGCTCCGGCCCGCAGCGCCAGGGCGAGCAGGTCGGGCTGGGCGTGGGCGGTGAAGACGATCACCTTGGTCCGCGGCCGGGCCTTGAGCACCTCCTTGGTCGCCTCGATCCCGTCGCGTTTGGGCAGCTCGACGTCGATTATCAGCACGTCGGGCTCGAGGTCCTTGACGACGTCGACCACGTCGCGGCCGTTCTCCGCCTCGCCGACGATCTGCAGCGTGTTGGAGTTGGCCATCCGCGACTTGATCGCGTCGCGGACGATCTCGTGGTCGTCGCAGAGGACGACCCGCTTCGCCTCCCGCACGCTGGAGCTCATCGAGCGTTTGCCGGTTCCGCGTTCACAGCGGGCCGATCTTCTCAGGGGCGCCGTAGCGATGCAAAGTTTTAGGTAGCGTGAAACCGCCTTCCCGGTCCTGCCGGTTCTCGACCAGCGCGATCATCGTCCTCCCCACCGCCACTGCGGTGCCGTTCAGGGTATGCACCGGCTGCGGGGGCTCGCCGCCGGCCGGTCGATACCTACAACTCAGGCGGCGGGCCTGGTAGTCGGTCGTGTTCGAGCACGAGGTCAGCTCGCGGTAGCGTCCCTGGCTGGGAATCCAGGCCTCGCAGTCGTACTTCTTCGCCGCCGGGGCGCCGAGGTCCCCCGCGGCGACCTCGACCACCCGGTAGGGGATCTCCAGCTCGGAGAGGATGCGCTCCTCGATCGCCAGCAGCCGCTCGTGCTCGGCCGCCGAGGAACCCGGCTCGACGAACGAGAACATCTCGACCTTGTCGAACTGGTGGACGCGGAAGATGCCGCGGGTGTCGCGGCCGGCGGCGCCCGCCTCGCGGCGAAAGCAGGTGGAGAAGCCGGCGTAGCGCAGCGGCAGCTGCCCGGCCTCGAGGATCTGGTCGGCGTGCAAGGCGGCGAGCGAGACCTCCGAGGTGCCGACCAGGAATAGCTCGTCTTTCGGCACGGCGTAGATCTGGTCGCGATCGCCGGGCAGGAACCCGGTCCCGTAGAGCGCTTCCTCGCGGACCAGCACCGGGGGGACGACGGGCTCGTGGCCCTCGCCGCGCACCAGGTCGATCGCAAAGCGCACCAGGGCCAGCTCGAGCAGCACCAGGTCGCCTTTCAGATAGGCGAACCGCGAGCCCGAGAGGCGCGCCGCGGACTCGATGTCGATCAGACCCAGCTCGGCGCCGATCTCCAGGTGGTCGCGCGGCTCGAAGTCGAAGCTGGGCCTCTCGCCCACCTCGCGCAGGACGACGGCGTCCTCCTCGGTCATCCCGTCGGGTGCGCCGGGGTCGGGCAGGTTGGGGAGGGCGGCGGCCACCCGCTCGAGGTCCCCCTCCACCTCCTCCAGCTCGGCCTTGCCCGACTCGATCCTCACCTTCAGGCCCTGGACGGCCTCGACCAGCTCAGCCGCCTCCTCGCCACGCTGCTTCGCCTCGCCGATCTGCTTGGAGAGCGTCTTGCGCTCGGCCTGGGCGCCCTCGACCTCGGGCAGCAGCTCGCGGCGGCGGGCATCGAGGGCGAGCAGCTCGTCGACGCCCTCGGCGGCGCCGCGGCGCGCCAGCGCCGCCTTGACCCGCTCGGGGTCGGAGCGGATCAGCTTCAGGTCGAGCATCGCCTCGGTGCGCTAGGGCGAGGAAGCTTCGGGCCGTGGCGATTCTTCGGCATCGGCACCCGCGTACCTGGCGACGAAGCGCGCCACCGCTTCGGCTTCGGGGCCGACGACGATGTTCTGCGGCATGATCGCTCCGGAGAAGCCGCCGTTCTGGATCGCGAAAAGGGCATCTTCATAGGTCTCGGTTCGCTGATCGAGGTTCGGCCCCTGCGTGCGGGAGCTGCGATTCCCGGTCCCCTGCGTGCCGGCGGCGCTCAGCGTGTGGCAGCCGGCGCAGTGGGTGGCGAAGAGGACGGCGCCGTTGTGGTCCCGGCTGTCCTTGGAGACCGAGATCCCCTCTTCGCCGAAGCCGCAAGCGGCCAGAGCGAGAGCGGCCGCGACGGCCAGGACTGTTGCGATTGCAGGTCGCACGCGGCGCGCATCATATTGTCCAGGGGAGCGATGAGTCCGCCCGACCCCGCCCGCTTCCGCGCCGCGATGGGGATGTTGCCCACCGGAGTCACCGTCATCGCCGCCATCGGGCCCGACGGGCCGGCCGGCGCGACGGCCAGCGCGGTCAGCTCGCTGTCGATCGAGCCGATGCTGATGCTGGCCTGCCTGGACCGCGGCTCGCGTACCCTGCTGGCCGTGCAGGCCACGAACCGCTTCGGGGTCAGCGTCCTCCACGCCGGCCAGGAACCGATCGCCCGCGGGTTCGCGACCAAGGCGCCGGTGGCGGACAAGTGGCAAGGAGTCGCCTGGAGCGAGCGTGAGGGCGTCCCGGCGATCGACGACGCCCTCGTCTTCATCGCCTGCGAGCTGCGCGACGTGATCGCCGGCGGCGACCACGTGGTTGTCACCGGCGAGGTCACCGCGCTGGAGACGACCGCGGGCCAGCCGCTCGTCTTCCACGGCGGCGAGTACCGCCCGCTGGGCTGAGGCGAACGACGTGGCGACGCTTTGCCAATATCGACGGTCATGGAGCAGCGCTTCCAGCAGCCCGGCTGGTTCACCAAGAACGTCTTCAACCGGATCGTCGCGGGCCTGACCCGGCTCGGCGTCAGCGTCGCCGGCTCGCGGGTGCTCGAAGTGAAGGGGCGCAAGAGCGGCGAGTGGCGCAAGACGCCCGTCAACCTGCTCAGCTACGAGGGGGACCGCTACCTGATCTCGCCGCGCGGCCACACGCAGTGGGTGCGCAACATGCGGATCAGCGGCGGCGGCCGGCTGGTGCTCGGCCGCAAGGCCGAGGAGTTCAGCGCGACAGAGGTCGGCGAAGCGGAAAAGCCGCCGCTGCTGCGCGCCTACCTGGAGAAGTGGAAGTGGGAGGTCGGAGCCTTCTTCGACGGGCTCGGCCCCGACGCCCCCGACGAGGAGCTGCGCCGGATCGGCCCCGACCACCCCGCCTTCCGGATTCAGAGGTGACCGCTGGTGGTCGCGGCGCGCAGGGCGAGGAGGAAGATCACCCAGCAGGAGACGGCCATGATGCCCATCTCGCGGCGGACTATCGCCAGGGCGAGGGTCTGCTGCTCGTCCCCCGGGAGGGATTCGAAGTCGAGGTCGCCGATCTCGCGCTGGGCGGCGCCCGCCCGGGCGCCCTCGGCCAGGAAGGAGACGAGGAGCGGCAGAATGCCGTAGAGGTAGTGCAGCTCTTCGCCGGCGCGGTGGCCGGTGAAGAGCAGCAGCAAGCCAAGCAGGGCCTGCACGAAGACGGAGGCCTGGGCGGCGCGGAGCAGATACCAGAAGGGGATCGAGGAGCGCTTGCGGAGCCAGGCGATGCCGCCCAGCGCGCCGGCGGCGAGGTTGAGGGCGATCAGCGCGCAGCCGACCGCCAGGTGGACCTCGGCCATCGCTCTAGCCCCAGCAGTAGGGGTCTGGATTCGACTTCCTGATGCGGAAAATCACTATGTAGCAAGTTGTCACAAGGTGGGTGTATAACAGCGGCTGCGCGACCGCTCCGGCGCCTGCGGATCCCCTTCGGATGCTGAAGAGCTACCTGCCGATAATCGTCTTCGCCCTCCTCGGCCTCGGGGTCGGCAGCGCCTTCGTAATGCTCAACCATCTGGTCGGCCCGAGGCGGCCGAAGCGGCCGACCGCGGCGAGCGAGCGCCAGCGCGCCCCGTACGAGTCCGGCATTCCGGTCGGACCGTCGCGCGGTGCGCGCTTCGGGGCCGGCTTCTACCTGGTCGCGATGCTGTTCATCCTCTTCGACATAGAGGTCGTCTTCCTCTACCCGATCGGGGTGATCCTGAAGGGCGCCGACAGCGTCTTCGTGCTCGGCGAGCTGGTCGTCTTCGTCGCCCTGCTGCTGGTCGCCTTCGTCTTCGTCTGGCGCAAGGGGGCGTTGAATTGGAGGTGAGGCGGCAGACGATGCGCGAGCGGCAGCTGCGCGCCCGCGAGATGCTGCGCGGCGACCTCGAGGGGGAGGAGCTCGAGCGCTACGTCGAGCAGCGGGTGGTGATGACCAACTTCGAGAAGATGCTCGGCTGGGCGCGCGCCAACTCGATGTTCCCGCTCACCTTCGGCCTCGCCTGCTGCGCGATCGAGGCGCCGATCGCGCTGGTCGGCAGCCCCCGCTACGACCTGGCCCGCTTCGGCGCCGAGGTCCTGCGGGCCTCGCCGCGCCAGGCCGACTTCATCATCCTCTCCGGCCGCGTCTCGATCAAGATGGCGCCGATCGTCCGCCGCCTCTACGACCAGATGCTTGAGCCGAAGTGGGCGGTCTCGATGGGCGCCTGCTCCTCGAGCGGCGGCATGTTCGCCAACTACGCCGTGGTCCAGGGCGCCGACAAGTTCATGCCGATCGACCTCCACATCCCCGGCTGCCCGCCGCGGCCCGAGGCCGTGATGTACGGCTTCAACAAACTGCAGCGCAAGATCACCGGCAACCCGGACCAGGGCTGGCGGCAGCGCTACAGCGCCTCCGGCACCGAGGAGTGGGCGCGCGGCGGCGTGCGCAGCACGCCGAGCCCGGAGGCGGCGCAGGCCTACGAGAAGGCACGGGGGCTGATCGGTGCCTGACGCCCCCGGCCTGGAGCTGATTCGCGGGGAGATCGAGCAGGACCATCCCGGCGCGGTGCTCGACACGAGCTTCGACCGCGAGCAGCCGGCGCTGGTCGTCGACCCGGCGCTGGTCCTCTCCGTGCTCTCCTGGCTGCGCGACGCGCCGGGCCAGGGCTATGGCTTCCTCTCCAGCCTCCACGTCGCCGACTACCTGCCGTCCCGACCGCGCTTCGGAGTGCACTACGAGCTGCTGAACCGCGACCGGGTCGAGCGGATCAGGGTCAAAGCGATGTTGGAAGACCCCTCTGCCGCGGACCGACGCCTTCCGGAGATCGACTCCTGCGTCGGGCTGTTCCCGACGGCGGAGTTCCAGGAGCGCGAGGCATATGACTTCTTCGGGATCGTCTTCAGGGGACATCCCGACCTGACCCGGATCCTGCTGCCCGACGACTACGTCGGCTGGCCGCTGCGGCGCGACTTCCCGGTCGGCGGCGAGCCGGTGACCTTCACCCACAACGAGCGGCGCTATGGCTGAGGGGGCGGTGGACACCCAGACCGAGGTGATGACGATCAACATCGGGCCCCATCACCCGGCGACGCACGGGGTGCTGCGGCTCGTGGTCGATCTGGAGGGCGAGGTGGTCAGGGATTTGCGCCCGGTGATCGGCTACGTCCACACCGGGATCGAGAAGTCGTGCGAGCAGCACAGCTACTGGAAGGTCATCCCCTTTGTCGAGCGGATGGATTACGTCTCCTACTTCTTCCAGATGGAGGCGTTCTGCGGCGCGGTCGAGCGGCTGGTCGGGCTGGAGATCCCGCCCCGCGCCCGCTACCTGCGGACGATCTTCCTCGAGCTCTGCCGGATTCACTCGCACCTCGTCTGGCTGGGCACCACGGCGCTCGACCTCGGCGCGGTCTCGATGCTCTGGTACTGCTTCCGCGATCGCGACCGGGTCCTCGACCTGTTCGAGATGGCGACGGGGCAGCGGATGCACACCCGCTACTTCCAGGTCGGCGGCGTGATCGAGGACGTCCCGCCCGGCTTCGAGGCGAAGGCGCGCGAGTTCGTCGCCGAGATGCCGGTGCGGGTGAAGCAGTACCAGGCGCTGCTCGACCGCAACGAGGTCTTCCTCTCGCGCACCAAGGGGACGGGGATCGTCCCGCGCGAGCGGCTGCTCGACCTGGGCGTCACCGGTCCGCTGCTGCGCGCCGCCGGCGAGCCCTGGGACCTGCGCAAGGCGTTCGACTACCTCGCCTACCCGGAGCTGGACTTCAAGGTCCCGGTCGGCACGGTCGGCGACAACTACGACCGCTACCGGGTGCGGGTGGCGGAGATGGTCGAGTCGACGCGGATCGTCGAGCAGGCGCTCGACGCGCTGCCCGAGGGGCCGCACATCGCCGACGACCGCAAGTACGTGCTGCCGCCTCGCTCCGAGCTTTCGACCTCGATGGAGTCGCTGATCCACCACTTCAAGCTGGTCACCGAGGGCTACCGGGTCGACCCCGGCGAGCTGTACTACTCGATCGAGTCGCCGCGCGGCGAGCTGGGCTGCTTCGTGCTCGCCGACGGGTCGTCGAAGCCGGCCCGGGTGCACTTCCGGGACGCCTCGTTCGTCAACCTGCAGGCGTTCCGGGCGATGTCGGTCGGGGGGTACGTGGCCGACATGATCGCCAGCCTCGGGATGCTCGACCCGATCCTGGGAGGGGTGGACAGGTGAGCCGTTATGGCTGAGCTCCCGGTCGATCCAGCGGTCAGCGAGGGGCGCGTTCCGGACCGGGCTCCGGAGGGAGTTCCCGAGCTTCACGAAGTCGACTGCCCGCCGGAGCTGCGAGAGCAGATCGAAGCGCTGATCGGCAAATACCCCGATCGGCACTCGGTCTCGATCCCGGCGCTCTGGGCGGTGCAGGAGCGGTACGGGTGGTGCACGCCCGAGGGGATCCGACAAGCCGCGGCGGTGATGCGGGTGACGCCGGCCTACCTGGAGTCGATCGCCAGCTTCTACGACATGCTGCACACCGAGCCGGTCGGGACTCACAAGGTCGCCGTCTGCACGAACATCGCCTGCTGGATGCAGGGGGCGGACGAGCTGCTCGACGCATTCCGCGCCGCGGCGGAGGGCGAGGAGGAGGAGATATTCGTCAGCGGCTTCGAGTGCATGGGCGCCTGCGACATCGCCCCGATGGCCTCGATCGACCAGCGCTACTTCGGGCCGCTGGAGACGGGTGAGGCGGCCACGGCGATCGAGCAACTCCGCGGCGGCGCCGAGGTGCTACCCGGCAAGGAGCTGACGCGGCGACCGTTGGCCGGCGACGCGCCGGCACCCGGAGGCAACGGCGATGCCTGAGACGCGCGTCCTGCTGAAGCACGCCGAGGACCCGGAGCTGCGCACGCTCGCCGGCTACAAGCGCTACGACGGCTACGCGACCCTGGAGAAGGCCCACCGGGAGCTGGAGGCCGAGGAGATCCTCAAGGAGCTGGAGGAGTCGGGCCTGCGGGGCCGTGGCGGCGCCGGCTTCTCGATGGGCAAAAAGGCCTCCTTCCTGCCGCGCGGCGAGATGCGGAAGTACCTCTGCTGCAACGCCGACGAGTCCGAGCCGGGCGCCTTCAAGGATCGCGAGCTGATGCAGCGCAACCCGCACCAGCTGATCGAGGGGATCGCGATCGCGGCGATCGCCGCCGACGCCGGCCACGCCTTCATCTTCATCCGCGGCGAGTACGCCACCCAGGCCGACATCCTCGAAACCGCGGTCGCCGAAGCCTACGAGGCGGGCTACCTCGGCGAGAACATCCTCGGCAGCCATCGCAACCTCGAGCTGATCGTCCACCGCGGCGCCGGCGCCTACATCTGCGGCGAGGAGACTGCCCTGCTCGACGCGCTCGAGGGCAAACGCGGCAACCCCCGGCTGAAGCCGCCGTTCCCGGCCGTGCAGGGCCTCTACGGCGGACCGACCCTGATCAACAACGTCGAGACGCTCTCCAACGTGCCGCGGATCGTCGCCCACGGGGCGGAGTGGTTCCGGGGCTTCGGCACCGAACGCTCGCCGGGGACCAAGGTGGTCTCCGTCTCCGGCCGGGTGCGGCGGCCGGGCAACTTCGAGGTCGAGCTGGGGGTGCCGACCCGGGAGCTGATCTGCGACCTGGCGGGCGGCCCGCTGGACGGCGAGGTGAAGGCCTTCTATCCGGGCGGCTCTTCCTCGCCGGTCCTCACCGGCGACGAGCTCGACGTCCCGTTCACCTTCGAGGACATGGAAGCGGCGGGCTCGATGCTCGGCTCGGGCTCGATCATCGTCGCCGACGGGAGCGTCTCGATCCCCCGGATGGCGCTGCGCACCGCGCGCTTCTACCACCACGAGTCCTGCGGCAAGTGCGTGCCGTGCAGGGAGGGCACCAACTGGACCGTGAAGATGCTGGAACGTGTCGTGCGCGGCGAGGCGACGCCGATGGACCTCGACATCGTCGCCTCGGTGCAGGAGAACATCATCGGGCACTGCCTCTGCGTGCTCGGCGACTCGATGGCGATGCCGGTCGGCGCGATGGTGCGCAAGTTCCGCGACGAGTTCGAGCGGGCCATCGAGGAGGCGGGGCCGCAGCTCGACGAAGCGAGCAGGATCGCTGCCGTGCAGGGGGCGCCGGAGACGATGGGAGCGTCCGCGTGAGCCGCGAGGTGACGATCGTGATCGACGGCCGCGAGGTGGCCGCCACGGAGGGTGAGATGCTGCACGACGCCGCCGCCCGCGGCGACGTCGAGATCCCGGTCTTCTGCTACGAGCCGAAGCTGGGCGACCCGGTCGGGGCTTGCCGCATGTGCCTGGTCGAGATCGAGGGGGTCCCGAAACTGCAGACCTCCTGCTCGACCCCGGTCCGCGACGGGATGGTCGTCCACACGCGCACCGATCACGTCAAGCAGGCGCAGAACGCGGTGGTCGAGTTCCTGCTCGTCAACCACCCGCTCGACTGCCCGGTCTGCGACAAGGGGGGCGAGTGCCCGCTGCAGGACATCGCGATGGGCTGGGGCCCCGGGAAGAGCCGCGTGACCGACCCGAAGCGCCACTTCCAGAAGCCGATCGAGCTGTCGCCGCTGATCGCGATCGACCGCGAGCGCTGCATCCTCTGCTACCGCTGCGTCCGCTTCAGCCAGGAGGTCTCCGAGGACGACCAGCTCCAGCTGCTGGAGCGCGGCGACCGCACCTTCGTAGGTACCTTCGACGACCGGCCCTACGTTTCCCCTTTCCACGGCAACATCACCGACCTCTGCCCGGTCGGCGCGCTGACCAGCTACACCTACCGCTTCCGCGCCCGGCCCTGGGACATCGAGCAGGCCGGCTCGGTCTGCACGCTCTGCCCGAGCCAGTGCAACGTCAGCTTCACGGTCCGCGACGAGCAGGTGAAGCGGGTGGTCTCGCGCGACAACCCCGACGTCGACGACGGCTGGCTCTGCGACCGCGGCCGCTACGGCTTCGAGATGTTCGCCGCCCAGCAGCGGGTGACGGGGCCGCGGCTGCGCAGCGGCCCGGCGTCGTGGGACGAGGCGATCGCGAAAGCGGCCGTGGGGTCAAATCGACCATCGGCGAAGGTGGCGGCGATCGTCGGCGATGCCTCCAACGAGGAGAGCTACCTGGTGCAGCGCATCCTCCGCGAGGCGCTCGGCTCGCCCCACATCGAGTCGCGAGCCGCCGCCGGCCCGGGCCGCGACACCCTGCTCCGCCTCGCGCGGCCCGAGCTGGCGGCGCAGGTCCGCGACATCGACGACGCCGACGCGATCCTCGTCGTCGGCAGCGACCCCCTCCACAGCTCCCCGATCCTCGACCTGCGGATCCGCAAGGCGCTGCGCCGCAGCGGCGCCAGGCTGGCGCTGGCCACCGACCGGCCGACCTCGCTCGACGGCGGCGCCGGGGCGGCGACCCGCTACGCGCCGGGCGGCGCCACGCTCTTCCTCTCGGAGCTGGCCGCCTGCCTGCGACTCGGCAGCGAGCACGGAACCGCCTCGCCGGTGGCCGACGTGCTGCGAGACGCCGAGCGCACCGTGATCGTCTGGGGCGAGCGGATCGGCCGCGAGGGCGATGGCGCCCTGACGGCGCTGCTCGACGTGGCCGCGGCGCTTGGGCTCGAGGGGCAGGACGGCTCGGGCTTGCTGGAAATACCCGAGCTGTCCAACGCACGCGGCCTGCGCGAGGCGGGCTGCCTGCCCGACGCCGGCCCCGGGCTGACAAACACAGCGGCGGGCAAGGACACCGAGGCGATCCGCGCCGGGCTCGAGGCCGGCGAGCTGAAGTCACTGGTCCTCTTCGGCGTCGACCCGCTGCGCGACTTCCCGGACACCGCAGCTTGGGACCGCGCCCTCACCGCCGCCGACCACCTGGTCGTCTTCTCGACCTTCGAGAACGCCACCACCGCCAAGGCCGACGTCGTCTTCCCGCTCGAGACGCACGCCGAGAAAGACGGCACCGTCACCCACCCCGACGGGCGCCTGCAGCGGGTCCGCCCCAGCGCCGGCCGCCCCGGCGACATCCGCCCCAACTGGGGCGTCCTGGCCGAGCTGTCGCTCGCGCTCGGCCACGACACCGGCATCGACTCCCAGCCCTCCGCCTTCGCAGCGCTCACCAGCGCCGTCCCCTTCTATAACGGCATCACAGACTCGGACATCGCCGGTCGCGGCATCCGTTGGCAGGATCTCCCCGCAGCCTCGTCCCTCCCCAGCTCCGCGTCGGGCGAGGCAAGCGCTGGAGCCGGTGTCGGTACCCCCTCCGAACGTTTTGCGCGGGAGGAGCCGGGGCCTTCGAGCGACAGCTTCTCGACGTCGCTTCGACGAGTTGCGAGTGAGGAGGGGGTGCCGACGACGGCTCCGTCCCTCACCCTCGGCACCTACCGCGACCTGTGGGCAGGACCGATCACGGAGCTGAACCCGCCGCTGAAGTTCCTCCGCCCCCACCAGACGGTGGAGCTGTCGATCGGCGACGCCGAGCGGCTGGGCCTCGAGCACGGCGACGAGGTGCGCGTCAGCCAGAACGGCACCGGCGTGGCCGCCCGGGTGGCGGTCAGGGAGCGCGTGCAGGACGGGGTGTGCTTCCTGATCGAGGGGACCGAGGAGGGCAACGCCAACGCCCTGCTCAACGGCGGCCCGGTCGAGGTGGAGATCGAGAAGGTGGAGGGCTGATGCTGCCCTTGGCCGACACGCAGTTCGTCGAAGCGACCTGGATCATGATCGTCAAGTCGCTGGTGATCTTCGCGGTGATCTTCGCGATTCTGCCGATGATGACGGTCCTGGAGCGCAAGCTGATCGGCCGCTTCCAGCACCGCTACGGCCCCAACCGGGTAGGCCCGTTCGGCATCCTGCAGCCGCTCGCCGACGTCGGGAAGCTGCTCGGCAAGGAGCCCTTCCGGCCCGCCAACGCGATCCCCACCCTTTTCGTGCTGGGGCCGCTGCTGCCGGTCGTCTCCGGCGTCCTCGCCCTGGCGATCATCCCCTGGGGCGACGTGCAGGGCGGCTTCGGCCTCTACGGGATCGACGTGCCGATCGGCATCCTCTACTTCTTCGCGGTCGGCTCGATCGCCTTCTACGGAGTGCTTCTGGGCGGCTGGGCCTCGGGCTCGAAATACAGCCTGCTGGGGGCGATGCGCGGCGCCGCGCAGCTGATCTCCTACGAGGTCTCGATGGGCCTGGCGCTGCTCGGCGCGATCATGATGGCCGGCTCGCTCTCGCTGGTCGACGTGGTCCGGGCCCAGGGCGAGATCTGGTACGTCGTGCCGCAGGTCGTCGGCTTCCTGGTCTTCATGCTGGCCGGTTTCGCCGAGACCAACCGCACCCCGTTCGACATGCCCGAGGCCGACGCCGAACTGGTCCAGGGCTTCATGACCGAGTACGGCGGGATGCGCTTCGGCAGCTTCCTACTGGTCGAATACATGGAGATCATCGTCGTCTCGGGGATCGCTTCGGCGATCTTCCTCGGCGGCTGGATGGGCCCGGGACCGGGCTGGCTCGACCCGATCTGGATGCTGGTCAAGATGCTCGCCCTGGTGCTGGTCTTCATCTGGGTGCGGGCGACCCTGCCGCGGTTGCGCTACGACCAGCTGATGAGCCTCGGCTGGAAGATCCTGCTGCCGCTGGCGACGCTGAACGTGCTGGTGACCGCCGTGTTGGTGGTGGTGACGTGACCGAGTTCCCCTACCTGAAGGACCAGGACGTGGTCGCGGTTCAGAGGGGACCCGACCCCGGAGGGGCCGGCGGGGCCTACCGCGCCTTCGGCGAGACCCTGCGCGGGCTGAAGACGACGATGGCGCGCCTGATCGAGGGGCCGATGACGATCCAGTACCCCGAGGAGAAGACGCCGGTCTACCCGCGCTTCCGCGGCCGCCACAAACTGCACCGCTTCGAGGACACCGGGCTGGAGAAATGCGTCGGTTGCTCCCTCTGCGCCGCCGCCTGCCCGGCCGACTGCATCCGCGTCGTCGCCGCCGAGAACGTTCCCGGCGAGCGGGTCTCGGCCGGCGAACGCTACGCCGCGGTCTACGAGATCAACCTCTCGCGCTGCATCTTCTGCGGCTACTGCGAGCTCGCCTGCCCGTTCGACGCGATCACGATGGGCCACGACTACGAGATGGCCGACTACGGCCGCGAGGATCTGATCTTCACCAAGGAGATGCTGCTCGCCGAGCCGCTCGACCGGACGCCGCTGCGCGCGGAGGGCGAGTGATGGAAGCGGTCCTCTTCTTCCTCGCGGCGATCGGCGCGCTCGGCGGGGCGATCGGCGTCGTCGCGATGCGCAACCCCTTCTACGGGGTGCTGGCGCTGGTCGTCCACCTGTTCTCGCTGGCGGTCCTCTTCCTGCTGCTCACCGCCGCCTTCCTCGCCGCCGCGCAGGTCGTCGTCTACGCCGGCGCGATCGTCGTCCTCTACGTCTTCGTCGCCGCCTACGTCGGCGGCGGCGCGGAGTCGGCCTGGGAGCCGATCCCCGGCCAGCGCTTCCTCGCGCCGCTGGTCGGCATCGCGCTCTTCGTCGAGCTGGCGATCGCCGTGCTCGCCTCCTCGCTGCGGGCCCTGAGCACCGACGGCCCCGACGTCGCCGCCGGCTTCGGCGACCCCGCGGCGATCGGCAACCTGCTGCTCGAGAAGTTCCTGATCCCCTTCGAGGCAAGCTCCATCCTGCTGCTGCTCGCCGCGGTCGGCGCGGTGGTCCTCGCGTCGAGAAGGCGGGTCGCGGATGACCGCTGAGTGGTACGTCGTCCTCTCCGCCCTGCTCTTCGCCGTCGGCGCGATGGGCATCCTGCTGCGCCGCAGCCCGATCGTGATCCTCCTCTGCCTGGAGTTGATGCTGAACGCCGGCAACCTGGCGCTGATCGCCTTCAGCCGCATGGTCGGCAACGAGCAGGGTCAGATCTTCGCCCTGGTTGTGATGGTCGTCGCCGCCTGTGAGGTGGTGGTCGGGCTCGGCCTGATCGTCGCGATCTTCCGCCGCAAGCTGCCGCTCGACGTCGACGAGCTGAGGGAGCTGAGGGGATGACCGCGACCTCGTGGGCCTGGCTGGTCCTGCTCTTCCCGCTGCTCGGCTCGATCGTCGTCTCGCTCGGCTTCCGGGCGATCCCGGCCCGGGTCGCCGGCGCGATCGGCGTGCTGTCGATCGGCCTCGCCTTCGCCTGCGCGATCGGCGCCCTGCTCAACCTGCTCGGCGAGGACGCCGGCGCCCGCCATCACGCCTCCTCGCTGTGGGACTACGCGAGCGCCGCCGGCCTCGATATCGAACTCGGCATCTTCGTCGACCAGCTCTCCGCCTTCATGATGCTCGTCGTCACCGGGGTCTCGACGCTGATCCACCTCTACTCGTTCGGCTACATGAAGTCGGACGAGGGCTACCACCGGTTCTTCAGCTACCTCAACTTCTTCGTCTTCTCGATGCTGCTGCTGGTCCTCGCCGGCAACTTCGTGCTGCTGATCGTCGGCTGGGCCTTCGTCGGCTTCGCCTCCTACGCGCTGATCAGCTTCTGGTACCGGCGC
>Ga0210144_1000666_pt1 | contig 16596 bp, 16 predicted proteins | sample Muzzi_PWA_D2_FD_185532 | JGI IMG/M metagenome (GOLD analysis project Ga0210144, IMG submission 185532) | Wetland microbial communities from San Francisco Bay, California, USA, that impact long-term carbon sequestration - Muzzi_PWA_D2 (SPAdes) | ecosystem: Environmental > Aquatic > Marine >...
CGATGACCATCGAGACCCTCGGCATTGATGTCGCCAAGAACGTGTTCCAACTCCACGGCGTCAATCGCAGCGGCCGTGTCGTCCTCAGGCGCAGGGTGATGCGCGATCAGCTTATTGAAGTCGTCGCGCGGATCGATCGCTGCACCGTCGTCGTCGAGGCCTGCACAGGAGCTTTCTACTGGGCTCGCAAGTTCGAAGCGCTCGGTCACCAGGTGAAGATCATCAGCCCGCAATACGTGAAGCCGTTCGTGCGCCGGCAGAAGAACGACGGCAACGACGCCGAGGCGATCTGCATAGCCGCGCGGCAGTCGCATATCCCCTTCGTCCCGAAGAAGTCCGTCGAGCAGCAGGACATCCAAGCCCTGCATCGCGCCAGGCAGAGAATGGTCAATCACCGTACCGCCGTCGTCAGCCAGATCCGAGGTCTGCTGCTCGATCATGGCTTTGCCATCGCCAAGAGCATTACCCGCGCCAGACGCCTGATCCCGGATATCCTGGCGAACTTCGACAACGAGCTGACGCCAATGGCGCGCGATGCCATCGGTGAACTCTATGATCTCTGCCGTGACCTCGACCGCCGGATCGCATCCTTCGACAAGAAGGTCGAAGCTGTCTTCCGCGACAGCGAGGTTTGTCAGCGCATCGCCAGGATCAAAGGCGTTGGCCCGAAGACAGCGACCGCCATCATCGCCGCGGTCGGCGACGGAGCCGAGTTCAAGAACAGTTGCCATCTTGCCGCGTGGGTCGGTCTCGTCCCGCGCCAATTCTCCAGCGGCGATCGCAAAGTGCTGATGGGCATCTCCAAGCGCGGCAATCAGCACCTGCGTAGCCTGCTCGTTCACGGTGCCCGTGCGGTCGTGCGGACGGCGCCGAACAAGACCGATCCTAACAACCAGTGGGTCAACCAACTTCGGGAGCGGCGCGGCTTCAACCGTGCCACGGTAGCGGTCGCCAACAAGAATGCACGGATCATCTGGGCCGTGCTTCGCACCGGCGAGCCATACCGCGCCGCATTCTGAAGGCCCGCCCAGAGTTTGCGAGACGAGGCAGAAATGAGATGCACAGGTCGGACCGGCGCGCAAAGAGCCTGACTATTATCGAGGCCCTTGAGGCCTACCAGCTGTAGAGGCGTGCGCGAGCGGATTCCCCATTTGGGCGCCCCGATCCATCGGGTGACGCCGGATAGATGTTTGCAACCGGCCACGCGGATCAGATCGAATTCGACTTGCAACGGGAGAGCCGTCCATAGAGGTAGAAGGTCACCTCGCTCACGCCGATCTGGCGTATCGCGTCGGCAACATTTTGGCCCTGTGAGACCAGCACATCCACCTGACGCAGCTTCGCGACAATCTCTTCCGGCTTGTACGACTTCCTTGCCATTGCGGTCCTCCTTGATGCCAAAACACATGCTTCAGGTAGGATCACTTCGACGGGGATGGATCAAGCTTCCCTCGTCGAACGCCTTCTCGCCAAAGTTGTCGTGCCCAACATCACTCTTGCGCTGCCCAACATCACTCTTGCGCTGCCCAACGACAGCGCAAAGCGACCATACCTGTAATGTCTTGCCGGACGGCTCCAAAATGTTAATATGCCCGCGTCAGTTGAAAAAGATGGAGGATTTGTCGGGGCGGGGGCTCCAAGAGCAGAGGAGGCGCTCTGATGAACGTGTTGGTAGTCCCCGGCGTCCGCGTGGAGGCGCGCTTCGATGTGCTCCCACCACTGCCGGCCGGATCGGGAGTGGTTGGCATTGCCGCCATTGTGGACCGACCGCCTAGCCCCGCCCACCTGATTGGCATCACCAAGACCGCAGAGATCGCAGGCGCGCTCGGTCCGGGGACCGTGGCTTCGGCCCCCGAAATCGTCCATGTGCTGGCGAACGGCGCATTCATAGTAGTGGTCGCGCCGGTGACCGGCGGCGGCACCGCGTCCGTTACGCTGAACAACGGCAGCGGCCAGCCCGCGCTCACGCTGCGCGCCCGGTCGAACGGCACCTGGGCGAACAGCCTCGCCGCCGATATCCGCGCAACGCTGAACGGTGCGAACGAGGTGGTTCGCGTCACGCTCCGCCTCTTGCTGAACGGCCGGGTGATGGAGGAATTTCCCGACCTCTCGGTCACCCCTGGTGACCCGAACGATCTGTTCAATACAGTGAACACCCGCTCGTCCTATGTGGTCGCGGTCGATCCCGGCTTTGCGGGCACGCGGCCTGCGGCCGGCAATTATGCGCTTCCCGCGGACGGCTCCGGCATAGACGTCCCGCAGGACGGCAGCGCCAACGCGCTCTTCACTCTGTTCCCTGACGCGGGCCAGGATCCGAACGGCGTGGTGGTCGAAATCGCCGACGCCGCCGGCAACCGCTCCAACGTAACGATCCGGCGGAACGGCCTGGTGGAGGAGAGCTTCACCCGTCTGACCATGGACCCGGACGACGGCAATTCTTTGCAGAGCACCCTCTTGTCCTCCAGCCAGTTCGTGCACGTGACCGAGTTGCGCTCGCGGGCGGGCGTCGACGCATTCCCGGCCGGGACCGCCGGCCCGCAATTGCTGGCGGGCGGCACTTCGCCGAATGTCGCGGCCTACCAGGCTGCCATCGACCTGCTGGCGAACGATACCCGCATCAATCTGGTGCTGGCCGCGATCGAGCCGGGCCGGACGGATGGCATTGTCTCCTCCATCCACCAAGCGCTGCAGGCCCACGCCGTCGTCCAGGCCGACGACGGCTCGCCCCGCATCGCGTTTGGCAGCGTCACAGCGGCGGAGCAGCCCGACCTCGACCTGATCCGCACGCACGCCGCCGCGGTGCGCAACCGGCGCTTCGTGCTTGTCTCGCCGGCGGGCGCGGCGGGCGCAGTCGCGGGCCTCGTTGCCCGGATCCCGCCGGAGGAGTCGCCAACCTTTAAGAACGTGCCGCTCTTTGGCACGGCTCCGGCAACCTATTCCGGCAGCCAGCTGAACCGCCTGCTTGGGCCGAGCCACAATATCGCCGTAGTACAGGAGCGGCAGGGACGCGGCGTCGTCGTGTTGCGCGGCCTCGATACGTCCGGTGACCAGATCTCCGTCACCCGTGTCGCGGACGCGGCAATCCGCGAGACAAAGGCGATCAGCGAGAACTTCATCGGCAAGCTCAACAGCGCGGATGCACGGACGGCACTGAAGGCGCAGATCGTGGCGGCCTTCACGCGCATGGAACGGGCGGGCGCGCTGGTGCCGTCGACCGACGGCAGCGACCCGGCCTTCTTGGTGGACGTCTACTCGACCCAGTTGGACTTCGCGCAGGGCATTGTCCGCATCGATATCGCGGTCCGACCGGTGCGAGCCATCGACTTCATCTACGCGACCATCCGCGTGAAGAACTAGGGGGGACGCTCACATGCCTACGATCTATGCCGCCAATGCGAGCTCGGTCCTGGTCGATGGCCAGGCGGTGGAGGGCGTACAGGCGCTGGAATACCGGCGCGCTGCCGAGCGCGCCAACGTCTATGCGGTCGGCTCGGCCGAGCGGATCGACGTGATCAGCGGGCCCATCAGCGTCGATGGCCGCATCCGGGTCGCGAGCGCAAGCCCGGCGCTGGACGCCAAGCTCGGCGACGACTTCATCCAGATCACTGTGGTGCTGCGCCATGGCGATACGGAGGTTACGCTCAGCTTCCAAGACTGCCTGCTGACGGAGAAGTCCTTCGGCCTCGGCGTCGGCGGCCATGGCGAGGCAACCTACGGCTTCACCGCGACCCGTGTCAGCCAGGACCCGGCGCCGGGCGCCTAAGCGCTCTTCTGACCGCACGCCGCGGTCCTTCGCTTGGGAGGTAGGCAGGTGCCCGCATCCATTCGCATTGGCGACGGCTTTGCGCGCCTTGGCGGTGTGACCCTTCCCGCCAGAGCGTCCGCCCGCGGGCTGGAGGTCGGGAGCGAAGCGGTGCTGTGCCCCCTCTCCTTCGGCCTGCGCGGCCGCTTGGTTGCCTGGAGCGGCGAGAACCTGTCACGGGCGCTGCTTGCCGAGACGCTGAGCGGAGATGCGGAAGGCCTCGACCCGCTGGCCCTGCAGGTGCTGGCTTTGCATCTGGCAGGCGCGAATTCGGGCGCGCCTGGCTTTTCCGCGTCGGCCGCCCTCGTCGCCCGCCTACTCGGCTGGCCGCTTGCCGACATCAACGCGGCTGAGGCGCTGGAAATCGACCGGCTCGCGGCAAGCCTTGCGCCTTCGATGGAGCAGGCGGGAGACGAGGGCTGGACCACGGTGGTCTTTGCCCCGGACGAGGGCGATGACGGCGAGGGCGAGCCGCTTGAGGCGCTCTGCGTGCGGCTCGTCGAAGACCTGCGCCGCCGGGCCGATGCTGCGATCTCGCTTGGAGAGATGACGATCCTAAGGGCCGCGCCGCCCGCGTTCCGTGCTTTCGGCGATCGGCAGGCTGTGGCGGGTGGTGCCCCGGCGGCCCTTGATATGGCCAGCCAAGCCCCGACTGTTCAGGGCGAGCCGTCGGACCGGGACGGCACGGCGCCAGCGGACGATCTACGCGAGCCGCCGGCCAACCCCTGGATTGGCAAGCCCCCGACAGCGGTTCCGGCGGGATTTGACGCAGCAACAGCAAGCCATGCGCCTGCTGAAGAAACCCTTGCCCAACCGCTTTCCGGACGTGGGCCGGACGCCTCGGTATGGGCCGTGCCGGAGGTGGATGGTGACCCGGCGTTTGGCGATCAGGCAGGCCCGGCAGACGATTCCGGCGGGAGCGGCCAAGTCTCGGCCGATACGACTCTAGCCAGCCCGGAGCAGGCCTTCGCGCCGGCCCTGTCCCCTTTGTCGGGAACCGCCCAGCGCGCGGTCCCTGTCAGCGATACGCTTCCGCACACACTCGTCTCGGCCGCCCGGCCGCGGGCCCTGCGGGCGACGCCAGGCGCGCACACGAATCCGGTGGCACCCTTCGGCCAGGCCAGGGCCGCACACGAGGCGAGCGTGTTCTGGCCGGCTGCGACGCCTGGCCCTGCCTCGGGCGAAGCCCTGGTCCAGCCCTTCGCCGCCGCCATGCTCGACCTGCCGGCCGCTGCCACACCCGACGTGCCTGCCGCCACTGAACCGACCACCGACCTGGACGCCATCGCCGACGCGCTACATGCCATCGCTGACCTGAGGGGGGTGGCGCGCTGATGCCCGACGAACGTCCCATTCCCCTGCTTGGCGAAGTGGCGCTGACGGCGGTGCAGCGCATGGAGCAGATGCTGGAGACAGGTTTCGCCTCACAGAACGTGATCGGCCTGCCGGGCCAGGTGCAGCAGCATCTCGGCCGCGCCTCCCATGTGATCCGCATTCAGGGCACGCTTCAGGGTGAGCACTATACCGACGATCTGGCAGCCCTTCAGACCGCGGCGGCGGACGCCGCACCGCTGACCTTCGCAGCGGATATCGTCACCGCGCTCGATCTGAACCAGGTGGTGATCGCGCGCTTCCACGTGGTCGAAAGCGCGGGCGAGTTCCAGCAGGCGCGCTATGATTTCGTGCTGCGCGAGGACCCGCCGCTGCCCGAACCGGCGCAGGTTTCCGGCCTCGGCGGGCTCGACGATTTCGGGCTCGGCGATCTTGGGTTCGACACCGACATCATGGACGACCTGAGCGACCTTGCGGGCGACATCGCCGGCGCGGTCGAAGGGGCGCTGGATGCGGTTGCCGCGCTCGATGCGCTTTCCGGCCTCGGCGATCTCGGTTTCGGCGGCGAGCTCCAGCCGCTGCAAGACAGCATTGCGAGGATCGGAGAAGCGGGCGCGGGCTTCCAGGAAGCGATCAGCGGGCTAGGAGGGTTGTTCGAGTGAGCCTCACCCTCGCCGTCAACGCCCGCTTCGGCAACAAGCGCTACGAAAGCCATGTCGGCGCGCTCTCCGTCGATCTGGGCCTGCTGCCGGGCGTGAACAGCCTTACAGCCCGCCTGCCCCGTGCCGTGCCGGTCGATGCCGCGCCGGGCGATCCGGCCGACCTCACCCTCGACAATGGCGAGGAGGAGGCGCTGGTCCTGACCGGCCTTACCCGCTCCGTCGCCCGCGGGCTGGCAGAGACGCAGGTAGCGGCGGTGGACGCCGGGGCGGCGCTCGCCGCGGTCCGGCCTGCCACGAGCTACGGCGCGCAGTCGGCGGGCGACATCATCCGCGGCCTTAGCGGCGAGGCAGGTGCCCGCATGGGCCGCTCGACCCTCGGCAGCCAGAGGCTTGAAAGCTACGTTGCCACGCAGGGCCGCAACGGCGCAGAACATGTGGCCCGGCTCGCGCTCTATGGCGGCGGCATAGCCATGGTGGATGCGGACGGCAGCCTCGCCGCCATTGCCTACCCCGAACCGCCCGCGAGCCGCGCGCTGCGCTACGGGCGCGAGATCCTGGCCTATGGGGCCGCCGACACCGCGTCGGGCATCGCGCTCGTGCCGGTGGGGTCCGGAACCGGGCCCTCGGGTGATCCGCGCGCGCTGGTGTTGTCGACCGAAGCCATCAGTGGCGGCGCGCCGGAGCCTTCCGCGACCGTGCGCTGGCGGCCGGAGGCGGCGTTGCGCTCCCAGGGCGCGCAGCGCGCGGCCGCCCAGGCGGCGGACTCCGCCCACGGCGCGAACGGCCAGCGCCTGACGGCCGCCTGCTGGCTGCTGCCGGCTCTGCGGCCCGGCGAACTGGTCGAAGTGCAGGACCTGCCGGACGGCCTCTCCGGTGGCCCCTGGCTTGTAACGCATGTGCAACACCGTCTCGACCCAACGGGTGCGACGACGCGCTTCGACGCCGTTTCGGGCCAGGGCGGCGGTTTGCTTTCCGGCCTATTCGGCGCACTGGGAGGCCTCTTATGAGCAACCGCCTCTATGAAGCCGTCACCCGGATCGCCCGCCACGAGGTCGAGGCCCGTACCTATGTCTCGCTCGGTCTCGTCACCGCCGTGCACACCACCTCGGCAGGCGCCGGCGACTACGCGGCGGATGTGCGGTTGCGCGATCTCGGACTCGCGCTGCCCAAGGTGCCGGTTGCGACCGGCGCGCTCGGCTTCGCCGCGACCTTGGCCGTCGACGATCTGGTGCTGGTGACCTTCGTCGAAGGCGACGTCAACGCGCCGGTCATCCTCGGCCGCCTCTACAACGCCGACCTCTCGCCGCCGCAGATTTCCGAAGGGCAAATCGCGCTGCAGCTGCCGCCCAGCGAGAGCTCGCCCGCGCCAATTGACCTGTTGCTCGACCAGAATACGCCGGAAGCGGTGTTCAAGGTCGGCAGCAATACGGAAGTGAAGGTCACGGACGGCACAGTCACCATCACGGCCGGCGATGCTTCCGTCACGCTGGACGCGGAGGGCTCCGCCGAAACCCGCATCGAGGTCGGCCAAGCCAAGCTCACCATTGCCGCCGGCGGCGACATCACCGTGGAGACGACCGGCACGCTCTCGATGAAGGCAACGCAGATCGAGCTGAAGGCGGACGCGACCATGACCCTTTCCGCAGCCAAAGTGGATATCAACTGATGGGCGCCCCCGTAGCCACCCAGAGCGCACAGGTCGTCGCCATCGACACCCATATCGTGCTGGTGCCGACGCCGGGCGGCCCGGTGCCGACGCCCCTCCCGCATCCGTTCAGCGGCCAGATCCAGGCAGCGACCGTGCCAACGGTGAACGCAGGCGGCCAGCCGGTGGCGGTGCAGGACTCGGTGGCGATCAACAACCCGCCGCATATCCCCACCCCGCCCGGCGCAAGTTTCCAGGTGCCACCCAAGAACCAGGGCAAGGTGCTGATTGCGAGCCAGACAGTGTTCGCCGGCGGCAAGGGCATGGCGCGGATCGGCGACACGGTAATGACCTGCAACGACCCGACGGACACGCCGGTCGGCACCATCGTCGCCGCGCCGGGCACGGTATTTGCGGGGTAAGCGATGGACCTCGGCACCGACCTCAAAACGACCCTCGGCCCGCCAGGGATGGCCGGGCAGGACGATTCCAGTCTGGATATCCAGCAGGCCGGGCCGCTGCAGGCCTATGAGCTTCGCACCGTCTCCGGTCGGGAGAATCTGGGTCAGGCGCTGATCCTGCGCCTGCTGACGCCGCGCCGGGCGCTCGCGGCGCTTGGGCACGCGGACTACGGCTCGCGCCTCGGTGAGCTGATCGGCCGGCGCAAGAGCGCCGCGACCCGCGCGCTGGCCAAGGCCTACGTGCTGGAAGCTGTGAAGCAGGAGCCGCGGATCGAGGACAAGGCGGTCGGCTTCCAGTTTCTGCCCGAGAGCGAGGGACCGTCCGACATCCGCTTCTCGCTCTCTGTCCGTTCCAAGGCCGGCGATGTTGTCTCCCTGGATCTGGGGGTCGGGCTATGAGCGCTTTTCCCGACACCTTCGCGCCGCGTCCATATCCGGACATCGTCCGCGACCTGCTCACCAGCCTGACCCACGGCACCGTCCGCGAGAGCGTCACCGTGCCGGCCGATGTGGAAGAGGGTGGCGTTATTGAGCTCACCCAGATGGCGAACCGGCCGATCCGCCGTGTCTCGCACCTAGAAGGCGTGGTCGAACTCGCAAACGGTAATGAGGTCCCCTACAAGTTCACGCCTGCCGACTTCGAACTGGTCGAGCCGGACGGCGAGGGCTTCAACACGATCCGCTTCCGCGACGGCGGCGCCAAGCCGCCGCCAGGCTCGCTGCTGGTCATCAACTATTACCCCGTCCAGATCGACCCGCCGCCGCTCACCGACCTGAATGTCGGCTCCGTCGCGCGCACGCTGATGGAGGCCGTATCCGCCGAACTGGCCCTGCAGGAGCAGTTGCTGGATCGCGTTTATCGCTCTGCCTTCCTGGAGACGGCGGAAGGCGGCAACCTCGACAAGGTCGTGGCGCTGATCGGCGTGGCCCGCCTACCCGCTGGCGTGCCGGTCGCGCGCCTGCGCTTCGAGCGGTCATCGTCGAACGGCCGGATCGCGATTCCGGCCGGCACGGTGGCCGCGGATGCGGAAGGCAAGCTCCGCTACGCGACGCTTTCACCGCTGATCCTGGAGCCGGGCGAGGTCGCGCGGGAAGTGCGGGCCGCTGCGCTCGATAGCAAGGCGGAGCCCGCCGTAGCTTCGACGCTCAACCGGCTGGAAGTGCTGGTCGCCGGCATCGCCAGCGTCACTAATCCGACCGACGCCGTGGCCGCCGCCGCCCCGGAAAGCGATGCGGACCTGCGCCGCCGGGCCCGCGCCGCACTGAAGATCGCCGCGCGCGGCACCGTCGATGCCCTGGAATTTGGCCTGCGCGCCGTGCCGGGCGTCAAGGATGTCGCCGTGGTTGAGGAGCCGAACGGCGTCCCGGGCGAGATCCGCATCGACCTTGTCTTCACTGACGAGTCGCCGGAAGCACAGGCAGCGGTCGCAGCCCGCATCCAGGACCTGCGTCCCGCCGGCGTCCGCGTCGCCTCCGGTACGGCGGCGACGCAACGGATCGATCTGGAGGTGACGCTGACCCTTGCGGGCTCCGGCGTCTCCGACCTCGCGGCGTTGCAGACGGATGCGCGAGGTGTGCTGACGAAGGCGTTAAACGCTATCCCGCCCGGCGGCGCGATCCGGCGCGGGCCGCTGCTCTCCGCCCTACTGGCCGACAGCCGCATTCTGGACGCCACGATTCTGATGAGCCTCGATGGTGGCCCGGACGCGGAAAGTGTTCAGCTTGCCGACGGTAAGGCGCTGGAGGTCGGCACCTTCACCTTCCCGCCCACCGCGACCGAAACCGCGGCGGAGGCGCCGGCCGTGCAGGCAGATATCGAGATCCCGATCGTGCTTGTCGGCGCCACCACCGCCGCGGAGGCGCAGAGCGCCCTCCAGCTCGCGGTCGAGGCCTATCTGGCAACGCCGCCCACAGGTGGCCTGACCGTCGATGGGATGATCGGCGCGGTGCGCGATGAAACGCGCTATGCCGTCGTCCGGGCGGACGTGACCGCCACCTTCGAAGCCGCCGGGCGCTTCACGCGCCTCACCGATGGCCAGGGCTCCTATGCCCTGTTGCAAGGCCAGACCGTCACGCTACGCACCTTCACCGCTAACGCGCGGGAGGGCAGCCTGTGACACGCGCCGCCGACATTGCGAAGCGGCTGCCCTTCCTCTACCGGGATGGGCCGGAGGTCCGCCGCCTGCTCGCGGTCTTCGGTCTCCAGCTCTCCATGGGCGAGGAGGCGATGCGCGAGGTGCAGCGCGCCCACTTCTTCGACCGCGCGCTGAGCCTCGACGAGGCGGCGGCGCTGGCGGCGCTGCTCGATATCAGACCGGAGGAATGGCAGGGCGTGCGGGAGTACCGCGCCTATGTTCATGGCCTGCTCGACGCGATCCTCCAGGCAGGGGCAGTCACGCGGCGTGGCATCGGCCTTTTCACGCGCCGCTACGTGACGGGGTTCCAACAGTCGCAAAGCGTCCGCATCGTGGCGCGCCCGGCGGACCTGGCGGAGGCGCCCGACCCGCAGCGGCTGGCGCTGGTCGAAAATCCGCTCGTGCCGCGCTACCACGCTGAGCCGCAGGGGCTGGAGCCGCTCGCGCGCATGGCGCTGGAGAACAGGGGCCTCGACCAGGCCTCCGCCGCCCTGGTCATCACCGCACTGGCGGATGGCGGGCCGGTCTACGCGCCAACGCTTGCCAACATCACCACCGGCCAGGCCCTGATCTGGCGCGGCGTTGTCCCGCCCGGCCAGCGTCTCTGGCTGGAGCCGTCGGGAGACGGCGGCGTCCGCGCGTTGTTGGAAGGCGCGGATGTGACCGCGGACCTGGTCGGAGTCGAGTCGTTGGAGCCGGGCGATGCGGGCTCGCTCGTCGCCACTCCGCCGCGGCCCCTGGAGTTGCAGCGCGGCGTCAACGACCTCTGGTTCCAGCCGCTTGCGCATTACGACGTGCCGGGCCTTGACGCGGTGATGCTGGCACTCCCCGATCTGACGCTGAAGCTCGGCCACTGGGACAAGACCAGTTTCGACCGGACGCTGTTCTACATGGATCCGGTCGGCCGCATCCAGTTCGCTTGGACGGAGGCCGCACCCGCCACCATGATGCTCGTCGTGCCGGCCGGCCAGATTGCTCATCCGACCGATGGCATCGAGCCGGCGGTGGAGGCGGTGGCCTTGCTGCATGACGGACTTTCGCGCGGGCTGGACCGGCTGGCCGCCGCGGGTATCCGCACATCCGTAACCCTGAACCGCAACCGGGAACGCCAGAGCGCGCGCGACCGGCTCGCCCTGGTGCTGCCGCTTCGGGTGAGCGAGCGCGGCAGCACGGGCGCCGACAAAATGCCGGACGGCGACGGCCGCTTTGGTGTGAGTGATTTCGATGGATCGGTCTTTGACTAGGTCGCCGACCAGGGAGGCGTCATGCAAGCACGCTTTGCTTTGAAACTGACGCAGAACCGCCGGGTGATTGCCGAGCGCCGGAGCCACAACACCGTGATGGCGAGCGGTGCGCAGATCGTCGCCTTGCTGTTCGCGGGCACCGGCGTGCCGGTCACGCACATGGCCGTCGGCATCAGCGACGCGACGCCGGAAGACACGAGCCTTACCGCGCTCACCAATTCGGGCGACGAGGCGTTGACGGGCGAGGTGATCGCGCCCGTCGCCCCCGCCTCCATTCGCTTCGAGACGGACGATGTCCGCCGCCTCGTTCGCGTCTTCATGCGGGCGACGCTCCCGAATGCGGCGGCGGTCGGTACCATCCGGGAGGCCGGGCTGATCGCCCGCCGGCCGGACCCCGACGGCGACGCGCTCTACAACCGCGTGACCTTCGCACCGATCGTGAAGGCCGACGACCACGAACTGACTCTATTCTGGGAGGTTGAATTTCCGTTCGGCGACCTCTCGTCCCTCGCTTGAACGGCCTGAGGAGCAATAAGAGCCATGGCCAGCAAAGCCGCGTTCGACATCCGCCTGCAAGGCTTTCCCGCCGCGAACCGGGAGACCGAGATCACGCTCGTCAATCAGGTGACCGGCGTCTCGGTGAAGCGCAAACCCTTCCTGGACGGGCAGCTCCTGGTCCGCGGCCTCGATCCGGGGCCCTATGAGATCACGGTCGCGCACCCGAACCTGGTGCAGCCGATCGACCAGCGCATCGTCCGCCTGTTCCCGCAGATTGCACCGACCCGGATACCGGTGATCGTCCGCCCCGAACTGTTCCGCGACACGCCGATCCGGGACATTCCGGACGCCGACCTCTCACCGGTGCAGCAAACTGCGGCAACGGTGAAGTCCACAGTACAGCCGCTGGCGAACAAGGCGCCGGGCGAAGTGATCCGCGCCGGCGACTGGAACGTGCTTGTGGGCGCGGTAGCGGACTTGGCGTCGGCGGTGCTGGAGCTCATCCAGCTGGTCAGCCCGGTCGGCCATGACCATCCGGAAATCGCTGAAAAGATCGCCGAGGTTCAGGGCAATATCCGCCGCTTCTCCGAGTCCTTCGGCAAGTCGCTGCTAGAGCTGCGCCGCGATATCGAGAACCAGAACCTGCGCAGCAAGGTCTTAACCGTGCTGGACAAGGCCGGAGCGGATCAGGCTGTTCGCGACCGCCTGACCGGCCGCGTGAGCGAACTGGAGTCCGGGCTGCAGCAGACGACGCCGGTCTTTACGGCGAAGCTGGCGGCGACGGGCATTAACCTGCAGCGCGAGATCAACAACCTAGCACTCACCCAGAGCAACCCGGACGGCTTCCTCGCCGACCCGGACGTGGCCAGCCTCGTCCAGACGGCGACGCGCTATGTCGACGCCGGCGGCCAGACCAACGTCGAAGAGGAGCTCGGCACATATATGCGCACCACCACGGTGGCAGGCGGCACCAAGTTCGGTTTCGTCAAGCGGTAGGGAGGAAGGCCCATGCCCACGATCGAGAACCTCGAGCGGCTGGAGGGGCTGGTCAAGACCCTGACCCCGCTCGCCAAGAAGCAGCGCGGCGAGCTGATCGAAGCGGCGCAGTGGAACCAGCTTGTCGACAGCGTGCTGGAGGTGGCGCAAGCAGGCCTGGCCGAGGCCGCCGAGGAGACGGTCCCGCAGCATAAGCACACGGATATGGTCGGCCTCGGATGGCTGACACCCAAGCTCCGGGAGCTGGTGACGGGCGGCGTGCTCTCCGATCCCGCCAGCGAAAGCGCTCTCGCGAAGCTGGAGCGTAAAATAGATCGGCTCGCGGCACGCATGGACGAACTGGCGGACAAGACCGGCCGTATTCAGGCCGATCTGGCCGGTGTGCAGACCAAGGATGCGGTCCGCCAGAGCGAGGTGACGGAGCTTGGCCGCAAGATCGACGGCGTCCGCGACTCACGCGACGATGTCGCCCAGCTCCGAACATCGCTCAACAGCATTTCCACCGACGTGCGCACCGCCGTTGAAGCGGTCGGCAGCCTGCAGTCGGGCGGGCAATTGATCGACGTGGCGGCCTTGGCCGACCGGGTCGATGCGCTCGCCGACCTGCGGGACGCGCTCACCACGCCGGCCGGCGACATCCTCTCAGCGGCCGAGTACGAGCGACGACTGGAGGAGCTGCGCGCCCAATTGGTCACGGAGAATGAGCTGCGCGACTCGCTCGAAGGCCTGCGCGGCGAGTTCGGGGGTTTCGACACCAATTCCATTCTGGAAGGAGCCAGGGCGGCCGGCCGAGCGGAAGTGGACGCCGCGATCGCGAGTTTCCGCACCGCCAACTCCGCCGATCTCGATCGGCGTTTCGCGGCGTTCGATGCGACCGTCAATAGCCTGGTCTCGACCGCGACGGAAGACCTGGCAACGGCGATCCTGACGGATGCCCGCGGCCAGTGGGAGCCGGCACTGAACGACGGTCTCGCCAAGCTGGAGAGCAATGTTACCCAGGCGGAGGCGGCGCGCGACGCGGCCACGAGGGCCGCGCTCGCCCAGGATATTGAGGACGCTCGGAGCAGCATCGCGACGGTCGCGGCCGATGCCGCCAACAAGGCGCTCGACGGCGCGCTTGCAGACGTGCAGACTCGGGTTGATGCGAATACGGCCCGGGTCGCCGGTGTGGAGAAACAGATCGCGAGCAACGCCACCGAGATTGCCGCCAACGCGACCAAGCTGGAGACGACGCGGCGCAAGTTGGAAGCGGCAGACGCGAAGCTGCAACAGACACTGTCAACCCGCATAACCGATCTGGAAGGCAGCCTGGACGGCCGGATTTCGGCGGACACGTCCGCGTTGCGCAGCAGTCTGCTGGAGGATCTGAAGAGCGACGTCACGGCGCTCGGTCGCGATATCGAAAAGCGGCTCGGCAGCAACATCCGCGGCACGGTGGTCACGGAAGTCGGCATCACGTCGGGACGTCTGCGCAGCGATGTCTCCAGCGTGGTCGATGCCGAGGTGGCCGCCGTGCGGGAGGACATGAACGCGAAGCTCGAGGCCGGCCTTGCCTCAAATGCGGCCCGCCTCTCCGGCATGGTCACGAACGAGGTGAGGCTTGCGACCGGCGACCTGGATCAGCGGGTCGACCGGGCCGTCAATGCCTTCCTGCCCGAAGTCCGGCGTATCGCGTCAGGTCAGCCCGTGCTCCATCCGCCGGGCGGGTAAGCCATGCTCGCCGCCTTCGAGACGCGCTTCGCGGCAGTGTTGGGGGCCAGCCTTGCGCCGCCCTTCGCCGGGCGCGTCACTGTCTCGCCGCAGGCGGCGGGCGGCGCCGGGCCGGTCATCCAGGTTTCCATTGGCGAAGTCCGCCAGGTGGAGCCGGACCTGGGCGCGCTCCGCCCGGAACAGCCGGCTGGCCTGCCGACGCTGCGCCGCGTCGCGCGGCTTGAGGCGGACGTCGCGATCCGGGTAACGCCCGCGGGCGGTGCTGGCGGCGGGCGGCCGCAGACGGTGGACGGCGTCGATGCCTTGCTCTACCTGCTGGACGGCGCGCTGTTCCGCAGCGGTGAGGCGCTGGTGCAGGCCGGCGACCAGGGCTTCCTGCTGCAAAGCCTCAGTACCGCCGGCGCGACCATGCCGGATGACGCAACTGCGGCGCAGGTGCACCTGACGGCCGCCGGCTGGTTCTGGCCGGTTGGCGAACCGGGCGCCGCCGGTATCGCCATCGGCGAGGTCCATGTGCGCCAGTTTTCCCTGCCGGTCATCCTGCAGGCGCCCCGGCTGATCGCGGGGGCGGGCGCCTCGACGCTTTCCCTTGGTTTTGGCCGCGCCGGTACGATGCAGGTCGAGGCGGAAACGGTCGCGACACTGCCATTCGGGCAAGTGCTGGTCTCGATTCTTTCACCGGATGGATCGCCGGGGGCCGGCGTGCTGGCCGGCGGCACTGCCGGCAGCGCAGATGCCCAGCAGCTCGACGTTGGCGCGGGCACGGTCAACTTCACCTACAGCCCGCCCGGCGCGCCCGGTCTTGACGTTCTGGTGATACGCGCAGTGCAGGCGGACGGCGGCGCGGGCATGGAAATCGCGCGCTTCGATCTGGTTACGGAGCCCGGGCCATGATCAGCGCCAAAGCCCCGGAACAGGTCCAGCTCCGCGAAGAGATCCGCGCCCAGAAGGCCCGGCAAATGCTGATGGAGCGTACCGTTGGCACGGACGGTCTGGACCTTTCCCTGGCTTGGCGGTCAGCCCTCGGTGCAACGGATGCGATCGTCGAGTCGGCGTGGATCGACCTTTCGCCGGTCTCTCCCCACGATACCGGCCTCGCCGCGCAGGCTTCCATGACGCCGTCCGGAAACGGATTTGAGATCGCTCTGAACGGGCCGGCACGACCTGTCCGCAGCGTGCGCTTGAATGGCCTGAAAGCTGCCGGTGTCGACCGCCAACTGAAGAACGAGAGCGAAGTGACCGGCCTTGCCGCTGATCTGCCGGGTCCGACCTGGCGGCTATGCGTATCGGTCGATCAGGGCAGCGGCTTCGGGCCGGTACAATATGCCGTGCCGTTCATCGGCCAGAAAGGCCAGCGGCCCGCCCTGCTCCATGGGGCGAGCTTCAGCGGCCGCGTTCTTTCGCTGCCGGATGTGTTGGCAAAGGGGCTGCGCGTCAGCCTGATGCGCGGCGACCTGCCGGAGGATCTTGCCGAGCAGGGAGCTTCTCTCGACAGCGCAACCGTCCGGGTTTCGCCTGGCCCAGTGGACCTGGAACTGTCAGATTCCAGCGGCCCGCTCTGGGCGATGCCGGGACCGTTCAGTGAAGGCACGGGCATCGATTTGAAGAACGCGATCGAACGAGCTCTCAACAACGACCCCGCCGCCGCTTCGGCAACAGTCACGCTCAAATGCAGCGCGGAGGGACGGCTGCTCTCCGCAGGAATCATTGCGAGCGGCCGTCTGCTACGCGAATTCACGGACAAGGTGCAGGCCGCATTCGAGGGAGACAGCCGGCCATTGCCGCTCGGCGACCTGGATGCCCGCGCGCCCAGCGCTGTGACGGCGGACGTGACCATCGTGCATGAGGGTATGCGCCTGCATCCGCTTTCCGACGCCGTGCCGGCTGCCGCGGGCGGTCTTTCCGGCCGGGTCGTCGGCACGGCGCCGGCGGTCTACGCCCCACCGCCCCAAGCCCTGCGCGGCGAGACGCTGGTCAAGGTGGGCGTGGTCGGCTTCGGCGTCTCCGGCAAGCTCCGCCTGCGCGTGCTGGAAGCAGCGGGCGAGAAAGCCGGACAGCCGGTCGCTGACGCATTCGCGGAGGCGGAGCTGGCGGCCACACCCGGCGGCGGC
>Ga0210144_1000667_pt1 | contig 16595 bp, 13 predicted proteins | sample Muzzi_PWA_D2_FD_185532 | JGI IMG/M metagenome (GOLD analysis project Ga0210144, IMG submission 185532) | Wetland microbial communities from San Francisco Bay, California, USA, that impact long-term carbon sequestration - Muzzi_PWA_D2 (SPAdes) | ecosystem: Environmental > Aquatic > Marine >...
CCGAGACCCTCGAGATCGGCCCGGGCCCGACCGGCGGGTTGGCGGAGCCGGCGCGGAACTATACGCCGCCGCATAGTCTCACCGAGGTCGGCGGCCAGCAGCAGGATGCCTTCGTGCTCGCCGAGCGGTACAGCGATGTCGACCGGATCAGCGAGCGGCTCGACGCCGTCCTCCGCGCCTACGGCATCGGCACCGACATGGCGGTCAACCGTAGCGGCCGCCCGACGGTTGGTGACCCGGCCTGGCGCTCCTACAGGCTGAAGGGTACCGAGACCAATTTCGTCACCGCCACCGGCCGGGCCAACCGGCTCGGCAATTCGGTGACCGAGGCCGGCTTCGTCAACAGCGCCTCCTGCATCACGTGCCACGCCCGCGCCGGGGCGACGGCGGAAGGGCTGCCGCCGTTGTCGATCTTTGCCGATACGCTCAGCGACGCCGGCATCCCGAAGAGTGTCAACGGCATCCCCGACGAGTCCTGGTTCAACGTCAACGCCTATTGGGGCGTCGGCGGCGAGCGGGAGGCGCCCGGCATCCGCGCGGTGCAGACCGACTTCGTCTGGGGTTTCCGCTTCGCCTGTCCGATGGCGCCGATGCCGGTCGGCCCGAAATGGTGCGCGAATGTCGGCACCAAATAGGCCGCGGGGCGTTCGACCGGCATCGGAGCCGGTCGAGTCAACCACGCTGCCGGCGCCGATCCCCTCCCCACGAGGGGGCGTCTAGGCCGCCAGTATCAAGCGGGAAGCGGTTAACTCTTCGCCAGAGGTTCAGAAGCGGAAGGTCGATGATCGGCCCCGGTATCACGCGCTGATGTCGTCGAGATCGGCAATAGGTCAGGGCGCGTTATTTGACCGGCGAACAGACTGTGCGAGAAATAACCCTCAACGACACGCGAAATGACCCAGCAAATGGCATCATGTCCGGGAATCGCTGGGGCAGAGCGTCGATTGGCGCCGACAGGAGGAAGAGGGCGAAGTTCCCCTGGGTCTCGGAAGATGTGTTGAACTCTGATGAAGGCAGGACATCGGGTTCATCATGAGATCCTGCGTCTCTCGACGGACGGAAGAATTCTAAGAAATGCTGAGATCAAAATGCTCTTGGCTTCAATTTGCCACTATCACTGGGTCATCGGGCAAAAGCCAAATGCCCGTCAAGCCAAGGAAAATGGGAGGCGCTGGCTAACGATGCCCACAGCCCAAGCCGTGGCAGTTCACCGCCGGCACGGGGATACACCGAAATGCCCGGACAAAGGGGACGCCGTACAACGCCAGAGGGACCCAAGGAACTCAAGCGCCTGAGAACATGGCACGGGAGGAGAAGAAGATGCAGAAAAGCGGCCTGGCATCGGCGATATTCCTGCTAGGGGTGGCCGTCGCCCTGTCTGCCAGCGCCGCCGTGCCTCCGGCGGTGGAGGCGACGCATGGCATGGTGGTGTCCTCCCAGCGCCTGGCGACCGAGGCGGGGCTGGAGATGCTGAAGCGCGGCGGCAATGCCGTGGATGCCGCCGTGGCGGTCGGCTATGCAGAGGCAGTCACCAACCCGTGCTGTGGCAATATCGGCGGCGGTGGCTTCATGGTGTTGCACATGGCGGCGAAGAACGGCGAGCCGGCCATCGACCGCTTCATCAATTTTCGCTCGATGGCACCTGCAGCCGCTACGGCGAACATGTATTTGGACGCGTCCGGCAAGGTGATCCCCGATGCCAGCCTGTATGGCTGGAAGGCGGTGGCCGTGCCCGGCACGGTGATGGGACTGGATGCGGCCCTGCGCGAGTACGGTACGCTGCCGCGCCAGGTGGTGATGGCGCCGGCGATCCGGCTGGCACGGGAGGGCTTCGTGCTGACCCGCGCCGATGTCGACATACTTGATGTGAAGGTGGACCACTTCCACAACAACCCGGAGGTGGGACAAGTGTTCCTGCGCCCCGACGGATCGCCTTGGCAACCGGGCGACCGGCTGGTGCAGACGGACCTGGCGAATACGCTGCAGGCGATCGCCGATCACGGGCCGGATGCTTTCTACAAGGGTCGGATTCCGCAGGCAGTGGAGCAGGCGTCGAAATCCGGCGGCGGCATCCTGACGGCCTCGGATTTCGCCAATTACCGCATCACCGAATCCGCGCCGCTCAGCTGCAGTTACCGCGGCTATACGGTGCTGTCGACACCGCCGCCGTCATCGGGCGGCGTAACGATGTGCGAGATCCTGAACATACTGGAAGGCTACGATATGCGCGCGCTGGGCTTCCACTCGGCCGAGGCGGTGCATGTGATGGTGGAGGCGATGCGCAATGCCTACCTCGACCGCAATACCTATCTGGGCGATCCGGCTTTCGTGAAGAACCCGCTGGACCGGCTGCTGTCGAGCAATTACGCCGCCGAGATCCGCGCTACGATCCGGCCGGACAGGGCGACGCCGTCGAAAGAGCTGCGGCCTGGAATCCCTCCGCACCCTCCGGCAGCGAGCGGCGGCGCGGACGAAGTGCAGCAACACGAAAAGCCGGAGACCACACAATATTCCATCGTGGACAAGGATGGGAACGCGGTCTCGGTCACCTACACGATAAACGGGCGCTTCGGCGCTGTGGTAATGGCGCCGGGAACGGGATTCCTACTGAACGACGAGATGGATGATTTCACCGCCAAGCCCGGCGTCCCCAATCTGTTCGGGCTGGTGCAGGGCACAGCGAATGCAATCGCGCCGGGCAAGCGGCCATTGTCGTCCATGGCGCCGAGCATCGTGAGCAAGAATGGCAAGACGTTTCTGGTGCTGGGCTCGCCGGGCGGTTCGCGCATCATCACCATCACGCTGGAGACGTTGATGAACGTGATCGATTATGAAATGGCACCGGAGGAAGCGGTGGATGCGCCGCGCATCCACCATCAATGGCTACCGGATGTGGTCTATGCCGAACCCTTCGCGCTGTCGCCCGATACCGAAAACATCCTCAAGGGAATGGGCTACACGATCAAGGTACAGACCCCTTGGGGCGCGGCGGAGCTGATCGAGATAGGACAGCGCGCGCAGCGGAGCGGCATTGAGTCCTCGGGCAATGACGCGGCGCTGTCCGGTGGTGTGCGGCCCGGTTTCCTGTATGGCGCGAATGACGACCGCCGCCCGGCTGGCGCGGCGGCTGGATACTAGTGACGGCTGCGGTTATTCAGCACAGTTTAGGTGGCCGCCCTGAGTGACGACATTCCGGGACAGGAGTCGCGACGCCTGTCGCCGCGTACCGCGCCTGCTATGGTGGGCCGGGCAGAGAAGGATCCGCCACGGCACGAGGAGGACGCTCCATGTTCACTCGGATGCGCGAGACCAGGAGACGCCGCACCGCGGCCGCCGTGATCGCCTCCGCGGTGCTCCTCGCCGCCGCACCCGCGCTCGCCGCGACGCCCGCTGTGATCGCCCCGAAAGTCCTCACCATCACCATGTTCCAGACGGGCGATCCGCTCGCCGGCGGCAGCGGCGAGGCGAGCGTCTGGGTCGACAGGGACAAGCTCGACCAAGTCGTGCCGATCCCCGGCAGCTATTCCCCGCTTTACTGCAATGCCGCCTTCGACCACTGCCTCGTCATCACCGGTATCATGGCGGCGAACGCTGCCGCGACGGTGATGGCGGTCGGCCTCAGCCATCGCCTCGACCTCACCCGCACCTATATCATGGTCGCCGGCATCGGCGGCGGGCCGCCCGCAGAAATCACAGTCGGGGCCGCCGCCTGGGCGGACTGGATTGTCTCAGGCGACCTAGTCACCGAACTCGACGCCCGCGAGATGCCGTCGGACTGGCAGTATCCGAAGGCGCGCCTCGCTTGCACCAAGCCGTGGTGCGACGGCTTCCGCACCGGTACCGAGGTCATCCAGCTCGATCCGACGATGACCGGCTGGGCGTTCCGCCTTTCCAAGGACGTGGTACTCGAGGACGATCCCGGGGCGCGCGCCTACGTCCAGAACTACCCCGAGCCGGTGGCGCGCGGATCCCCTTTCGTCACGACCTGCGCCATCCTCGGCATCAACGATTTCATCCATGGCAAGCTGATGTCGAAATGGGCAACGTGGTGGGTCCGGGAGTGGACGAAGGGCAAGAGCCGCTACTGCATGTCGGCTGACGAGGAGGGTGGCATCTTCACCGCGCTCCAGCGGCTCAACGCGGCGAAGCTCGTCGACATTCGACGCGTCATGGTCCTCCGCGTCGCCACCGACATCGACAGCCAGTACCCGGGGCAGACTGCGGTCGAATCGCTGGCACAATCCCTCGACAGCAGCTTCGACTTCGTCGGCCTGGACAACATCTATCGCGTCGGGTCGCCGGTGGTCCGCGAGATCATCGGCGGCTGGCAGCGCTGGCAGGACGGTCCGCCGCCGCCGGAGTAACGCGCCCCTCGCGCGCGTCTACTTCGCGATCCCGAACACGATCGTGGCGTTCGCCGTGACCCGCTGAGCGCCGCTGCCTTCCCAACGAGGGGTGCCGATCGCTCAATCGCAGTGCAGATCGAAAGTTGCCTGTCGCGTCCCGTCCGCGGCAGTCGAGCCGGTCATCCTTCCCCGGACATCGAGAAGGCCGCACGCTTGCGGTCGATCGACCGGGCTGATGCGGGCCCGCCGACGGTCGGACGGTTCCGCCCGATGTCCGACGACGCCAGAGCCCGTCTCCGTCCGCACAGCCTCCACCAAGGACGGGCTTTGTGGGGCGGGATGGTCGAAGATACCGAGGAACACATCGTACCCGCTGGCGGTAAAGGCTGTGCGGGCGAACAGCCGACCAGTGATGGATTGGCTTCGCGCCCGCTTCGCGAGGACTCTCGGCATCACGTGAGCCGGGCAGTCGAGCCCAAACCTGCTGCCCACGAGCCTCTCCCGGTGGAGCACGAGGAGGCCTGACATGGGACGCCGCGCCCACAGGCCCGATCCGGTCTCCCGCCGCCAGGTGGAGGCCATGGCCGCCTACGGCGTTCCCGAAGCTGACATCGCCACGGTGATCGGCATCGACCCGAAGACGCTCCGCCGGCACTATCGCCAGGAGCTCGACACCGGGCAGATCAAGGCCAACAGCAAGGTGGCGGAGAACCTGTTCCGGAAAGCGACCGGCGACGGGAGGGAAGCGGTGATCGCCGCCATCTTCTGGCTGAAGACCCGGGCCCACTGGAAGGAGACGGTGGAGGCCGAGGTCCGTCACAGCTACGTCATTCGCACGCCGCCGCCGGTCGCCAGCATGAGCGAATGGCTGCAGCGCCATGCGCCACCCGAGATCGAGCACAATACCCGCCTGCTGCCGGGTCGCTACGACGGAGGCTGATTGTGGGTCGCCGTGCCCACCGGCCTGACCCCACCACCCGCCGCCAGGTGGAGGCCATGGCCGCTTATGGCGTCCCTGAAGCGGATATCGCCCGTGTCCTTGCCATCGATGCCAAGACACTCCGCAAGCACTACCGGGAGGAACTCGACACCGGACACGTCAAGGCCACCGCCAAGGTGGCCGAGTTCCTGTTCCGCAAGGCGACCACCGACGGCCCGCAATGCGTCACCGCCGCCATCTTCTGGATGAAGACCCGCGGCGGCTGGCGGGAGACCCCGCAGAGCCATGAGGTCGCCGTCAAGGACGTCCGCGAGATGACCGACGAGGAACTCGACGCCCGCATCCGCGAACTCGACAGGCAGCTCGGCTCGTTCCTCGAACTCAAGGCAGAAGAGGTGGATGGGTAACGAGTGGAGCGACCTACTCCATGATGCGTGAACGTGGGGACTAACCGAGCAGCAATCTGATTGCTCGCGTTACCGGTGAGCAGGGGCGTACCCTGCTCAAGGCTGCGCGCCCGTTCTTGGCATAGCGCCATGGAGCCAAGAAAAGGTCGACGGCTCAAATCATGCGATTGCGCAGGACGCCGATCCCGTCGCCCTCGACCTCCACCACGTCGCCGCGCTTCATGAAAACTTGGGGCTTGCGGAAATAGCCGACGCCAGCTGGCGTACCCGTGGTAACTACATCGCCGGGTTCCAGGGTCATCACCTGCGACAGGAAGGAGAGTAGGCGCGGTAGCGGGAAAAGCCAGTCCGCCGTGCTCCCGTCCTGCACGGTTCTACCGTTGAGGCGGGTCTTGAGATGCACGCGGCCCGGCTCGGTAAGCTCATCAGCGGTTACGATGCAGGGCCCGATCGGAGCGAATCCGTTGAAATTTTTGCCGAGCGTGATCTGCGCGTCCTTGAACTGCACGTCGCGAGCCGAAATGTCGTTGAGAAGCGTATAGCCGAAGACCGCCGGCATCACGTCCGCCTCGCTTGCGCGAGACAGTTTCTTGCCGATGACAACGGCAAACTCGACCTCGTAGTCGACCTCTTTCGACATCGGCGGGATGGCGACTTCGGCGTCCGGCCCGTTCAGCGATGTCGGCATCTTGGCGAAGAAGAATGGTTCCTCGGGCATCCTCGCGTTGGGGTTTTCGTCAGCGTGGCTCTTGTAGTTGATGCCGCAACAGAGAATCTTGGAGGGCGTCACCGGCGGCAACAGCTTCGCCTTGCCCAGTGGAGCCATGTTCTTCCCCTCGCGCACTGCCTTGCGGGCGCTGGCGAGGCCCGACCGTCCCATGCGGATGAGGTCGGTCATCGCGTTGGCGACGCCCGCCCGTGTGAGGTCGACGATGCGATTGTCGACGAGCGCGCCGACGTGGGCGCCCCTCCGGTGACCGAAAGTGACCAGCTTCATGAAGAACCCCTGTCTCAGGTAGTTTGGCGAACGTCGCGTCCGCCTGCTCCGACCTCGATCGCCTGGCCGGGCTTCAGCACCACGCTCTTCGGCACCGTCTCGCCGCGCGCGGCAAAGTCCGCCAGATGCCGTTCGAATTCTACAACATCGGCATGGTCCGGGTTGATGTAGTGGCAGGGCAGCACCGCCTGCAGGCCAAGCCATTGCGCCGCGAGCGCGCCCTCGTAGGGCGACATCTCGGCGGTCAGCATGCGGCCGGGACCGGTAACCCGGTCGACCACCTCCAGCGGGTTGGCGATACCGACGCAGCCGATGGTTGGCCGATAGAGCTCGGCCTGCAACTTCATGTCTGAAAAGATCGCGGTATCGCCGTAGTGATAGAAACGGACGCCGTTGTCGATGTTGACGACGAAGGCCATAGGCACACCGGATGCGAACGTACCGTCCGGCATGCGGATCTGCGACCAGTGGTGACACTCGACCGGCTGCACCTCGATGCCGGCCACCTCGACCCTGATCCCCCAGGTGGTGGCCCGCAGTTGCGTTTCCGGGATGCCTTTGGCGGCGAGGTACGCCTTGACCTCACCGCCGCAGATCACCGGGCAGCCGTAACGCCGCGCGATCGCCTCGGTGTCGCCGAGATGGTCGAAGGCGGCATGCGAGACGATGACCAAGTCGACCCCGTCGAAGCCGTCATGCTTTACCGGCGACCCAGGATTTTGGTCGAAGAAGGGGTCGAACAGGACGCGCTGACCGGAGCGGCTCACCACCTCATAGGCTGCGACGCCATAGAAGCTGATTCGGGTCGCGGGTTTGAGCGGCATGGTCCGGCTTTCCCTCTCAGGCCGCTGCCTTGGCCACCTCGGCGAGGTAGGCTTCCTCCATCGCGGTCACCAGCCACACCATGCTGTCGTTGAGTGGCGTCGCGATACCGGTCTTGCGCCCGGCGTCGACGATTGCGCCGTTGATCACCTCGATCTCGGTCTTCCGTTTCGCCTCGACGTCTTGCAGCATCGAAGCCTTGGCACCGACCGCCTGCTTCAGCAGGCCGGTGATTGCGCTCCAGCGCTCCTCCCGATCGAGCCTGATTCCCTGGGCTTCGGCGACCGCCACTACCTCGTCGAGCAAGCCCTGCATCAGCGCCACGGTTCCGTCGTGGGCGACGAGTTCATTGGCAAAGAAGCGGAGCAGCGCTGCCGTTGGCAAAGTGCAGACATTCAGTGACAGCTTCTTCCAGATCTCGTCCAGGATCCGGTCGCTGATATTGACGTCGAAACTGGCAGCGCGCAGGGCGGCCACCGCTTTCGACAGGCGTTTGCTTCCGCGGCCGTCGAGCTCGCCGATATAGGTGATACCGCTGCCGGGGTGCTTCACCCGGCCAGGCGCCAGAAGCGTCGCCGAATGGTAGGTGAGACCGACCATCACCCGGTCCGTACCGGCAACCGACGCGATGCGGTCGCCGTTGCCCCAGCCGTTCTGCAGCGAGAGAAATGCGGTGTGCGGCCCCGTCATCGGTCCGGCGGCGCGCACCGCTGCTTCCGTGTGGTAGCACTTCACGAACGTAACAATCAGGTCGACGGTGCCGACCGCGGCCGGATCGGTGGAGGCCGGAACCCGGATTTGCGCGACGGTTCCGTCCTTCTCCTCGATTGCGAGGCCCTCGGCATTGATTGCGGCGACGGCGTCCGGCGCAACGTCAACGAGCACGACATCTTCGCCGGCACGGGCGAGATAGCCTCCAAAGAGGCCGCCCATCGCACCCCCGCCGCCGAGGATCGCGATCTTCATGACGCGAACTGCCCGCTCACCGAGGCGCGCTTATACGGCGCTTGGGCGCTTGAATGTGGGCGCCGGGATGCCAATCGTCTACGCCGTTCATCGTGACCTCTCCCTTTTTTCGCTTCGACCGGCTGCGCGGCGTCGCGCTGCTCCTTCTCGCATCAATCCCCAATGCGTGATCATTGTCAAGCATGATGGCATGATAGGTCTGAGTCATTTGTTGCGTGTGGCCTCTATATAATTGATATACATGGATGAATAGTTTATCGAGCAGCTCGCATCCAACAACCTACCCGACTGAAAACCCAAAACCTATAATGCCATCATGCTTGACAATGATCATCCACCGCCGGTAACGTCGAACGTCCGAGACTGCCTGCGCATGCGCCAGCTCGAGACCAACGGATAACGGGAGGAATCCATGAGCAACTTTGGTTCTGCCACCCGGCGCGATGTCTTCCGCTACGGGATGGGTTTCGCTGGCGCTGTGGCTCTGAGCGGCCTCGGTCGACCGGCGCATGCAGATGGCAAGTTCAACATCGCACTGTCGAACTCCTACAACGGCAACGAGTGGCGGAAGCAAATGGCCGAGGCGTGTGACCGCGCCGCCAAGGAGATGCAGGACCGCGGCCTAGTCAAGGACTGGACCGCCGTGCATGGTTCCGACAACTCGGTCCCGGCGCAGATCGCCGCTGTCAGCGACATGATCCTGAAGAAGAACGACGGCATCCTGATTGACTGCTCGTCGGGCAGCCAGGTCGCCGGCGTCATCGAGCAGGCCGCCGATGCAGGCATCAAGGTCGTGTCCTTCGACGCCTACGCCTCCTCCGACCGGTCCTGGAACATCGGCTTCGATTTCGCCTCCTGGGGCAAGAACAATGCCGACTTCCTCGAGAAGCACCTCGGCGGTGAAGGCAAAGCGGAAGGCAATGTGCTGATCGTACGCTTGGCGCTCGGCGCAACCGCCGGCAATCTCATCTACGACGAATATCAGAAGATGCTGGCCCGGAACCCGGGCCTGAAGGTCGTCGGTGAGGTCGAGGGCCAGGCGACTCGCTCGATCGCGCAGCGCAACGTCGCGCAAATCCTTCCGGGCTTGCCCACGATCGACGGCGTGCTCGGCGCCGGCGGCAACGACGCTATGGGGATCGTCGAAGGCTTCCTCGCCTCCGGCTACACCGCGGAGAACATGCCACCAATCTGCACTGGAGCCGACGGGGAGTATATCCAGTGGTGGCTCGATGCCCGTGACAAGTACGGCTACACCGCCACCGGCCTCAATGCCCAGCCAGAGATCGGGGCCTGGGCCGTCTACTACATCACCAAGATCCTCGAAGCCGGCGACACCGAGCCGAAGAACTTCTACGCCCCCTCGGTGCTGGTCAACAACGAGAACATCGACAACTTTAAGGACGTCACCGGCGAGCGGATTCCGGTGGACACGTTCACCTACGAGCAGATACCCGATGTCTTTAAAAAGGTGGACAAACTCCAGGGCTGATTGTCCCTCCCACTGAAGACGGGTCGGGCCTCATGCTTCAGCAGAGTACTCCCGCGGTATCCGCCGGGAGCGTGCCGGGCGGCGCGGTCGCGGAAGCGCTGCGCCTTCTTGTCATGCGCGGGATTGTCCGGTCGTTCGGCACCACCCTCGCCGTGGCTGGGGTCGATTTCGTCGTCAACCCAGCCGAGGTGGTCGGTCTGCTCGGGGGCAACGGCGCCGGCAAGAGCACGCTGATGAAGATTGTCGGCGGCCTCGTCGCCGCCGACGCAGGCGAAATCAGTATGGCCGGTCAAGCAATCGGGCGGGACCATTCGCCTGCAGCGGCGATGGCGCTCGGTATTCGATTCGTACACCAGGAGCTTTCGCTCTGTCCCAACCTCCGTGTATACGAGAATTTCGCTGTCGAGCTGCCCGATGTGATTCGTGGGCTACGCTGGCGTGCCGCCGCTATCGCGGAAGCCCGTCAGGCGCTTACGGCGGTCTTTCCCGGCAACCGCATCAACCCACGGGCGAAGGTCAGCGGCCTGTCTTTGTCCCAGCAGCAGATGGTCGAGATCGCCCGCGCCGCCGGCCATCCCGAAACCCGCCTTGTGATCCTCGACGAGCCGACCTCGTCGCTCGGCTCCAAAGAGGCCGAACAGCTTGCCGACTATATCCGCCGCCGCCGCGGGGAGGGTGTGTCATTCATCTTCATTTCCCATCGCCTGCACGAGACCCTGCAGATCGCTGATCGCGTCGTCGTCATGCGCAACGGCTCGGTCGCGTGGGACGGCGCCACGGGAGGCATCGGTCAGACCGATCTTGTCCGCCTTCTCGGCGGCACCCATCGCGCCGCCGTCGCGCCGGAGGCTGCTGCCGCCGACACTGCACTCCAGCGAAACGCTGTCATTACGATCGCCGGTCTCAGCGCCGCCGGTCTGCGCGACGTCTCGCTCACCGTCGGCCGCGGTGAGATCGTCGGGCTGGCAGGGCTGGAAGGTAGCGGCCAGCGCGAGGTACTGCGCGCCGTCTTCGCCGCCGGGCGTGGGAACTTGGGCCCGGTGCGGGTCGACGGCGACGCCGCCTTTGTCTCCGGCGACCGCGTTAACGAGGGCATCTTTCCGCTCTGGTCGATTGACGACAACATAGCCATCTCGACGCTTAACCGGCTGAGTCACTGGGGCTTCGTCTCCGTCCGGCGCATGCGCGAAGTCACCTCCGGCTGGTTTCAGAAACTTCGCATCCGCGCCACGGACGGGTCCGATCCGGTCGTCTCGCTCTCCGGCGGCAACCAGCAGAAGGTGGTGATCGCCCGCGCGCTGGCGGCCGACGCCGACATCATCCTGCTCGACGATCCCACCCGTGGGGTCGATCTTGGCACCAAGGCCGACCTTTACAAGCTCTTCCGCGGCTTTGCCGACGAGGGCAGAGCGGTGCTCTGGTACTCGACCGACGAGACCGAGTTCGTCGAGTGCGACCGCACGGTCATCATGCGCGACGGCGCCGTGGTTGCCGAGTTCGGCCGCAGCGAAATGACCGGCGGGCGGCTGGTCGAGGCCTCCTTCCGCTCCGTCGACACCAAGGCCGACGATGCCGCCCGCCGCCAAATCGACCGGGCACGCAAGGTCGAGGCGACCATCCCCACCCTCATCCCAGTCATCACCTTCGCCGTGATCTTCGCGCTGTGCGTCTCCCAGAGCCCGGGTATTCTTTCCGGCTTCGGCATGACGCTGGTCTTCTCCGCCGCGTTCGCCCTCTCCTTCGCGGCGACCAGTCAGCTCTTCACCATCGCCGCCGGCGACATCGACCTCGGGCTCGGACCCTTCATCGGCTTGGTCAACGCGCTCGCAGCCACCTGGCTGGTCACCACGCCATGGCTCGCGGTTGGCGCCTTCGCCATCCTGCTCGCCGCCTATCCGCTGATGGGCCTGTTCATCCACATCCGCCGTGTGCCAGCGATCATCGTCACGCTCGGCATGTCCTTCGTCTGGCTCGGCTTCGCCAGCCTGCGCCTTCCGCGCGCCGGTGGTGCCGCGCCCGACTGGCTGGTTGCCATGATCAAGGTGAAGCCACCGCTGCTGCCGATGTCGGTTTATCTCTGCCTGTTCCCGGCTGTCGTCGCCTATCTGGTGTTGATGGTCTGGCGCTATGGGGCGGTGCTGCGCGGCTTTGGCGCCAACCCGCGCGCCATCGCCGCAGCCGGCTGGTCTACTGGTGTCGCCAAGGCGACCATCTACGGTTTTTCGGGCCTTTTTGCCTTCCTCGCCGGTATCATCGTCACCGCCAATACGCGTGGTGGCGACCCGACTGGTGCCACCTCGATGACCCTGCTCGCCGTGGCCGCGGTGATCCTCGGCGGCGCGGCCTTCTCCGGCGGCGTAGTCGCTCCAATTGGCGCGCTGTTCGGCGTGCTCACCCTGGTGCTGATCGGTACCCTGCTGTCCTTGTTCGAGGTGAATGGGGTCTACCTGCCGATGGTGCAGGGGCTGATGCTGCTTGCCGTCGTCGGCATCCGTACGCTGCTTGTGCGGAGGTCCGCATGAGCCGCCTCCTGACGCTGCACCATCAGCCGTGGTTCTGGCCGATCCTCTCCTGCATCGTCCTCTTCGCGCTGATCTTCGCGCTTTCGCCGGTCTTCCGCGTGGGCATCTTTACCGCCAATATGGCGGCTGCTTCCTTCCTCGCGTTGGTCGGGCTTGGCCAGATGTTTCCGGTCGCGACAGGCGAGGGTGGCATCGACCTTTCCATTCCTTTTGTCATGAATTTCTGCGCGCTGATCGCGGTCAAGATGGTCACCGAGTCGAGCGCCTCCATCCTCTATGTGGCCCTTGTCTGTCTCGCCTTCGGGCTCCTTGTTGGCCTCGTGAACGGGCTGGTCATCGTTCGCTTTCGCATCCCGCCGATCATCGGCACGCTCGCGGTAGGCTACATCGTGCTGACCGCCGTGCAGCTCATTTCTGGCATCGGGCCAACCCGTTTCGCGGCCCGCGATTTAACCGAGGTGATCCGCTCCAGCGTCGCTGGCCTTCCGGCGCCCTTCTTCATCGTGCTGGTGATTGGCGGGCTCGCCTTCGCCGTGATCAACCGCACCGCTTACGGCCGCGCCCTGCTCGCCGTGGGCCAGAGCCGTCAGGCGGCCTACCTTTCCGGCATCAAGGTGGCCCGAACCATCCTCGGCGCCTATCTCATCAGTGGTGCGCTTGCGGCGTTGACCGGCATGCTGCTTGCCGCATCGGTCGGCAGTGCCGATCTCGAGCTCGGCAACCCGTATCTCCTCGCCAGCGTCGGCGCTGTCGTGCTGGGCGGCAACCGCATCGCCGGCGGCATGGCGACCGTGGTCGGCACCGTCGCCGGTGCTCTCGTGCTCACACTGCTCGTCGCCGTGGTTACTGTCGCCGGCCTGCCGCTCGAGTTCCAGAACATCACCCGTGGCGTGGTCATCACGCTGGTTCTGGTACTTGCCAGCGCGTCCGACATTCGCCGCGTCGCGTCGGGCTACCGGTTGCCGTTCGCGCGCCGCGAGGCGGACGCGTCGTCACGGGAAAGCGCATGAGCGGCCTCGCCTCACCGGCCGTGTCCTTTCACCGGGGCGATGGTTGCCGCCGATGGCGGCCATGCGGCCCGCTAGCGAGGTGCCTGTGACTGTTGCTGCCAGCCGCCAGCTCGATCGTGACTGGACCCATACCGTTGTCGGCTATCCAGAACCGGCTATCGAGGTGCTTGATTCGCGCTTCGAGAAGCACCGCTTACTCGCCTCGGCAATCGAGCGCCTGTGGACCGGCGGTCGATGGACGGAAGGGCCGGTCTGGTTCGGCGATGGCCGCTACCTGCTGTTCAGCGACATCCCGAACGATCGCATCCTGCGCTGGTTGGAGGACACCGACGCTGTCAGCGTTTTCCGCGCGCCTTCCGGCTCCGCCAACGGCAATTCCCGCGACCGCCAGGGCCGCCTGATCACCTGCGAGCAGGATGGCCGCCGCGTCACCCGCACCGAGATTGACGGGGCGATCACCGTGCTCATTGATTCCTTCGACGGCAGGCGCCTCAACAGCCCCAACGACGTTGTCAGCCATCCCGACGGCTCGATCTGGTTCACCGATCCCGGCTATGGCATCCTTTCCAACTACGAAGGTTGGATGGCGCCGTTCGAACTGCCGACCCGGGTCTACCGTCTCGATCCTTCTGGCAAGACAACCGTCGTTTCTGACGAACTGACCCGGCCCAACGGCCTGGCCTTCTCGCCCGACTACAAGCGCCTTTACGTTGTCGACACCGGCTGCACCGACGATCCGGCGCACCACCGCAACATCATCGTTTTTGATGTGGTCGGGGATACCGGCGTCAAGAACGGGCGGCCCTTCTGCGATATGGCGCCGGGCCGCAGCGATGGCATCCGCTGCGACATGGACGGCAACCTATGGGCGGCTTCAGGTTTCGGCGGTGAGGGAACCAATGGCGTGCATGTGTTTGCCTCGGACGGCGTGCGGCTCGCTCGCATCCACCTACCTGAGCCCTGCTCGAACCTCTGCTTCGGCGGCCGCAAGCGAAACCGCTTGTTCATCACCGGCGCCCAGTCGCTCTATTCGCTTTATGTCGAAGCCCAGGGCGTCCCTTACGGTTAGGCAGCCGGCGTGCGCCCGCGCTCCTGCTCGAACCATTTCCAGAAGGCGACCCAGCCGCTGGCGAGGTGGTCGCGCATAGCGGTTTCTGCCTGGTCGGGATCGTGAGCGGCGACGGCCTCGTATATCCGCGCATGCGCCTCGTAGCCGCGTTCGTCTTCGCCCGGTTCCTGCAGCGCGACCTGCCGCTGGCGGAGCAGCCAAGTCGACATGGCCTGATGCACGGCAAGAAAGGCTGGGTTGTGCATGATCTCGGCGAAAACGAAGTGAAAGGCGACGTCGGTGCGGATGAAAGCCGAGATATCGCCGATGGACCTCTTGTTTGCCGCCAGCGACGCCTTGAGCCGGGCAAGATCGTCGTCGGAGGCGCTGCGTGCGGCATGGCGCACCAGCCCAACCTCGACAAACAGGCGCACGCCCTGGAGCTGCCGCTGGCCATCCGCGTTGATCAACATCTGCTGGACCGCCGGGGTCACTCCAGCGATAACGTCTTCCGCGGTCGGCATCGCCACCCGCGCGCGCGCGCCGTTGCCGATCTCGACCAGCCCCATGCGCTGCAGCGTGATCAGCGCCTCGCGGATCGCGGGCCTGCCGACGCGGAACCGCTCCTGGAGCGCCCGCTCCGGCGGCAATCGGTCCCCCGGCTTCAGCTTGCCGGATAGGATATCCCTTTCAAGATGTGCGGCGACCTGCTCAAAAAGCTTGCGTCGGTCGATGACTGACTCGTCCATGACCCATCATGCCATCGTACTATCATGCAGAGCAATCACATTATGCGATGGAGCAAGCACAAATAGACCGGCATCCTGGCCCCCGACGTAGTCGGCAACAGCCGGCTCATGGCCACAGACGAGGAGGTGACGCTTACCGTCCTGCGGAAAATGCCGGATAGTCTTTGGCGAGCTCGTCGGCAAGCACGATATTGGCGCTGCTAGCGCCGATGTCGCCGTTTGACACTGGGTGAGTAAAACGCGAACGCTGAACCACAGATGTGGACAGTGTCCCAGTCGTCCATAATCCGATCGGCGACGTGATATCCGCCATCAACAGGAATATGAACTCCCGTCACAAGATCTGACGCCGGGCCTTGGTCTCAAAGGGAGCGGCGACGAAGCTGGATTGACGCTGTCGTGCACCAGCTCGCTTGGTGGCGTGGCGAGCGTAGCCGGCAAGACCGCCTCTTTCAGAGTTTTGCCGGAGCCCGTCTGCCGTCACCGCCACCGAGAATTGCTCCTCGGCAGGGCCGATTTTCCCCGCGAAGGTCCTTCCGCACATCTGGCCGCCGAGCGCGAAGAAGCCTGACATGGATTTCCTCCCAGCCTCCACCGCCAGCGGGCGCGACGCATTGCCCGGTATGACGGGAGCCCTCCGGGCCGCCCATGCCCGCCCTTGGTCAAGGCTGGGAAGACGAAAGCCGCTCCAGTCGTCATCGGACGTCGGTCGCGACGGCCGCTCGTCTTCGGTGCCGGGAAACCGACCTGGCTGCGCGTCCGGGGGTGGCGGTCCGCTCGGGATGCAGACAGGACCTTACTGGATTCGTGATCGATGTCCCCTGGCCGGCGGTCACGCTTCACCCGCCGGCTTCCTTCTGAAAACGCGTCGTTCTACACGCTGGATTTCCCGCGCCGTCGGCCTGGCCGGTACCTTCTCTCATTCCGTCCACCTACCAGGACGAATCCGCCGTGTAGGCGAGCGCTTTCGACCGGGACGGCCTTTCTTGCCGCCCATGGTGGTGGACCGCGCCGAGCGTCGCTCAACCGACGCGGCCTTGCGCCTCCGGCTCCGCTCGTCCCGAGACAAATGAAATTGCTAAACCACGTCATAGTGTTAGCTACGTACAAACCGCAAACGGTGGTATGCAGTCTGTACAGAGCCAGCCGAGTTTGTCGCTTTGCAACATGCCGTCGCCTACTACCGCGTCTCCACCGCCCGCCAGGGCCGATCGGGCCTCGGCATCGAGGCACAGCGGACGGCCGTCACCCGGTTCGCCAAGCAGGAGGGGTTCGAGCTGACCGACGAGTTCGTCG
>Ga0210144_1000668_pt1 | contig 16573 bp, 19 predicted proteins | sample Muzzi_PWA_D2_FD_185532 | JGI IMG/M metagenome (GOLD analysis project Ga0210144, IMG submission 185532) | Wetland microbial communities from San Francisco Bay, California, USA, that impact long-term carbon sequestration - Muzzi_PWA_D2 (SPAdes) | ecosystem: Environmental > Aquatic > Marine >...
CGAGAATACTCTGCCGGCAGGCGGCAAAACCGCCGTCGAGATAAATCGCGCCGAAGACGGCCTCGAGGGCATCGGCCAGAATGGAGTTGCGGTTATGCCCGCCGCTTTTGCGCTCGCCGGCCCCCAGCTTCAGGTAACGGCCAATCTCCAGGCCCTGCGCCAGATCGGCCAGAGACTCGCGCCGCACCAGGCTGGCGCGCAGTCGGCTGAGTTCGCCTTCCCGGGCCTTCGGGTAACGGTCGAACAATTCCGCCGCGATGACGCACCCGAGCAATGCGTCCCCGAGGAACTCCAGTCGCTCGTTGTTCCTGCTGCCGGCGCTGCAATGAGTCAATGCCTGCTTCAGGAGGTTCGGATCGTCAAACGGGTAGCCAAGCGCTTTTGCCAGGGTTTCCGGCGTACTCGTCAACGTGATTTTACCAGGACTTCCTTGTAGAAACTCATCAACACGTCGACATTGGCGAATATGTGCTTGCGTGATTCGTAGTCCGCGATCACCCGGAAATTCGGCCCTGTCGGCTTGATGATGACATCCTTCGGCGTTATGGTTTCGACATAACTGATATCGAAGCGGCGTTCAAGCAGCTTGCGGATCTCCCGGGGTGACGTCAGTGTTTCCTTTTCAAGCGAGTCCAGCGTAGAGACTACCTTGTAGTATTCGAGATAGGATGGCAGCATCCTGAGCGTCAACAGCACAAAAAACCCGATCAGCGCCAGCACAATCAGCCAACCGATAGCCGTCATGCCCTTTTGTCGTTTCAGAGATTGCATACCGATATCCTCGCGTCAGTCCTATTGAATTTTCCTGCCGATCCGGTCCCACTCGATGCCGCCGTTGGCGCTGTCCCAGTTCATCCAGACACGAAACGCCTTGCCCACCAGGTTTTGCTCGGGCACCGTACCCCAGTAGCGGCTGTCATTACTATTATCACGATTGTCCCCCATGACAAAATATTCATTTTCCGGGACCACATATTCGCCTTCCATGCCGGTAGTACGCGGCATCACCAGGATCTGGTGCTGTACATCGCCCAGTTGCTCCTGACGCTCGCTGGCACCGGACATGGAAACCCCGGAGCCTTTACCCACATAGACGCCGGCGGGAACCTGGGCAACCGGCTTGCCGTTGATGTGGAGTATCTTGTTGTAGTAGCCGATACGGTCGCCCGGCAAGCCTACCACCCGTTTGATATAATCGACCGACGGGTCCTTGGGGTACCTGAACACGACCACGTCGCCGCGCTTCGGCTCGCCGATATCAATGATCTTTGTATTGAGCACCGGCAGCCGGATTCCGTAGTCATATTTGTTGACGAGAATAAAATCGCCCACCAGCAGGGTCGGCATCATCGAGCCGGAGGGAATACGAAACGGCTCGACCAGGAACGAGCGCAGCAGCAGCACCGCGAGGATAACGGGAAAAAAGGATTTGCAATACTCTATCCAGGTCGGCTCCTTGAGCACAGCCGCGACCTCCCGGGATTCCGGGGACAAACCCTGCCGTTCGAGCTGCCGGGCTTTCCTCGCACGGCGCGGCGCCAGGACCAGGGCATCGACGGCCCAGGCCACCCCGGTAAAAAACGTTGCCGCGACCAGCAGGGTCGGAAAATCAAAATTCATAATCGTTTTTTCTCGCTCAGTGAGGACGGCCGCGGGACCGCCATTATAGGCATGCCGCCGGCATCATTCATTACCAACCCGCAGCACCGCGAGAAAGGCGGCCTGCGGTATTTCAACCTTGCCAAACTGTTTCATGCGCTTCTTGCCCGCCTTCTGTTTTTCCAGCAATTTGCGCTTGCGTGTGATGTCGCCGCCGTAACACTTGGCCGTGACATTCTTGCGCAGTGCCTTGACGGTGGTCCGCGCGATAATCTGGGCACCGATTGAAGCCTGGATCGCAACTTCGTACATCTGGCGCGGAATCAGCTCCTTCATCCTGTCCGCCAGCGCCCGGCCGCGGTATTGCGCGACGTCGCGATGCACGATGACCGAAAGAGCATCGACCCGTTCGCCGTTGATGAGTATATCAAGCTTCACCAGCGGCGCCTGCTGGAAGCGGACAAAATGATAATCGAACGAGGCATAGCCACGGCTGACCGACTTCAGCCGGTCGAAGAAATCCATCACGATCTCGCTCATGGGAATCTCGTAGCGCAGGGACACCTGCTTGCCCAGATACTGCAGGCCCTTCTGGATGCCGCGTTTCTCGATGCACAGCGTGATGACCGCACCGAGATAATCCTGGGGCACCAGGATACTGGCCTCGATGATCGGCTCGCGGATCTCCTCGACCTGGTTGACGGGTGGCAGGCTGGTCGGATTGTCGATCTGCAGAATCTCGCCACCGGTCGTCAGGATCTCGTAAACCACCGTCGGCGCGGTAGTAATCAGATCCAGGTCGTATTCGCGTTCCAGCCGCTCCTGCACGATCTCCATGTGCAGCATGCCCAGGAACCCGCAACGAAAGCCGAAGCCCAGCGCCTGGGAGGTTTCCGGTTCATAATGCAGAGCGGCATCATTCAGCCGCAGTTTCTGCAGGGCTTCGCGCAGGTCCTCGTAGTCATCCGCACTGATCGGGAACAGCCCTGCAAAAACACGCGGCTGCACCATCATGAATCCCGGCAAAGGCTGATCCGCCGGCTGATCGACGCGCGTGAGAGTGTCCCCCACGGGAGCGCCATCGATCTCCTTGATGCCGGCGAACACGAAGCCGACGTCGCCTGCCTGCAACATTTCGCGTTCTGTCGGTTTGGGCGTGTATACACCCAGCTTCTCGACCAGGAAGGTACGCCCCGTGGACATGACACGGATCTTGTTGCGGCGGGAAAGCGTGCCGTCGACGATTCTGACCAGCGAAATCACACCGACATAGTTATCGAACCAGGAGTCGATGATCAGCGCGCGCAACGGAGCTGTGGTATCAACCCGCGGCGGCGGTATCCGCTGAATCAGCGATTCCAGCATATCGATCACGCCCTCACCGGTCTTGGCGCTGACACGCACCGCGTCAGAGGCCTGTATACCAATGATCTCCTCGATTTCCTGAATCACGCGCGCCGGATCGGCCGCCGGCAAATCGATCTTGTTCAGCACCGGCACCACTTCAAGCCCCTGATCGATGGCGGTATAACAGTTCGCAACGCTCTGCGCCTCCACCCCCTGCGCCGCATCGACAACCAGCAGGGCGCCTTCACACGCTGCCAGTGAACGCGACACTTCATAGGAAAAATCAACGTGCCCGGGCGTATCGATCAGGTTGAGGTCGTAATCCTCGCCGTTGCGGGCACGGTACTTGAGCGACACGCTTTGCGCCTTGATGGTAATGCCGCGCTCACGTTCCAGATCCATGGAGTCCAGCACCTGTTCCGACATTTCGCGGTCGCTGAGCCCCCCGCAGATCTGGATAAGCCGATCCGCCAGCGTCGATTTCCCGTGATCGATGTGGGCGATGATGGAAAAATTGCGTACGTTTTGACGCTCGGTCATGGCAGATTGGGCAATGTCGGCCGTGGCCCCGTCAGGATTGACACAAACGGCTGTCATCCCCGCGGGACAGAGAAGGCTCGGTTGCTTACGGTTCCGGGATAAGGTTAATAAAGCAGGCAGTTAACCGCCTGATTGTGCTTGAGGTTTTTTATTATACACATTCACGCCGAGCGGAGATACTCGCGCAGGCAATCGGTGTCGAGAAAATACCAGCACAGCTCGTTCGCATCGGCCACCAGCACCGGAACCCGGTCACCGTAGCGATCCGCCAGCGCTGCATTCTCATCCACATCCTGCACCCGGTACCTGAAGTCCAGTTCGGACTTCAGGTACTCCAGTGATTGCAGCATATCAGTGCACAGATGGCAGCCCTGCCGCACGAAAACCGTCAGTTCGCGCGTCAACACTCCACCTGCGCGGCTGGCGGGCGCCGGCGTTCAGTTCGCATCCGGCACCTTGATGGCGAGGAAAGTGGGATTGCCCCCGCGTTGCACCAGCACGGCAACGGATTTGCCGGCCGGCAAGGCTTCGACCAGCTTTCCGAACTGTTTGGCGCTCTTGACGGGGTCGTTATCAATGCTGAGAATTACATCGCCCTTGCCGATGCCCGCCCTCGACGCCGCGCCCTCGACGACGCGCTGCACAAGCACGCCGCCGTCGAGTTCGAGTTCCTGTTTCTGATCATCGGTAAGATCCGCCACGCTGATGCCCAGCCGGCTGGTTTTTTCAACTGAGGATTTCCTCGCTGCCGGGGTGGCGGACGCTTCCTCCGGCAATTCACCCAGTTTGACCTTGATCTCTATCTGCTTGCGATCGCGGATAATCCCGACGGGAATGTCCTTGCCCACCTTGGTGCTGCCGACGATCGGCGGCAGGCTGGCCGATTCCTGAATCGCCTTGCCGTTGAATGACACGATGACATCACCCACCCTGATGCCGGCGGCACTGGCCGGACTGTCGGGCAATACCTTGGCGACCAGGGCACCGTGCGGCTGGCTCATGCCGAAGGACTCGGCCAGGTCCTTGGTGATGTCCTGGATCAGCACCCCGAGCCAGCCGCGGCTTACCCGCCCGCTGGTCTTGAGCTGGTCCGCCACATCCATGGCGACTTCTATCGGTATGGCGAAGGACAGCCCCATATAACCGCCGGTACGGCTGTAGATCTGCGAATTCATGCCAACCACCTCACCATCCTGGTTGAACAGCGGGCCGCCCGAATTGCCGGGGTTGATGGCGACATCCGTCTGGATGAAGGGGACGTAATTCTCACTGGGCAGGCTGCGCCCCTTGGCGCTGACGATGCCGACGGTGGCCGAATAGTCGAAGCCGAATGGCGAGCCGATGGCCAGCACCCATTCACCGACCTCCAGATTGGCCGAGGAGCCGATCTTGACGACCGGGAGGTCCGTGGCGTCGACTTTCACCAGCGCGACATCGCTGCGCTTGTCCGAGCCGACCACCTCGGCACGCAGTTCGCGCCGGTCATTGAGCCGCACGATGATCTCGTCGGCGTTGTTCACGACATGATAATTCGTCAGTATGTAGCCGTCCTCTGAAATAATGAAACCGGAACCCAGGGACATGGCATCGTGGTAACCGTGATTGCCCTGTTCCTGATCGAAGAAATATTTGAACAGCTCGCCGAACGGGCTGCCCTCCGGCAGATCCGGTATCTCGAGGCCTTCCGGCAACTGCGGCATGCCGGTCTTGACCTTCTGGGTGGTGCTGATATTCACCACGGCGGCGCCGGATTCCTTGACCAGATCGGTAAAATCGGGAAGCTGCTGTTTCGCCTGGGCGACAGACGCGAACGCCAGTCCGGCGAAAATCATAGCCAGGATGTACCCGGGGAACGTGCGGGATTTGATCATTGTTGAACTCTCCATACTGCGTGTGAACAAGGCATAAATATTCCAGTGTTGATTGCTATATATACAAGCTCACCGCAAAGGCGCAAAGAACGCAAAGTGTTTTATTGTTTTCATTAACGAATTTCTCTGCGATCTTTGCGTCTCTGCGGTGAAAATGGTGTTAATAGACAGATACTAGGAACCTGATGACCGGATCGGAATCTGGCGGCGCAGGATAACCGGCTGATAGCGTTCATCCCGGCCGGTGGCGCGACTGAACCGCCTCAACCAGACGAGCCCCGCCGTGAAGCCGGCCGCCGCACCCAGCAGTTCCCAAAGATCGGCATACCGGGGTATCCCGCCGTCGCCAAGGTAGTGACCGGCCAACGCGCCGATGAACAGACCCGCGAGCGGCACGGCGTACACGGCCAGGGAACCCCGCAGCAAACCGGACTCCGACACGCCGATTACCACCCGGTCGCCGGCAACCGCGCCGATGCTGTTTATGACACGCACCGGCGCCTGCCGCTGGCCCAGGACACTGGCCAGCACCGAGGTACCACAACCCTGGCGGTCTGCACAGGCGCCGCAGGTGCTCGGGCGACGGGTTTCAACCCAGACCATGCCATCGTCCTCAACCTTCACCACCTGGCCAGTTTCTTCAATCATGGGCACCATCCCGACGGCTGCCAATGGACTCCGCCATCATTTCCACGGTTACTGCAGGGACCTCACCGACCACCACCACCTGATGGCCCTCCACGATGGCCCCGTAGGCATTCATGGCGCCCATGCTGGAAAGGCCAGTCAGGGTATTATCGTCAGCCGAAGCCATTTCCACATAAACCGAGACCGTCGCCAGTCCGTCACTGTAGACCAGATGCTCGGTTCCTTCACCACCGGGCCGCATCCGCTTGCGCTGATAATTGGTGAGGCTGAATCCATCCGGCAGCCGCTGTACCACCCAGTCTGGTTCGCCCGGGTCTGCCGTGGCGGTGCCGCCGATGTCCTGACGATGCCAGGCAGACGCGTCTTCACCGGGCGGGACCGGCATGCCGGCATCGGAAACCTCGTTGCCGACCCCCATATGGGTAAACATTACCTGCTCGATGGGGACACCGTGCGCACCGACAAGATCGGACTTGAGCAACAGCTTGCTGTCCCTGGCTATCCAGAAACGATATCCATAGCGGTAGGCATCCCTGGGTGTAATAGTGACCACTTGCGACATGACTCCCGTCATGCGGTCATTACCGAGGTTCTCGAAGCGATAGTATTTCTCGATGGAATCGAGGTCACGCGGCACCACCGGGAAGGGCTGCCGCGGACGGCTGCGACCCACCATGACCGATTTGCTGTCCGGCATGATGCAGGTCACCGACTGATTATCACGGATCACTTCCCGGGCGCTCCCTGTCAGGGATACCAGGCGCTCCTTCTCACCCTCGCCATCGCGTTGGTGGATAATGCGCATGGCCTCCAGCTTGCCATTCTGGAGATAGACGAAGGTACCCTCGTAATCGAGGTTCTGCAGGGCCCGGGACATGTCTTCCAGCCATTGGCGCGCCATGTTACCGGCGTGAACCGGCACAGCCGCCGCGACCAGCAGCAGCAGGAACGACGGCCTCAAGAGATTATTCCCGGACACCGTGATTCATTTCATGTCCCACGATGCGTACATAGGGCAGCATGCCCTGCATCCCGCGGTTGACGGCATATTCGTTGTGGTTCACCAGGTACATATCCAGCTTCCGGTCAACCGACGGGTTGCCGGGTTCGTCACTGACGCGCAGATAGTCGCCCGCGGGAGGCGGCGCGCTGGCCACGACTTCCGTCGGTGAGGGTGTTCCCTGCCGCGCCGACTGGAGGCTCATGACCGCCATCACCGCCACCGAGGCGGCTACCGCCAGGCCGGCTGCCGGTCTCGCCAGAGTGGCCAGCCGGGAATAGCGGGACAGGGCCGGTTCAGACCGCAACAGGACTTTTACCCGCCGGGAAAATGCCGGGTCGATCCGATCCGGCAAATGACTTTGCAGGGCATCGCTGATCAATTGATAACGCGACAGGCGCTGGTAGAGTTGATCGTCGCTTTCGATGCGCCTGAGCAACAGGTTATGTTCGGACCCGGGCAGTTCGTCGTCAACCAGTGCAGAGAGTTGTTCATTCAGGCTGTATTTCATGGTCGGATCATCCGGTTAACTATTTGAGCAGCGGCAGCAGTTTCGAATCGATGGCGTCTCTCGCCCTGAAGATTCTGGACCGCACCGTCCCGATCGGACACTCCATGGTCTGGGCAATCTCTTCGTAGCTCATGCCTTCCAGCTCCCGTAGCGTGATCGCCGTGCGCAGATCATCGGGCAATTCCTCTATAGCCTGTGTGATCGCCGCATGGATTTCATCCTTCAGCAACAGGCGCTCCGGTGTGTCCTGTTCCTTGAGACTCGTTGCACCCTCATATTGTTCCGCTTCCTGTGCATCAATATCATCATTTGGCGGGCGCCGGCCGGATGCCACCAGATAATTCTTCGCCGTATTGATGGCAATCCGGTAGATCCAGGTGTAGAACGCACTCTCGCCCCGGAAGCGGTTGATGGCGCGGTACGCCTTGATGAAGGCCTCCTGGGCGACATCCATGGCTTCGTCGGGGTCGTGCACATAACGATTGACCAGCTTGATGAGCTTGTGCTGGTATTTTAGGACCAGGATGTCAAATGCCGCCTTGTCACCCTTCTGTACCCTTTCCACCAGCGCCTGATCGACGTTTCTCTCGCTCATCCGGAGCAGTTCCAGCCATCCGGAATACGCGCCATGCGCCGGATAGACAACCATGGATACAGATAGTTCGCTCTTGTTGCTGTAAACCTGATATCTTTCAACGGATACTCCGGCTTGCGCCGCGGCAGAATATGCGGCAACTGTAACACCGGTCCAGGGCGGCGTCAGCCGGGCGCAACATTAACCACAAATCCTTATTGGCTCAAGCGATGACGCCAGCCTGTAATTTTGATGTTCTGGTCATCGGCAGCGGCGGCGCCGGTCTGAGCCTGGCGCTGCGCCTGCCCGCGCAGCTTCGGGTTGCGGTGCTGTCCAAGAGCCGGCTCGAGGAAGGCTCTACGCTCTATGCCCAGGGCGGGATTTCCGCGGTGACCGACCCGGAGGATTCGTTCGAGGCGCATATCAGGGACACCCTGATCGCGGGCGCGGGTCTGAACCGGCCGCAGGCTGTGCGATTCGCCATAGAAAAGGCTCCCGAGGCCATCCGCTGGCTGATTGACCTCGGCGTCCCCTTCACCCGTCATACCAATACACACGGGCACCTGGGCTACCATCTGACGCGCGAAGGCGGTCATTCCACGCGCCGGGTTTTGCATGCCGCGGATGCGACCGGCAGGGCGATCGAGAACACACTGGTCACGAAGGCGCGTGAGCGATCGAATATTACGTTGTTCGAGCACCATATCGCCGTCGATCTGATCACCGGCGCGAAGCTGGGACTGCGGGAGAATCGCTGTCTGGGCGCCTATATTCTCAACCGGGAACTCAATCAGGTCGAGGTCTTCGCCTCCCGTTGCGTGGTGCTTGCTACCGGCGGCGCCAGCAAGGTCTATCTCTACACCAGCAACCCGGACACCTCCACAGGCGACGGTATCGCGATGGCCTGGCGCGCCGGCTGCCGCGTCGCCGACCTTGAATTCAACCAGTTTCATCCCACCTGCCTGTATCACCCCAAGGCGAAATCCTTTCTGGTCACCGAGGCGGTGCGCGGCGAGGGTGGTCATCTGCTGCTGCCCGACAAAACGCCCTTCATGCACCGTTTCGACGAACGCGGTGACCTGGCCCCGCGGGATATCGTGGCGCGCGCCATAGACCATGAAATGAAGCGACTCGGCCTGGAATACGTCCTGCTCGATATCAGCCACAAACCGGCGCCGTTCATCAGGGAGCATTTCCCGAACGTCTTCGCGCGCTGCCGCGAACTCGGTTACGACATGACGCTGGAACCCATTCCGGTGGTGCCGGCGGCGCACTACACCTGCGGCGGCGTCGTGACGAATCTGCAAGGATGCACCGACCTGCCCGGACTGTATGCCATCGGCGAGGTCGCCTGCACCGGCATGCACGGCGCCAACCGGATGGCCAGCAATTCGCTGCTGGAATGTCTGGTCTTTGCGGCGTCAGCCAGCGAGCACATTGCCGCCGGGCTGACTGCGATACCGCAACCGCCGGCCATCCCCGAATGGGACGTATCACGGGTCAGGGATTCTGACGAGGAAGTCGTCGTCAGCCATAACTGGGATGAACTGCGCCGCTGCATGTGGAATTACGTGGGCATCGTGCGCACCAGCAAGCGACTGCAGCGCGCTGCCCGGCGCGTGGAACTGCTGCAGCAGGAGATCCAGGAGTACTACAGCAATTTTACCATATCCAATGACCTGCTGGAGCTGCGCAATCTGGCGCAGGTGGCCGAACTCATCATCCGCTCGGCGCAACAGCGCAAGGAAAGCCGCGGACTGCACTACACCCTCGACTACCCGGAACCCGACACCAGTCATGAACCGACCGACACCGTGCTTACCCCCGATATGCCTGCCGGCGGCGGCATCGAGGACTGAACAGCATGTCACTAACCTGGTGTTCATCCATAAACACCGTTTTCACCACTGACACGCAGCGATCAACGGTGTTACGACATTTCCGCGTGCTTGCGTGGCCAGCAGGTGTGTGAATAACCCCTGATCGGATTCATACGATCTGAAACGTCGGCGGCGCTGCGCCCGCCGCGTACGACTCGCACTGCACCTCGCTCACCCGCGCACCCGGCGGCCCGTCAGACAACCAGCTGCACAGCGCGGCAACCGCTTCGGCGGAACCGCAGGCCAGCACTTCAACCCGCCCATCGCGCAGATTACGGGCATAGCCGGTCACACCCAGCGACGAGGCACGCTCACGCGTCGAGGCGCGGAAGAACACCCCCTGCACGTGACCGCTCACCAGGCACCGTCGGCAGACCATGTAAGTGCCTGTAACTAGGGAGACACGCTCGACAGGCTCATCTGCCCGGCGCTGGTCTGCGAATCCCGCATCTGCTGCTTGCGTTCCAGATACGCCTCGATGGCTGCTCCGGTAATCGGCCCTTCCTGGCGGGCAACCCGTTCGCCCTGCGGGGATATGATGTAGGTGGTCGGCAGGCCGAGCACCGGACCGAGCGGCGTCACGGGGACCGGATCCATGCTCAGCACGGGGTAGGTCATGAAGTGCTGGTCTACGAATTCGAGCAGCTGTTCGCGGTCGGCCTCTTCGAAGTTGATGCCGAGCACCACGGCATCCTTGTCCTTGTGCTTTTCGTGAAACTCGACCAGGTCCGGTATTTCATCCAGGCAGGGCGGACACCACGTGGCCCAGTAGTTGACAATCACCCATTTGCCGCGGAACTCGGAAAGCGAACGCGGTTTGCCGTCTACATCGTTCAGGGTAAAATCCACCGGGTCCGCAAACGCCATTATTGCCGTAAACAACCCCAAAAGTAATAATGCCAGCCGCATCTGCTGCTCCTCTGTAATCAGGCGTTATTGTACAAAATTCTGACAACGCGTGTCGCATCGTGTTCCCGCCCGCGCACGGGCACGTTTCAGGCTAGAATTCAGGGCACAGGTCACTCACCCGGCATTCAGGCAGACAGGCGTTCCCCCATGACCACTATCACCAGGCAGGACTTCATCGACAGCGTACGGGATGCGCTGCAGTACATCTCCTATTACCACCCGCCGGATTTCATAAGGGCGATGTACGCGGCCTACCAGACCGAGCAGTCCCCCGCCGCCCGCGATGCCATGGCGCAGATTCTGATCAATTCCCGCCTGTGCGCCGAGGGGCACCGCCCCGTCTGCCAGGACACCGGCATCGTCAATGTCTTCCTCGACATTGGCATGGCGTTGCGCTGGGACACGGACATGGACATCGACGCCATGGTCAACCGTGCCGTGCACGAGGCTTACACCGACCCGATCAATCCCCTGCGCGGATCGGTCGTCGCCGATCCCGCCGGCGAGCGGCGCAACACCGGCGACAACACCCCGGCGGTCATCCACATGAAGGTCGTACCCGGCGACAGCCTCGGGGTCACGGTAGCGGCCAAGGGCGGTGGGTCGGAACACAAGTCCTGCTTCGCCATGCTCAACCCCAGCGACGATCTGGTCGCCTGGGTGCTGGAACGGGTACCCGCCATGGGCGCCGGCTGGTGTCCTCCGGGCCTGCTCGGCATCGGCATCGGAGGAACCGCCGAAAAGGCGATGCTGCTGGCGAAGGAAGCGCTGCTGGAACCCGTCACGATGCATGACCTCAAACGCCGCGGACCGTCGAACCGGCTGGAGGAACTGCGTCTGGAAATTTATGACAAGGTCAATGCCCTGGGAATCGGCGCGCAGGGCCTGGGAGGGCTGACCACCGTCCTCGATGTCAAGATCCGCGACTATCCGACACACGCATCCTCGAAGCCCGTTGCCATCATCCCGAACTGCGCCGCCACCCGCCACCTGCACTTCTCCCTGGACGGGAGCGGCCCCGCGCGATTTGATGCGCCTGACCTCACCGACTGGCCGGTCATCGACCGCGATCCGGGCACGCAGGCGCGCCGCGTACATCTGGACGAACTGGATCGCGACGCCGTCAGCCAGTGGCGGCCGGGCGAGACGCTGCTGATCAGCGGCAGACTGCTCACCGGCCGCGATGCGGCGCACAAACGCATCGTCGACCTGCTGGAACGCGGCGAGGCGCTTCCCGGCGGCCTCGATTTCAGTGGACGCTTCATCTACTACGTGGGACCGGTCGACCCGGTGGGCGACGAGGTCGTCGGACCGGCAGGTCCCACCACGGCCACGCGCATGGACAAGTTCACCGAGATCATGCTCGACAGGACCGGTCTGCTCGGCATGATCGGCAAGGCGGAACGCGGTCCGCAAGCCGTCGCGACCATCGCCCGCTACGGGGCCGTCTACCTGATCGCAACCGGCGGTGCGGCCTACCTGGTATCGAAAGCCATCCGTTCCGCACGGGTGCTGGCGTTTGCGGAACTGGGCATGGAGGCGGTATATGAATTCGAGGTCGAGAACATGCCCGTCACCGTCGCGGTGGACGCCCACGGCAACTCCATACACGAAAGCGGTCCGCGAGAGTGGCGCATGCGCATCGGCAAAATCCCGGTGGTAACCCGCTAGGCACACTTCTTCCTCGACAGGTTCCCGACCCGGGCGAACGCTTCCGCGATCAAAGATACGGTTCCCTGCAGGAGCGGCCTTGGCCTCGAAAGGTCTCTGATCAGCGGCGTTGTTCGCGGGCAAAGCCTCCGCGTCCTGCTCGCGCACCTCGCCTGCTTCCATGCAGGCGAGAGCGCTCCTACAATGGGCCCCGATCCAACGAAACAGACAAGGCACAGACCTATGACCACCGACGTCACGATCTACCACAACCCGCGCTGCAGCAAATCGCGCGCCACGCTGGACCTGCTGCGGGAACACGGCCATCAGCCGCGTATCGTGGAATATCTCAAAAATCCGCCGAGCGAAACGGAACTCGCCGCCATACTGAAGCTGCTGGGTATGGAACCGCGCGAACTGATGCGCCGCAAGGAAGAGGATTACGCCCGGGCAAATCTCGATGATCCCGGACTGACCCGCGAGGAACTCATCAGGGCGCTGCACGATCACCCGCGGCTCATCGAACGGCCCATCGTCCTCGCCAACGGCAAGGCCGCCCTCGGCCGTCCTCCCGAAAGTGTGGTGGAAATTCTCTGACGGCCAATTCACCGCAGAGACGCCGGGAACACAGAGTATCAAGCGAAAAAGAATTTCGAATCAATTCACCAAGACACCAGTTAATTCGTCATGCCGGACACGTTTCGACATCCAGATACATGATTTTCATGGATTCCGGCATTCGCCGGAATGACGAAAAATGAGTCAAGTTGAACTTGTATAGGAATGTATTCTCTGCGTTCACGGCGTCTCTGCGGTAATCTTTCATTTCTTTCCATGTCCATTCAATCCAGGTGTGTATCGGGATGATCGAGATACTGGTGCTTTACTACAGCCGTTACGGCGCCACCGCGGAGATGGCGCAGCGCATCGCTCGCGGCATTGAGGAAGTTCCCGGCTGCCAGGCCCGCCTGCGCACCGTCCCGGCGGTTTCGACCGTCTGCGAGGCCGTGGCCGGAGACATACCCGGGGAAGGCCCGCCCTACGCCGGTCTCGAGGACCTGCGCGAATGCGCCGGTCTGGCGCTCGGCAGTCCGACCCGCTTTGGCAACATGGCCGCACCGCTGAAGTATTTCATCGACTCGACCAGCAGCCTGTGGCTATCCGGCGCGCTGGCCGGAAAACCCGCCGCGGTGTTCACCTCGACATCCAGCCTGCATGGCGGTCAGGAAAGCACCCTGCTCTCGATGATGCTGCCGCTGCTGCATCATGGCATGCTCCTGCTGGGACTGCCCTATTCCGAAGGCGCCCTGCTGAAAACCACCAGCGGCGGAACACCCTACGGACCCAGCCATACCGCCGGAACGGACAGCAAACAGCCATTGACGGAAGAGGAAAAAGAGCTCTGTCGCGCCCTGGGCAGGCGACTCGCACACACTGCAGCAACACTGCAACGCTGATACCTGCTATCACCGGCATCATGTGATCAGCATTCATCCCGAAGCACCCTTATCACCGCAAAGACGCGAAGAACGCAAAGAGATTGTTTAATGAAAACTAGGAGCCTGTCGGACTTGGGTGATCGTAGCGAGCATGGTGGGAGAGCGAGCACAGATTTTCACGATTTCGAGGCGCATAGTGGTTCTACGCAACGAGAAATCGGGGAAATATGGGCCGTTCTCCCACCAGCACGGTAGATCAATCCCAAGTCCGACAGGCTCCTAGTACATGACTTTGCGTACTTCGCGTCTTTGCGGTGAATCAAATGCTTTATGGGTCGACACGAATCAACGAACCTTTCCATAAAATGTCGCAACTCATGCCCCGACCGCAATTTCTCTATGCCCTCATCCTCGCCGGCTACTTTGGCACACTGACACTGCTGGTTGCCTGGTATGCCTGGATGGCGCCCTCCAGTCTGTTCCCCGTCTCCCTGGTGTTGCTGGTACTGGTGCTGCCACTGTTCGCCCCCCTGCGCGGCCTGCTGCACGGGCGCCGCTACACCATTGCCTGGAGTGGTTTTCTGGCGGTGTGCTATTTCACCCACGGCGTGGTGGAATCCTACAGTTCGCCCGTGACGCGCCACCTCGGCCTGCTGGAGGTCACATTTACCAGCCTGTGGTTCCTGGCCGCGCTGGCCTATATCCGCCTCGGGAAAGAAACCTGAATTCATCAATGGTACTGATCTGCGCCGGGGGGCACTGTGCCAGGCACCGGCCCGAGTCAGCGTTGGCGACAAGGACCTTCCTGATTACCCCTGAAACTCGGCTACCGGCACATGCAGACGGATTGGCGTGAGCGGGGCCTGCAAAACAGGGACACGCGGTGAATACCTCCCTGTACGCTCGGCGACAGCCTCCCTGCTGTCGACGGTCCCTGTTTCGCAGGCCCCACACCCGCTGCCAGCGTTGCCAGGCGGCATAGCTGAGTTTCAGGGGTAATCAGGAGGACACTTTGACTGAACCCCGGCGGGTAACGCATAGTAAGGCCTGAAGCTGGCAGGCATTACATAACAACCGGCACCGGGGGGAGCCGTATGAAACACTCAACAGGATTTGCACTCTGTCTCGCCGTCATTGTATTGACCGGCATGGTCACGGCGTCGGTAGGGCTGCTGCTTTTCAAACAACAGGATGTTACCGTGCTGCAGCAGCGCATCCGCGATCTCAGGAAAGAAAACCAGGCACTTCGGGCCCGGCTCGAGTCGGTCACGCTGGCGGAGCATGCACGCGGTCCCGGCGAACCCGGCAGCCCCTAGCCCATACACACCGACTTCTCCGCAAAGAACGCAAAGTATTTAATTGTTTTAGTTAAAGAACTACTCTGCGCGCTTTGCATCTTTGCGGTGAATTTAATTCTTTATGGGTGAACACGAGATTATTCCGCAGACACGGTGTCAGGAGTGGAATCCGCATTACCCTGACTCTTCGGCGAGGGCCGCCTTGACGAAGGGAATGGTGAGACGTCGCCGGGCAACCAGCGAGGCCTGATCCAGCCGGTCCAGCAAATCACACAGCGAAGCCAGATCACGCGGGAAACGCCGCAGCAGAAACCGCACGGTGTCCTCCGGCAATTCCAGACCCCGCGCCTTCGCCCGGTAGGCAACGGCAGCAAACAGGGTTTCCTCGTCCAGCGGCTTGAGGACATAGGTCACGCCCCAGGACAGGCGCGAGACCAGGTCAGCGAGTTGAATACCGTTCTGGTCCGGCCGCCTCCCGGCCGCCACCAGCAGTGTTGTGCCAGACTCGCGCAGGCGATTGAACAGATCGAACAGGGCGAGTTCCCAGTCGGCGCGGGCGGCGATGGCATCCACATCATCCAGACAGACGAGATCCAGGCGTTCCAGTCCCTCGAACACGGACGGAGACAAACCGGCCAGATGCCGCAGAGGCAGGTAGACGACCCTTCGCCCGACTTCCGCCGCCTGCTGGCAGGCTGCCTGCAACAGATGCGTTTTCCCCAGACCGTTCGCTCCGGCAAGATAGACCAGCGCGTCACCCCGGCCCCCGGCGGACGCGCGCAGGCTGTTTACGGCCTCCCCGTTCTGCCCGGGGAAGTAGCTCGCGAAGCGCGCACTCTCTCTAAGCGTGAGTCCTAGCGCCAACTGGGGATGCGTCATGCTACGGCGCGCGCCGCAGCCAGGCTCTGCGTCCCCAGGTCCAGACATAATCGAAACCGCTCCAGAGCGTCAAGATCAGCACGCCGTAGATCAGCGCATCCATCCACAAGGCCGGCAGCGGCTGGAAGGCCTCTGAGAACATGACGGCCAGAACCAGCAGAATCTGCGCAACGGTATTCAGCTTGCTGACCACGCTGGGGGCGGCTTCGAGCTTTTCTATGCGCATGTTGTACACGATCGCACCGGTCACGATGACCACATCCCGCAGGATAATCAGCCCGACCAGCCAGACGGGTATCAGTCCGAGCCATGCCAGGGTCACAAACCCCGACACCAGCATGAGTTTGTCGGCGAGCGGATCCAGCAGCGCGCCGAGACGGCTGGTCCAGTGATAGCGCTTGGCGAGATAGCCGTCGAGCGCATCCGAG
>Ga0210144_1000670_pt1 | contig 16549 bp, 19 predicted proteins | sample Muzzi_PWA_D2_FD_185532 | JGI IMG/M metagenome (GOLD analysis project Ga0210144, IMG submission 185532) | Wetland microbial communities from San Francisco Bay, California, USA, that impact long-term carbon sequestration - Muzzi_PWA_D2 (SPAdes) | ecosystem: Environmental > Aquatic > Marine >...
CTTTCCTGCACCGATACACCCGGATCATGGCGTGCGTCTCATCCGCCCAAACGGCTTTTACGCGCGTGGCAAGGCGCGTCATAACGAAGGGGAGGCGAGTGCCATCGTTTCCGAGATTCTCCGGCGGCTCACCACCGAGGATCCGTCAGTGCGGTCACAATCGATTGGCGTGGTGACCTTCAATTCGGAGCAGCAGTCTCTGATTGAGAACCTGTTGGACGAAGCGCGCTCTCGTGATCCACAGATCGAATGGGCGTTTTCGACTGACAGCACGCTCGAGCCGGTGTTCGTGAAGAATCTGGAGACAGTGCAGGGGGACGAGCGGGATGTGATCCTGTTCAGTATCACCTATGGTCCGGATGAAGGTGGTCATGTCACCATGAATTTCGGTCCTCTCAACAGGCAGGGCGGAGAGCGCCGCCTGAACGTGGCCATGACTCGGGCGCGCTCGGAGATGCTGGTGTTTTCCACCCTAAGCCCTGATCGCATCGATCTGTCGCGTACCCAAGCGCGTGCAGTCGCGGACTTGAAACATTTTCTGGAGTTCGCCGAACGGGGTCCATCGGCACTAGGTGCCGCAACCTATGGCTCGATCGGAGATTTTGAGTCTCCGTTCGAATCCGCCGTCGCTCGGGCGATGCGGGAGAAGGGGTGGGATGTACACCCGCAGGTTGGTGTGTCCGCCTACCGGATTGACCTGGGCGTCGTTCATCCGGACGAGCCGGGGATCTATCTCGCGGGAATCGAGTGCGATGGTGCCATGTACCACAGTTCCGCGTTCGCACGGGAGCGGGACAAGATTCGCCAGTCGGTGCTCGAAGGACTCGGTTGGACCCTGTTCCGAGTGTGGTCGACGGATTGGTGGACCCATCGGTCCAAGGCATTGGAAACGCTCGACGCGGCTTTGAAAGCGCATCTGGAAGCGGATCGGCGAAAGCGTGAAGAAGCCGCCCAGGCAATTGAGGGTAACACGACGGATTCATGTGTTCAGCCCGGTACTGTTGATCATTCCGATGAACAATTGGCCGTTGCGGATTCCTCCGGTGATGTAGCGGTTGAGGAGATGCACGTGTACATGCCGGATTTTGAACCACCACCAAACAATATGCGTGCCGAATTATCCAGGCCAACAGCTTCGACCAGTGAAGTGCCGCTGGCCCGACCATCGGAAACGGGAAATAACTTCGTTGGCAACAGTGGGCATAGCTATCAAGTTGCAGACCTTGAAGAAGACCAATATCAGTCGGATCCAGACCTTTTCTACTCCGAAGAGTACAAACCTCGACTATCGTCTATGATCGATCACGTCATCGACACGGAAGGACCGATCCATGAAGACGTTCTCGTACGGCGTATCGCACGGCATCACGGGTTTCATCGGGCAGGTCGCCAGATCCGCGATATCGTGGTCGATCTCGCAAAGAGCCGGCGGGGACGAACCAATGAAGGCGTCGGTGTGTTCTTCTGGCGCAAGGGAACGGTGAAAGACCGTATTGCACCGGCACGTTACAAGGATCGCAACGATGAAATGCGGAATGTGGAGTACATTTGTGAAGACGAAATCCGTGCGATCGGAAAGTTTCTGTCTCTTGGCAATGATCCCGTCGAATTGGCGCGCCGCATCGGCATCGGGCGGCTGACACAGGGTGCTCGAAGGCGTTTAGGTGACGCTCTTGGTTTGGATGATTGATCCGAACGAATAATGCGGGCCGATGCGTTATGAATAATGGGGTCGGATACATTATTGATCCAGAAGCAATTGCTCGCGGCTCCTTGTTTCTGAAGGTATACCCCGGTGCGCTTTAAAGGGAAGATTACTGACTGGAAGGACGACAAAGGATACGGCTTTGTTACGCCGAGCGGAGGCGGGCCGAGGGTGTTTGTCCACATCAAGTCGTTTGTGAACCGGGAACGCCGGCCGGTCGGGAACGAACTTGTTATTTACGAGCTCACATCGGACGCGCGAGGTCGACCACAAGGGGTAAACATTGTGTTTGTCGGTGACCGTTCGAGTGCTGATACCTCAGCCAGATCCGGTTCCGGCATCGGTGGTTTGTCATTTACTGTCCTCTTTCTCGCACTTGTGGTGGGGACGGTGGCGATCGGAAGGGCTCCTTTTGTGGTGCTCCTCGCATACTTTCTGGTGAGCTGTGTGGCGTATCTGGCTTACTTTCTTGACAAGGTGGCGGCTGTAAATGGCCGGTGGAGAACGTCGGAGGGAACATTGCATCTTCTTAGCCTGGTTGGCGGATGGCCCGGCGCCTTGTTTGCCCAGAGAACCTTCCGCCACAAGACGCAAAAGCGATCGTTTCAGGCGACATACTGGGTAACCGTTGCACTCAATTGTGTGGCGTTCGGGTGGTTACTTTCGCCTGCCGGGCTGCGTACTGTGAAGTCGCTCCTGGATATCGCTTGATGTCTAATTCCGTTCTGACCCGAATAATTGAATAATTGCTGGCGTCATATCCCGACGGAAACAAGGGTCAGGAAACAAGGGTCAGATCCCAGTTTTGACGTATATTAGCCGAAACTGGGATCTGACCCGAATCACTTTTGTGCAACTTTTGAAGGATAGCGCATAACAATGCGCCCCAGTCGAATGCTTCGCATCGCTGGGCTTAAACGTGACCGAATCTATTCACACCGCTAAGGAAAAATTTCACAGTGGACATCCCACGGATATTCAACATCACTGAGAGTGCTCACCGCATCCACAACCCGATCACACCCGAAAAGCTCGCCACTCTCGGGGCGGCGCTGCGTCTGGAATCGGGGGCCAGAGTGCTTGACCTCGGCAGCGGTTCGGGGGAGATGCTGTGCACATGGGCACGCGATCACGGCGTCATCGGCACCGGCATCGACATGAGCCAGTTGTTCACCGAGCAAGCGAAACTCCGTGCTGTAGAACTCGGCGTCGCCGATCAAGTCACGTTCATCCATGGCGATGCTTCCGGCTATGTCTCTGACGAGAAGGCCAGTGTGGCAGCCTGTGTCGGTGCCACTTGGATCGCCGGGGGAGTCATCGGCACTATCGGGCTTCTGGCGCGGAGCCTGCGCACTGGAGGGATCATCCTCGTCGGCGAGCCCTACTGGCGGCAGTTACCGCCGACGGAAGATGTTGCCAAGGGGTGTCTTGCCAACTCAATCTCCGATTTTCTCATGCTTCCAGAACTTCTCGCGTCTTTCGGCCACCTTGGCTACGACGTCGTAGAGATGGTTCTGGCTGACCAAGACGGCTGGGACAGATACGAGGCGGCCAAATGGCTCACCATGCGCCGATGGCTTGAAGCCAATCCTGACGACGAGTTCGCGAAAGATGTTCGAGCCAAACTGACCTCGGAACCCGAGCGCTACGCCGCTTACACGCGGGAATACCTGGGCTGGGGTGTGTTCGCGCTGATGCCGCGGTGATGCGTTGGAGCATCCGGCGGATCGTCAACGGCTGTGCCGCGCAACAGCTGGTAAAAGGGGTCAGTTTGCTCATCTCAAGCGCATCCAGGGTAAAAGGGGGACATCCTGGATTTTTTAAAAACCAGCAGAAACAGAGGTCAGATCCCAGTTTTGACTTAATATTAGCCAAAACTCGTATCTGACCCCGAATCACTGGGGCAGGAATCCTGACCGTCCGATTTACATACCGTCGTGGTCTTGTCCGGATTTTCGGGGCGGGCTACTGGCGCAAAGGTAAGCAGATTTATGAGCGCGAAAATCAAATACACTGACAAACCCGTCGGCCCCTTGAAGGTTGTGCCGGATTTCCTGCCTGCTCCAGAGGAACTCGTCTTCAAGGAAGACACGGTAAAAGTGACGATTTCCCTTAGTAAGGAAAGCGTTGAGTTCTTTAAGCAGGAGGCGGAAAAGCACCATACCCAGTACCAGAAGATGATTCGCCGGTTGCTGGATGTCTACACGCTCGCCCATAAACAACCTGTAAAGCGACCCGGCCGGCACAAAAAAACACGCGGTTGAACAGGGACGCTTGCCGTCCGGGAGAGGCATGAAGTCCGAGGGGAAGATATTCTGGATCGGGGCAGATTGTTCTTATAAGCAGCAATTGTGTGCTGACACTGCTGCATTACCGGAATGGCACTGATCTGAATGCGATGTTGTGTTACTTCGCAACGGCTGGTGGGTCACGCGCAGGGCGCGTACACACCCTGCATAAAATTTACCCGCCGCTCAGCGACTGGAAAATATACAGGGTCCCGTGATCCGGCACGCGATCCGTCAGCGTCTTCCGGTCGAGTACCACTACATCATCGATACTGAGCTGGACATGCCGGCGCAGCGCGCCGTGTTCGTCGAGCACGTAATCGGTGAAACCGGGGGCGATGGCATTCACCTCGCGCAGCACCTCGGCGACCGAACCGGCCGGCACCGTGATCGTGCAGTTCTCGAGCAGCGGGAAGAACCGGTACAGGTGGCGGGTCATGGTCACCGTGGGCATGCGGCTCACCCAAAGCGGACCGAGTACACCGGTGGGAAGTTGTTGCCCAGGCAGTGCCAGGACTCGCCCCGGTCTTCCGACAGATACACGTTGCCGGTCGTGCTGCCGAAGCACAGCGTGTCGCCGGCCACGTCGAGGCCATGCCGGAGGACGATATCGTAGGCATTGTCCTGCGGCAGACCGTTGGTGAACGCCTGCCAGGACTGTCCGCCATCCGAGGTGCGCGCCACGAACAGGCTGCCCCCGATCGCCATGCGCGCCATGTCCGAGCGTGCGGGTACCACCCAGGCGGTACGGCCGTCCTGCGCATCGGCCGCGACCGGGAAGCCGAAATGCACGCCGGCCTCCAGCACGCTGACCTTGCGCCAGTGCTGCGCGCCGTCGTCGCTGTAGAACACACCGCAGTGGTTCTGCTGCCAGAGGTGATCCGGCTGCCCGGCACAGGCCGTGACGAAATGCGGATCGTGGCACCACTCCGCCTCCGGGTCCGGGCTGTAGTCATTGGTCATGCCGCGGCTGCGGCTATGCCAGCTGCGGCCGCCGTCGGTGGTCTCGATCACCCCGGCCGTGGAGACGGCCACATGGATATGATCCGGGTCGCGCGGGTCGACGATGATCGAATGGATGCCCGGCTCGAACACGCCGTAGTCGATACTCGCCGGCGTGCCCATCCAGCGGTTCTCGCTGGTCGCATCGCCGGCGAACAGGTCGCCGCCACGGCTCTCGTGATTCCACAGGGGTCGGTTGAGTTCCCAGCTGTCGCCGCCATCGTCGCTCGCGAACAGGCCGCCGGGGATGGTGCCGGCATACAGCCGGCCAGGCTGGCCGGCACTGCCAAAGGCAAGATTCCAGATCTTGTAGACTGTGGCGGGCGCGTACTCGGGTTTGCCGGTCGGTGCTGCCGGGTCGAAATCGGGAGTCGGCAAGACCTTAACGATGTAGCGCGCCCCTTGCGGATACTTCAGCGACAGCACATCGTCCCAGCTGGCGCCGCCATCGCGCGAACGGGACAGCTTGGGTCCCCAGTGGCCATGGTCCAGGGATGACCACAGGGTGCCGTCACGTGGATCGCGCGCCGCGTAGCACACGGGGATTCCCGCGTGTGCGATCGGCCGCGGCCGCCAGGCGCCATTGGCACGATCGAATATCACCGTGCCCTTGCGCGTACCGAGCAGGATCATGTTCGCCATGGTGTAGTCCCCTCCTGTCCGTTATTTACCCCTGGTCACGATACTATAGGAGAAGAGGACGGGGATAGCAGGTCCGCGAAAAGGGGGCATTCCGTTTTTCTCAGAAAAAACCGGAATGACCCCTTTTCCCGCTGGTTGGGAGTTGGATATACAATCGACGCCTGATTTGTAATCTGGTTTTTCCGGGTGGAGGCTGGCATGGTGATTAAAGGAAAGGGGCTCGCTCTTGCGCTGTTGATGCTGCCGGTGCTGTCGGCCTGCACCTGGGTTCCGCTTACCGATGATGGCGCGCGCGTGCAGCTGCGCACGCTGGAACAGGCGCGGGCGTGTGAACGCATATCGCGCGTCACGGTTTCGGTCAAGGACCGGATCGGCGCCATTCCGCGCAGCGAGGACAAGGTGCGCGGGGAACTCGAAACGCTGGCGCGCAATGAAGCCGCCCGGGTCGGCGGCAATGCCGTCGCGGCGGAGTCGGAGCCGACCGACGGGCGGCAGGTCTTTGTGGTGTTTCACTGTCCCTGATGGAAATAGAAAATGGGGACATTCTGGTTTTTCGCATTTCTCACATAAACCCGTCGAAAAACCGGGATGCCCCTTTTTCTTTGCGCGCAGTGAACACCGGGGCACGCGTGCAGCTTGATTCGAACCTGCCGGTATGACGAACTGGAAATATCCTTATTGCCGGTGGGAAATACTGCTAATCATGACGCGCGCGCGGCTAAGATGTGATAATCGGTTCTGGCGATCCCATGGCGTAAGCTCATTAATCACATAAATATAAATATATATCTATATGTATTATATAAAAAATATAAATCATACGCGGTGGGTGGGTGCATTACTGCTGGTGGTAACCACGCTGGGTGGCGTGTCGGCTTCGGCCGGGGAGTACTACAGCCCGGACACCATCGAGGGCGCGGTGACCATCGATGCCGAGCAGTTGATCGCGCTGGTGGTGGATCATCAGGATACTGTTCTGATCGACTCCCGCGTCGGGACAGACCGTGCCGATGGCTATATCGAGGGCTCGGTGCACCTCGTCGATACGAAGACGGACTGTGATTCGCTTGCCCGGTTGATCGGCACGCACACGACGCCGGTCATTTTCTACTGCAACGGCGTGCGCTGTGATCGCAGCGGCAGGGCGGTCGGGATCGCTGTCGCCTGCGGATACCGGGACGTGTACTGGTTCCGGGGCGGCATCGAGGAATGGCGGGCGAAGAAGTTTCCGCTGATCCAGGATGTTCCCGGGTGATGACGGATGAAACGATTTCACATCGATCTGCTTACCGGCCTCGTGCTCAGTATCGTGCTGCTCGGTGTCATCAGTGCGGCGGCGATACTGATCACGACGCGCATCTACCGTGATCTGACCTTTGATTTCGAGCATCAGTACCTGAGCCGGCTGCTGGCCATCAAGTCCTCGGATATGCTGCTGCAGCTCGAACACAATGCCTTTCAGCTGGGACTCCGGATCCAGGCCAGCGAGGACTTCAGAACCGCCCAGGCGGCGAATGACGAGTTCGTGCTTTCCGCCGAACTCGAACACCAGTTCAAACAGGGTCTGGTTACGACGAATACCGTCACGGCGGTGGCTCTCTATGCCTTCGATCTGGATTTCAACCTGCTGGGCGCGGCATTGAGCGATAGCGCTGATTCAGAGGGCGGTTCCGTGCTGTGCCCGGACCTGGTGAGCAAGGCGCGCATACGGGAGGGGCCGAGACGCCTGCAACCGGCGACGGAAATCTGCCTGTCAGGGAACCGTCCTTACCAGGCGGTGATCATTCCGGTCGGCGGCCTCGATCCGAGCGGCTATCTGCAGGTCGTCTCCGACCCGGTTCCCGCGCTATACCGACTCGACGAAGTGCTCAATATGCCCATCCGGATCGAGTTGCCTGATGACACCCGTCTTTACCAGTCGCCGGGCTGGGGAGACATGCCGACGGATAGCACAGTGGTTTCCGATTTCGTCGTGCACACGAATGATTCGCGCCCGGCCGTCAGGATCGCAGCCGCCAGGAATGCCGAAGCGCTGGTGGAGAAGCTGGACCAGACCGATACCCGGCTGATCGCTGTCGTCATCGCCATCATCCTGGTCAGCGTTGCGACGGCGCTCTGGTTCGTGAAGTACTCGGTATTCAAGCCGCTGCAGGAATTGAGTAACCGTCTCCGGGGCGGACGTCTGGGCAGTGGCGCTGCGGCCAGTGAAATCCCGGTTGCGCTGGGGCCCGTCGCACCGGCCAGCTTCCAGGCGCTCGGGGAACTCTATGAAACGTTGCAGGATATGGCGATACGTGACCCGCTGACCGGTACCTATAACCGGGCTCTGCTGGAAGACCGCCTGAAACAGGCTATCGCCGAGCACCGCAGGACGCCGACCATTACCGCCGTCATGCTGGTCGACCTGGTGCGCTTCAAGTACGTCAATGATCTGCTGGGCCATCATACCGGCGATGTATTGCTCAAGCAGGTGGTGGGACGTATGGCGGGCGTGCTGCGCGAGTCCGATACCCTGGGACGCCTGGGCGGGGACGAGTTCGCCATTATCCTGCCGGATACCGACGGGGCGCAGGCGTGCCAGGTTGCGCAGAAAATCATGCACGCCATGGAATCCGAATTCGAGGTGGAGAACCACACGCTGTCCGCCTCGGTTTCGATCGGCATCGCCCTGATGCCCCAGCATGGCGAGGAGGTCGAGACCCTGCTGCGTCATGCCGACTATGCCATGTACGCGGCGAAAAAGACGCAGTCCGACTATACGATTTACAATCCGAACATTACCGAAGAGGCCTCCATGGCCAGGATGGCGCTGGACGGTGTGCTGAACGAGAATATCGACCGCAACGATCTGTTCCTCGTCTACCAGCCAGTTATCGATTTCCATACCGGTCAGGTCAGCTATCTCGAGGCGCTGGTGCGCTGGCGGCAGCCCGACGGCCGGATCCTGCTGCCGGAGATCTTTATCCGCGTGGCTGAACAGAGCGGGTTGATACGTCTGCTCTCCGAATGGATCATCAACACGGCGTGCCGGGAGCTGGTCCGTCTGCAGCAGGTCAGCCCCGGACTGCGCGTGGGCATCAACCTGTCGATGCACAACCTGCATGACTACAAGCTGACGGGGGTTATCGAAAAGGCGCTGGAGCGTTACCGGCTGGGCCCCGCTTGCCTGCTGCTCGAAATCACCGAGACCGGGGTCATGCTGGACCCAAGCCAGGTCATCGAGATCCTGAACCAGCTCAGTTCCATGGGGCTGACCCTTTCGATAGACGATTTCGGTACCGGCCATTCGTCGCTGGCCTACCTCAAGCGCCTGCCGGTGCATACGCTCAAGGTCGACAAGTCGTTCGTTACCGACATGGATTCCGACGAAGACAATGCCTCGATTGTCCACGCCACCATCGACCTGGCCCACAACATGGGGCTCACCGTGACGGCCGAGGGCGTGGAAACGCGCCCGGTCCACGATTTGCTGAAGGGCATGGGGTGTGACTACTATCAGGGCTATTATGTTGGAGAACCCATGGAGAGTGCCGTTATCATTAACTGGCTGAACGAGAGGCGCCTGACCCGGTTGGATCGGTAAGGAGCGAGGAGGAAATGATGGTCGGGAAAGCGATGGTATTGTGCGCGGTGCTGCTGCTGGCGTCCTGCGGCGACGGTGGCGGTTCCGTCGATTCCCGGGACAATCCTCCCCCGGACGGCAACCACGTGTGGAAATCACAGACCGACATGCTCGACAAGGCGAGAGCGATCGAGGACACGGTCATGGAACAAAGCGCCAGACAGCGCCAGACGATCGATGAAATGGCGCGCTAGGCAGGTTCTCGAGCATTCCCCGGTTCCCGACGTGACTTGACATGAGCGAAATTATCACCCTGACGAGTGGGCTGGGGCAGGTCGGGAAGACTCACCTGGGTATCAATATCGCACTCGAACTGGCCAGAAAGGGCTATGGTGTCGGCTACTATCACGAGAACGGCGGCCAGCGACCCCTCACTCAGCTGCTGCAGCTGCGCCAGCGTTCCACCCCGAAACATCCGGACGTAAAGGCCGGCGTTACCTGCCATGGCTATCAGGGTGTCGACATCATCGCATCCCGCATCCCGCCCTCGCGCTGGAATCGCCTGGACCGGGAAGAACTCGCCTCGCTGGTTGCCGCCCACGAAGTGTGGTCCGGCTACGATGATCTCATGATCGATACCTCCGGCATGTCACCGCGCGCAGTCATTGCCTGCTGCCGCCTGTCCCGCCGCGTACTGCTGGTGGTGACCCCGGAACCGGGGTCTCAGGCGGGCGCATTTGCGCTGCTCAGAATCCTGCACCTCAACGCCTGCGACAGCCCGGTGGTGCTGGTTGTCAATCAGGTGGACGATGCCGCACAGGCCGCCGCCATCCATGCGCGCTTCTCGGAAAAAACACGGCATTATCTGGGGCTGGAAGTGCCGCTGCTGGCGGCTGTCGTCCGCGACGACCATGTGCAGTCCGCCTCGCGCCATCAGCAGTCATTCACCTCGATGTTCCCCGAGTCGGTGGTGTCCGAATGCCTCGTCAGGCTGGTTGAGAACCTGCTGGATATGCGTTCGAGCGTCGCGGACCAACCCCGTTTGGCGGAATTCTGGAAGAATCTGGCCGAGGGCATATCACTGCCCGTGCGCCTGCCCGGCAACGCGACGCTGACGGAGTTCGAGCCGGCGGATGACATGACGGCGCAGGACGGAGCGTCAATGGGCATTGACGATATCCGGGCCGAGGCGAGCCTGCTGCGTTTCGAAGGCCCTCTCGGAAGAATGGGCAGCGTCCTGGAGAACTTCGCGGGCGTCATGCACTTCCTGGCCGATGACATACAGGCTTTTCACGACCGGCTGGAAGATGTGCACAGCGATGCCTGCCAGGGGGCGGAATGGTCCGCGCCGGATTGCGGCATTCTTGAGATTACGCTGGCGGCGATCCTGGACACGCTGCGGCATTGTGTCAGCCGCCAGCAACAGGTCTGCTTCCAGGTCGAGGAGGATCCGGTCAGCGGGGAGGAGAGTAACTGGCTGGCGCCGGGATATTACATCAAGTACGTACTCGTCCTGCCCGGGCAGGACGACATCATCGACCGGGTACGACTGGAGATGGAGCGGGTGCCCGGGTTACAACTCAGCAAGGGCCATGAGGGTGAGTGTATCTGCGAGGTGATCTCGAGCGCGCGCGATGCCTGTCTCAGCGTGATTCATACGCCGCAGGGTGAACTCCGCGTCAATTACTGGCACCGCCCGGACCGGCGCAAGCGCCTGCGGTCGCAGGAAACCGTGAAGGATATTCCTTCCGGCAGGGAGCGGGATTGCGAGTCGTCGGGCAAACTGCTGCACTGAAGCGGTCGTAGAACGTCGTGCCCGCGGCTAAAGCAACAACCTCACCGCAAAGCCGCAGAGCGCGCAAAGTATCTGATCATTTTTGCCAGATCGATTCTTTGCGTCTCTGCGGTGAACGGTATATCCGGCTGGGAACCTACTTGCCGGTGATCTCGATCTTGGCTGCTTCCCGGACCTGCTGGATATGCTGCTGCAGCTGCTGGTTCGCCACCAGCACCTTGAGGCGATCCTTGATGTCATCGAATGCGGGCGGGGTGCTTTCACGCGTGTCTTCGAGCAGGATCACGTGCCAGCCGAACTGGGTCTGCACCGGTTCTTCGGTGTAGCTGCCTTTTTTCAGCTCGACGAGGGCATCGGCGAACGGCTGAACCATCTGGGCGGTGGAGAACCAGCCAAGTTCCCCGCCTTCGGATGCGGAGGTGTCGGTCGACTTCTCCTTGGCCAGGGCACTGAAGTCGCCGCCCTTGTCGAGCTCGTGGATGATCTCTTCGGCCTCTTCCCGCGTCTTGACGAGAATATGCCGGGCTTTGTATTCGGTCCCGGGTTTGCCGATTTCCTTGTCATAGACCGCCCTGACCTGCTCGTCGGTGACGGGATTGTTCTGCACGAAGTCCCGGATGGCGACCCCGGCAAGCAGGGTACGTGTCTGTTGATCCATGGTGGCGATGACGGTCGGACTGGTATCGAGTCCCTTCTTGACGCTTTCCTGGCGCATCAGCTCCAGGCTGATGACTTCATTGAGTATCTCCTGGTCGTCGACCTTCTCACCCTCGCCCTGTTTCGCGTTGCGCTGGGCGCCGTAGATGTCAAGTACCGATTTCATGATGGGCGCGCCGTTGACCGTGGCGACGACCGGTCCCTCCGGCACGGGAGCGGCTGTGGCCGTCGCAGCCTGACCGGGTGACTTCGACTGGTCACAGCCATACATCGCGAACAGGAGTATCGGCAGTAGTAGCAGATAAACGGGTTTTTTCATCGATCATTACCTTTGGTTGGGTTGGTTTCGGAGTATTCCTGCGGCGTGTTTGCCTGGATGCTGAGTGCGTGGATTTGCGTGTGCATCATGTTGCCGACAGCGTCATAGACCATGCGATGTCGCTGGATCAGGTTCTTGTCCTGAAACGCTCCGGACACGATGTGCACGATAAAGTGTCCGCCGCCGCTGGCCGCGCCGGCATGACCGGCATGGCGGGCGCTTTCATCGATAATCTCCAGCGATGTCGGTTGCAGTGCCTGCGTGAGGCGCGAGCGGATCATGGCGAGGCGGTCTGTGTTCATCAGGGCAGAACCTTTTTGAAGGGTTTAACGATAATGCTCTCGTAGACGTCTGCCGCCACGTAGGGGTCGGCATCCGCCCAGGCGCGTGCGTCCTCGAGGGAGTCGAATTCGGCAACCACCAGGCTGCCGGTGAAGCCGGCGGTGCCGGGATCCGGGCTGTCGACAGCGGGGTGCGGTCCTGCGAGGATCAGCCGCGCATCGCTTTTCAGGGCTTCGAGTCGTGCCAGGTGGGCAGGGCGGGCATGCAGGCGCCGCTCGAGGCTGCCGGGCTTGTCCTGGCTGATGATGGCATAGAGCATGACCGGGCCCGCTATTCCTTGCTGTCGCCGGTTTCCATGAAACGGCTGAGGTAAATGGCCTGGGCGAAGACGAAGACGAGCGTCAGCCCCAGCATCCCGAATAATTTGAAATTAACCCAGGTTGCCTCGCTGTAGTTATAGGCGACGAGAATATTCACCAGCCCGATGGCGATGAAAAACAGCGTCCATGCCCAGTTCAGTTTCAGCCACACCGCGGCGGGTACGCTGATGGCATGGCTCATCATGCGTTCCACCAGTGTGCGCTGTCCGATGAAACGGCTGCCCAGGAAGAACAGGGCGAACAGCCAGTTGACCACGGTGGGTTTCCACTTGATGAAAACCGGGTCGTGCAAAACCAGGGTGAGGCCGCCGAAAACGACGAGTATCCCGAGCGTCACCAGGTGCATGGTCTCGAATTTACGGTGTTTCAGCCAGAAAAGACCGGTTTGCAGGAAAGCGGCGGCGATGGCGACCGCCGTCGCCACATAGATGTCGTACAGCTTGTACGCCAGGAAGAACAGCAGGATCGGAAACAGGTCGAACAGAAACTTCATGATGTATGTCAGTCGTACCCGGGAGATGGTTGCGTGCGCAGGCGCCCGAAAGGGAGGGAATGATAGTCTTTTAGCGTCAAATCTTAAACCTGTTCGGGGAAAATCCGCAGCGCGGCATCGCGGGGTGCTCAATGCAGGGTGCGGTTCATCGTCCACTGCCGGTGGTATTTTTCCATCACCTGGCGCACATGGGCCGGGTAGTTCAGCGCCTCCATTTGCTGCATACCCGAGGCGAAGAATTGCGCCGCATCCTCCGGCAGATGGCGGATCAGGAGGGTAAAGGCTTCCTCCATCGTGGCCGGATCGTGGCTGCGGGTGGCCACGATGCCGCGGTTCAGCAACAGGACCCGCCAGGGCCGGCCGGGATTGATCTTTTCGAGGTCTTCACGGATAACCCGGGAAACAGCTCCGGTGATGCGTGCCATCACCGTGCTCAGTTGTCCGAGTTCGCCAGGATCCGAGGTGTGGTTGGCGATCAACGCCAGGGCATCGACAAGTTCCTCGATCGAGTCGAGCCGTCCGCCATGAGCGGCGACCCAGAGGGCGAGGTCGACGGTGAGACCGGCAACACGGTCCTGCTGATCGACAAATTCCGGCTGTTTGACCAGGGTCGCCAGATTCCCCTGCAGTTTGAGGGCGTATTCGCCGAGTTCGGTAATGTCCTCGCCACCTGCCCGATGCGGCGTCTGGCTGCCGTCTTCTATCCGGCTGTCGGCCTCGATGCACGTCATTACCTCGACCAGCTGCCGAAATGCCTCCGCCAGCAGTTCCAGGTCGGCGCCCTCGCAGGTCCGCAAGGTGGCGGCGTCTGTGGAAAGCGTCAGGTCATCGAGGACGGAGTCGATGCCGGAACGGTAGGACTCGAGATTGCCTGTGGGTATGCGCATGTTTATCACTACGGGATCAGGGGCCTATATTACCGTTTTGACCGGTGAGGCGCGACTCACCGTCAACCCCGGGGTGTACGAGGTTATACCCGACAGATCTGCGGCATGTCCTGTAGAATGACGCCATGACGATCCACCATGATCTCCACAGCCATTCGCTGGCGTCCGACGGTACCCTGACCCCGGCCGATCTCGTGCAGGCGGCCGGCGATGCCGGGGTGAATGTGCTCGCCCTGACAGACCACGATACCACCGACGGACTCGAGGAGGCCGGCCGGCAGGCCGCTGTCGCAGGTCTGCGGTTGATCCCGGGGGTCGAGATCTCGGTCAGCTGGGAATCGCTCACTATCCACATACTCGGCCTGAATATCGATCCGCATTGCGAGGTCCTGCAGGCCGGGCTGTCCGGGCTCAGGGCATTCCGCGACTCGCGTGCCGAGGAGATCGGCCGTCGTCTGGACCGGGCCGGTATCCCCGGGGCTCACGCGGGCGCCTGCGCCCTGTCCAGGGGCCGCATCGTGAGCCGAACCCACTTCGCGCACTATCTGGTTGCCAATGGCCATGCGCGTTCCGTGGCCCAGGTGTTCAAACGCTTTCTGGTGCACGGCAAACCGGGCTACGTAGCGGGGCAGTGGGCCAACCTGGAGGATGCACTGGGCTGGATCGCAGCGGCGGGCGGACTGGCGGTGATCGCTCACCCGGCCCGTTATTCCATGACCGCCAGCAAGCTGCGCCGGCTGCTTGGCGAATTCCGCGAACAGGGCGGCATTGGCATGGAGGTCGTATCGGGTTGCCATACCCGCAACGACATCAATACCATGGCAGGCTTCGCGCGCAGCATGTGCCTGTTCGCTTCGTGCGGCTCGGATTATCACGGTCCGGAAAATCCCCGGGTACAGCTCGGCCAGCTGCCGGAGCTGCCGGTGGGCTGTCGTCCCGTATGGGAGAGCGATGGCTGGCCAGTCAGTTGCTGATAATGATCGCGATTCAGTGTTCGTCCCTGAACTGTATTTTCACCGCAAAGACGCAAGGTTCGCAAAGAAACTCATTTTTAAAAACAATCAAACGACTTTGCGTTCTTTGCGCCTTTGCGTTGAGTAAATCATTTTAAATAAACATTCAGTGCCCTCAGACCAATCATGAGCCAGTACTTCCAGATACACCCGGTCAATCCCCAGGCGCGGCTGATAGGGCAGGCCGTGGAGATCCTCCGCGCAGACGGTCTTATCGTCTACCCGACGGATTCAAGCTATGCGCTGGGCTGTCATGTCGGCGACAAGCGCGGCATGGAACGCATTCGCCGTATCCGTGCGCTCGACAACAAACACAACTTTACCCTGGTTTGCCGGGATCTCTCCGAGATCGCCATCTATGCCAGGGTCGATAACAGCGCTTACCGGCTGCTCAGGTCCCTCACTCCGGGCCCCTACACCTTCATCCTCAGCGCCACCCACGAGGTGCCGCGCCGGCTGCAGAACCCGAAGCGCAAGACCATCGGCATACGCGTGCCTGATCATCCCATCGCGCAGGCCCTGCTCGCCGATCTGGGCCAGCCGCTGATGAGCTCGACCCTGATCCTGCCGGGAAAGGACATACCCGAGACCGAAGCGGAGGAGATACGCGAACGCCTGGAACGTGATGTGGATCTGATCATCGATGGCGGTCACTGCGGGTTCGAGCCGACGACCGTGATTGACATGAGCGAGGGAGCGCCGCAGGTGCTGCGCCAGGGCTGCGGTCCGGTTGACATACTGTAATGCCGATCCTGCTAATGAGGTTATAATCCGCCGATGCTTGAGATTTCGATCGTCCAGAAAATAGTTGCGTGGATATTGCCTGTCCTGTTTGCCATTACGGTTCACGAGACAGCGCATGGCTGGATGGCGCTGCAGCTTGGTGACAAGACCGCCATGATGCTGGGGCGGCTGACACTGAATCCGCTCAAGCACATAGACCCGCTCGGCACTATTCTCATACCGGGCTTGATGTACATGACGACCGGTTTCATGTTTGGCTGGGCGAAACCGGTGCCAATCACCTGGCAGAACCTGAAACAGCCCAAACGCGATATGGTGTTTGTGGCTGCCGCCGGGCCAGTCTCCAACCTGATCATGGCGATGCTCTGGATAGTGGCGATCCGCATCGGACTGGCAATGGGAGATGCGGGTCTTGCGCTGGTGTTCATGGGAGTTGCCGGCATCTTTATCAACTGCATCCTCATGGTTCTGAACCTGCTGCCGCTGCCCCCGCTGGACGGGGGGCGGGTTATGACCGGCCTGCTGCCAGGTCCACTGTCCTACCGCTTCAGCCGCATCGAACCCTACGGGTTCTTCATCCTGGTCGGACTGCTGGTCACAGGTTTGCTGGGAGTGATACTCTGGCCAGTGATCGAGTTTTTCATCGGACTGATGGCCGGAATATCCGGCCTCGAGCCCCGCACCTTTATGGCGGTTTTGATGGCCCTGCTGGGAAAATAGGAGAACACTGACAGCGATGAATACGCAGAGTCGCGTTCTCTCGGGCATGCGTCCCACCGG
>Ga0210144_1000671_pt1 | contig 16524 bp, 18 predicted proteins | sample Muzzi_PWA_D2_FD_185532 | JGI IMG/M metagenome (GOLD analysis project Ga0210144, IMG submission 185532) | Wetland microbial communities from San Francisco Bay, California, USA, that impact long-term carbon sequestration - Muzzi_PWA_D2 (SPAdes) | ecosystem: Environmental > Aquatic > Marine >...
CGAGGACGGCAACCCGCCGCTGACGCCGTCTGGCAAGCAGGCGCTGCTCGACGCGGTCGCCGGCGGCAAGGGATTCATCGCCATCCATTCCGCCGGCGACACGTTCCACACCGGCGAATCCGGTGGCGGCAATCCCGCCGACCGCCGCAACCGCTACAAGATTCACGGCGAGGCCGCCGACCCCTATATCCGGATGCTCGGCGGCGAGTTCATCAATCACGGCAAGCAGCAGGACGGGCGGGCCACGGTCCCCGATCCGGCCTTTCCCGGCTGCGCGGCGCTCGGCGATGCCTTCGAGTGCTATGAGGAATGGTATTCGCTGAAGGAATTCAGCCCCGACCTCCATGTAATGCTCGTCCTTGAAACGGAAGGCATGGAGGGCGTCGACTACCAGCGACCGCCCTTCCCGCTCGCCTGGGCGCGGACCCATGGCGAGGGCCGCGTCTGGTTCAACGGCATGGGCCACCGCGAGGACATCTGGGAGCACCCCAAGTTCCAGTCGCTGCTTGTCGGCGCGCTCGAATGGACCGGCCGACGGGTCGACGCCGACGTCTCGCCCAACCTTGCCCAGGTGACGTCGAATGCAGCGGTGATGCCACCCTTCCGCGAGGGGACGTGAGCCCCAACAGGGCCTTGCACCGCCGCCAGTTCGAGGCGGGTTGCCCCCGCTCTTGTCACGCATGCGCGTCTGGCCGAAGCTTCGCCTGTCCGACCTGACCGTCGCCAAGAAACCCAAGGCCCATGCCGACTCTGGATGTCTCCCGCATCCTTCCATACCGGCCCGAGCAGCTCTTCGACATCGCCGCCGACGTCGAGCGCTACCCGGATTTCCTGCCGTGGTGGCTCTCTGCTAAAATCCGGAGGCGCGACGGCAACGTCTACTATACCGACCAGGTCATCGGCTTCGGCCCGGTCAGGCAACGATTCAGCACCAAGACCGTTCTGCAGCGGCCGCACGAGATCGCGGTGACCGCAATTGACGGACCGTTCGAGACCTTCGATCTGACCTGGCGTTTTGACCTGGTGGAGTCGGTTCGGTGCGAGGTAGCGCTGGTCGGCGAGATCGACGTCGGCTCCCCCCTCCTCCGCAGTGTGCTCGGCCGGGCAATGGGCGGGACGGCCGACTCCATCCTCTCGGCATTCGAGGATCGAGCGCGGCGGCTTCATGATCCGCGCGCGCGGTAGGCCACCATGCGCACTCATCTGTCGACGAAACCGACGCCGGTCGCCGGACCGCCGAAGACTTTGATCTGAAACATGGTTGCCCCGGACCAAACCTGGCGCCATGATCGGACAACGCATGGGCCTCGTGTTCCCGTGCGGGCTCGCGGGGGGAACAAACAGTGGCATGGCTAGAAGTGCAGCTTACGTCGGCCGACCAGCGCGTGGCCGGTCTGACGGCGAGCCGTCTGACACCGCAACGGCGCGAGGACGCGATCCCCGACTATCTCACCACGCACTACAGCTGGGCCTATCTCAACCGCAGGAACGCGCGTCTGCTCGACAACGATGCCGTCGTGAACGCCATCCTGCTCGGCAATCATCGTCGGTTGCGCCGCTCCGCACTGTCGGAAGTCGCGCCGGGTCAAAGGGTGCTCCAGGCAGCGCATGTCTACGGCTGCCTCATCCCTGAACTCGCCCGTCGGATCGGCCCGAGCGGCCGACTCGACGTCATCGATCTCGTTCCACTGCAGGCGGCGCTTTGCAGGCTGAAGCTCAGGGGGTTCGCCAACACGCGAGTCCGCGTTGTCGACGCGGCCGTCGCCGGCGGTGAAACCTATGATGTGGTCAACTGCTTCTTCCTGCTCCACGAGATCCCCGACGAGCAGAAGTGCGCCGTGGTCAACGCGCTGCTGGCGCAGGTCGCCCCCGGCGGCCGGGCCGTCTTCATCGACTACCATGCGCCGGCCCGCTGGCAGCCGCTCCGCGCCTTCTATCGCCGATTGTTCGACCGCCTGGAGCCGTTCGCCGAGAGCATGTGGCGCCACGAGGTGCGCGAATTCGCCAGGAATGCCAACGCATTTCGCTGGAAGAAGGTGACCCTGTTCGGCGGCGTCTATCAAAAGACCGTGGCGTATCGCGTTTGACCGATATCAACGCGTGTCGCCAGAGGACAGGCTAGGAATTAACGGGCGAAATCATCGGCCTCGTCAAGGAGAGCATCATGAGAAGCCGAAACCTCACACTTGCAAGCATCATCGTCGGCAGCTTCGTGCTCACTGGGTCAACGGCTTTGATGCCGATTCGCCAAGCTTGTGCGCAGCAGGGGAAGATGAGCTATTCCGAGGATATAGCTCCCATCTTCAAAGGATGGTGCGTTTCCTGCCATCAACCGAGTGGCGAAGGCTTCGAGCATAGCGGCCTCGACCTGTCAACTTACGCGGGATTGATGAAGGGCACGAAATTCGGGCCCATGGTCATCCCAGGCGACCCCGACGTCAGCAATCTCATCCAGCTCATAGATGGGCGGGCGGCGCCCGAGATACGCATGCCGTACGGGCACAAGCAGTTGCCGAACTGTCTTCGTCAGAACATCTGGACATGGATCTTCCAGGGCGCGAAAGACAATTGAGCTCGGCGCGAGTGTTGGTCTCGTGCGGAAGTTCAGTCAGACCGGAATCGCGTGATCAGGGTTGGAAGCAGCTCGTCGGCCACGGCCGTTGTATCGCCTTCCGGATCGCCGGGGTTGCTATGGAGATTTTTCTCGGAGTTTCCTACACGCGCTGCCCCGGAGTTGGCGGCAACCGTTTCACGCGGCCACTCGTCACACCGCCATCAGCGGGGTTACGCCTTGCCAACGGGGTTCATTGTCGGCATGCTCGGGGCAGAATCTGGTATCGGGTGAGTGTCGAAGTAAGGGCGCTATTCGCTAATTTGCATGGAAGATCCAAATAGGAGGGCGAGACAATGATGTTTTCTTTTCGCAAGACGGCCGTCGCCGCAGCGTGCTTGATGGCGTTCACCGGAGGGACCTATGCGGCCTCCGACTGGTTGACCGGCAGCACCGAAGAGCAGTTGAAAACGCTCGCCGAACTGCAGCCTGGCCTGGGAACCGTGATGATCGAGTACTCACACCGCTGGACCAACACCTACTACGCTGCCAAGGGCGGTAACTGGGATCTGGCTGCCTACATGCTCAAAGAGGCGCTTGAGATTCAGGAGGTCGGCGAAGCGACGAGGCCGGCACGGGCAGGAGCACTGAAAGCTTTCGAGACAGCCTACCTGGAGCCGCTCGACGCAGCCATCAAAGCGAAGGATTTCAATACCTTCGACACAGCGTTCAAGGCAGGCATCAAGGGTTGTAACGGATGCCACGCCAGCCAGGGTTTCCCCTACATCGAGTACGTGCTTCCGGATTCTCCTGTGGCGCCGCTGAAATATACGCAATGAGACCCAAGCGGGCCGCACCCGTCGCATGATTTCCCTGAGCGTGCGAAGCCGGGCCGGGCATCGACGGTGAGGTCGGCCCGGTCTGGGCTTGGTGAAGGCATGCCGACGGGGGCGCCAAGCAGGGTGCGCTTGAGGAGATGACGTGTGTTCCCGGGCCGTCGCCAGTCCGGACGTGTAGGCGTTCGCGAGGATAGAGGGTAACGCAGAGCAATTCGGCCGCGCCGGTCGCGATGTTCGCAGACTTGGCGTGATCGAAGCGCAAGGATCGTAGGGACATGGTCACGCCACCAGTGCACCGGATGTTCTTTCACTACAGCGAGCTCCCGCTGAGCATGCGCACGCTGTACACGGCCACGCTGATTGTGATGGGCATCGGCTATCTGTTCGCCATGATCCAGATCTACCAAGTCGACGCCGGACGCGACGGCAAACCGGGTTTGTCGGCGGACGATATCGCCATTGCCTACAGCGGCAGCAAGACGGCCACGAGGCTTGAGACGGCTTTGTCAGGGCCGATGTCGGGGATGCTGCCGGCGGACGAAAGCGCCACCATCATTGGATGGGTGCACCACGGCCTCGACAAGGCCGAATATGAGACGCAGATCGCGCCGATCGTCGAATCGCGATGTCTCGCCTGCCATGATGGCAGCAACCCTCACATCCCCAACCTGACCAGCTATGAAGACCTGTCGAAGGTGGCTCAGATCGATACCGGCGAGAGTTTGGCTACCCTGGTGCGCGTCTCGCACATCCACATGTTCGGCATCACCTTCATCTTCTTCATCATGGGCCTGATCTTCAGCCATGCCTTTGTGCGGCCGATCTGGTTCAAGTCGACAGTCATTGCCTTGCCATTCATCGCCGTGGTCATGGACGTCGGCTCCTGGTACCTGACCAAGATCAACACCGCCTTCGCGTGGACAGTGATCGCTGGCGGCGCCCTGATGGGACTGAGCTTCGCCATCCAGTGGATCGTGTCGATGTACCAGATCTGGTTCTACAAATACACGGCTGCAGAGCATCCGGCCAATGCTACAGTCGGCTAACGTATGTCAGGACGAGTCGAGGCCTCTCTAGCCATCGGCTCCGACTGTCAGGCTGCGTCGATGCTTTGATCGGTAGGAAGTGCCATGGGACGCAAGACTTTGGTCGCCGTATTGGCGTTTTGCCTCGTGGCGATCAGTGCCGCATCGTTGGCGGAAGAGGCCCCGCCCGCCGGTGATGCGGTCGCCGGCAAGGCCATCGCAACCAACACTTGCGCCGCTTGCCACGGCAGCGACGGCATCAGCGTACAGGGCGGGGCTCCGTTTCTCGCCGGCCAGCATGCCTCCTATATCCAAGGCGCGTTGGCGGCCTACAAGCAAGGGCTGCGAAAAGACGAGCGCATGCAAGGGGTCGTCGCCGAGTTGAGCGATCAGGCCATTGCTGACGTTGCTGCCTATTACGCCAGTCTCAATGGCTTCAACTCGAGACCGAGTGAGCCGGAGGCCGCATCCCCGCCCGATGGTGATCCGTTCGCGGCTGTCAAGAAGTTGACGGCAATGTGCGCCGGCTGTCACGGCGAGGATGGCAACTCGATGGCAGCTGGTACGCCGAGCCTGGCGGGTCAACACGACGCTTATCTGATAACCGCGATCCAGGCCTACCAGGCCGGCACGCGGGACGAGCCGATGATGCAGGCGCTGACCAAGCCGCTCACCCTCAGCCAGATCGAAGATATTGCCTACTTCTACGCTGCGATTGTGCCGCGCCAGGCCGAAGCGCCAGGCAAGGGCGATCCGTTTGCCGGAATGGCAGTCGCGGCGCCTTGCTCCAGCTGTCACGGCGTCGACGGCAACAGCACCGATCCGAAGAACCCCAGGCTCGCCGGTCTGAGCGCCGCCTATCTCGTTGCCGCCATCAATAGCTACAAGGACGGTAGCCGCAAGCATGACGTCATGCGCGATCAGGTGCTCGCGCTCCGGGATCAGGACGTCGAGGATGTTGCCGCCTACTTCGCGTCGAAGGAGCCAAAGGCACTGGCAATCCGCAAACCGCTCACCATCGCCGAATGGACCGCCAAGTGTAATCGCTGCCATGGGCCAAACGGCAACAGCACCGATCCGCGCTTTCCAGTGCTCGCCGGACAGGATGAGGCCTATCTGGCCAAGGCCCTGGAATTCTATCATGGCGGCGAGCGGTCAAACGAGTTGATGTTCGCCATGTCATTCCTGATGGCCGGATCGGACATCGAGAAACTCGCCGCCTACTACGCGCAGCAGCGCAAAGAATAACCGGAACGCAGCCTCGCGGAAGCGCATACCGTTTGACGCGTATCAACGCACCATGACGGGCGCACCCTAGAAAGGGGATCGTTGGGCAAGGTTCGGTATTGCCAATGCCCGTCCCCGGCGTCAATCTCAACTCAACAAACCAGTCATCGGGTGGATGTCGGATAGCTTGCCGAGCGAAAAAGCAGCCGTTTTTGACGTCGCTCAAACTGTTGTCCGACGCGGGGGCTCATACTTCGGCCGCATGAGAAAGACCGCATCCGGGTCGTGGATGCAAAGCAGAAAGGACGTGAAGATGAACCGGCTTGGCAAATATTCGGCTATCGGCTTGTCGCTCGCCTTGCTCGGATTCTCCGGTTCGGCATTGGCGCAGGAGAAGCTCTTCTTCGAGGGCGACATGGTGGTCAGCCCGCCCGAGGGGTCGGCAACGCCGCACTGCGTCTTGAGCAGCCAGTACAAGCATGGGGATAAGGTCGTCTTCCGTGTGCGCGTCCTCAATCAGAATGGCGACCCCGTCACCGACGCGGACCTCAAGAGCCTCGTGGTGACGCTGTCATCGGGCGAAGAGTTTCCGATGGCCTACAGCGGTCACCCGCACGACAATCCTGTGGACAATTTCTGGACCGCGGGCTGGACGATCCCGGACGACTATCCGGCAGGCAGTCTGACCTACCAGGTTGTCGCCACCCTGCCTCAGGGCGAGACCGAGAATTGGGCTCCGTTCAACGTCAAGGCCTCGCAGCTCACCGTCGTTCCTGACGCCATGTGACGGTCGAAACCTGACTGAAGGCAAACCTGGGTAATCACGGAGGGTTGGTCACCATGGGCCGTATTTTCAGCACCTGGATCAAGTCGCTGGCCTCGTATGCGGCCGTGGCGCTGGTTCTCCCTATCGCGGCAGCGGGGGCCGCCCCGCTGCCGGCCGCGCTCGGCCCGGAAGCACCGTTTGCCCAAACGTCCGGTGGCTTCGTGGGAAGCGTAACGGTCACGCCCACTCACGGTCCTGTCGGAACGCCAGTAACGGTCAAGGCGGACGGACTGCCGGCCAATTCACAGGTCCAAATCGTCTGGCGGACGGTCAAGGGGAGTTGGAACGTCGGCAACGGCGAGTATCACGGCCGTGACTTTGCCCCGGTTGGCTACCAGATCGCCACGTTGACCAGCGACGCGAACGGGGTGGCGTCGACCAATTTCGTCGTTCCCGAGGATTTCGGCTTCACCCACGATGTCGTTGTTCAGGAAGGTGACCGGCTGCTGTCGCAAACCGGGTTCTACGTTGACATGACGGTCGACGTTTCCCCAAAGAGCGGCCCGGTGGGACAACCCATCACGGTTGACGTGAAGGGCATCGGCTGGCGGCAGCTGCACAACAGTTGGCTGCTCCTCTACGATAACAATTTCACCGGCTGGATCTCATCAGTGTCGACCGGCGGCTCGGCGAGGTTCACGATTCCGGCTACCGGTGAGCCGGGACTCCATATGCTGGAGGTTCTGCACGGCGGTTTCACCTTCGCCTATCGCAACATGCAGCAATCCCCGGAGCCCGAGCGGCCGCAATTCGCCATTCCGTTCACGATCACGACCGGTGATGCCATCGTGCCGCCGTCGCCTGACCAGCAAGTGCAGACCGAAATCCGCAGCCTGCCTGCGACCGGCCAACTCGACGTGGCGCCACGGTTCTCGCCGGTCGACAAGCCAGTCACAGTCAGCGGCACGGGTTTTGAGCCGGGCAAGGTTTACCAGTTGAACTGGACGACCGTAACCGGCAACCGGGTCAGCGGTGGCGGTTGGGAGGAATCCTCGAAGCCTATCGCCAAGGCGACGTCAGACGACAAGGGAAACCTCAGCTTCGAAGTCAATACGCCCGACGATCTCGGCGGGGCGCACGAGCTCTGGGTTGATGATGGCGGATCGAAGAAGCGGGGTACGCTGTGGATTCAGCCGACGGCCATGCCGCTTGACGTCGACCATGGCCCCGCCGGAACGATGTTCACCATCCACCTGAAAGGAGTTGGCTGGACCGAAACCGCCAACATCTTCACCGTCGATTACGACAACAGCTTCATCGGCTACGCCTGCGGCTTCAACAGTCAGGGCGATGTCGTGATCCACCTCTACGCGACTGGGCAACCCGGGTGGCACTACGTCGACCTTTATCCGGCGATCTACAAAGGCAAGGAGACCGGCCCGAACAATTTCCGACTGCCGCAGCTCACCTACGCCGCCGATCATCCGGGCGAGGACCTGCCGCACTTCCGCTTTGCCTTCAATGTGGTCGAGGCGGTCAATTGACCCCGGCCACGGCGTCGGATGGATATCGGTTATTGCAATTCAAAAATGGAGATGGCCATGCGCAAACTCCTGTTCTCGGCGGCAACCATCTTGCTCCTCGCATCTGCCCAGGCTTCCGTTGCCCAGGATGTGGGCGTCGGCACGCAGCTCTACAGGGATAATTGCGCGAGCTGTCACGGCAGCGAAGCTCAGGGAGCCGAGGTGGGCGGGAAACTCGCGGGTGACGCCGCCTATTGGGATTTCCCGATATTCAAGCGCGCCGTGATGGAAGGTATCGACGATGAAGGCGAGCAATTGAAAATCATGCCGGTGTTCGAAAAGACCGGGTTCCTTAAGCCGAAGGGACAGATTCCAACCGATGCGGATCTTCAAGACATTCAGGCGTATCTGAAGACCCTTGGTCCTGCTGAATGAAGCACGTTTGATCCTGGCGCTGACCGCCCCCGATCTTTCGTCTCAACCTTGAATTTGGCGCTTCCCTTCTCAAATCAGCTGACGCCTGCCAGGATGCTAGGCGCTAGTCATAAGTATCTCTTGTCTCGGTCACCTCGTGGGGCATTCCCGCCGACTACCCGACCGAGACGATCAGCCACAAGGTCCGCGCCACCGACGTCGACAGCAACACGCAGGAGTAGGCGCCCTTGATGTCGAGCCCTCGATGCCGCAGGGGAGCGCCAGTATCCCTATGCCGAGCGTTGGAAGATCAGCACGCCGGCGAGCACCAGAACGATTGCGACGATTCGCAGCGGATCGAAGCCGTGGCTCTGGTAGCCGCCGAAGCCCGACCAGTCGACGAGCGTCGCCATGATCATCTGGCCGGCCACCATCGCCGCGAACAAGGCGGCCGCACCGAGGATCGGGGCAAGCCACAGTGTGCCGGCGACGAAAATCACGCCGATTGAACCGCCAAGCCAGAGGTACCACGGCATCGAGGCCACCGCGTTCCAGGCGAATGTCTGCCGGCTGACGAGCACGTAGGCGGAGGCCAGCGCGAAGGACACCAGGATCGACAGGAAAGCGGCGACGAACGGATTACCGATGCGGCGGGCCACGTCGGCGTTGAGGCCCGGTTGGAGGGCGACCACGCCGCCAATGAGGATCGCTGCAAGAACGAATGGGATTTTCGACAAGAAAGCCTCCTGATGACCGCGGTCAGCGCCGGCCGACGGCGCCTTCCCTTTTGAGCCGCTCGATCTCCGCCTCGGAGTAGCCGAGCTCGATCAACACCATGCGGGTGTGCTCGCCGAGGAGCGGCGCGCCGCGCTCGTAAGCGAGCGGCGACTCCGACATCCTGATCGGGCTGCGGACCGAGGGAACCGTCCCGCCGCCTGAATGAGCGAGGTCCAGCCGCATGCCACGATGAGCCACCTGCGGATCGGCAAAAACCTGCGCGACCGTGTTGATCGGACCGACGGGCACGTTGACCGCCTCCAGCCGACGGATCAGGTCTTTGGCGGAAAAGGTTGCGGTGCGCGCGGCAAGCCGTGACGTCAGCGCATCGCGATGCGCCACCCGCTTCTCGTTGTCCGCATAGTCGGGATCGTCGGCAAGCTCCGGCATGCCGAGCACGTTGACGACGTTTCGGAACTGCGAGTCGTTGCCGACGGTGACGATGATATGGCCGTCAGCGACCGGGAAGGCCTGATAGGGCACGATGTTTGGATGGGCATTCCCCAGCCGGCGGGGCGACTTGCCCGAGACAAGATAGTTCATCGCCTGGTTGGCGAGCACGCCGACCTGGCTGTCGAGCAAGGCGAGGTCGAGGTACTGCCCCTTGCCGGTTTGCCGGCGATGGGCGAGTGCGGCCTGAATGCCGATGACCGCGTAGAGACCGGTGAAGATGTCGGCGAAGGCGACGCCGCACTTCATCGGCTCGCCGTCGGGCTCGCCGGTAAGGTCCATGATGCCGCCCATGCCCTGCACGATGAAATCGTAGCCAGGACGTTTCGCATAGGGTCCGTCCTGACCGAACCCTGTGATCGAGCAATAGATCAGGCGCGGGTTGACTGACTTCAGGCTCTCATAGTCGAGGCCGTATCGGGCCAGACCGCCGACCTTGAAATTCTCGACGACAATGTCCGCCCGCTCGGCGAGCCGATGCACGATCTTGACGCCGTCCGGCCTGGTGAAATCGACAACGATCGAGCGCTTGCCGCGGTTGGCAGAGTGAAAGTAGGCGGCGTCGACGGTACCGTCGGCGTTCTTGACCACCGGCGGTCCCCAGTAGCGCGTGTCGTCGCCGTTCGGACTTTCGACCTTGATGACGTCGGCGCCGAGATCGCCGAGGAGCTGGCAGGCGAAGGGTCCCGCCAACACGCGAGCCAGTTCGACGACCTTCACGCCGGCAAGCGGCGGCGCCATGCCTAATCCTCCACGGGTTGTGCCGTCGCGTTCCAGCTTAGCCGATGCAACTTCCGGCCATTCCACACGCAACTGGAGAAAAGGAGGCGGCGAACGATCCGTGAATGCCACGCCTCAGCAGGCAAAGATGCAAAAGATGAAACTCGTCCCTGAGACGACCGAACCGGCTTTGTTTCATATGAACTCCCGCCACGAGGCCCGACGTTGGAACGGTGGCCGTTCTCCCAACCGCGTCGATACCGCGCTACGTCTTGGCCTTCGCGGTACCGAAGTAATAGCCGAGGACCAAAGTAACAATCGGCAGCACGACCGAGGTCAGGACCTTGAGCAGGAACTCGGCCGGTTCCTTCCACGCCGAACAGGCGGCACCGGTGCCGTCGGTCCCACATCCGGGAAAGAACCAGAAGAAGATGAAGACGAACACGAAGCAGGCGCCGGTAACCACAACATAGAGCCACACGACCTTTTGGGCGATTTCCGATCGATCCTTCTTGTCGATCTCGTCCAGCTCGGCCTTGTTGCTGGCGACCAGCGCCTCGGCGGCCAACAGATCCCTGTTCTCGTCAGCCATCGCCTGCGCCCCTCCCCTGGCGTCAGCTTGCCTTGGTCAGCCGATTGACGATCTCGGCGAGTTCCTTGGCTTTGGCGACCCACTGGTCGGCTTCCTTGCGGAGCGTGTCCTTCTCCTCCGCCCCCGTCGCCGTCTCGGCACGGGCATAGAGCTCCCTGGCGCGGCCCAGCATCTCCTCCGCCTGGGAATTGAGCTTTCGGAGGTCGTTGACTTGCATGTTGATCGTCTCCTGTAGCCGCAGGCGGAGCCCACAAAGATCTGCAGAGTTTATCATGGGCCGATTGGCCGACCAAACAGGCCGTTCCTCAGGAAAACGCCTGGATGCCGGTCTGGGCGCGCCCGAGGATGAGGGCGTGGATGTCGTGCGTCCCCTCGTAGGTGTTGACCGTCTCGAGGTTGAGCATGTGGCGGATGACATGGAACTCGTCGGCAATGCCGTTGCCGCCATGCATGTCCCGCGCAAGCCGGGCGATGTCGAGCGCCTTGCCGGCATTGTTGCGCTTGATCAGGCTGACCATCTCGGGCGCCGCGCGCCCCTCGTCGAACAGCCGGCCGACGCGGAGCGCCGCCTGCAGGCCGAGCGCGATCTCGGTCTGCATGTCAGCGAGCTTCTTCTGGATCAGCTGGTTGGCGGCAAGTGGTCGGCCGAACTGCTCACGGTCGAGCACGTATTGGCGGGCGCGCCGCCAGCAATCCTCCGCCGCGCCCATCGCGCCCCAGGCGATGCCGTAGCGCGCCCGGTTGAGGCAGCCGAACGGACCGCCAAGCCCGGCAGCGCCGGGCAGCAGTTTGGCTTCCGGCACCTCGACCCCGTCCATGACGATCTCGCCGGTAATGGACGCCCGGAGCGACACCTTCCCCTCGATCTTCGGCGTCGACAGACCCTTCATGCCGCGCTCGAGCAGGAAGCCCCGGATCCTGCCGTCATGGGCGGCCGACTTCGCCCACACCACCAGAACGTCGGCGATCGGCGCATTGGTGATCCAGGTTTTGGTGCCGGTGAGCCGATAGCCGCCATCGACCTTCTCGGCACGGCTCTCCATGCCGCCCGGATCAGAGCCGTGGTTCGGCTCGGTTAGCCCGAATCCTCCGACCAGATCGCCGCTCGCCAGCCCGGGCAGGAATTTCCGGCGCTGCTCCTCGCTCCCATAAGCGTGGATCGGATGCATCACCAGCGACGATTGGACGCTGAGCACCGAGCGGTAGGCCGAATCGACCCGCTCGATTTCCCGGGCGATCAGTCCGTAGCTGACATAGCTGGCGCCGGCTCCGCCATAGTCGGCCGGAATGGTCGCCCCGAGCAGTCCGAGCGCCCCCATCTCGCTGACGATCTCGCGGTCGAACCGCTCGTCGCGGAAGGCGGTCAACACCCGAGGCTGGAGCCTCTCCTGGGCGTAGTCATGAGCGCTGTCGCGCACCAGCCGCTCCTCGGCAGTCAGTTCCTCCTCGAACGCGAGCGGGTCTGACCAGTCGAAGACATATTGATCGGATCGCGAAGCTGGTGCGTTTGCCATGACCGTGAGGTTGCCTCTGGCCAGAGTACGGAGCGCTGATCTTGGCCGGGTCGAGGTCGACTCAGCCCGCCGGTGCGGCAGCGAGACCGGCGATCTCGCGTCCAAACTCCTCGAGATATTTCCGGAACCACACCGAGTAATGCTCGGGACGGCGCGCCATGTCGGCGCGGATCTCGGCAATGCTGCTCCACCGCCACTCCTCGACCTCGCCGGGATCGGGATCGGGCGTTCCCTCGAAGCGGCCGCCGAAGACATGGACCAGTTCGTTCTCGACCAGCCCGTTGGAGACCTCGGCCCGGTACTGGACGGTGAAGAGCGGCGTCAGCGGGCAGGAGAAGCCCATCTCCTCTTCGAGCCGGCGGCGGGCGGCGACATCGACCGGTTCCCCCGGCCTAGGATGGCTGCAGCAGGTGTTGGTCCACAGGCCGCCGGAATGGTACTTGCCCGCCGCCCGCTTCTGGAGGAGCAGCTTGCCGTCGCCGCGCGCGACAATGACGGAAAGGGCGCGATGCAGGACGCCGCTGCGATGTGCCTCGAACTTGTCGAGGCTCCCCCGCTCACAATCCTCTTCGTCGACCAGGATGACCCGGTCCGTGTCGGTCGAGACCATTCGCACCACTCTCATTCGGTTGACAGGCTGACTACCCAGGAGACGCCAAGAACCCCGGCGAGCACCGCACTGAGATACCATCCCCATCGATGGCTCGCCTGCGACGGATTAACGAAATGGCCGCTGACCATGACCACAAGCAACACGGCACCGAGGCCAAGGCCAGGGAAAAGCAGGCGTGAGTCGTTGCCGAACAGGGCCGGCGTGAGGGCCAGCAGCGCGATGGTCACGCCGAAACAGACCCAGGTGGCGATCAGCGACCGACGGAGCCCGAGCCGATGGGCGAGGCCGTTGATGCCGTAGGCGGTGTCGCCTTCGAGATCAGGGATTGTGTTGGCGAGATAAAGCGCCAAGGAGATCAGGACACCGAGCGGAAAGCTCAAAAGCAGGACCGGCGTGAACTTGCCGGCGGCAAGGAAGCCCCAAACCGGCAGCGCGGGAATGCCGATGCCGTATGGCACCCAACTCCACAACGTTCCCTTGAGCCAGACATCGTAGGCAAGCCCGGAGGCAAGGACGAGCAGCGCCACGACCATCACCGGCAGACCCAAAGCCGCCGAGAGCAAGACACCGGCAACAGCGGAAAGCACCGAAATGGCGAACGCCGTCCGAGGTCTCAGATCGCCTCGTGCAATCGGTTTTTCCGGCCTGGTCCGGCGGTCGAGATCGACATCGAGGAAGTCGTTCATGCTGCCGACCGACGCCGAGACGAGGAAGATCGATAGCGCGACGGCGACGGCCGCGAAGGCGGAGGCCTGGTCAGTGGCAATGAGGTAGAAGACCAGACCCGCGGTTGCGTTCATCACCGCCGGAAACAGGTGAATGACGAAGAGCGCGCCTCGTGCCGCCCGCACCACCGACGGCAGTTCGGCTGCCGCCGCAATCCGCCCCGGCATCATCGGGCGCCTCCCAGGACGAATTCGGCCGCCGCCGTCCAGGCCCGGCGCATCCAGGCCATTTGCCGATCCCCGCGCATAGGCTAGTCTAACCGGCGGGGCAGCATTTGGGGAGAGGTGACGCGTGATCCGCCGGTTCGACAAAGGCATTGACCGTGGATTCCGCCAGGACGTCGTTGCGCCAATGCGGCACAGACCGGCACGACATGCCGAACGCGACGCCGTCGAATCGCTCTCCACGCTCCGCGTTTCCTGAGCGAGCCAACAAGAGCAGCATGGCCAGCATCGTCTCGATCGGCACCGCCGTACCGCCCCACATCATGCCGCAAGAGGTGGCATGCCAGATGGCCGGCGAGCACTTCCGTGGCCAGATCGACAACGTCGAGAAGTATCTTAAGGTCTTCAAGAACGCCCTCGTCCATCAACGGCATTTTTGCGTCGAACCGATCTGGTTCGGTGGCGAGCATCGCCTCAAGGACAAGAACGATCTCTACCTCGACTGGGCCCGGAAGCTCTCGCTCGCCGCCATCGACAAGGCACTGGACGGCTCCGGCATCGAACGCGACGATGTCGACCACTTTGTCTTCGTCTCGTCGAGCGGCATCGCGACCCCCAGCCTCGACGTCGCGGTGATCAATGCGCTCGGACTGAAGCCCGGCGTACGGCGCCTGCCGCTGTTCGGGCTCGGTTGCGCCGGTGGCGCAGCCGGCCTCGCCCTTGCCAGTTCGCTCGCCGGGGCTTCGGAGGACTCGATCGTCCTGCTGGTCGCAGTCGAGCTGAATTCGCTGACCTTCCAGCGCGCCGATTTCGCCAAGTCGAACCTCGTCGCCGCGAGCCTGTTCGGCGACGGCGCGGCAGCGATTCTCATCCGAGGCGGCGACAAGGGGCCGATCAACATCCTCAAGAGCACGACCCTGCTGCGGCCAGGCACCCAGAACCTCATGGGCTGGGATTTCGTCGACTCCGGCTTCCGCGTCGTCTTTTCCCGACGCGTCCCGGTCACCATCAGGCAAATGATGCCGGAGGCCATCAACAACACGCTGGCCGACGAGGGCATCGGCGCCGAGGACATCGCGAGCTTCATCTTTCACCCCGGCGGCACCAAGATTCTCAGGGCTTACGAGGAGGAACTCGGCCGGCAGCCAAAGGACTTCCGCTCCGCCTATGACGTGCTCAGCCAGTACGGCAACATGTCGAGCGCGACGGTGCTGTTCGTGCTCGATGACGAAATCCGCAACAGTCCCCACAAGTCCGGCGACTACGGGCTGCTCGCCGCATTCGGCCCGGGCTTCTCCGCCGAGGTCAGCCTTCTGCGCTGGGCATAGCCGCCGCCGGAGCGCTATCCTTCGCAGATTGCATCCCGCCGAGGGAACTTCGCCATGAGCAAGGTCTTTGTCATCGCCCAGGGCGGCGGCCCAACCGCCGTCATCAACCAGACGGTCGCCGGCGCCGCGCTGGCCGCCCGCGAGCGCCATCCCGGATCGAAGGTGCTCGGCGCCCGGCACGGCGTGCGCGGCATCGCCGGCGCCGACTTCGTCGATCTCTCCGCCCTGTCGGAGGCCGACCTCATGCGGTTCGCCAACACGCCGAACTCGGGCCTCGGCAGCACCCGCGACAAGCCGGACGAGGCCTATTGCGGACGCATTCTCGACGGGCTGCAAAAGCTGGCGGCCGACGCCTTCATCTATATCGGCGGCAACGACACGTCGGGGACACTGGCGATCCTCGACCGCGCCTCGGCCGGCAAGATCCACTTCATTCACGCTCCCAAGACCATCGACAACGACCTCGCCGAGAACGACCACACGCCGGGCTTCATCTCGGCGGCGCTGTTCGTCGCCAATGCCTTCCTCAGCGTCGACCTCGACTTCCGGGCGATGCGCGGCGTCTATATTGGCATCGTCATGGGCCGCCATGCCGGCTTTCTCACCGCCTCGGCGGCGACCTGGCGTCGCGACGACACCGACGGGCCGCACCTCATCTACGTGCCGGAGGTGCCGTTCACCGAGACACGGCTCGTCGAAGACATCCGGGCGACCGTCGAGCGCTACGGACGCTGCGTCGTCGCCATGTCGGAGGGCGTGCAGACCGCCGACCACAAGCCGCTCGCCGAAAGCCTCATCCCGGCTCACCTGCACGAGCGCGACGCCCACGGCAACCTGCAGCTTTCCGGCGGCGACCTCGGCCTCGCCCTCCAGGAAGCGATCAAGGACGACCTGCCCGGCGTGCGCGCCCGTGTCGATACCTTCGGATACCTGCCGCGCGGCTTCCTGGCCACGATCAGCGAGACCGACCGGGCCGAGGCCTTCGCGATCGGCGGCTTTGCGGTGGAGCAAAGCGAGGCGGGCAGCGGCTCGGTCGCCCAGCAATACGCCGAGGGCAAGACGGTGCTGAAAATGGTGCCGCTCGACGCCGTCGCCAACAAGACCAAGACAATGCCGGCGGACTTCCTGACGCCGGCCGGCAACCACCTGACGGAGACCGGCCTCGCCTATTTCCGCCGCCTGCTGCCGCCGCGCCCGGACGTGTGGACACCGTTCGTGTGACGGGTGGGTTCCCGACTGTCATGGCTGCCGGATCGCGGATGGGAGCAGCCTCCGCGGGCATCCAGGGAACACCG
>Ga0210144_1000673_pt1 | contig 16519 bp, 15 predicted proteins | sample Muzzi_PWA_D2_FD_185532 | JGI IMG/M metagenome (GOLD analysis project Ga0210144, IMG submission 185532) | Wetland microbial communities from San Francisco Bay, California, USA, that impact long-term carbon sequestration - Muzzi_PWA_D2 (SPAdes) | ecosystem: Environmental > Aquatic > Marine >...
TGGGCCGGGCGAGCGACGCGGGGCGGTTTCCAGCTGGGGTTCAACGCGGACGGTCTGGGTCATCGGAGGCTTGGGTTGGGTGTGTGGTACATGGTCCCGTCACGTCGATTTCCGGGTGCTGGCGTCCGAGTGAGCCATCCCGACGTGCTCTCCTAAATCCGTGGGCTCGTGGCCGTTCCGGCTCTCGGCACGGGCGATGAGAAAGGACGCGAGCTCCAGCTCGAACGGCTCGTCGATGTTCACCACGGGCCGCTCCACGACCACGGCCAGGCAGTCCGCCTCCAGGATGTTGCCGCGCTCCAGCAGCGACTCCCGGGTGACGGCGTAGCACAGGCCGTTGCGGTGATAGTAGGGGGGGATGGTCTGGCGGATGCTGTGGCGGGCGCCCTGGGGCAGGTAGAACCCGATGCGGCCGTCCGTCACCGTGAGGGTCTTGTGGGGCGTGAAGTGGGCCGGGGTGGGGCTCACCGTGGCGGCGGCCAGGGTGCCGCCCTCCACCAGGGTCCGCACGGTGCGCTCCACGTCGTCCGGGGTGCGCAGGGGGCTGGTGGGCTCCAACAGCACGGACAGGTCGAAGCGCACGCCGTAGTGGTCTTCGGCCGCCGTCCAGGCATGGCGCCACATGGCCGCCGAGTCGGCCAGGTCGCCGGCCAGCTCGGGCGGCCGCATGAACGGCACGTCCAGCCCGTGGCGGCGGCCCTCGGCGGCGATCTCGGCGTCGTCGGTGGAGAGCACCGCCCGGTCGATCCAGTCCAGGCCCCGCGCCACCGAGGCCGCGCGCCCCACCAGGGAGACCCCCGCCACCTGGCAAAGGTTCTTGCGGGGAATGGACTTGCTGCCGCCCCGGGCGGGCACCACCGCCAGCACGCTCCGGCCCGCGAACGCCATCAGCCCCGGCCCCCCGCGAACGGCACGGCGCGCCCCGTGGCGTGGCTCTCCCGGGCCGCCTCCACCACGTCCAGCACCCGCACCCCCTCGGCCAGGGTGCAGGTGGCCACGGGACGGCCCGCCAGCACGTCGAGGAACTCTCGGGCCACGGCCACGAACATGTCGTTGCGCTCGCAGTCGAAGTCCGTCGTCTCCCACACCGGGCCCATCTCGCGACCCACCGCCAGCCGGTTGGGGTCGGCGGACCAGCGCAGGGTGCCCTTCTCGCCGACGAGGGTGATCTCCTTCTCGTGGGGGCGGCCGTAAAGGTCCAGGTGCAAAGACACCCGCAGGCCGTCGGGATAGGTCACCACCATGTCCACGTTGTCGTCGCTGGTGATCTCGAGGTCGCTCAGCTTCTCGATCCGTGCGAACACCCCCTCGGGGTCGCCGAACAGCCACAGCATCAGGTCGATCCAGTGGCTCTCGTCCAGCAGGGCGCCGCCCCCCAGCTCGCGGCGCGACATGAAGAAGTCGCCGATGGGCTCCCACGGGTGCCAGTCGGCCAGGTGGGCCGACATGACGAAGCGGGCGTGGCGCAGGCGCCCCACGGCTCGGGTACGCAGCAGCTCCCGCACCTTGGCGAGGGGCGGCCACCAGCGCCAGGTGTAGCCCATGAGCACCGGAGTGTCCCGCCCGGCCACGTGCTCCAGCAGACGGTGGGCGTCCTTGCCCTCGGGGCAGACGGGCTTCTCCAGCAGCACCGGCAGGCCCCGGTCCACGGCGGCGATGGTCTGGGCCACGTGGAACGAGGGGGGCGAGGCGATCACCACGCCGGACAGCGCCTCGGCCCCGTCGAGGGCCGCCTCCAGGGCGTCGAAGGCCCCGGCGACGGGGGTCTCGGCGCCCAGCTCGGCGCGCCGGTCGGCGCGGGGGTCCATGCACGATACCCGGCAGCCCAGGGCCGCCAGGTTGCGGGCGTGGCGCTTGCCCACGCTACCGCTGCCCACGATGAGGACGTGCGGATCCGTCATGCGCCCCCCTATCGGATCCCCCGGACCATCGCGCGGTACGCGTCCGGCTGGAACGTTGCCTCAATATACAAAGGCCCGTCCGCCGGTTGCCACCCCGCCAGGCCGCGCGCCAGCGAGCCCAAGTCGTCGGCCCGCCCGGACTTCAGCCCCAGGCCGGCCATCACCTCGAGCCAGGAGGGGGCGTGGACCGTCAGCGGCCTTTCCGTCAGGCCGTCGGCCCGGGCCCGGTGGCGGATGGAGCCGAAGCCGCCGTCGCTCATCAGCAGCACCAGGAGCGGCAGGCGGTGCTGCGCCGCCAGCTTGAGCTCGGCCACGAACGGGCCGATGCCGCCGTCGCCCAGGACCGCGGCCACGGGGGTGGCGGGGTCGTGCAGGGCGGCCCCCAGGGCCATGGGGATCGCGGTGCCCATGTAGCGGCCCTGGCCCGAGCCCAGGTAGCGGTCGGCGGCGCGGGCGGTCCAGACGTGCTCGGCCACGGTGCAGAAGTCCCCGGTGTCCACCACCAGGCGCAGCCCCGCGCCGAAGCGCCGCTCCAGGGCGGCGAAGGCGTGGGCGGGGAGGAAATCGCCGTCCGCCAGCCGGGCCCGCGCCGCCTCGAGGGCGGCGCGGACCTCGCCCGCGCCCCAGGCGGCCCCCTCCAGGGGCGCCAGGTCGGCGGGGTCGGCGCCCGTGGCGGCGAGGTGGAAGGCGGCCTCCCCCGCCGGGTCGGCCACCGTGTCCAGGTTCACCGCCGGGCAGGGGAACGGCACGGCGCCCAGCACCTCGCCCGGGCGCAGCCCGATGCCCACCACCAGGTCGGCGAGGGGCAGCAGGGCGCGCTCCGGCGACTCGGGGCCCCCCGCGCCGGTGAAGACGCCCGCGGCGTGGGGCAGGGTCTCGTCCACCACCCCCTTGGCGGCGGCGGTGGAAAACACCGGCACCCGAAGGCGGGAAAGGAGCGGCGCGAGCCCCAGGCGGCCGGCCAGGGTCCCGGCGATCACCACCGGGCGCCGCGCCCCGGCCACCCGGTCGGCGATGCGCCCGGTGGGGGCTTGGGGGGCGGGGGGCAGGGGGGGCTGGTCCTTCTCCGGCTTCGGGGGCAGGTCCAGCACCACGGGGCCGGGCCGCTCGGCCTCGGCCCAGGCGGCCAGGGCGGCGAAGTCCGGCCCCTGCTCGCTGACGGCACGCCGCCCCTTGGCCACGGCGGCGGTGAGCCGGGCGTGGTCCATGCGCTTGTGGGCCCTGCCCGCCGGGGCGGACGCCGGGTAGGCCTCGGCCACCGCCACCACGGGGAGCCCCTCGAAGGCGCAGGCCGCCAGCCCCGGCACCTGGTTCGCCAGGCCCGGCCCCTTGATGGAGACCGACACCCCGGCGCGGCCCGCGAGCCGCCCCGCGGTCCCGGCCATGAGGGCGGCCGCCCCCTCGAAGTGGGCCAGGTGGAACGGGACCCCCAGGCGCTCCAGCCGGTCGAGCAGCACCAGGCTGGGGCCGCCGCCCGGCACGCCGAACACGGGGCGCCCGGCACGGGCCGCGATCTGCTCCGCCAGGGCCTCGACGCTGCCCGCGGAACCGGAGATTGGAGCCCCCTTAGGGACGGTCACGGCGCCGCCTCCAGGGCCGCGCGGATCTTCTCGGCGGCGCGGCGGCAGACCACCCGCACCGCGTCCGGGCTGTTGCCGCCGCAGTGGGGGGTGATGAGCAGGTTGTCGTGCTCCCGGGCGTAGTCCACCAGGGGGTGGTTCGCGGTGTCCGGCTCCCCCTCCAGCACGTCCAGTCCGGCCCCCGCCAGGCGACCGGAGCGGAGGGCGTCGAGCAGGGCGGCCTCGTCCGCCACCGCGCCGCGGGACGTGTTGAGGAACACCGCCCCCGGCTTCATGGCCTCGAACAGCTTGCGGGAAACGAGCCCCCGGGTGTCCCCCGAGAGGTGCACGTGGACCGAAACGAAGTCGGCGCGGGCCACCAGGTCGTCCAGGGGCACGGGCTCGATGCCCTCCGGCAGGCGGGCCACGAAGGGGTCGTAGCCCAGCACCTGCATGTCGAAGGCCCGGGCGTAGCGGGCCATCCAGCCGCCGATGCGGCCACAGCCGATGAGGCCCAGGGTGCGGCCCCGCAGCATGGTGCCGGGGAATGCCTCCCGCGCCCAGCCGCCGTCCAGCACGTGGCGCACCGCGGCGGGCAGGCGGCGGGCGCAGGCCATGAGCAGGGCCCAGGTCAGCTCCGCCGCCGGGGTGAGGCCCCCCAGCAGCTCCGGGTCCTCCCTGAGGGTGTGGACGGGGATGCCCCGCCGGGCCACCTCGCCCCGCTCGATGTGGTCCGAGCCGGTGGTGGCGCAGCTGATCACGGCGAGGCGGGGGGCGCCCTCGACCATGGCGTCGGTGACCCGCACCCGCATGGAGGCGTCCAGCAGCCCCCGGGCGTCCGCCAGGGCCTCGGCCAGGGGCGCCGGGTCGGGCGCCACGGCGAGCACCTCGGCGGCGGGCCCCAGGGCCCCGCGGGCGGCCTGCGCGCCCACGTCGGGGCCGAGATAGACGACGCGGTCCACGGGCGTCACCGGGCCGGGGCGAAGGTGAGGTAGAGGTAGTCGCCCACGCCCTCCTGGGCCAGGTATTCCTTCCAGAAGCGGTCCAGGATCGGCCGCTCCAGGTGGGGCAGGGGGTCGTGTCCCGAGGGGCGCCGGTCCCGCAGCCACAGCAGGAAGTTGGACAGCCCGAAGCGTTGGGCGCAGCGGGCCTCCACCGGCTCGAAGCCGGCCCGGCGGGCACACTCGGTGAGGGACGGGACGTCGAAGTACCAGCGGTGCACGGTGCGGTAGAAGAACGGCGGGTAGGCGTCGGGCAGCACCTGAAGCAGCAGGTCGTCCCGGTTGGGGGTGCTCACCAGGAGCCGGCCCTCGGGCCGCAGCAGGCCGCGGATGTCCGCCAGGAACGCCCGGGGGTCGGCCACGTGCTCGATGACGCTGAAGGAGAAGGCGAAGTCCACCTCCCCGGCCTCCTCCACCAGGGCGTCGGAGGCATAGGGGTAGGTGCGGTAGCCCTTGGCCGTCAGGCGGTCGTGGTAGTTCTTGCACGGCTCCACGGCGATCGCCCGGCGCGGCAGGCCCGCCACGTGGTCGAGGAAACTGCCGGCGCCGCAGCCGACGTCGGCGATCACCCGGTCGCGCAGCGCGTGCAGGGGGAACTGCTCCAGGCGCTCGGGCTGGAGCACGTCGTGGCGGGCGAAGAAGTCCGCGCTGTCGGGACGCTCCGCCAGCAGCTCGCGGTACCTCTCGGTCTCGTAGATCGACTCCTCGCGGCAGTGGCGCTCCGCCAGGCGCGCGGTGCCGCAGCCGCCGCAGCGGGCCACCCGGGCGCCGTCGTCGGTCAGGCTGCCGAAGGCGCCGTCGCGCACCGGGCCGGCGTATACCTCGGACCAGTCGTCCGCACCGCAGATCTCGCAGGCCCCGAACATGCCCCTAGCCGACGCCGATCGTCCGCTCGATGGGGCTGTAGGCCAGGGACTTCTGCACCTGGATGTCCACCGTGGCCAGGACCTCGGCGATGCGCGCCCCGGCGCAGCCGTCGCCGAACATGGTGTTGCGCGGATGGGGGCCGTGGGCGATCTGGGTCTGGATGGCCTCGTGGATCTCGGCGGCGTCGTGGCCGACGTGGAGCACGTTCTCGCCGCACTCCCGGCCGGTCTGGCGGGTGCCGATGTTCACCGCCGGGACCCCCAGGAACGCCCCCTCCCGCAGGGCGGAGCTGGAGTTGCCCACCAGGCAGGCGCAGTTGACGATCAGGCGGGCGTAGTCCTCCACCGCGAAGTTGCGGAAGAAGTGCAGCTTGCTGGCGTCGCGCTCCTCGCGGAACTCCCTGAGCCCCTTGGCGATGTGGTCCGAGCCCGCGTCCACGTTGGGCCACAGCCACACGGTCTGCATGCCGGTGCGGTGCACCGCCTCCAGGGTGTGGCGGATCTGGTCCATGCCCTGGCCGTACTCGGTGGTCACCGGGTGCTGGAGCACCACCAGGTAGGGCGCCTTCGGGTCGATGCGGGCGCCCACGCCGCCGTAGCGCTGGAACAGGTCGGGCGGCAGGGACAGGTCCAGGGTGGCGATGGCGTCGATGGAGGGGCAGCCAGTGTGGAACACCCGCTCCGGCCGCTCCCCCATACGCACCAGGTACTCCGCGGCCTGCTCGGTGGCGGGAAAGTGCACGTGGGCCAGCTTGGTGATCGCGTGGCGCACGCTCTCGTCGATGGAGCCGGTGATCTCGCCGCCCTGGGTGTGGGCCAGGGGGAGGTTCATGTAGCTGGCCGCCACCGCGGTGGCCAGGGTCTCGAACCGGTCGGCCACGGTCAGGCAGACGTCGGGCCTCAAGTTGTCGAACAGGGTGGCCATCTCCATGATGGACATGCCGGTGGACTTGGCCATGGTGACCGGCGTCTCCCCCTCCACGATCGAGTAGAGGGTGGCGTCCGGCTCGAAGCCGTCGCGCCGGATGATGTCCACCACCATGCCGAACCGGTAGAGCAGGGCCGAGGCCCCCACGATCAGCTGGAGCTGGAGCCTCGGGTGCTCCCGGATCGCCTCCATCACGGAGCGGATGCGGCCGTAGCTGGCCCGGTTGGTGACGATCACGCAGACTTTGCGGCGGTTGTCATTCAACGTCGATGTCTTCCCATGTGAGGAGTCGGTCGGCGCCGACGTCCCGCGTCAGCGTCCGGCCGAGCACCCGCCCCCGCTCCTCGAACGGGATGCCGGTGCCCGGCTTCTTGGGGGCCAGCATGCCCTCGTCGAGCACCGTCCCGGCCGGCAGGGCGCGGGCCAGGGCGACGCTCTTGGTGAAGATGCGCCGCACGTCGTCCAGCTCGGCGGCCATCTTGTCCTTGTCCACCGGGTGGGTGGCCATCACGTGACAGGCGTCCCGGAAGCGGGCCAGGTCGGCCAGCGCGTCCGGCGTCAGGGAGGCCGGCACATCCGGGCCGAACATCCCCCGGTGGAACGTCACGTGCACCTCCACCGCGTCCGCCCCCCGGGCGATGGCGGCCCGGGCCGGGTACGGGCTGCCGGAGTGGTCGGACAGCCCCACCGGGCAGCCGTGGCGGGCGCGCAAGTCGTCGAGCACGTTCAGGCCCACCTGCTCCAGGGGCGTGGGGTAGCGGCTGGTGCACTGGAACAGCAGAAAGGGCACCTCGTGCTCCCGGAACCACGCCGCCGCCCGCTCGATCTCGGCGGTGGTCGCCATGCCGGTGCTGAACAGCACCGGCGCGCCGGTGCGGGCCATGGCCTCGAGCAGCTCCCGGGAGCGGAACTCGCCCGAGCCCACCTTCCAGGCCGGCATCCCGATCCGCCCCAGCAGGTCCACGGCGGGCTGGCAGAAGGCGGAGCTCAGGAACGCCAAGTCCCGCTCCCGGGCATGGGCGGCCAGCCCGGCCCACTGGGCCTCGGTGAACTCCATCCTCCGCCAGTAGGCCAGGCGGCTTTCGTCCTGCCGGCTGAAGCGCACCCGGAACGGCTCGTCCAGGGTGGACTCGTGGTCCGCCAGGTGGGTCTGGAACTTGACCGCGTCGAACCCCGCGTCCGCCACGGCGTCCACGTAGGCGTGCGCCGTCCCCAGGGAGCCGTCGTGGCCCTGGGCGACCTCGGCGATCAGAAACGCCGGGTGCCCGGCCCCCACCGGGCGGCCGCCGATCCGGATCTCGGACACGGCCCGGCTACCCCGCCTCGACCATGGCGGTGAACTGGGCGCTGGTCTGCATCAGCTCGTCGAAACCCCCCATCGCGAGCACCTTCCCCCGTTCCAGGATGAAGATGATATCGCATGCGCGCACCGTTGACAGCCGGTGGGCGATCAGAATGACGGTTTTTTGTCCGCCAAGGCCGTGGACGCCTGTCATGACGCGCTGCTCCGTCACCGTGTCCAGGGCGCTGGTGGCCTCGTCCAGGACCAGCACGGCGGGGTCACGGTAGAGCGCCCGGGCGATGCCGATCCGCTGGCGCTGGCCGCCGCTCAGGCGGACCCCGTCCTCCCCCACGGGGGTGTCGTAGCCGTCCGGCAGCTCCTCCTCGACGAAGCGGTCCAGGGCCGCGACCCGGGCCACCGCCTCCACCCGGGCCGGGTCCAGCTCGGCGGCGGGCACCCCGAAGGCGATGTTGCGCGCCACGGTGTCGTCCGCCAGGAAGATCTGCTGTGGGACGTAGCCGATCCGGCGCTGCCAGGCCGGGCGGTTGGCGTCGGTGAGCTCGGTGCCGTCCACCGTGATGCGGCCGGCGGTGGGGGTCAGGAGCCCCAGGATCACGTCCACCAGGGTGCTCTTTCCCGCGCCCGTGGGGCCCACGATGCCCACCATGGCGCCGCACGGGATCTCCACGTCCACTTCCTCCAGGGCCGGCTCGGAGGTGCCCGGGTAGCGGTAGCCCAACCCGTGGAGCACCAGGCGCTCGCGGAACGGCAGGGGGGGCGGCAGGGGGCGGGGCGGGGGCGGCACGGTGGCCACCACGTCCCGGTGCAGGGCGTCCAGGGAGGCGCGGTTGAAGCGGATCTTGGCCAGCCCGCCGTAGATGTGGTTGAGGGCCGGCATGAGGCGGTAGGCCGCCACGGCATACAGGGACAGGAGGGGCAGCGTGCTCCCCAGGTCGCGGCCGGAGCGGATCAGCACCAGGGCGATCGCCATCAGGCCGCCGAAGGCGGCAGCCTCCAGGAAGTAGCGCGGGACCTGGGCCAGGATGTGGTTGGTGGACTGGTACCGGGCGTAGTCGCAGGACGGCAGGCCGAAGTGGTCGGCGTAGCTCTTCTCGTTGCCGAGCAGCTTGATCTCCTTGATCCCCCCGAACGCCTCGGAGGCGACGCGGAAGCGCTGCTCGTTGGCCCGCACCCGCTCCAGGCCGGTGCGGGCGAGCTGGCGGCGGGCCACGGCGTAGATGACGCCGTAGGCCCCCCCCACGGCCACGGCGGTGGACAGGGCCAGCGCCGGGTCGGCGGCGATCAGCAGCGCCACCACCAGCACCACCACGATCCCCCGGGCCAGGACGTTCATCGCCGGCACGAACACGCCGTTGATCACCAGCGCCACCTCGGTGAAGAGGTTCTTGGCCAGATCGGTGGAGTTGCGGCTGAAAAAGAATGGGTAGGGCTGCCCCAGGTACTGGCGGAACAGGCGCCGGGAGATGCTGTGCTCCCGCATGTGGACGAAGCGCAGCAGCCGCCAGGTGGTCAGGGCGCTGAACATCGTGCTGAACACGAGCGCCCCCATGACCAGCAGGCCGAGGGCCAGCAGGAAGGCGTCGGTGTCGGCGAACCCGCCCCGGGCGTAGGCCCACGCCAGCAGCCGGTTGGTGTCGACCATCTCCGGGTTGCCGAGCACCGCCATGAACGGCATGATCGACGCGACCCCGGCCACCTCGACCACGGCCATGCCCACGATCATCCCGGTCAGGACCGCGGTGTGGCGGCGCTCGGCCCGCGACAGGAGCGTGAGCATCTGGGTGAGCAGGCTGGGCACGGCGGGCTTCTCTTCCAAGCGAGGCGGGGGCCTCCAGGCGCGGCCCCGCGTGGCGGCACGGACCCCCCCGTGCCCGCCCGCGGCCCGGCGCGCGGGCCCTGGGGGATTTCCCCGGAATCCCGCGTCCGGGGCGGGCCCTATTGTACATGGTTTGAGGGTGCTCCCCCGCCCCGGGGGAACGGGCCGGATCAGCCGGGCAGCGTCCACTCCAGGCGCACGGTCAGCACCCCCTCCCAGGCGTCCGGCCGGGCGTCGTCGTAGGTCACCCGTCCGGCCAGGGCCGAGACGGCCAGCCCCACGGGCCGGCCCACGGTCTGCCAGGCGAGCCCCAGGCCGCGGTCCGTGCGGCGGTCCGGCTGGGAGAAGCGGGTGGCGAGCCAGCGGGCGGAGGCCGTCAGGCGGCAGCGGGGGCCGTCGCGGGTCAGAACCAGGCGGGCGTCGCGGGCGTCCGGCCCCATGCCGTCCCCCAGGATGCGGTCGCGGTACGTGTAGCCGGACAGATAGACCGAGTGCCCGTACCAGACCGCGTGGCCCCAGCGGCGGTGGCTGTACAGCACGTCCGTGGCCGCGTATTCGCCCCGCAGGGTGATGCGGTGCCCGGGCCCCAGGCCGGAGAGCAGCCAGCCGGCCCGCGCCGAGGGCTTGGTGGGGCGGCCGCCCGCCTCGTCCTCCCCGGCGTACTCGCCGTACACCTTCAGGCCGCGGCCCCCGGGGAGGGGCGTGGTCCAGGCGGCGTCCACCCCGGCGATGGAGTTGCTGGTGTCGGCGCCGCCGTTCAGGTTGCGGCCCGAGAGGATGGTCAGGTAGTCGGCCGCCGACAGGGCCGGGCGGCCCTCGCCCCCCAGCATGATCGTGCGGCTGGCGGCCAGCTCCAGGTGGCGGCCGGGCCGCCACATGAGGCGCAGGCCCGTGAGGTACGGGTGGGGCACGACCCGGTCGCCTTCCAGGCGCGCCAACAGGTAGGTGAAGTCCACCGTGCCGAGCCACGCCCACCGGCCGGAGAAGGCGTGGGGGGCCGTGAGCCCCAGGCGCAGCGCCGGCAGGGGGGCGGCGTTGGGGGTCAGCAGCAGGCCGCCCTCGAGCCCCTGCCCCCAGGCGAAGGGCTGGCGCCCGACGGCCGCCGCCAGGGGCCCCAGGTCGAAGGCGGCGTAGCCCTCCTGCCAGCCGGGGTTGCCGCCCCCCAGGGCCCCGAAGGTGGCGCGGGGCTCCACGGCCAGGGCGAGCCGGTCGCCCCACCAGGCCTCCGCCCGCAGGCGCGCCTCGGCCCCGAAGGTCTCCCGGACGCTCACGCCCCCGGCGTCCGCCACCAGGGGGCCGCCGGAGTCCGCCGGGTTGTTGACGTAGCTGACCGGGTGGCCCTCCGCGGCGGTGCCCGTCACCGAGGCCCGGGCCCAGAAGGGGCGCCCCCCCGGCAGGTGGGCGGCGGCCTCGGCGCGGCGCGCGGCGAGGCGTTCGGCGTCGGCCTCGCCCCGGGGCGAGGCGGCGTCCAGCAGGCGCGCCAGGCGCTGCCAGCTGTAGGGGCGGGCGCTGACGATCGTGGCGGGGAGCACGCCCCGGGCGATCCACCCCTCCACCTCGCCGTACACCGGGTGGTCCAGCGGCACCAGGGCCGAGGCGGCGGCCGGACGGGCGGCGGGCAGGAGCGCGGCCGCGAGGGCGAGCAGCAGCAGGGCGGCGCGGAGGGCGGTGTGCGGGGGCGTCGGCATGCGGGTGGGCCGCATCGTAGGGGAACGGCCCCCCGGGTTCAACGCCGGGGGCGGCGGGCGCCGCGTGGTACCGTAGGGGCCGGCCGCGGCGGCGGGGAAGGCCGCCGGGGGCGCGAGATGGAGACGGGGATGGCGACGGAGCCGGACGACGACGACCCGGGGACGGACGGGGCCCACGCCGAATACGCCCTCGACCGCACGGTGCTCGCCAACGAGCGGACCTACACGGCCTGGATCCGCACCGGTCTGACCGCGCTGGCGGCCGGGGTGGCGATCGAGCGCTTCATGGCGGACGTGATGCCGCGGTGGGGCATCCGCACCATCGCCGTGGTGCTGATCGTCTTCAGCGGCGTGGCCTTTTACGTCGCGGCCTGGCGCTACACCCACCTGGGGCTCAAGCTGGGCCGGGCGGACGTGAAGCGGGTGCCGCGCCTGGTCACTTCGGGGGCCAGCCTGATCCTGGTCGCCTGCGCCGTGATCGCCCTGGCCGGCCTGTGGCTGGCGGGGGGCTGAGCGGGCCTCAGGCGGGGGCGAACAGGGCCGCGATCCGGCGCTGGACGTCCTCGGCCTTCGCCTTGGGGTCGGGGGCTTCGCGGATGGGGCGGCCCATGACGATGTGGTCGGCGCCGCCCCGGAACGCCTCCTCCACGTCCACGGTGCGCTTCTGGTCGTCCGCCTCCCGGTTCTCCACAGGGCGGATGCCGGGGGTGACGATGAGCAGGCGGCCCCCGAGGTCCGCGCGCAGCCGGGGCGCCTCCAGGCCGGAGGAGACCACGCCGGCGCACCCCAGCTCCAGGGCCCGCCGGGCGCGGGAGAGCACCAGGGCCTCGGGGTCGCAGTGGAAGCCTAGGGCGTCCAGGTCGTTCCGGTCCAGGCTGGTGAGCGCGGTCACGGCCAGGATCCCCACCGGCTCGTCCTCTCCGCCTGCGCCCTCGACGGCGGCCCGCAGCATGGCGTCGTTGCCGTGCACCGTGGCCAGGGACACGCCCCGGCCGGCGAGCTGGCGCACGGCGCGGCGCACGGTCTCGGGCACGTCGAAGAACTTCAGGTCCACGAACACCCGCTTGTCCCGCTCCCGCAGCCAGGCCACCAGGGGCCACAGGTCACCGGTCATGAACAGCTCGAGCCCCAGCTTGTAGAAGCGCACCGCGTCCCCCAGGCGCAGGACGAGGGCCCGGGCCGCCTCGGCGTCGGGCACGTCCAGGGCCACGATGAGGCGCTCGGCCGGGGGGATGGCCTTGGGGCCGGCCGGGGCGGGGGTCGCTGTCATGGGGTCGGTCTCCTGGCTGGGGTCGGCGCCCATGGTACGCAATCCGGGCTCCCGATGGGGAGCCGGGCCGCGCCGCTTGGGCCCCAGGGGCGTTACAAAGCGTTACCAAAAACCGCCCCCTGGATCGTGGCCGTCCGCGCCGGGCGATGCTGTAATGGGAACGAGGGGACCCCACGGCGCGGCGCTCCCCCGCCGCCCGAGCCAGGAGGTGCCGCCATGACCGCGCCCGCCCGCCTGTTCGCCCCGCTGCTCGCCGTCGCCCTGGCGGTGCCGGCCCTGCCCGCCGTCGTGGAGGCCGACTGGGACGGCGACGGCCGCCACGGCTGGAGCCAGCGCTTCGACGGCCACCGGGGCCACGACCGGGACCGCTTCGGCCACGGCCCGCGCCGCGACCTCCGGCACGACCGGCAGCATTGGGGCGACCGGCACCGCGACCGCCCCGAGGTTCGCCGGTACCCCTACGCGTTCCATGACCATCGTCGGGACGGACGCCATCCGGTCCACCGGCCGCTCTTCTTCGCCCCCGGCCACTGGCTGCCGGTCCTGCCGGGAAGCTACCTGCGCATCGTGCTCGGCGACGACCTGTTCTTCTACGGGGAGGGGGTCTACTTCCGGCCCTACCGTTCCGGCTACGTCGTGGTGGGCGCCCCGATCGGGGCGCGGGTCCGGCACCTGCCGGCCGGGTCCGTGGCCTTCGTCCTGGGCCCGCGCCGCTACTTCCACGTGAACGCCACGTACTACCTGTGGGACGACCGCGACGCGGCGTACGTGGTGGTGGACAAGCCCCGGGGCGCCGACGCGGCCGTGGCCGACGCGATGGCGGAGCGGGACGCCCCGTTCATCGACCCGGCGGAGGGCGGGGGCGACGCCTTCCGGGATCTGGACCGCACCTCCTGCCGCGCCTGGGCCCTGGCCGAGGCCGGCGCCCCCGACGGCGCCGCCTACCGCCGCGCCTACGGCGCCTGTCTGGCGGGGCGGGAATCGACGGATCGCTGACCCCGCGCGGGATCGATGGCGCCGGATCCGACGCAGGGGTCGGGCCGCGGGGCCTGACCCCTTGTCGTGACTGGGGGTCCGCTCCCGGTACCCACCCCATTCCGAGTTGCGGGCGACGCGGAGGGCCCGGGAGGGGGCGACGTTGTACCCGGGGCTGAGGGTGCCCAGGTCCCGAGCTCTGAAGCGGGAGGCGTGGAGGTGCCGGGGGTGAGTCGGGCGGAACGCCCACGGATGACCGGATGACGGTGGGTCCGCGTGCGCCGGCACAAGCCACGCGCCGGGCGTACCGTGGGCACCTTGCGGCCCGCGGCGCTCAGGCCAACACGTCGGCGAGTACCAGCACCCCCCAGCCCGCGAGAGCCACTCCCGCCATCCGCGCCACGACGGGGCCCGCCGGGCCGGTCCGCTCGAGCAGCACGAGGGCGGCGAGGGCGGCCACCCACAGCAGGTTCATGACCCCCAGGACGAACAGCAGGCCCATGAGCAGCCAACAGCATCCCACGCAGTACACGCCATGGTGGAGCCCCGTGCGGAAGGCGCCGGTCGGTCCCGGCCACCAGTGGGCCGCGAGGAATTCCAGGGGCGAGCGGCAGTGCTCCAGGCAGCGACGCTTGACGGGGGTCCACTGGTAGAGGCCCGCCGCCACCAGCAAGCCGCCGGCCAGCGGGTCACCGGCGCTCCTCATCATCGGTGTGAGCAGAGCGGTCGCCTGCAGCCCCCACTGCACCAAGGTGGCCGCGCCGGAGAACGCCGTCCAGACCACCAGATATCCCGCCAGCATCAGGAAGGCGGAACCGAGCACGGCGCCCCGCGGCCGACGGGCGCCGGTGACCCGCATGTGGAGGAGCACCAGGGGCGCTGCCGAGGGCACCATCATGGCCACCATCATGACCGCCCACATCAGGAAGGTCAGCAGCAGGTCCACCGCCCCCCACCGGGACGGCATCGCGGCCATGGGTGTGGCCGGGGCCCCCATGGCCCCGGCCAGGTGCAGGAGATAGCCCCACGCCAGGACCAGGACGGCCAGCAGGCCGCCCAGGGCCAGGAGGCGGTCGCGCCCCAGTGCCGCCTGGAAGCGCCCCGATTCGTTCACCGGCTCAGCCGGCGGGTCCGGCGGGCGTCTGGTCCACCAGCGCCATGGAGCTGTGCGTGCCCGCCAGCTCGAACACGAGGTCTCCCTCGGCCTTCCCCGACGCGCTGGCGATCTCGGCCATGCGGTATTCGAACCCGTCCGGCATATGCACCTGAATCCGGTGCGCCATCCCGGTCACCGGGTTCTGGATCGGCTCGGACACGGTTTCGAACAGGCCCGGAGCGCTCATGTGGGCCTTACGCCCCTCCAGGTCGAAGCTGAACTCGAGCGGGAGAAAGCGGGGCTCGAGCATGGTGCTGACGATCGTGCTCACGATGTGAAAGAAGGTGCCCTCCTGCCCCTGGCCGCTCAGGATGGTCAGGATCCCTTCCCGCTGGCTGGCGTCGGCCCGCTCGTCGACGATCGGAAGGATCGTGCCGTTGCCCTCATGCAGCGCTCCCGGCCAGTGATAGAGGACGGCCCAGCGCAGCCCGGACAGGTCCGTGGCGCCGTGGTGGCCCTCCTCGATGTGCATCCCCACCATGCCCTCGCAGTGGCCATGGGTGGGGCGGGCGTTGAAGTCGCACGGGCAGCCGACGTCGCAGTTGCAGTTCTTGAGCCACTGGCCCTTCATTCGCCAATCGGTCTGTGCCATGTCGTCCCTTCCTTATGGGGCGGCGGGTGTCACACAGGGTGCCGCGATGCACCTCGGGGGCCGGGGGATTCGCGACACCCCAACATCTGTACGTCGGCCGCCAGTTCCGACGTGGATACCGGTCCGGTTGTTCGACTACGTTCTGTTCATACCCGGCTCCCGGACCCCATGTCAACAGACGCCAACCGGACCGGGTGGAGCACCGACCCGGTTCGGGAGGGGACGAGGTTGTCGAGAAGGGTGCACGAACACCCCCGGCGTCGAGGTGGGACGTGCAGGCACGTCGGGAGCTGAGCCCGTCCGGGGCTGGCAGGCTGCGGCCCACGGGTCCGGGAGCCCACCCGGGTCAGGGGCCGGATCCGGTCACGTCGATGTTCCCGTTGCCGGTCTCCAGGTCGATCCGGCCCGCTCCGGCGCCGAGCGTCCCGGTCAGGGAGCGGCTCGTCTGGACGCGGCCGGTGAAGACGAGGTTGTTCGACGTGATGGTGCCGATGCCGACCCGGGCGGACAGGTCCGCGGAGGTCGAGGTCGGGATGGCGAGCGCGATGTCGCCGTTGACGGTTGAGAGCCCGATCACGCCCCCGGCGGGCAGTGTCACGGCGGCGTCGATGCCCCCGTTGGTCACCTGTACGGATACGTTTCCGACGACGTTCGACAGCCGGACGTTGCCGTTGACCAGGTCGACGACGACCGGACCCTCGGAGGCTTCGATCGTCACGCGGCCGTTGACCTGGGAGACCTCGAGCGCGAGGTCGGCGGGGAACGTGATTACGTAGTTCACCCGGTATTGGCGGCCCTGGGTGGCCTGTGGCTGCAACGTCCGGACGAGGACCTCGTCGGGGTCATCCGTCAGGGCGACGTCCAGCTGGCTCAGGCCGTTCTGCGCGTCCGCGAAGCTGTCGGAGCCGACCCGCAGCGTCGCGGTCACCATCACCGAGCCGGCGCCCGGCTGGCCGGTGGCCTTGACCTCCCCGTTCACCGTCTCGAGGCGGACCCGGACCTGCCCCGCGACCGGCACCGACTCGGACACGGTCTTCTCGGCGAAGAAGTCGGCGTCGATCGGCCACGGCCAGGGAAAGTTCGCGCCGGCGCCCAGGTAGATGTCGTCGCCGCACCCAGCCAGGGCGGCTGTCACGGCCGCCGCGCCGAACACCGAGCGGATGCACGCGCGTAGAGACATCGTCCTTCCCTCGATTCCTGCATCCACCTCAAACGTGACAACCGTGCGATCGGAAATCAAGCGGCCCGGCCGCCGGACCGTGGCCGATCGGTGGGGCGGGATGTCCGACGTTCCGCCGAGCCGCGAGACACGCAAACGCACCCCCCGGGATCCCGACGCCCGGCTCGCCGCGCGGACCGGTGTCCCGGAGGGTGCGTTCGTTGGGTCCGGCGGGCTTCGCGGCGCGACCCCGCGTCCGCCCGCACCGCCTACCCCATGAGGGGCGCCAGGGCGGTTTGGATGCG
>Ga0210144_1000674_pt1 | contig 16519 bp, 14 predicted proteins | sample Muzzi_PWA_D2_FD_185532 | JGI IMG/M metagenome (GOLD analysis project Ga0210144, IMG submission 185532) | Wetland microbial communities from San Francisco Bay, California, USA, that impact long-term carbon sequestration - Muzzi_PWA_D2 (SPAdes) | ecosystem: Environmental > Aquatic > Marine >...
CCGGCCCTGCTGTTCGATCAATTCACGTGCACCGACGTAGTCCTGTTTCGGCCCGTAGACATGCTTCAGCGACAGCAATGAAACGGCTACCAGCCCGGTGCATAACAGACTGCCAGCGCGGCTGCCGACAGCGCCTGGCAGCCGCAGCAGCCGGCCCAGCGCATCGCCTGTCAGCAGCGTACCCCGAATTACCACCAGCACACCGAAACCCATGGCGAAAAAGAAGAAGCGCGGAAACAGCGTGTAGCCGATGCTGACCATGACCAGGAATCCGAGCAGGGACGGGATAAACAGCAACGCCGGGACCAACGGTGCCTTGCGCAGGTAATCCACCACCCCGACCAGGAACACCAGCCCGGCAGCCAGCGCCACCAGGCCGCCGGCGAATCCGATCTGCAGACCACGCACGATCTCCAGCACCATCCACACCGGATTGGTCCACTCGGTAACCGTACCCTGCGCACCCGAGGCCAGGCCACCGCCGGCCATTTGCGGCAGCACCAGTGCATAACAGAGCAGCGACAGCAATCCTGCGGGAATGAACCCGGCCAGCAGGCCGTGCCAGCCCGCACTGCTGCGTCCGTTACCCGTGTGCAGGAGATAACCGATATAGACCAGGAACTGCCCCACGATCACAAAGCCCATGGTCAGGTGGGTGAACACACCCAGCGCGGCGGTCACGGCATACCACAGCCAGTTCCCGGTGCGGTTATCACGCAGCGCCCGCAGCAGGAACGTACTGGACAACAGCGTCATGCACAACAGTGCAGTGTATCCACGCGCATTCTGGCTGAACCACACATGGTGGTAGGAAAAGGCAAACAGGGCTGCGGATAACAGGGCCTCGCGTTCACTGCCGACCTGGCGCGCGAACCAGTACAGGGCCGGGATGCTGCCGATGCCGAACAGCAGCGCCGGAAGTCTCAGTGACCAGGTATGCGCCCCGAACAGGTCGAAGGACAGGCGCGCCAGCAGGGTAAACAGCAGGTGATTATTGGCATCATCGAAAGTGGTCATGATCCGGCCTGCCGTCATTGGCATGTAGTTGACGAAGGTCAGCATCTCGTCGAGCCAGATACCGGAATCGAGGCGGAAGACCCTGAGCAGGGTCGCTGCAATGACGATGGCTGAAAGTACGGCAAGAGATCGGGCCGGCACCGGCGCAGAAACCGCACTGACAACAACAGCCCGTGGAGACGGCAGGCTGGCCAGCAGGATGAAGTACAGGCCCGACACTGCCAGCACCGTCCTGAACAGTTGCGCGCCCAGGTGGAGTTGCTCCTGCAGTACGCCGGAGACCGGACCATGCAATGCCTGGATCAGGTATTCCGGTGACAGCAACAGACCCGCGACCACCAGCACAATGCCGGCGAGAATCCCTGTCCAGAACCTGTTCACGTGTCAGTTTCCATCCCTTGCGCAAGCGCGATACCGGGGCTTGCGCTGATTTGAAGCAGTGAAGGATAAAAGCCCGACCCGGCAAAGTCCACGACCCGCTGCGGAGTTGTGAATCAGGCATCGCAGCAATGCCTGTCGGCAATGCAGGCGCAGTACTTTATGCATGGGTAACGGCATGACACTCACTCACAGGTTCACATCACCGGCCGGCCATGTATCTGCCCCGCCTGGCAGGCATTGATTGACAATCCACACCGGACCAGGCACTGCAGGCATGGCAGTCATAACTGAACCACCATAGCCGATTCCAGGCGCGGATCCGCCCGATCATGAGCAACACCTTGACGACTGTTCCGCGCGCAGGCCGGGGGCCCACGGAATTTCGGAAGGACCTGCCTGACCAGGCTTATCCGGATCGGCAGTGAACATACCGCTGGATGATTCCGGTAAAATGTTCAATACTGTTCGGAAATTGCAACAGGCAGGACCAATCCGCGATACGACACGACGAGGATATGTTGACTTATCATGGAACCGGCATTTGAATCGCTCTACAAGGATCATGATAACCTCAGAAGGATTTTATACCTTCTCGAGGAATTGTTAATCAATGCATACCGCGGGGATTCACAGTACTACCCCGTTATGCAGCGCATCCTGGCCTATATCCAGGATTATCCCGAGCATGTTCATCACCCCGCAGAAGATGCCATGTTTTCGGTTATCCTAAACAAGGGTCTTGGCAGCAAGAAGTTTCGTGAAGATATCAGGACATTGATCCGTGATCACTCGGAAATCGAGCGCATTACCCAGAATGCTGTTTATGCATTCGAACCGGTGTTGATTAACACTGATCTCGATATTACCGAGCTCGGGACGAAACTAACGACATTAATATCCCGGCAGCGGTCGCATCTCCTGTTTGAGGAAATGAGAATATACCCGCACATTTCGGAATATATCAGCAGCAAGGACTGGGAAGATGTGGCTGCACTGATGCCCTGTCAGGAAGACCCGATCTTTGGAGAGAGGGTAAGAAAGGAATACGAGCTGATTTTCAAGGCCCTCTAGACCTGTCGGCCGTGTTCGCCATGTCCTGGCGCATGCGCTGGAGCAGACCCTTGTCAAGCAGCCGATTGAGCGCGGCAACGACCCCGCTATCAAACAGGACACCGCTGTTACGGTTGATTTCCCTGATTGCCTTCCTGATACCGTTACCGGGTCGGTACGGTCGGTGCGACGACATGGCATCGAACACGTCGGCCACGGCCAGAATGCGGGCCTCGAGGATAATGGTGTCGCCAGCGAGTCCGTCCGGATAGCCGCTGCCATCGATACGTTCATGATGCTGGCGGACCATCAGGGCGATTGGCCAGGGGAAATCGATCACTTGCAGAATATCGTAACCAATCAGTGTGTGACACTTGATGATCTCGAATTCGGCCTCCGTCAGCTTGCCGGGGCGGTTGAGAATCTCTGCGGGAACTCCGATCTTGCCTATGTCGTGGACCCGGGCACCGAGTTCGATGCCACTGATACGATCGTCAGACAGACCTATTTCACGGGCGATAGCCACCGACAAGTCGGCAACCTGACGCTGATGTCCTGCCGTGTAGGGATCGCGCTTCTCAACAAGTGCAGTGATGGCGTTGATGGACTGAATGAGGCTCCTGTTGAGCCGTTCAGTGGCGTCGGCACGTTCCTTGGCGATTTTCCGCCGGTCGCTGATATCAGTGGCAATGCCGATCAATCGGGTAACATCTCCATCATCGTCGATCACGGCGCGGGTCCGGACTTCAAGCCAGACATATTCCCTGCTGTCCTTGTGCTGCATCCTGCACTCGAACACCGCATCACGCCGTTCGGCGACGGCATTCTCGATTTCGGCCAGCAGGCCCTCGCGATCAGCCTCGTGTACGGTGGTGAACCAGAATGCCGGTTCCTCTACAAATTGCCGGGGTTCGTAGCCAAGCAGCCGGTACAGCGCCGAGCTGACATACATGGGGGCCAGGGATACCGGATCAAGATCGAACAGGATATCCGGCATGGTATCTGCAATGTAGCGAACGTAATTGTCGGCATTACGCAGGTCCGTAACCAGTTGCCTGACATCTTGCGTGATGATCCGCTGGTCGGTGACATCCCTGAGCGCGTGAACGCTGAACTGATAATTCCTGTCATCCGTATACACGGCAATATTGCGGCTGATGAACGTGCGACCGTCCTCCAGCATCACTTTATCTTCGGTCCTGTGTTCCGACAGGGTCCGCAGACATCCCGGCAACGGACCGGACAGTCGCGGAAAGACCTCCCAGTAGTACTTTCCGATGACATCCTGTACGGACATGCCAGCCAGTGTTGCATACGCCTTGTTGGCACGCAGGATCCGATACTCGCAGTCATGCAGGAATATCGGGTCGGGGATGGCATCGACGGCCAGTTGCCACTGCCGTGCCGTATTCAGAATGGCACTGTGGCTGTGATCCAGCACCGCATCATGAACGGTCGGGTCCGCCAATCCGTTGCGCGGATCCTGATGGTCCGGGCTACCTGCTTTGTTCTTGACCACGGATTTTCTGGTTTTCACGGGCACTGTCCATGTAAGGGCTGAACACCCGGTCGGAAGATGTCAGCTCAGCTGTTAACACGTTGATATTAGTTACAAATTTTTTTCCCAGCGTGTCGCCAAAAATCTCTGGATTCACTCCAGTGTAATGCCAGCGGCCTGTCCTGCATAAACTTGAGCGATAGCCGGGGAGGCACTGTGTTGCCTGCCGTTATCGCTGCAAGACAAGACATGGTGTTCGAGGGTTACCGGTGCACGCTGGCTCAAACCCGGACAGCCGGTTCACGCGGTACCACCCCGGAGTGTCGCCCTGGCCTCTGCAATGACCCGCCAGGCGGACCGCATCACGAATACCGCGATCAGCAGGCCCGTCACAAGATCGGGGATTCGTGAATCGAACCACGCGACCAGCCCCGCGGCAATCAGTACACCGATATTGCCGAGCATGTCGTTACGCGAGCAGATCCAGGTCGCGCGCAGATTGATGTCCCCGTCCCGGAACCTGGACAGCAGGAGAAAACAGACTGTATTGGCCAGCAGGGCCAGCACCCCGAACAGCCCCATCGTCGCCACGTCCGGCAAACCGCTGGCGACCATCTTCCAGATCGCCTCGACAGCCACCCCCAGCCCCAGCAACATCTGCATGACACCGCTGGTGAGCGCTGCCCTCGAGCGCCAGTGCATGGCACGCCCAAGGGCAAACAGCCCCAGGGCGTAGACAAGCGCATCGGCCAGCATATCCAGGGAATCCGCCAGCAGCGCCGTTGAGCCACCCACCAGTCCGGCCGAGAATTCCGCCAGAAACATACTCGCGTTGATCGCCAGCACGATGATGAGTGTATACCGCTCACGGCGGCCGGCGTGCTCGAGTTCGAGCCCGCAATTGTCGTCACACCCCGACATCAGCAGATGTCCCCGGAGTACATAATCACCCCTCTTGAAACAGGGTATAGACTTATGTCCAGACCTTTTTTCTCAACCGGATGATTTTAACGTACACTGCACGGCAGCAGATTCACCCGTCACATCATCACGGAGGTTAACCCATGTCTATAGATACATACCGGCGCCGGAAACCCGGCTTGCAGTCAATGGTTCCCACGCTGGCACTGTTGATACTACTGGGAGCCGGCTGCTCGGAAAAGGACGCCACGACACCTGAATCCGGGTCAGCCCAGGCGCCTGCCCCGCAGGTCGCGGAACCGGAGATGTCACCGCCTGCCATGGCACCCGAACCGGCTGCCGAATCAAAAGAACCGCAAGGTGGCGCCGAATCCCCGGCTGCCGACATGCCGGCTGACACCCAGACTGCCGCTGTGGACGGGCAGAAGATCTTTCAGGGATCCTGCCAGGCCTGCCACGTCGCCGGTGTTGCAGGCGCCCCGAAGCTGGGTGACAAGGAGGCCTGGGCGCCGCGCATTGCCAAGGGTAATGACGCCCTGCTTTCATCCGTCAAGAGTGGTCTCAACGCCATGCCACCGATGGGTGCCTGCATGAGTTGCAGCGAGGAGGATCTGCGCGCCGCCATAGCCTACATGGTCGGACAGGGATCCTGATCGCAGCCACGGAGACGGATGCTTTCCGTCTCCGTGGCTGGCAGGGCGCCCGAAGCTCGCATCCCTGCCAGCCGACAAACAGACCAACCCGCGCCAGGCGGACTCCTGGTCAATACAGCTTGCCCTGAGTGAGTGGCGATTATTCACACACGCACCAGGCCTGGTCACATCCGGAATTCCCGCCAACGCCATACCCTGACCGGGTTGGTGAAATCTTCAGTATTTCTCATGATTTGCCGACACGGTGGGGCAGGCAGGCAGCTGCCGGCTGGTGACAGGGAATTCGCCCTAATCGTGAGGCATATATGGCAAAGTCATTGAATGTCCTGGTACTGGAGGACAATGTGACGGATTTTCTGCTGCTGGAACACCGCCTGCAGCAGGACGGCCTGAACGCCCGGTTTCAGCAGGTGCACGGCAGGAAGGACCTGGCGGACGCCCTGAAAATGGACCATTGGGATATCGTGCTGTCCGATGACAGCCTGGCTGGAGTGATCTTCGAGGAGACGCTGTCCGACATCCGTGCGCACCACCCGGATGTGCCGGTCATCAGGGTGTCAACAACCCTGGAGGAAGCAACGGCAGTCAGGCTTCTCAAGCAGGGGGGCAGGGATTTTGCCCACATGGACCGACTCGCCAGTCTGAAGCCCGCCATCGAGCGCGCGGTAAATGATGCCCGGGCGCAGCGCAACCGGCGTGAATCCGGGGCCCGGCTACGGCAGCTCAACCGCATGTATGCCGTGCTGAATGGCATCAATGAGGCCATCATGCACAACCATGACATGGAGAGTCTCCTTGGCGAATGCTGCAGCATTGCCGTAGAGCAAGGCGGTTTTCTCATGGCCCGGGTTGGTTTGGTCGATGCCGACAATCAGGAAGTCAGGGTAATCACCCACAGCGGCAACACTGGAGACAGGCCTGGCCGGGGCACCGCCGGTCATACCCTGAGGCAGGGAAAAGCCAGTATTTGCAACGACATCACCCGTGACCGGGGCATGTCCCCCTGGCGTGAGGACGCCCTCTGCCCGGACTGCCGCTCGGTCGCCGCGTTCCCGATCAGCGTGGGCGGTAAAGTGCACTATGCCTTATCGCTGTATGCCGACCAGGCGGGAATCTTCGATGATGAAGCAGTACGGCTGCTGGAAAGGCTGGCGGGGAATATCGGCTCTGCACTGGATGCCATCAACAGCGAACACCGGCGCCTGGAGGCCGAGTCGGCCCTGCGCGCCAGCGAGGAACGTTTCCGACACGCGCTGAGCGCCAACGATGACGGCGTGTGGGAATGGGACCTGACCACCAGTACCGTGTATTACTCGCCCCGCTGGAAGGCCATGCTCGGTTACCTGGAGGGCGAACTCGAGAACGACATCTGCAGCCTTGAGCGCCTGGTGCAGCCGGAAGACTGGCGCAAAACCCGTGCACTGATCGATAACTGCATCGCACAAGGCTCTGACAGATTCTCGACAGAATACCGCATGCGTCACAAGGATGGCCGCCAGGTGGACATCCTGTCACGCGGGCGCGTAGTGCGCGAGGCAAATGGCAAACCGGCTCGCGTGGTGGGTACCCACATGGACGTGACCAGTCAGCACAAGATGAAACGGGACCTGGCCGAGGCCCAGCGTATTGCCCATGTCGGGTACTGGCAACTGGATCTTGCTGAAGTGAGACTGACGTGGTCGGACGAAATCTACCGGATATTCGAGATCGACCCTGAACGCTTCGGCGCTTGCTACGAGGCATTCCTGGAACTCGTGCACCCCGAAGACCAGGAGAAAGTGGACCATGCCTACGAGAAGCATTTGCTGGAGAATGCCCCCTACGAGATCGAACACCGCCTGCTGATGCCGGACGGTCGTATCAAGCACGTTCTGGAACGCTGTGAAACAGAGCGGGATGCGAATGGCACGCCAGTGTGTTCGCTGGGCACGATACAGGACATCACGCACCACAAGGAACTGGAGCAGCAGTTGCTGGAGAGCAGGGAGTGGACCAGCAAGATCATTAACAGTGTGCCGGATACGGTGCTGGTAGTGGATCAGGAAGGCCGGATTGTGCGCGCCAACACGCAGGCAGAATTGATGTTCGGTTACCGTTTCGAAGAACTCGTCAACCAGCATGTCGACATGCTGGTACCGCCACAACACGGGCTCCCATGCGAACCGGACACCGGTCCTGTGACTGCACCCGCACACCCGGGCAACACGACGGGCATGGGCACGCAGGGCCTGCGCAAGGACGGCAGCCTGTTTCCGGTGGACATCAGCGCCACCCCGCTGCAGACAGAAAGCCAGCATCAGGTAATCGTCACCATCCGCGATATCACCAGGCTCAGGGAAGATGAAATTGTGAAGCATCAGGACCAGGAGCAGCAGATCACTCTGCGCAAGCTGCTCGAGGCGACCCTGGCTGACGGCACGCAGGAGGAAACACTGGGCAAATGCATGGAGTTGGTACTGGCGGTTTCCTGGCTTTCCCTGCTGCCCAAGGGCGGTGTCTTTCTGATGGACGAGAACGAACAACAGCTGCGGCTGGCCGTCACCCGGAATCTCGCAATGGAAATACAGACGCTTTGCGCCAGAGTGCCCCTCGGCCGTTGTCATTGCGGTCGGGCCGCCGCCACCTGCGAGGTCCAGTACGCCCACTGCGTCGATGAAAAACACGAAATCACCTACCCCGGCATTCCAGAACACGGACACTACAGCATGCCGTTGCTGTCAAGCGGCGAACTCCTGGGTGTGCTGGTGCTCTACCTGCCGCCGGAATTCGAACGTGATGCCCTGAAGGAACAGTTCCTCGCCTCAGTGGCCGACATTCTGGCGGGTTATATCAACCGGAAACAGCATGAAGACCGCCTGCGCCGGTCCGCGGCCGTGCTGAACAGCACCCATGATGGCGTGATAGTGACAGACCTCAACAGCCGCGTCGTTGCAATCAACCCGGCCTTCACCAAGATCACCGGCTACAGCGAGGCCGAGGTCCTGGGCAAGACACCTGCGTTGCTGCGCTCCAGGCACCATGATGACGCGTTTTACCAGCAACTCTGGGTATCCGTAAAACAAACCGGATTCTGGCAGAGTGAGATATGGAACCGGCGCAAGAACGGCGAGATCTACCCCGAATGGCTCACCATCAGTGCGGTGCACGACGAGCGTGGCACTGTGGTCAATTATGTGGGTGTATTCACCGATATCAGCTCAGTCAAACAGGCGGAAGAACGGCTTTCACACCTGGCGCATCACGACGCTCTCACCGGTCTGCCCAACCGCCTGCTGCTACAGACACTGCTCAAGCATGCGCTGTTCCAGGCGCGGCGGGATAACCAGGTACTGGCCGTGCTGTTCATGGACCTGGATCGATTCAAGCACGTCAACGACAGTCTTGGTCATACTGCCGGTGACGAACTTCTGAAAATAGCCGCCGATCGCCTGCGCAAGCGTGTGCGGGAGAGTGATACCATCGCACGCCTGGGAGGAGACGAGTTCATCCTGCTGCTGGAAGGACTGCATGGCGCGGATGATGCCGCCAACGTTGCCCGGGACCTGATCGAACTGTTCAAGGCGCCGTTCCGGCTGGCCTGTGGCCATGAAGTGTACGTCGGCGCGAGCATCGGCATCAGCATTTTCCCGAATGACAGCGATTCCGCTGACCAGCTCGTGCGCAATGCCGACACCGCGATGTACAACGCCAAGGAAGGCGGCCGCAACACCTACCGTTTCTACGAGGAAGCCCTGACCCGGCGCGCCGAGCAACTCCTGCGACTGGAGAGTCGATTGCGCCATGCGCTGGAACTGGAAGAGATGCTGCTGCACTACCAGCCGCTGATCGGACATGCACGCTGCAAGGGGGTGGAAGCGCTGGTGCGCTGGCAGGACCCGGAAGAGGGCCTGGTCTCGCCCATGCAATTCATCCCGCTGGCGGAGGAAACAGGCCTTATTATCCCGCTGGGTGCGTGGGTATTGCGCACGGCCTGCGCCCAGATGAAGGCCTGGCTGGATGCCGGCATGGCCCTGGAAACCATGGCGGTGAACCTCTCCCCCGTCCAGTTCCAACAGGCCGATTTTGCGCAACAGCTACAGGCCATCCTGCAGGAAACCGGCCTGCCGGCGGCATATCTGGAGCTGGAGATCACCGAGGGCGCCATTATGGGGCAGGGAGAGGAGGCTGAAACAAAGCTGGCAGTTCTGCAGAGTCTGGGTGTGAAGCTCACCATCGATGATTTCGGCACGGGCTACTCGTCGCTGGCCTATCTCAAGCGCTTCCCCATCCACAAGCTGAAAATCGATCAGAGCTTTGTCCGGGATATCCCCGATAACCCGGCCAGCATGGAAATCGCCGCTGCCATCATTGCCATGGGCAGAAACCTGAAACTCGAGGTCCTGGCCGAGGGGGTGGAAACACCGCAGCAGCTCGCCTACCTGCAAAGCCAGGGTTGCGATACCTTCCAGGGCTACCTGTTCAGCCGGCCGGTACCGGCCGGGGATATCCCGGAAATTCTGCAACAGAAATTCGATGGATATCCCCGGAAATAGCCCCGTCATGTGACCTTGCAGTGCGACCGGCACTACCCGGGCCGGGGAAGTTGCCCGGATATCCGGCATAAACCCGCGCGGAGCCGCGCTATCCCAGGGTCAGGTCATCTGACGGCACCGGTACCCGCGATGAACCGTTTACCTGCCAGCACCACCGGCCACTCCAGCGCCTGCTGTGAATACCCGCACAAGTTCCGGCCACCTGATCAAGGTATAGGGCATGTAGGCAGGTGCATCGGCCAGCCGTGCGCCGGCCCAGGCGGCAGTCCGGAGCGCCCGGTCGCGATAGTCCCGATGATCGCTCAATGCGTCAATCCCGAGCAGTACGTGTACCGCGATACCATTGACCGACAAGGTGGCGCCGTCGCTCGCCACCTTCTCGCGCACCCATAATTCGCCGCCGGAAGCAGTGTTGTAGAAACCACCCTGCCCCTCATCCTGAAATACACCCAGCAGTGTATCCACCAGTACCCGCGCCTGCGCCAGCCAGTGTTTTTTACCCGTGACCTTGTGCAGCATCAGCAGGCCTTCGGCAAGGGCGGCATAGTCTTCGCCGAAGCCCGGCACGCCGGTCCTGCCCTGACGCCAGTCGCGGTACAGCACGCCCTTGTCATCGTACAGCGTGTTCAGAATGAAGCCGGCCGTGCCTGTGGCCGCCTCGATGTAGCGCGGGTCATCCAGCACCGTTCCGGCCAGGGCGAGCGTGGTAATCATATAGCCGTTCCACACCGTGACCACCTTGTCATCCACGGGTACCGCGGGGCGCTTGTCACGCGCCTTGCGCAACCTGTCATCTACCTCGACACTGCGCCTGCCGGCGGTCAGCGGGTCTACCCCGAAGCGCTGTGCCAGTGCCCGGTCATCCAGGACCCGGTGCAGCACATTCTTGCCGGCCAGTTCGCCGTGCGACTCGCCGCTCTCGGTGACTCCATAGCGCGCAACTGCCCAGTCCAGCAGTTCCGTATCGTTCAGCGCCTCCTCGAGTTGCCGCCAGCTCCACACATAACAGGCCCCTTCTGCCATCTCTCCGGACGCATCGGGTACCGGACAGTCCGCACTCAGGGCGGAATAAAAACCGCCGTCCGGATCACGCAGCTCGCGCAAGGTGAAATCAAGCACATCACGCGCCGTAGCAGCGTATCGATGATCGTGCGTGCGACGAAATGCCAGCAGATACGCCCGGGCGATGAGCGCCTGATCATAGAGCATCTTCTCGAAATGCGGCACCCGCCAGCCGGGGTCGGTGGCATAGCGATGAAAGCCGCCACCCAGCTGGTCGTGGATTCCACCGGCCTCCATCGAGTCCAGCGTATGCAACGCCATGTCGATGCTGGACTGTTCTGTGTCCTGCAACAGGAACAGCAGGCGCGCCGCTTGCGGAAACTTTGGCGCGGCGCCAAACCCGCCCGACAGTTCGTCATAATCGCGGGCAAATTGTTCCCGCGCCCTGACCAGTGGCGCGGACGTAAGCGTGTCCAGGGGCTGTACCGGCGCGGCGAGTTCCCGCAACAGCCTGACGGCGTTGCCGGCGGTCTCCCGGACACCCTCCCGGTCTTCCCGCCAGGCTGACCGCACCATGCTCAATATGCGCTTCAACCCGGCCCGGCCGCCACTGTCCTGCGGCGGGAAATAGGTGCCGCCAAAGAACGGTTTGCCTTCCGGCGTCGCCCACACAGACAGCGGCCAGCCGCCCTGCCCGCGGGTCGCCGTCACGTAATTCATGTAAATATCATCCAGGTCGGGGCGCTGTTCACGGTCGATCTTGATGGCAACGAAGCCCTCATTGAGCAATCTGGCAATTTCCGGATTGCTGAAGGACTCGCGTGCCATGACGTGGCACCAGTGGCAGGTGAAATAGCCGATGGAGATAAACAGCGGCTTGTTTTCCCGACGTGCCTTCCCGAACGCCGCCTCGCCCCAGGGAAACCACTCCACGGGATTGCCGGCGTGCATGCGCAGATAGGGACTGGACTCGAGCCCCAGACGCCAGCCGCCGGTCTGTTCCGTTTCCGTCGCATCAATCGCGGCTGGAGCGAGGAACAACAACAGCCACCAGAGGAACAGGCGGCGGCATGCATACCAGGGCACTGTCCATGGCAACTGGCGGAATCCCGGGCAATACCCGGCAGGCAGTTTCATTATCACTCCCGGTTGCAGGCGCCATGCGGCCCGGGTCACCCGGCAATGTACCAGCCGAGACGAGGTTGCCATACCCCCCATACGCCTGGCAGCAAGCCGGGCCCGTGCAGCGGCGACGACCCCGTCTCGGTCAGCTGCCGCTACTCGCCCCCTCTGGGGGTACCGGAACGGCCGGGACGGGCAAGCCTCAACCGCCGGTCATGTTCATGAAACGAACCACCCGGCCGGGGTGTTCGCCGAACTCGTGCCGCTCGGGCTTGGTTGCAATGGCCTCCAGTATCGCCTCCTGCAGTCCCGCATCGCTGATACCGCTGTGCCATCCGCTGCTGTTAACCGGCATCGAGGTCGACCTGGTGCCTGAGCGCGAGACCGACCGGGTCCGCATCGTCAGTCGCTGCCGAGTGACCGGGGCCACCGGCGTCGAAATGGAGGCATTGACCGCGGCGACAGTGGCCGCCCTGACCGTCTATGATATGTGCAAGGCCGTGGACCGGGGCAGGCTGATTTCAGGCATACGCCTGCTGCACAAATCCGGCGGCCGCAGCGGTGAATGGCATGCTGCAGGAGAGACCTGACATGGTTCAGTTGCGTTTTTTTGCCGCCCTGCGCGAAACACTCGGGGTGGGTGATGAACAGGTAGAATTACCGGACAGTGTCACTGACGTGGCCGGCCTGACCGGCTGGCTGCAGCTGCGCGGTGGTACCTGGAACGATGCTTTGGCGGACCGCCGCCTGCGCGTCGCCGTCAACCAGGTGATTGTCAAAACCGATGCAGCGGTCAACGACGGCGACGAGGTGGCCTGGTTCCCGCCGGTCACCGGTGGCTGAGGCGCCATGATCTCGGTGCAAATCGACGACTTTGACCCGGGCCGCGAACTGGAACGCCTGCGCCAGCGCTGTGCCGGCCGGGCCGGCGCCATCGTGAGCTTTACCGGACTGGTGCGCGACCTCAACGAGGGTGCAGCGATCCGGCAGATGACGCTGGAACACTATCCCGGCATGACCGAGAAGGCGCTGTCTGCCGTGGAGGCCGAGGCCCGCTCACGCTGGGAACTGCTCGATGCGCTGATCATTCACCGTGTCGGCCCACTGTCGCCCAACGACCGCATCGTTCTGGTCGCTGCCGCCAGCGCGCACCGCAAGGATGCCTTCCAGGCCTGCGAATTCATGATCGACACACTCAAGACGACAGCACCGTTCTGGAAACGGGAAACCACACCGGATGGCACTCGCTGGGTCACGGGGCAGGAACACGAAACGGAGTAACGTCACCGCCAGGCGCCCGGAGAGATGACTCGTCCTCCCTAAAGAGGCTCGCCCTGCTTGACCGGCTCACGCATCATTGCCAGCTACCGACTCAAGAACTCTACCATCAACATTAAAAGGAGGGCAGCACTGGTAAACGACAAAAATCCGAGCCATAATCCGGCTCACCAGACGGGTCAAATTTCAGCGCAAGACCCGGGCCAATATCCACTGCAAATTTACATCGAGGGAATAAAAACATCCAGAATCAATCGGCAAACCAACGAGCGACGGACGCGATTTGCGTCCGCCCTCATTTGTTCGTTGCCATTGAAGACTCAGGTCGTACCGGAACTTTTGAGTCAGTGCCCCCCGGAAGCCTGATGATCTGAAAGGAGAGTCCGCATGCCTCTAGTTAACCTGGTCATCGTCCTGCTCGTGGTTGGCGTACTGCTTTGGCTAGTCAATACCTACATACCCATGGACCGCAAGATCAAAAACATCCTGAATATCGTCGTGGTCATTGTTGTCGTGCTCTGGTTACTGCAGGTGTTCGGCGTGCTGGGATCGATGGACAGCATACGTATCGGCCGATGATGGCCTGAAAGGGCCATGAGACACCGTCAGTCTCCAGTAATTGGGGATCGATTGTGCGTTGAAAGTGGGGTCTGACACCTCGCATTCGCGAAGAATATTCCTAACCCCGTAACATACAGGACAATGCCTGAAGCAGAAATAACCCGATTCAAAGTGCAAACCGGGTTTTTATATCAGTGTTTGATCTGAACTTGTCCGTCATGATCAAGCGTGAACGTTTCAACAGCATTTCACATCTGGTCGGCGCAGTACTGGCACTGGCCGGCGCCGTGGTACTGGTTGTGGAGGCATCGCGGGGTGGCGATACACGCCGCATCGTGTCGTTCAGCATTTATGGTGCGACGCTGTTTCTGCTTTACCTCATTTCCACGCTTTATCACGGCCTGCCGACGGGCCGCACGAAACACGTGTTCCGCGTGCTCGATCATCAGGCGATTTATCTGCTGATCGCCGGAAGTTACACGCCGTTCACGCTGGTCACGCTCGACGGTATTGTGGGTTGGTGGCTGTTCGGTGCGATCTGGGGCATGGCGGCGCTGGGTCTGGTGCTTGATGCTTTGCCCCGGCGTGGCGTGCGGGTGGTGCCGTTTATCATTTACTTCGTGATGGGCTGGTTGATATTGCTGGCAATCAATCCACTGCTCGCGGCGCTGCCACGCACTGGCTTCATCTGGCTGTTGACCGGCGGCCTGCTATATACCTCCGGCATCGTGTTTTTTGCCCTCGATCACCGTTACCCGTGGATGCACGGGGTGTGGCATCTGTTCGTGCTGGCCGGCAGCATCAGCCACTATGTGGCGATTCTGGTCTATGTCTGAAAACCCACGATAATCCTGGATGCGATCGAATGGTCATCGTACTAATAGCGACGTGCAGGCTTCGTGCAACCCGAGTCCGTAATCCGTGCAGTTGGTATTCTCGCACCTGGTCCTATGGCTGGGTATCTTGGCCCGGAATGCGTGCCATGTACGCTACCATCCAGACAACCACCAGCATGCTGCGAACCGGTCGAACTGGCGTTCGCCGAGGACCCGGCCGAACCCGGCGAGCGCATTCGCCACGTTTACTTTCCCACTGAATGCCGGCGACCTGGAGCGAAAGCCGGCGGATTTCCGCCAGTATTACAATTATCACCGTGCGCATACTGCGCTTGACGGAAATACACCGTCAGAAATCTCCGGCAAAACCACCGACCACCGCATTAATATCAGCTGGTTCCAGTGGAAATCTCATTACCGCGGCCCATATCAGCTGCCTATAGCTGCCCGAGTAGTAATTTGCCATAGACGAGGTAAAATGCTACATCGATGAATCGTTTGTCGCTTTGCTACTTCTGGCTCAATACACTTCTAGAATACCATGCAAGATAACCAGAAACCGACTGTCTCCAGTACTGCAGATTTGCAACGTGAAGTTGCTGAATTAATGATCGAGTCTCTGAACCTCGAGGTCACAGCAGATCAAATCCCACCTGATGCCCCGCTGTATGGCGATGGCCTGGGCCTGGACTCGATTGATGTATTGGAAGTTGCGCTGGTGGTTTCCAAGCGCTACGGTCTGCAACTACGCGCCGACAGCGTGGACAACCAGCATGTTTTCAGCTCACTGCGCAGCCTCACAGACTATATCGCAACACAGAGAACCCGCTAATGACATGCCACATCCTGCGCTGGCTGGGAATTGCCACGCTGTTGATAGGCTACCCGCTACTGGCGCACCACACTAACGAATCGGCGCACAGCGGAAACCTGGGCGCGCTGGTGGCCATTGCACCCGTGGTATTGTTTGCACTGGTGCTGGTCTGGCATTCACCCCGGCGTATTGTCATGCTAGGCGTACTGGGACTGGCGTGTGCGGCATTATGGGCAGGATGGTCGGAGCTCACGCAACATTTTTCGAGGGTTTACTGGCTGCAATATGTCGGCATGCATCTGGTACTGTTCATTACTTTCGCACGTACCTTGATCGCCGGACGCCAACCTCTGTGTACCCGATTCGCAGAGTCGGTGCATGCGCCATTGACACCGCAGCAGGAAATCTATACACGCCAGATCACCATAGCCTGGAGCTTGTTTTTTGTGGCGATGGCCGTAGCGTCGACCTTGCTGTTTTTCCTGGCACCCCTGACCGTATGGTCGGTTTTTGATAATTTTCTGACGCTGCCGCTGGTCGCATTGATGTTCATAGCCGAGTATTGGGTACGCCGACGGGTACTCCCTGATATGCAGCACGCGCACATTCTCGATGCGCTACGGGCATTCCGCAATACCCCGGCGCGGCCACACTAGATAGTCGCCGCCTGAATCATGTCTCCGCTGCCACTGGTATCCCACGTTTCTCCGGACAGCATCATTGCCTGGCGCGCCGATGGCGCTGTCACGCTGCGCCGGTTCATGGCCGATGTAAGGCAGCTTGCCGCCCTGTTTCCCGCAGGGAGCCATCTGCTCAATATGTGCAGCGATCGTTACCGTTTCAGCGTGGGTCTG
>Ga0210144_1000677_pt1 | contig 16496 bp, 16 predicted proteins | sample Muzzi_PWA_D2_FD_185532 | JGI IMG/M metagenome (GOLD analysis project Ga0210144, IMG submission 185532) | Wetland microbial communities from San Francisco Bay, California, USA, that impact long-term carbon sequestration - Muzzi_PWA_D2 (SPAdes) | ecosystem: Environmental > Aquatic > Marine >...
CGACCGTCGTCCCGCCGATGATCGCAACGATCACCCACTCGGCAGCACCGTCACTCCACCCGTGCGCGTTGGCGATAGCGATCACCGCCGCGCTCAGCGTCAGGACGACAGCGAGCGGGATCAGTCCCGAGAACCGCATATCAAGGTCCCCCTTTCGCCAGGGCATTGGCAGTTACGTACACGCACAGCCCGACCACTGTCCCGAAATATCCGCCCTCGACTGTCCAGTGCATTCTTCTGTCTGCATCATAGCCGAACGTTCTGGCAATCGCCCTGCCGATCAATCCACCGATCGTCGCCCCCAGGGAGATGATTATCGGATCGTCCGGGTGCGGGAGGACGGCCACGAGAAGCATCGGCCGACCGTATGGCGACTTGGCGCACGTGTGGCGCGCAAGAAATAATCCCCCTGCAACGGCTCGCGGTCGAAACCGTTGCGTCGTTTACGGGATCAGCGCCCGATGCTCTGCTGGTACAAGGTGAAGCCGATCCCCGAGCAGACCGCGGCGATGATCCAGAAGCGGAGCATGATCTTGGTCTCCGACCAGGCCATCATCTCGAAGTGGTGGTGGAGCGGAGCCATCAGCAGGACGCGGCGGCGGAAGGTCTTGAAGGCGAAGACCTGGATCGCGACCGAGAGCGCCTCGATCACGAAGATGCCGCCGATGATGATCAGCAGCACCTCGGTCTGGGTCATCACCGCGAGGGCGCCGATCGCCCCGCCGAGGCCGAGCGACCCGGTGTCGCCCATGAAGATCGACGCCGGAAAGGCGTTGAACCAGAGGAAGCCGATGCAGCCGCCGACCAGGCAGGCCGCCAGCAGCGCCAGGTTCTGCTGCTCGTTGGTGACGAAGGCGATCGCCGTATAGGCGAGTAGGACGATCGCGCAGGAGCCGGCGGCGAGGCCGTCGAGGCCGTCCGTGAGGTTGACGCCGTTCGAGGTGCCGGCGATCACCAGAAAGACGAGGACGAAGTAGAGGACCGGGCCGAGGTCGACGCTGGCGTCGCCGATCCGCAGGTAGAGGATCGGCTCGAGGCCGACCTCGTGGCGCGCCACCCACCAGAGGCCGAGCGCAAGCAGCAGCTGCCCGCCCAGCTTCCAGCGCGCCGAGAGGCCGAGTGAGCGGCGTTTGACGATCTTCGTGAAGTCATCGGCGAAGCCCAGCCCGGCGCAGCCGATCGCCACCCCGAACACTGCGAGGCTCTGGGCATCGCGGTCGGAGAGGACCAGGTAGGGGACGCAGATCGCGGCGAAGATGATCAGCCCGCCCATCGTCGGCGTGCCGGCCTTGGTGTGGTGCTCCTGCGGCCCCTCCTCGCGGATGTGCTGCCCGAACTCCTTCACACGCAGGTACTCGATGAACTTCGGGCCGAGGAAGATGCAGATCAGCATCGCCGCCATCCCGGCGATCAGGACCTCACCCATGGTCAGGCGCGCCCCCCGCTTCGCGCCCGGGGGTCCCCAGCAGCTGCTCGAGCACCTCGGCGACCGCCTCGAGGCCGACCGAGCGCGAGCCCTTGACGAGGATCGCATCGCCCGGCTCGAGCTGGGCGGCGAGCAGCTCGGCAGCCTCTCCCGGGTCGCCGACCAGCTCGTCGGGGTCGTAGTCGCGGGCCGGCTCCCCCACCCCGACCAGCATCTCGATGCCCTCGGCACGAGCGTGGGCGCCGACCTCGCGGTGATACCCGGCGGCGCCGGGCCCCAGCTCGGCCATCTCGCCGAGCACCGCGATGCGGCGTTCCCCCCCCAGGGTGGCGAGGTGATCCAGCGCCGCGCGCATCGACACCGGGTTGGCGTTGTAGCAGTCGTTCACCAGGACGATTCCCCCTCCAAGCTCGAGGCGCTCGCCCCGGAAGCGGGAGAAGCCTATGCTCGCAGCGCGGTCGGCCATCTCCTCGAGCGGCGCCCCGAGCGCCACGCCCGCCGCGATCGCCGCCAGGGCGTTTGTCAGGTTGTGACGCTCGGTGAACGGGAAGTGGAAGCGGGCGCGGCCGGCGGGGGTGAGGATCAGCGCCTCGGTGACGCCATCCTCGACCCTCACCTCGACCGTGTCGACGTCGCCCCCGGGGCCGAAGCGAAGCAGGTGGGGCGCGCCGCCCAGGTGCGGCTCCAGCTCGGCGGCTTCGACCGGGACGATCGCGCTGCCGTCGGCGGGCAGCGCCGCGATCGCCTCCGCCTTCGCCGCCGCGATCGCCTCGACCGAGCCGAGCAGCTCGACGTGGACCGGGCCGACGTTGGTGATCACGGCGACGTCGGGCTCGGCGATCGCCGCCAGCTCGGCGATCTGCCCCGCGCCGCGCATCGCCATCTCCAGCACCAGCAGGTCGGCGTCGGCCGGAGCTTCGAGGATCGTCAGCGGCAGCCCGATCTCGGTGTTGAGATTCTCGCGATTGGCGTGCACCCGACCGGGCAGCAGCGCCCGGGCGATGTCCTTGACCGAGGTCTTGCCGACCGAGCCGGTGACGCCGACCACCCGCGCCCCCAGCTCGCGACGCCAGGCGCGGGCGAGCGCCTGGAGTGCGACGAGCGGATCGTCGGCCACGAAGACCCAAGCCCCCGCTTGGTCGAGTTCGCACTTATCCGCGATATACACGGATAAGTGCGAACGCGCGGCCGAGGGCGAGAGGACGACGCCCCAGGCGCCAGCCGCGATCGCCGCCGGGGCGAACTCCCCGCCGTCCCGCGTCTCGCCGCGCAAGCCGAAGAAGAGATCGCCCGGCCCGGCCTCGCCGGAGGCGATCACGGCGCGGCTCGGCGCACCGGGTGCCCCTTCGGCGACGACCTCCGCGCCGATCGCCGCGCCGATCCGCTTGGCGTCGAGATTCATCGCCCGCTCGCGGCGGTCGGGCCGGCGGCGCCCGGCAGCTTCCTCAGCTCCTCGCGGGCGACGTCGCGGTCGTCGAAGGAGATCTTGCGCCCGGCCTCGAACTCCTGGCCCTGCTCATGCCCCTTGCCGGCGATCATCACGGTGTCGCCCGTCTGCGCCCTGCCCAGCGCCAGCGCGATCGCGGCGCGCCGGTCGGGCTCCACCTCGAGTGCCACGCCCCCCTCTGCGCCCGCCGCGACTTCGGCGACGATCGCCCCGGGATCCTCGGAGCGGGGGTTGTCGGAGGTGACGACCACGAGATCGGAGAGCTTCGCCCCGGCCCGCCCCATCTTCGGCCGCTTGTCGCGGTCGCGGTCGCCGCCGGCCCCGAACACCGAGATCACCCGACCGCGGGTGAGCCGTCGCGCCGCCCGCAGCACGTTCTCCAGCGAGTCGGGCGTGTGCGCGTAGTCGACGAAGACGGCGAACGGCTGCCCCTCGTCGACCGGCTCGAAGCGCCCGGGCGGCGGCGGGGCGTTCTCCAGCGCGGCGGCCGCTGCCTTCGGCTCGACCCCGAGTGAGACCGCCGCGGCAAAGGCAGCGAGCGCGTTGGCGACGTTGAAGTCCCCGGGCAACCCGGTCCGCGCCGCCCACTCCCCGCCGACGGGACGATTTCGTCCGGTATTCGTCCGGTTTCGGCCGATCGGCGGGGTGGTCGCGGTGAAGGTGGCGCCGCCGGCGTCAAAGGAGACCTCGCGGGCGACGAAGTCGGCTTCGCGGCCCTCGGCGGAGAACGTGACGCAGTCGAATTCCCCGGCGAGCCGCCGCCCGTACCGGTCGTCGACGTTGACGATCACGACCCTCGGCCCGCTCTCGAACAGCAGCCGCTTCGAGGCGAAGTAGTCCTCCATGTCCGCGTGGAAGTCGAGGTGGTCCTGGGTCAGGTTCGTGAACAGGGCGAGATCGAAGCGGATCGCGTCGCAGCGGTGCAGGGCCAGCGCGTGCGAGGAAACCTCCATCGCGCAGGCCCGGTCGCCCCGGTCGAGCATCCGGCGGAAGGTCGCCTGCAGGTCGATCGCCTCCGGCGTGGTCCGCTCCACCTCCTCCTCCACGCCGCCGACCAGCTGCTTGACGGTCCCCAGCAACCCGCACCGCGTTCCGGCCGCCTCGAGGATCTCCCGGACCAGGAACGCCGTGGTCGTCTTCCCGTTCGTCCCGGTCACGCCGACGACCCGCAGCTCTTCCGTCGGGTCCCCGAAGAACCGGGCAGCCAACGGGGCCATGGCGGCCCGGGCATCGGGCACGACGACCTGAGCCACCTCCACCGCGGGTAGCTCGTGCTCCACGACCAGCCCCGCCGCCCCCGCCTCAACCGCGGCGACGGCGAACTCGTGCCCATCGACCTTCTCCCCCCGCACGCAGAAGAACAGCGTCCCCGGCCCGACCTTGCGGCTGTCGTACGCCAGGTCGCCAACCTCGACCGAGCCGTCCCCGACGACCGGGGCACCACCAGCTACCGCGGCAAGCTCTTCCAACCTCACGGAGCGATTCTAGGCCGGGCGGTCGGCGCTGCGGCCGGGGTGCGTGGGGTCTCTCCCGGGCAGCGGCGTCCTGTTTTTCGCACAGACCACTCGGCGAGAGACATCGATCTGCAAGGCGAAAAACCCAGCAACCGGGAGAGGCCCCACGCACCCCGGCCAGACCACGGCCATGGATCCCTATTCCCTCGGCACCCCGAGATACGGCAGAGCAAACGCCGCGATCTTGCCGAACGCCGGGGCGGCGACCGACCCGCCGTAGATGTCTCCCTGCGGCTGATCGACGATCACCGCGACCAGCAGCCGCGGATCCTGCGCCGGGGCGAAGCCGATGAACGAGGCGACGTACTTGGTTTCCGAGTAGGTGCCGTCTTCGGCCACCTGGGCGGTGCCGGTCTTGCCGGCCAGGGTGTAGCCGGGGACGCTGACCGACGAGGCGGTCCCCCCCGCTTCGAGCACTCCCTCGAGCATCGTCCGCACCTGTTCGGCGACCGACGCGGAGATCACCCGCCGGCCCTTCGGCTCGTGGACCGGATTGTCGCCGATCCTGTCGATCAGCTGCGGCTGCCGCAGGATGCCGCCGTCGGCAATCGCCGCGTAGGCGGCGGCCATCTGCATCGGGGTGACCGACAGCCCCTGGCCCATCGGCAGGTTGCCCATCGTCGAGCCGGAGTATTCGTCGAGCTTCGGCACGATCCCCCGCTCCTCGGCCGGGTATTGCACGTCGGTCGGTCGGCCGAAGCCGAAGCGGTCGATCCAGCGGCTGTACTTCTCGCTGCCCAGCCCGAGGCCGATCGTCACCGCGCCTATGTTGGAGGACTGGGCGAGGATCTGGGCAACGCTGAGGGTGACGGTCGGGCGCGCCTCGGCGTCGGTGATCGTGCGGTCGGCGACCTGCAGTTCCGGCGGCAGGGTGAAGGCGGTTTCCGGAGTCACCTGCCCTTCCGCCAGCGCCGCGGCGACGGTGAAGGCCTTGAAGGTCGAGCCGGGCTCGTAGGTGAAGCCGGTGCCGCGGTTCAACAGATCTTCGGGAGTGGCGCCTTCGAGGTCGGTCGGGTCGATCGGCGGCCAGTTTGCCATCGCCAGCAGCTGCGAGCTGCGCGGATCCATGACGATCGCCGTGGCGCCCTTCGGCGCGTACGTTTCGCCGATTTCGGCGAGCGCCTGCTCGGTGCGCTTCTCGATCGCCGGGTCGAGGGTCAGTCGCAGGTCTTCGCCGTCCTCCGCTTCCTTGACGGTCTCCAGCCGGATCGGTTCGCCCAGTGCGTCGTTGACCACCTGCCGTTCGCCGTCTTCGCCGCGCAGCACCGATTCCTCGCCGTCCTCGAGGCCGGTCAGGCCCTCGCCTTCGGAGCCGACCGCGCCGATCGTCTGCGCCGCCAGCTCGCCCTGCGGGTAGGTCCGCCGGCTGTCGGGGAGCTCGCCGATCCCGGCAAGTTCGAGTCGGGCGACCCGCGCCGCGGTCGGCAGATCGACCTTGCGGGCGACGTAGGAGAAGCCGGATTCCTCGGTCAGGCTCTTCAGCACCTCGCCCGCCTTCAGGCCGAGGATCGAGGCGAGCTTGGCGGCGTCCCGGCGCGGGTGCTCGACCTGGTATGGCGTCGCGTAGATCGTCTTCGCGTCTTCGGAGACGGCGAGCGGGTTGCCGTAGCGGTCGAGCACGCTGCCGCGCAGGCCGGGGACGGTGACCACGTCGGTCTGCTGGTAGGCCGCCTCGGAGGCCAGCTTCGCGCCCTGCACGCCCTGCAGCCAGAGGGCGCGTGCGGCGATCACCGCGAAGCAGAGGAGGAAACCGGCGAAGAGCAGTCCGATCCTTCGCTCGATCGTCCGCATCGGCTGCCTCAGTAGGCCGATTCCGCGGCGGCGAGGCGGCGCGCAGCGGTCGCCACGTCGCGCGGACTCGCCCGCGTATAGCCGAATTCGTCGATCGGCGCCGCGCTCAACCCGAGCGAGACGGCATCGTGCCGGACCCGCGACGCCCCGGAGCGCTGAGCGTCCCGGCTGCGGAGGACCGAGTTCTCCTCTTCGAGCGCCTGGATGTTCTGGTCGACGTGGCCGGCGTCGGCGGCGAGGCTGAGGGTGATCACGTTGAGGGTGACGATCCCGGCGAGCAGCACGCCGAGCACCGCGATCCAGGCACGACCGCGGGTCATCCTCACCATCAGGCCGGAGTCGGGCAGGTTGCGGACGGCGGTAGCGGCGGTCGCCGCGATCGGGATCAGCTGGCCGCCGGGGCGCCGGGCGGGCGCCTTGCGGCGCGGAGCACGCGTCGGCGCCGGGGCGCTGCGGCGAGCGGTCGCGGCGGCGGCCATCAGGCGGCGCTCCCGGCGGACTGGGCGACGGCGACCTTGAGCGCGGCGCGCAGGTGGGCGGACTTGGAGCGCGGGTTGGCGGCGACCTCGTCGGCCTGCGGGGAGACGGGACGGCGGGTCAGCAGCTCCGCTTCGGGCTCGCGGCCGCAGGTGCAGACCGGCAGCTCGGGCGGACAGACGCAGCCGCGAGCGCGATCCGCGAGGAAGCGCTTCACCCGCCGGTCCTCCAGCGAGTGGAAGGAGATCGCTGCGAGGCGGCCGCCGATCGGCAGCATGCCCCATGCGGTCGGCAGCGCGTCGTCGAGCGAGTCGAGCTCGCCGTTGACGGCGATCCGGATCGCCTGGAAGGTGCGCTTCGCGGGGTGGCCGCCCCCGAACCGCGCCGAGCCCGGGATCCCGGCCTTGACCGCGGCGACCAGCTCGGAGGTGGTGCGCAGCGGCCGGCGGCGGACGATCTCGCGGGCGATCCCGCCCGCGTAGCGCTCCTCGCCGAAGCGGCGCAGGGCCTGGGCGATACGCGACTCGGGCCACTCGTTGAGCAGGTCTGCGGCGCTGAACTCCTGTCGCGTGTCCATCCGCATGTCGAGCGGCGCCTCGTAGGAATAGGAGAAGCCGCGCTCCCCGGCATCGACCTGCATCGAGGACATTCCGAGGTCCATGTAGATCATGTCTGGGCGAATGCCTTCGCCGCGCAGGGTGCGAAGCCCTGCCGCGTAGTCGGATCCGATCAAGCGGGTGCCGCAGGGGGCCTCGGTGGCGAAGCGCTCGAAACGGTGCTCGGCCGCCGGGTCGCGGTCGATGCAGAACAGGGTCCCCTGCGGCCCGATCGCCGCGGCGATCAGCCGCGCGTGGCCGCCGCCGCCGAAGGTGCAGTCGACCGCGGTCTGCCCCGGTTGGGGCGCCAGCAGGCTGGTCAGCTGGTCGGCGAGGACTGGCTCGTGCTCGGTCGGCATACGTAAAAGGTTTGCGCTGTCTGACCTGGGATAGCGACGGTCCCGGTCGGAAACGGCGATCTGTCCGGCGCGGGCCCGCACCTCAGGCCCCAGCTCCGCTCGCGGCCAGGCCCTCGGCGATCTCGGGTGCGGAGGCGTCCAGTTCCTCCTCCTGCCTGGCCCACGCCTCGGCGTTCCAGATCTCCAGGTACTCGCCGGCGCCGATCACCACGCAGGGGCCGGAGAGGCCGGCGTGCTCGATCAGCGGCTTGGGGACGCGGATGCGGCCGGCCGAGTCGAGCTTCTCGTCGAAGGAGCCACCGTGGAAGCGGCGGCGCAGGCGGCGCGCGTCACTGCCGAAGGGGCTGTGCGGAGAGAGGAAGCGGTCGGAGAGCCGCTCGAACTCCTCGGTCGTGTGCACCCAGACGCAGGGGTCGAAGCCCTTGGAGAGAACAACGCCGTCGGAGAGCGGAGCGCGGAACCGCGAGGGAACCGTGAGGCGATCCTTGGAGTCGAGGCTGTGCTCGTAGAGACCCCGGAATGCCATCCCCGTCGGTGTCCTTTCTGCGGCCTGGAAAGAGAGTTCGGACCGGAGTGATGAGGTGGGAGGAGCCTCACCACCCCGGTCCTGGGCTTCAACTCGACCGCCACTCTAGCCCACTTCATCCCACTTTGCAACACAGACTTGAACCTCTGCCCCAAGCGCAAGCTCGGTTGCAGGCGCAGGAACGGCGCGCTCGTCTAGCGTGCACGCCGTGAACCGGCTCGAGAGGCCCGCGACGGCACTCCCCGACGACGCCGACGACCTGCGCGGCTTCTACTTCCGCCTGCTGCTCGGCAAGGCGAGCACCCAGGCCGCGCTCGCGGCCGCCGCGATCGCCGGCGGGGTGATCGGCGCACTGGTCGCCAGCCCCGCGATCGGCGCCGCCGGCTTCGCCGCGGGCGTGCTGATGGCGCTGGCGGTCGTGTTCGCAATCGCCGACTCGCGCTCCGAGGACGCCTTCTTCCAGGTCTACGGCGAACAGCGCGGCATGGTTGTCCACGGCAAGGAGCGCCTGCCGAAGGCGACGCCGTTGCTGCGCAAGGGCGACGACCGCTACGCCGAGCGGGCACTGGAAGGGCCGCTCGGCGATGGCATCGACGGCACGCTCGCCCTCTACACCTACGAGGAGGAGTCGACCGACAGCGACGGCAACCGGCAGACCAGCTATCACCGCTACACCGTCGGCATCGCCGAGGTCCCGGAGTGCGCCGGCTTCGTCCCCGAGCTCTACTGCCAGCGCAAGGTTGGGCTGCGCGCCCTGGAGAGGCTCGAGGACCTGTTCCGCGGCTCCAAAGAGCGGGTCAAGCTGGAGAGCGAGGCGCTCGACGAGCGCTACGAGATCTTCGTCGGCGAGACCCAGGACCCCAATCATCTCCGCCAGCTCTTCTCCCCCGCCTTCATCGTCTGGCTGACCGATTCGGCCCCGGAGAAGTTCGCCTTCGAGCTGGTCGACGGCGCCCTCTGCTGCTACCTCGGCGGCCACAAGAAGGCCGCCGCCGAGCTGGACACGATCCGCGCCGCCTCCGCCGGCGTGGCGACCCGGCTGCGCGACGAGGCGCTGGAGTAGCCGCCCGGCGCCTTCCGTTCTCCTCGCCGGAGGCGTGCCGGCTCGACCCTCAGAACCCGCCGAGCAGCACGTCGGCGTTGGCGATCAGGCCGGCGGCGATCAGGAGGAGCACCGAGGGGACGAGGATCAGGGCGACGACCAGTTGGATCTTCGGAGCGGCTCGGGCGGCGCGCTCCTCCACCGCGCGGCGCTGGTCGCGGCGCAGCGCCACCGCCTGGCGGCGCAACTGGTCGGCCAGCGGCGAGCCGAGGCGGCGGGAACGCTCGATCGACGCGCAGAGGGTGGCGACCGCGCCGCCGGGCACGCGCTTGCGCAGCGCCCGCAGCGCCTCCGGCAGCGGCCGCCCGCAGGAGAGCTCGGCCACGGCGATCCGCAGCTCCGCGGCAAGCGGACCGTCGCCGGCCCGCGCAATCTCCTCGAAGCCGGCCGCCGGGCTGCGCCCGGAACCGGTGGCGACCGCGAGCAAGTCGAGCGCGTCGGGGAGGGCGTTGAGCAGGCGGCGACGTCTGCGGCGCGCCTCGCGCTCCAACAGCGCGTCCGGCAGGACGAACCCGGCAGCCGGCATCCCGACCGCGACCAGGATCGCGATCCGCCCCGGCGCGGCCGGGGCCGCGACCAGCGCCGCGATCCCGCCCGCGGCGGCGCCGGCCAGCTTCGCCAGCAGCGCCGCGCCGATCGAGACGCGCGAGTCGAGCCCGGCGCGCGAGAGGCGGCCCGGCAGGCCCAGCCGCAGCGCCGCGCTGGCCGAGCGCCCCCGCGTCAGCAGGCCGAGCGGCGAGGCGCCCACCGCGCCGCGTCCCGGGCGCAGCTCGCGCAGCGCGGCGCAGGCGAGCAGCACCGCGGCCGCGGCGAGGGGGCCGGCGCCGCTCACTCGACTACCCGCGAGAGGCGTCGGATCGCGACGAAGCCGGCAAATTGCAGGGTGGCCGCGAGGGCGACCAGCGCCGCGGAGGCCGGGGCCCCGAGCACCTTGACGAAGAAGCCCGGCTGGATCAGCTCGGCGAAGAGGGCGCCGCCGCTCGGCATCGCGACGACCAGCAGACCGGTGAAGCGGGCCTGGGCGGTGGCCGAGCGGGCGTCCTCCTCCACCCGATCGCGCTCCGCCGCGCCGACGGCGAAGCGGCGCAGCAGGTCGGCGAGGTCGCCGCCGGCCAGCCGCTGGCTGAGCAGCGCCGTGGCGAAGGCCTCGACCCTCGCGGATCGCATCCTGCGCCGCCAGCCATCGACCGCCGCGCCGGTCGGCGCCCCGAGCTCGAGCTCGGCGCCGAGCCGCCGCAACTCGACTGCGGCCGGGCCGTCGAGCGAGGCCGCCGCGGCGGGCAGCGAGCCGCGCAACGAGCGCCCCGCCGCCAGCGAGTCGGCGATCGCCCCGGCAACCTCGGGCAGGGCGCGCTCGACCGCCCTGCGGTAGCGGCGCCGGCGGCTGGAGAGCGCCCAGGCCGCCAGGCCCGGGCCGGCGACCCCGAGCGGCAGCGCCACGGACGGTCCGGCGAGGAACCAGCCGCCGAGCAGGGCGGCGCCCGCCCCGACCGCGGCGAGGCGTCGGCGCTCGAGGGTCGAGGGCGCGTAGCCCTCGCGCCCCGCGCGGCGCAGCGGCTCCAGCGCCAGCCGCAGCCAGCGGGCCGCAGCCGGGCTGGCCAGCACCGCCTCGCGAGCGGCGAGGGCGGCAAGGCCGCCGGCCGCGGCGCCGACCAGGATCAGCACGAGTGGTCCATCCGGTAAGTCCGGTGCCTATCTGGCGAGCGAAAACCGAGCACGCCGCGGACGCAGGGAGGCCGAATAGTGGGCACTATTCGGCCGACCGAAAACAAAGGCGGGCGAAGGTTTGCAGCCGCCAGATGGGTGCCGGGATTTGCCGGGTGGATCACTGAACCTCGGTGATCTCGACCACGCGCCGGGCCCCGTCGGAGCGGCGCTCCAGCTGGACGACCAGGTCGATGCCCCGCCGCACCTGAGCGGCGATCGCCTCGTGTGGCAGGCCGAGCCCCGCCATCAGGGCGAGCGTCTCCAGCCTGCTCAGCGCGTCGGCGGGCGAGTTGGCGTGCACGGTGGAGAGCGCCCCGTCGTGGCCGGTGTTGAGCGCGGTCAGCAGGTCGAGCGCCTCGGCGCCGCGCACCTCGCCGATCACGATCCGGTCGGGTCGCATCCGCAGGGCGTTGCGCAGCAGGTCGCGGATCGTCACCTCTCCCCTGCCCTCGACGCTCGGCGGGCGGCTCTCCAGCCGCACCACGTGCCGCTGGCGCAGCCGCAGCTCAGCCGCGTCCTCGATCGTCACCACCCGCTCGCCGGCCCCGATGAAGCCGGAGAGGGCGTTGAGCAGGGTCGTCTTGCCGGAGCCGGTGCCACCGCTGATCAAGACGCTGCGCCGCCCCGCGACGGCACGTCGCAGCAGCTCGAGCTGCGCCTCGTCCAGCGTGCCGAGCTCCAGCAGCTCGCGCGGCCCCGGCCGCCGCGCCCCGAAGCGGCGAATCGAGAGCGCCGGCCCGTCGATCGCCAGCGGCGGGATCACCACGTTTACCCGCGAGCCGTCGGCGAGCCGCGCATCGACCATCGGGCTCAGCTCGTCGACCCGCCGTCCCAGCGGGGCGAGGATCCGCTCGACCGCGTCGCGCAGCTCCTCCTCGCCGGCGAAGGCGACGCCGACCGGCTCGAGCCGTCCGCCCCGCTCGACGTAGACGCGGTCGGGGCCGTTGACCATCACCTCCTCCACGCCGGGGTCGGCGAGCAGGTCCTCCAGCGGCCCGAGCCCGACCGTGTCGCGCAGGATCCGCCCGACAATGGCCTCGCGATCCTCGGCGCCGAGCAGCGCCGCCTCCTCGCCGATCAGCTCCCGCACCTCCTCGTCGAACCGGTCGCCCGGCGGGGCGCCGGCCGCGGCGGCGACCCGACGCCGCTCGATCAGCCGCTCGCGCAGGGAGCCAGACAGCTCCTCGAGATGCCGCGCCCGCGCCTCCACCCGGCTCAGCCCCCCGGCAGGATGGTGACCTTGCGGGCGAAGCTCTCGGCGGCGATCAGCCGCAGCGCCTGCCGTCTGGTCAGCCCCAGCGTCGCCTTGGCCGCCTCCCCCGACTCACCGCCTTCGCGGTCCGACCGCAGCGCCAGCAGCGGCACCCCGGAGGCGGCGACGTAGGTGCGACCCGGCCCGGGGCCGCTCGGTTCGCCGGTCACCACCAGGTCGACCTTCTCCCCGGTCGGGGCCGGCCCGGCCGAGAGCAGCGCGCCGGCGCCGCTGACCGCGATCTCAACCGGGCGGCGGCCGCCGCCCAGGCCACGCCGGCGTCCCTTGCGCTGCCGCGGGGCGCCGAGCTGAGCGGCCAGCAGGTAGGAGCCGGCCGGCAGCGCCGCCCGCGGCGCCATCCCCAGCGCTTCCGCCGGCGAGGCGAGGGCGCCGGGTGGGACGAACCGCTCGGGGACGCGGCGCACCGCCAGCGCCGTTCCGACCTGCCGGGCCCCGATCCTGCGGCCGGCCGGCAGGCCGGAGTCGAGGACGACGACGGGGCGAAGCGGGCCGTAGCCGCGGGCGACTCGCGACCCGTAGCCGTCGGCGATCGCCGCCGCGGCGGCGGCTGCGATCAGAGCGAGCAGCAGGAAGACCACGGCGCGCCCGCGGCGGCTCATGCCACCTGCTCCGCGCTCCGGTTCGCGAGCGGCAGCTCGAGCACGGCGAGCGAGCCGCAATCGGAGCGCCGCAGGGCGAAGCGGCCGCCGTGGGCCGCCGCCGCCCGCCTCACCACGGCCAACCCGTGCCCGCGCCGGCGCCTGCCCGAGAGGCGCGCGATCACCTCGGCCGGCGTGTCGCGCCGCGAGTCCGGCCGGGAAGCGCGGCCGGAGTCGGCGACGACGATCCGCAACCGCTCGCCATGGCGGCGCGCCTCGACCGTGACGGCCGGGCCGCCGTGCTCGATCGCGTTGACGATCAGGTTGTCGAGGGCCTGCGAGAGCGCCACGCCGTCGCCGGCGACAAGCGCCTCGCCTGTCCACCACCCCAGCCGCAGCGAACCCCCGGCAACGCCCGCCCGCCCCTGCCAACGCCCGACCGCCGCTTCGACCAGCGGGCGGACCCGAACCTCGCTTCGGGACTCGGGCAGGGAGACGCCACCGCCGTTCACCTCGCGCTCGAGCCGCTCCAGGGCCGCCGCCGCCAGCCGCACCGAGCTCTCGACCACGCGCGGCGAGGCGCCCTCCCGTCCGCTGGCCAGGGCGAGCGCCTGGAGCGGGCGGCGCAGCTCGTGCAGCGCCTCGTTGAGGACGGTGCGGCGGCGGCTGGCGCGCAGCCCCCGCACGGTGACCGCCGCTGCGAACGAGGCGGCGAGCGGCCAGCCGGCGACGATCTCGGACAGCTCGGTCATCCGTCGAGCAGGCGGTAGCCGACGCCCCAGCAGTTGACTATGTAGCGTCCGTGCTCGGGGTCGAGTTTGCGCCGCAGCCGGCTCGCGTGTGAGTCGAGCGTCCGCGTCTTGGCTGGCGTCCGGTAACCCCAAACCTCCCCCAGAAGCTCGCGCTTCGAGAAGACGCGGTGGGGATCGGAGGCGAGGACCCGCAGCAGCGAGAACTCCTTGTTGGAGAGCTTGACCGCGCGCTGCCCGAGCCAGGTGCGGCGCCGTGCCGGGTCGACGACCAGTTCGCCGACCCGCAGCGGCCCGTCGCGCCGCTCCGCCCGCCGTCGCAGCACCGCCGCGATCCGCGCCCGCAGCTCCGGGTAGTGGAACGGCTTCACCAGGTAGTCGTCCGCTCCGAACTCCAGCCCGCGCACCCGATCGTGGTCGGCGCCGCGGCCGGTGAGGACGATCACCGGCAGGCCGGGGTCGAAGCGCGAGGCGATCCCGTCGGCCTCGCGGATCTCCTGCAGGACGTCGAGCCCCGCGGCGTCGGGGAGCGTCAGGTCGAGCAGCATCAGGTCCGGCTGTTTGTAGCGGCAGAGTCGCAGCGCATCGGAGGCGCTGGGGGCCGGCAGCACCTCGAAGCGGTCGGCGACCAGGTGGTCGCAGAGCAGCTCCAGGGTCGTGGTGTCGTCCTCGCAGACGACGACGCTGGCGATCTCACGTCTCTGGGGAAGCATGCCCTACCAAGGGCACAGCGACAAGAACTCTCCCCCCTGCCCGGACCGACTACTTCGCGGCAATCACCTCGAGTGCGCCGCGGCTGCGCGCACAACGCGCTTGGCTGGCCTCTAGTGCAGCACGCGGCCGAGCAGGTCCACGTACTGGAGCGTGTGGCGGTTCTCGAGGAACGCCTTGCGCACCCGTTCGTGCGCGGCGAGGCCGATCTGCTCGGCTCGCTGCGGTGAGTTGAGCATCTCCAGGGTCGCCGCGCCGAACACTTTCAGGTCGAGCGGGTTCGGCAGCAGCATGCCGGTGACGCCGTCTTCGATCTGATCGAGGATCCCCCCGGTGGCGGTCGCGACGACCGGGCGCCCCTTCCACATCGCCTCGGTCACGGTCAAGCCGAACCCCTCCTTGAGACTCTTCTGCACGATCACCGTGGCCCGGCGCTGCAGGGCGTTGACGATCGCCGCGTTCTCGGCCAGATCCTGCATCGGCAGGCAGGCCAGGTGGACCCTGGACCGCAGCCCGTCCGGAAGCCGGCGCCACTCGGCTTCGACTTCGGCGAGCACGTCGGCGCTCTCCGGATCGTCGGCGACCGAGTTGATGCTGGGCCCGGCGAGGATCAGGTGGGCATCGGGGGCGCCGGACGCGATCTCCGCGAAGCCGCGCAGCACCCCGACCGGATCCTTGAGCCGGTCCCAGCGCGACACCTGCACAACGAGCGGCGTGTCGGCGCCGGGGAGCTCGCCGAGGCTGACCACCTCGCACTCCCGCTCCACCCGCTGCGGGGTGCCGTCGGCCTGTTCGAAGAAGGGCTCCGCGTCCTCGTCCTCGCCGCCGGCCAACAGCCCGACGTGTCGCAGGATCGCCCGGACCTGCTCGGGCTCCATCTCCTGGTTCTTGGGCGACATCGCGTCGATCGAGGGCGGGACGATCGCGGTCACCATCTCCCTGCAGTACTCCGGGACGTACGCGTCGCGGGAGAACACGCAGGCGCTGGCTCGGATGACATAGGGCTCGAGGAAGTCCCAGGCGGCGGCGCTGTACCCGTTGCCGTCGTCGGCCCCGATGTGGCAGCGCCAGATCACGGTGTGGCCTGCGTCGACGACTTGGGGGATCAGGCCGGCGGTCTGCGGATCGTGCAGGAAGACGACGTCGCGCGGGTCGAAGCGCGCCAGCACCGCCTCCGCGCTGGCGCGGGTCACCCGCTCGTAGACGGCCCGCTCCTCCTCCCCCAGCTCGCCACCGTCCCCGAGCTCGCCGTGCAGGAGGTTGTGCAATCGCTTGGTGAGCGTGAAGAAGTCCGGGGCGCCGTCGATGGTCAGCCAGCGCATCCCGACGCCGGCGCTGCGGGCCAGACCCACCCACGACCGAAGCATCTCGGCGACGCCGCCGCCAGCGGAGGTCGAGTTGACGTTCCAGATCTCCCGCCCGGTCAGCATCCCCTCCGCCCGGCGCAGCCCGTCTTCGAGCATGCGCCAGTCCCCGGGATCAATCAGGCCGCGCATCCGCTCGATCGAGAGCGGCGTGACCTCCACCTCCTTTGCGGCTGGTGGAACCTCCACATCCCTCGCGGCCATGATTAGTTGTCCGTATCTCCCGCGCTCGCCGACCCAGCTTCGCTCCTGCTTGGAGAGAGTACCTGAAGGGAGCTCGAGCACCGCGGCGGCGCGACGGTGGGAGACGAGGCGCCGCGGCGGGACTTCCCGGTGGACGGCAAGCGCCCTGCCGTACCCGTCGAGCAGGATCAGGTCGAGCGCGAAGCGCATGCCGAAGGTGTGGACGCTGGAGCAGCGCGGGATCAGCAGCCCTGCGCCGGCCTGCTCACGGTCGAGCTGGGAGAGGCCGAGCAGGCGGGCGCGCAGGCCGAGGGCGACCGGGACCCGTCGGCCGAGGACCGTCGCGGACGGGAGACGGCGCAGCCGGCGAGAGGTCATGATGTGCCAAGTGCGCAGCCCTTCCGTCTCTCCCCCCTCCGGCGGCAAGGTCGCAGTCTTCGGCCCCCACCCGATGCTCTCGATCACGATCGAGGCGCTCACCGCGGACGGCGGCGACGACATCCACGTCCATGCCGCCGGGCAGGGCGTCTGGGTGGCGCGGATGGCGGCCGAGCTGGGCGCCGAGACGGCACTCTGCGGCTTGATCGGCGGCGAGGCCGGCACCGCACTGCGCCGCCTGCTCGAGCGACTGCCGGTCGAGCTGCGGCTGGTCGACACCGCCGAGGCCAGCGGCGCTTACATCCACGACCGCCG
>Ga0210144_1000680_pt1 | contig 16443 bp, 14 predicted proteins | sample Muzzi_PWA_D2_FD_185532 | JGI IMG/M metagenome (GOLD analysis project Ga0210144, IMG submission 185532) | Wetland microbial communities from San Francisco Bay, California, USA, that impact long-term carbon sequestration - Muzzi_PWA_D2 (SPAdes) | ecosystem: Environmental > Aquatic > Marine >...
ACGGCGGATGGAGATGGGGAGGAAGCGCACTTCCGAACTCGGGCAGGATCTTTCCAGCAGGCTTCGATGGGCCAGGCCGTCCTTGTGCGGTAGGTACTCGCTCGGGGTCACCCGCGAGGAGCTGATCGAGGTGTTCGATGTCGGGACGGCCCGAGACGTCGTTCCCGCGCTACCGCGCTGGAACATCGCGCCGACCCAGGAGGCCCCCGCCCTGCTTCTCGGGTCCGAGGGACCGCGGCTGGGACCGCTCCGCTGGGGTCTGATCCCGTCCTGGGCCGGGGACGTCTCGATCGGGAGTCGGCTCATCAACGCCAGGAGCGAGACCGTCCATCGACGGCGGGCCTTTCGGGAGGCGCTTCCACGGCGGCGTTGCCTCGTTCCCGCAGATGGCTTCTTCGAATGGCGGCGCGAACCGGGTGGTCGGCCGAAGACGCCGTTCTGGATCCATCCGGCCGCCGGTGGCCTGCTGACGTTTGCGGCGCTCTGGGAACGTTGGGGCCACGGGGCCCGGGAGACGATCTACACCTTCACGATCCTCACGACGAGTGCCAACCGCTGGATGGGGGACATCCATGACCGCATGCCCGTCATCGTCGGGCACGACGACCGTGAACTATGGATGGAACGGGACGCTCCGATGTCCGACGTGAATGCGCTCCTGGCACCGCCCGCCGAAGCTCTTCTCGCAGCTCGTCGGGTGTCCACCTACGTCAACCGCCCCGCGAACGAGGGGCCACGGTGTGTCGAGGCTATCGGGTAGGGGACGGACGGCCTAGTTGGCCCGGACCGTCCGTCCGTCGGCCCAGTGGCGGAGCGCCTCCACGTGCTCGGCCCGGGTCACGGAGAGGGGGCGAGTGTGCCGTATCTCGGTCGCGAGGGTCTCCTGGTCCAGAGACCGCTCCCCGGAGAAGGCGGAGTAGAGCCCGGAGACCACCACCTCCTCCAACTCGCTGCCACTGAACCCCTGGGTCAGCCCGGCCAACTCCGAAAGGTCGAAGGCGTCGGGCTTCTGCTCTCGTTTGGCCAGGTGGACCCGAAGAATCTCCTCGCGAGTCGCCCGGTCGGGCAGGTCGACGAAGAAGACCTCGTCGAACCGACCCTTCCGCAGGAATTCCGGAGGCAGGCTCTGAATGTCGTTTGCGGTTGCCACGACGAAGACGTCGCCACGACGGTCCTGCAGCCAGGACAGGAAGGTCCCGAGGACGCGCCGAGCGACCCCTCCGTCCTCGCCGCCCCCCCCTCCTGTTGCGAAGGCCTTCTCCAACTCGTCGATCCACAGGACGACGGGAGCCATTTGCTCGGCGGTCCGCATGGCCCGGTTGAAGTTCTTCTCGCTCTCTCCGATGTACTTGTTGTAGAGGTTCGAGGGGTCGAGCTTGAGCAGGGGGAGTTGCCACTCGCGAGCGACCGCCTTCGCGGATAGGCTCTTGCCGCACCCGGGAACACCCAGCAGCAGGACGCCCTTCGGAAAACTCAGCCCGAAGTCCTTGGCCCGTTCGGGCGACTGGACGACATCCTTCCGCTTGGCCAGCCATCCCTTGAGCGTCTTCAGATCGGCGATATCGGCCATCGACTCCTCGACCGGGTAGTACTCGAGCAGCCCGTCCCGCTCCACGATCTGGCGCTTCGCTTCGATGACGTGTCGGATGTCCTCGGAGTCCAGACGCCCATCCTCGACGATGGCCTTCGTGAGCACCTTCCCAGCCTCCATCAGGGTGAGCCCCGAGAGGTGCCGGAGCAGGAGATCGGTCTCGTCCCGACTCAGACTGACTTCGACGTGGCTCCGGCTCCTCATGTCGCGGACGAGATGGGCGAGCATGTCCTCGTACTCGGCGGCGCCCGGGCTGGGGAGAGTGACCGTGGCGGTCATCCCTTCCAAGGTGTTCGGCAGGATCAGGTCGCCCGTCAGGACGAGCGCTCCGTCCCGCTCCTCCATGGCTCGTGCCGCATCTCGAAGGTGGGAGGTCGGGAGGGAGCCTTTCAGAATGTCCTCTCCGACTCCCATGAAGTGGTAGAGACCGGCGATTCGGCCGGCCGCGATGTGCTGGAAGGCCTTGATCGGCTCCTTCGTGTCGTAGGCGGGATCACCCAGATCGTCCCTCACCAGGCCGCGTGACCGCGTCCATGTGAAGAGCGGCAGCCGCATCGCGTCCGCCAGGTGGGCGAGCAGTCCGTGAGCCCGATCCTCCTCGGAGGTGTCGAGATGGATGAGGCCGTGCCGGGAGCGGAGGAGCAGCTCGAGATCCCGAAGCACGTCTCTCGAGGCGTTCACGAGAGGCACCTCATGACGCCCGGGGAAGACGCTCCAACGCCGCAGCGTCGAAGTGGACGTCGAGCTGTGGGAACGCGATCGTGACTTCGGCCTCCTTGAGCGCCCACCAGATGTCCTGGTTCAGGGCCGACAGAGCCCTCGGGGCCGTCCAGGGGTCGTTCATCCAGACGGACACATCGAAGGTGACCGCGGAGTCGGAGAATTCCCTCAAGATGACTACGGGTTCGTGCGACGGGACCCGCCAGTCGATACGCTCGGCCGTGGTCTCGAGTACCTGGAGTACCTGTCTGACGTCGGATCCGTACGAGACCCCGACCGTGGTGCGGAGTCGGTAGAGAGCGTCCTGATACGTGTAGTTCTTCACGGAATTCTGGACGAGAAGGCTGTTGGGGATGATGATCTCTTCCTCGGCTCGAGTGCGGGCGACGGTGGCCCGGATCCCCATGTGGGACACGGAAACCACGGTTCCTTCCACCTCGACGATATCGCCTGGCTTGATACTCCTTTCTACGAGGAGAATGAGCCCCGAGACGAAATTCTGGGCGATGTTCTGCATCGCGAACCCGATCCCGACGGCGAACACGGCGCCCGCGGCGAACAGCGCGGCCAGATTGACGCCCAGGTTGTCGAGGGCTACGGCGAGCCCGACCGCCATGACCCCGTAGTGGAGGAGCCGCTGGGTGATGCCGATGGTCCCCGGATCCACCTGGCGCGCCGTGAGCGAGCGGGCGGTCGCACGCCGGAAGAGGCGGGAGAGTCCCCAGCTCACCGCGACGATCAGCGCGAAGACCGCGATCGTGGACGGGGTCACCTCTGAGCCCGAGATCGTCACGAGGGGTGCGTTGAGGGCCGCGCTGACGAAGCGCCAGTCGAGGCCTAACACGCTCGCCCCGATCAGGACCCCCGCGACGAGGACTCCGAAGAAGACCACGGGCTCGACCACGACCAGGGCGCCTTCCTCCTCGTCGCTCTGGGCGCTGAAGACCCGCCGGACGAGCCCGCGAAGGACGGCGGCGGCGATCCACGAGACCAGCAGGATGACGACGAATCCGGTCGCCTCGCCGGCCGTCAGCACCGCGTCGCCGAGACGGAGCAACGGAGTGTTCAGGAGGTCGAGCGCGCGCTCTGTGAGCTGGGGCCAATCCATGGGTTCGTCTCCGGCGAGGGTTCGTGTCGCCGGAGTTTGGACTGGACGCGGGCTCCTTGTCCAGCACGGACGAACGGGTCAGCGTGGGCCTGCTCCCGCTGAGATCCCGACGGCGACGGCATGACGGTTGCCGAGTGCGGTGCCGACGCGCAGGACCACGGTCCTCCGTCGGTCGAGGGCGAGGTCCAATCCGGGGTCGACGGCGGGACTGACCTCGAACTCGTCGTCCGGGGCGTCTAGGGTGCCGTCACGATCACCGTCCCCTCCATGAAGGGATGAGGGATGCAGTGGTAGTCGAACGAGCCCCGGTCGTCGAAGTCCTGCCTGTAGATGTCCCCGCGCGACAGCAGCGGGGAGCTCCACACGTCTCCGTCGGAGGTGGACGTGTGCGCGCTCCCCGCCGTGCCGGCCGGCTCGCAGTTGACCCACACCACCTCGGTTCCTTCCGGAACGGACACGATGGACGGGACGAAGGCGAAGCCCTGGATGCCCACGACCGCCACGCCGGCGGCGTTCGGGTTCACGCCCGCAGCGATCGCGAGTTCACGGCAGTCGGCCGGAAGGGGACCCATGGGATCCATGGGATCCCCCGAGAAACAGGCCCCGATCGCCAAGCCTACCACTCCCACCAGGGTAGCCAGGGTGCCGGCACCGCTCCAGCGCGGCCCCTCCGAGAACGTCTTCCCGGCGCTCATCGGTTCCCTCCCCCCACCACGGTGACCGCTCCGGTCATGAAGGGGTGGGGGAGACAGTGATACGGATGGGATCCAACCTCGCTGAACACCCGCCCGTAGGATTCTCCCGGTGCGAGGAGCCGGGAGTCCCATAGCTCATCGTCGGCCGTGGAGCTGTGGGCGATCTCCCCTTCGTTGACCCACTCGACGTACGTCCCCGGGCTTACCACCACGTCGGGGTCCGAGAATTCGAACTCCCGCACCACGATGCGCACGGTATCCGACGCCACGAGCTCGGCCTGTCCCAAAGTGCTGACGTCCGGAGGCGCCGGCGAGCTTCCACCGCCGAAGAACCGCGCAAGCGTGATCGGGATCGTGAATTCGAAGCCGTACCGGGTCCCTCCCGAGGCGATGGAGGACCCCTGGAGCGTGGCGGAGTTCGTGTTGGCGGCTTGCAGCGATAACGTATGGGGAGTGTAGGGAATGGCGATCTGGATCGCGGCACCCCAACCGTAGTCCTCGTCGTCTTCTGGCGAGGTCAGCGTGACGACGTCCCCGGCGAGCGCGAGGTACTCGTTGAGGCGGATCCGCAGCCCGCCCCCGACCGCCCAGCGAGATTCCCCACTCCCGTACGCGTCCGAGAAGTAGCGCGCGGCACCCATCGCCTTCACCGGTCCGAAGGGGACGCCCACCGCCAGTTCACCGTCGATGCTCTCGGTGGCCTCGTTGAACGCGACGGTGATGCCCAGGTCGGCCGGCGCCCCCACGGTGCTCGACAGCGGCGAGTAGCGGGCGAGGACCTCCCACTCGTTGGGGTGGCCCGAGACGAGCGCCGAGTTCGTGGTGTAGTGGATCCCCACCAAGCCGTATCCCCCGACGCCGTAGGCGAGGAGGAAGGTCGGTGCGTTCCCGACCTTGCGGGCCGGGGCCGGGCTGGCATCGAAGCGGTGGAGGAAGTGGAAGTGGATCCGGCCCGGAGCCCCGACCCATCCCCCGGACAGGTTCGGGCTGCGCTCTAGAACGGACTGGGCGACCGCCCCGGTCGGGAAGCCCGCCGCGATCGCGACGGAGCCCACGCACAGGAGGTGGGCAACGGCTCGGACAAAGGTTTTGGTCACGGCGATCTCCGGTTCCTTGGTGTGGATGGAGGTAGGCCCCGGATCAAGAATGCGTCTCGGGTGCGACAGGTTCCCTGTCAGATTCCCGGGGGGCCGGATTATCTTCTCGTCGCTTTGACGGGTCCGCCGTGCTCCTTCATCATTCTTGCCGAGCTCTGGATCCACGTGAGCCGAGACGCCGAGGTAGACAACGTCATCGCCCGGTTGCGGGACATCTGGCTAGAAGCGACGCCGGACAGCATCACGGGGGATGTCGAGCGGGCCCATGTCCTCGCCCGGGCCGCGCCGGCTACGGACCGAGAGCGGGCCAACCGCTATCTCGAGGCGATCCGACGCCTCGAGCGTTGGCTTCACGATATGTAGGCTTCGCCCGGATCCCGTGTGTGGGAGGGCCCGAGCCCTCCGATCCGGACCGGCGCGAGGCAGGATCCCGCGCCGCACCTCCGGGTATCGTCAGCCCGCCCCACGACGAACACACCTGGTTCAGGAGATATCGCCGCAGTGACCGACATCGTCTTTCCCGACCGTCAGGTGGTCCACGATGCCCCGAGCCGGATCGTTCTCATCGTTCTCGATGGGCTCGGGGGCCTTCCGCACCCGTCCACGGGCCTGACCGAGCTCGAGGCCGCTCGGACCCCGAACCTCGATGGCCTTGCCGCGCGGTCGTCCCTCGGTATGCTGCTCCCCGTGTCGGAGGGCATCACCGCCGGTAGCGGGCCCGGGCACCTTTCTCTTTTCGGCTACGACCCGATTCACTTCAACATCGGTCGTGGGGTGCTGAGCGCGTTGGGGGTGGGAGTCGATATCCGGCCCGGTGACGTGGCAGCCAGGCTCAACTTCGCGACCTTCGACGAAGCGGGCCGCGTGTCCGACCGACGAGCCGGACGTCCGTCCGACGAAGAGGCCCGCCGGGTGGTCGCGAAGGTCATGGAAGAGCTCGAGCAGCCCGACGGTGTGGAGGTCCGGCTCGTGCCGGAGAAGGAACACCGGGTGGTGCTCTTGGTGCGGGGGGAGGGGCTCGGAGCCGAACTCACCGAGACGGATCCGTTGGAAACGGGTGTCGAGCCGCACCCGTTGGAAGCCCTCTCTCAGGGCTCGGAGGTGACCGCGCGTCTGCTGCGTCGGGTCCTCTCGGATGTCCGGGACATTCTGGCGGACGAGGGAGTGTGCAACGGCTTCCTCGCGCGGGGCTTCGCCGCGTACGAGCCGTACCCGACGCTGAACGAGCGCTTTGGGCTGCGCGGTACGGCGATCGCGAAGTACCCGATGTATCGGGGGGTCGCCCGGCTCGTGGGAATGACCGTAGACCGTATCCCGGACTCGGTCGAAGGGACGGTGGACGCGCTGGAAGCGCTCTGGGGGGAGAACCAGGACCTGTACTTCCTCCACTTCAAGGACACGGACACGCACGGCCACGACGGGAACTTCGATGGAAAGGTCGCCGCGATCGAGACCGTGGACGCGCTCGTCCCCAGAATCACCGCGCTCGAGCCCGACGTGATCATCGTGACCGGGGACCATTCCACCCCCACGCTCTACCGCGAGCACTCGTGGCATCGGGTTCCCACGCTCCTGCACTCCCCCTGGGCGCGTCCCACGGCCGAGGCGTTCGGAGAGCGGTCGTGCCTCGGAGGTGATCTCGGTCGCATCCACGGCACCGAGCTGATCCCACTCGCCCTCGCACACGCGGGGCGGCTGGTGAAGTTCGGCGCTTGAGGCGGTCGATTGACGAGGCGACCGTGATGCGGGATGTGGAGTCCACGCTCGATCGAGCGCATCGCCTGGGCGACGAGGGTGATTTCCAGGGCATGGCAGAGCATCTGCGTGCGTCTTTGGAGGATTCCCCCGGGGATCCGGCCATCCTCTGCTGGCTCGGGGTGGCCGAGCGGGAGCTGGGGCTCGATGGTGTCGCGTACGAGCGGTTCCGGGCGTGCCTGGCGGCCGAGCCCGAGGATCCGCACGTGCTGGCGACGGCCGGAAACGGGGTTGCCGCCTTCGACGATCCTTCAGCGGAGCCCGCTCTGAGGACGGCCGCGATGCTGGCACCGGATCTGGCCCTCACGCGTTGGCTGTACGGAGCTTACCTGGCCAGGGAAGGTCTCCTCGATCGCGCGTTGGACGAGCTCGGGGCGGCCTGCTCACTCGAGCCCGAGAACGCCGACGTCGCCTACGAGTTGGGGGCCGCCATGGCGCTCGACGGCAACCGCGAGGGAGCGGTCGACGAGTTCTTCCGCGCGACCGAGATCGAGCGTGACAACGGCTGGACCCGGGTCGTGCTGGGCCTCGCGTTGATCGACGCCGACCGGGTCGACGAAGCCGTGGAGGAGTTGGTCGCCGGAGCTCGCCTGCGTCCCGACGATTCCGAGGCCCAACTCCTGGCGTCCCTGGGAGCTGCCGACCGGGGTTGGGACGACCTGGCCTGGGAGATGCTCGAGAGGGGCCGAATGGGAGGTGAGGGTTCGGACCTACGGCTTGCCGACGAGGTGGAGGAGCGCATCGAACGTGGAGCGAGTGAGGCGCGCTCCTTCCTCACCGCGGAGCTCGCCCCCACGGCCTACCGGGAGCGCCTGGCCCAACGGCCGTAGCGGTGGGATTCTTTCCGACCCCGTTCATCCGATCCGAGAGACTACGTTGAGCCAACTCGGCATCCTTGCGGAGCGACATCGACTGGATAACGGTCTCCGACTGGTCGTGTCGCCAGACCGCACCGCTCCCATCGTGGCCGTGAACCTCTGGTACGGCGTCGGCTCCCGGAACGAGCGGCCCGGCCGAACCGGCTTCGCCCACCTGTTCGAGCACATGATGTTCCAGGGATCCGAGAACGTCCCGAAGAACCGTCACTTCGAGTTGGTGGAGCGGGCGGGGGGATCCCTCAACGCGACGACGTGGTTCGATCGGACGAACTACTTCGAGACCCTGCCGTCCCACCACCTCGATCTGGCGTTGTGGCTGGAGGCGGACCGGATGGGTTGGATGCTTCCGGCGATGACGCAGGAAAAGCTGAACAACCAGCGCGACGTCGTGAAGAACGAGAAGCGGCAAAGCTACGACAATCGGCCGTACGGGGACTGGAGCGAGCGCCTTCAGGGCATGATCTTCCCGCCCGACCATCCGTACCACCACCCGGTCATCGGCTCGATGGAGGATCTGGACGCGGCCACGCTGGATGACGTCTCGGAGTTCTTCCGCACGTTCTACGTGCCGAACAACTGCGTTCTGACCGTGTGCGGGGATGTAGACCCCAAACACGCGGTCGAGCGGGTGAAGCATTGGTTCGGAAGCATCCCCGAGGGAGCCCCCATCCCCCCGGTCCCAGGACGGACCGACCTCGAGCCCGTCTTGGGGCGAACCGTGAGTGAGCGGGTCGTCTCCCGGGTGCCCCTCCCCCGCACGATCGTCGCGTGCCGCATCCCTCCTTACACCGACCCGGACTTCCATACGGTCGAGGTCCTGACCTCCATCCTCGTGCATGGGAAGGCATCACGCCTCTACCACTCCTTGGTGCGCGAACAACGAATCGCGAAGGACGTGGTGGGCTACGCTCTGCCCCTGATCACGGGTGGATCCCAGCTCGTGGTTTGGGCCACGGGCTACGCGGATACGGAAATCGAGCGCCTGGAGCAGGCACTTCTGCGCGAGCTCGACGACCTCCGATCCGTGGAGGCGGACGAGGTGCTTCGCGCGGTCGCACTGACGGATTCCGCCCTCGTGCATGCCATCGAGCGGGTGGCCGAGCGAGCCGACCTTCTTTCGATGTTCGAGACGCTGTTCGGCAACGCTGGGCGGCTGAACACCGAGATGGAACGTATTCGGGAGGTCACGCCGGACCGTGTGCGGGAGTTCGCACAACGGAGATTGGGTGAGGCGAACCGCGCCGTGCTCTCCTACGTCCCGGAGGAGACCTCGTGAACCTCGACGCTCTCGACCGGAACCGTCCGCCTTCCCCGGGGGCCATGCGTGCCTTCGACTTTCCCCCGGTCGAATCCACACGTCTCGAAACCGGCCTCGACGTACGCGTTGCGCGGATGACCCGACTGCCGATTGTGGCGGTGAATCTCGTCTTCGTCGGTGGGGAGACACCCATGCAGGTCTCCCAGGCAGGGCTCGCCGCCCTCACCGGGGAGACCCTGGAGGGAGGTACCGCCCGCCGCAGTGGCGCGGAGCTGGCCGAGGCCTTCGAACGGATCGGTGCCCGTCTCGGTACGTCCACGGGGTGGGACGCCACGACCGTCAGCCTGTCATGCCTGGCGGACCGCCTCCCGGAGGCCCTCGCACTCCTCTCCGAGGTGGTGCGACACGCTTCGTTCCCAGAGGCGGAAGTGGATCGGAGTCGAAATCAGCGTCTGGCGAGAATTCACCAGCGACGGATGGACCCGTCCAGCTTCGCATCCGACGAGGCCGCCCGCCTCATCTACGCGGAGGGCATGCCGTACGGGCGCCCCCTCATCGGGACCGAAGCGGCACTGACCATGGCCGATCGAGAGGCTGTGAAGGGGTTCGCCACCGGCCACTATCGTCCCGCGGGGAGTGGTCTCGTCGTGGTCGGCGACGTGGATCCTGGTGAGGTGGCAAAGCGGGTCGGCGACCATTTCGGAGATTGGACCGGTGCGGCCCCGGTGCCCCCCGACGTGGTGGCGGAGCCGCGGGATCGGAAGCGTACCGTTCACGTTGTGCATCGGGAGGGATCGGTCCAGTCCGAGATCCGAATCGGGCATCCGGGCGTTCCGAAGGACACACCGGACCACTTTCCCCTCGTCGTGGCCAATGCCGTGCTCGGAGGGGCCTTCACCAGCCGCCTCAACCTGAATCTCCGAGAGGAGCACGGGTTCACGTACGGGGTGCGGTCACGGTTCTCGTTCCGCCGCGGAGCGGGACCGTTCACGGTGTCCACTGCCGTCGGGACGGAGGTCACCGCAGACGCGGTGCGCGAGGTGCTGGCCGAGCTCACCGGGATGGCGGAGGGGGGCCCCACGGAAGACGAGACCCGGGCGGCGCGAGACTACGTTGCCGGTGTGTTTCCCCTTCGGCTTGAAACTGCCGGACAGGTCGCCGCCCGTTTGGCCGAGCTGGTCGTCTTCGGCCTTCCCGCCGACTGGCATGGCCGCTACCGGGACCGGGTGAGGGCCGTCGACCGAGAGGCGGCGTCCCACGCGGTTCGGCGCCACGTTCGTCCCGAGGAAGCCCAGGTCGTGATCGTCGCCGACGCCGGCGCCGTCACCCCAGCACTCGAAGGTCTTTCCCTCGGTCCCGTCGTCGTCCACGAGGGACAGGGGTAAGTCGTCTTCCGCCCACTACATCTTGTGGTCCCCCTCCTGCGCCGTCATCATGACGTGTGCAACCTTTTCGCTCTCGAACGTCTCTCATGTCAGAAGAGAGGGGTCGAAAGGCGCGGAAGTCCGATTCCAGCATCGATGTCATGGAGTGGGTGATGAGCGTTCGTGGGTCCCGAGTGTCACGAGACGAGGAGCCCGGAATGATGGCTCGGCGGCCGGTTCACGAAGGACGAATCGTGCGTCTCAGCGTGGACACCGTGCGGTTTCCCGACGGCTCCACGGGCGAGCTCGAGATGATTCGGCACGCGGGGGCGGCGGCCGTGCTCCCCGTAGTGGGCGACCCCGGCGCGGAGGACCCCGAGGTCCTGCTGGTCCGGCAGTACCGGTACGCGACAGGGGGTGAGCTGTACGAGGTTCCTGCGGGCATGCCGGCCCGGCCCGGCGAGCCTTGGACGTCTGTGGCTTCACGGGAGCTCGAGGAGGAGACCGGGTGGGTCCCCGGGCACCTCGAGCCGCTGACGTGGATCTACACGACGCCCGGGTTCACGGACGAGGTGATCCACCTCTTCCTGGCCACGAGACTCAGGAAGGGGGCCTCTCGGCTCGACGACGACGAGTTCATCGAGGTCGTGAGCGTGCCGTTTTCGACGGCGGTCGAATGGGTCCGGGAGGGACGCATCGTCGATGGCAAGAGTGTGGCGACGATCCTGTACGCGGCCCTTTTCGTGTTCGGTTCGTCGACGGCCTAGACGGATTGTCCCTCGGCACGGGGCGGACCGTCCCTGGAAGGGGACATGCGGTGAGCGGACTGCCGCCGATCCGGCAGGTCCGCGGCTGGCACGGTAGGTGCACACAAATGGATGACGTCGAGATCCGATTCGACGAGATCGGGACCGACTCGAGCGAGGGGGAAATCATGGCCGTCAAAGCCGCCAGGAAATCGGGGTCGCGGGTCTTCGGTACCGGTGAGGCGCAGGAGCGCCGCCGAAAGCTCCACGAGATGGGAGACAGCCAGGTCGTACAGGCTTTTCTCGACGGTAACGAGCGCGCGTTCGGGGAGCTGGTGGGCCGGTACGACGTCCGCTTGGTGAACTTCGTCTACCGCACGGTGGGTGACCGTGAGCGGGCGCAGGATCTCGTTCAGGAGACGTTCGTGCGGGTCTACCGGCATCTCGAGCGGTTCGACCAATCCAAGAAGTTCTCGACCTGGATCTACACGATTGCGAGCAACTTGGCGAAGAACGAGCTCCGCAATCGTTCTCGGAACCCTCTCGTCCTCTTCCAGACGATCAAGAAGAACTGGGACGCGGATCACCGCCCTCTGGAATGGGAGGACACCCAATTCAAGCCGGACGATCTGTTCCGAAAGCGTTTCCTCAAGGAGAAGGTGGAAGAGGCCGTCGCCCAGCTTCCCGAGCACCATCGCATCGTCTTCGTTCTGCGTGAGCTCGAAGGAAAGACCTACGAGGAGATCGCGGAGATCGCGGACTGCAACCTGGGAACGGTGAAGAGCCGCCTGAACAGGGCGCGGAACAACTTCGCCCGCATCATCGCGCCGATGATCGACTGATTCGGTCGCGGGTCGATCTTCCATCCCACGCTCGAAGCCCCCGGTGGTTCACCACCGGGGGCTTCATGTTGTCCGGAAGTGTCGGAACACGCCCGGAGCGACGGCGGTACGACGGGGCGTACGTGATCAAAGAGCCCCGGCCAGCGCCGGAACTCCCCCGGTCGACGTAAGGTACCAAATGGGGCGCGGAATCAAGACAGCGTATCGAACGGGATCGTCCGAAGGGTTTCTCACCCATGACCTGTTCTGAATTTCTCGAAAGCTTCTCCGAGTTCTACGACGCCGTCGGCTCGTCCTCGACAAGGGGTCAGGCCGCGGAAGAGCACCTCTCCGGGTGTCCCAGGTGCCAACGCTACGTAGAAATCGTGGACCGCGGTCGGGAGCTCCTACGCTCGTGCCCGCCCGTCCCCATATCCGGAGACTTCCGGGATCGACTTCGGCACCGCCTCTTCCACGTGGATGACGGCGACGCGTTGAACCGGCTCGGGTCCGCGTCCGGAACCACCGCGGTAACGGCTCTGGGGATGGCAGTCGTGTTGGTCTTCGCAGCGTGGGCGCCGACCCTCCTCTCGATACGTCCCGAGGTCGAGTTGACTCCGATCGTGGTTTCGCGCCCCGAGCCTAGAACCCTGGGCCTCAGGACTTCCCCGGTCTCGCTCTTCCCCGCGGGAAGCTCCGCTCTCGCCGGCGAGGGCGATCTCCGGAGGCGGTCGAATGCGCTTCTGTTCCGCCATTCGCTCCTCAACGACCGGAGCCGGCGGTCCCTGCTTCAGCAACGCGACTTCGAGTGACCTTCCGTTGCGGATGAGTGGGGCCGGGCGGGTCGCAACCGGATGACGCAAGCGGCCGGGGTCGCGGCCCTGGAGCGCGGCGGCAGGGGCGGTGTCTTCTATCTGCACGGCCAGGATGAATTCCGGAAGAACGAGGCCGCGCGCGCCATCGTCGACGGGCACCTGGATCCCGCCACGAGCGACTTCAACTTCGACCGACTGCGGGGGTCGGAGGTGGATCTCGAGCACCTTGCTTCCACGCTCGCCACCCCGCCGCTCATGGCCGAATGGCGGGTCGTCCTCCTCCAGGAGACGGAGGCCCTGGCTACCAGCTCGAAGGCGCGTGAGCTGATCCTCGGCCTGGCCGGAGCCCCCCCCCCTGGTCTGGTCCTCATCCTGGCCTGCACGGTGCCCGACGGGTCACGTGCCCGCTTCTACAAGGACCTCTCCGCGGCATGCCGTTCTTTGGAGTTCACCGCCCTTTCACCCGACGACCTACCGGGCTGGGTCATCGATCAGGGACGGGACGTCCACGGCGTGGAAGTGGACCCGGAGGCGGCCCGTGCCCTCAGCGCGGCCGTGGGGTCGGACCTCGGAGTCCTCGCGAGGGAGGTGGACAAGTTGGCCGGCCTGGTGGGGTCGGGCGGAACAATCTCGACCGAGGTCGTGGAGTTGGCGGGAACTCGACTTCCCAAACAGGACCGTTGGACCTGGTTCGACCTGGCGGGTCAACGCCGCTTCCGGGAGTCGGCGGCCGCGCTCCCGATCCTGTTCGAACAGGGGGAGAGCGGAGTGGGGCTCGTGATCGGTCTGGCCACACACCTGCTGAGGCTCGGCGTCATCCTCGCCGAGGGAATCGATGGGCTCGAGGCCGTGCTTCCACGTCATCAGAAGTGGATGGTCAGGCGGCACGGGCGCAGCCTTCAGGGGCAGGCGAGGCGATGGAGCGTCGAGGGGCTGGAAACAGCCCTGGATGAGCTTCGGAGAGTCGACCGGCTGCTCAAGTCGAGCGGACTCTCGCAGGAGGCCCTCCTCGAGGAGTGGTTCCTGGCGAGGATGGTCCAGGGTGAGCGGGAGGCGGCCTGACGTGCGGGCCGTGGAGGTAGCGGCCTTCACCGCCCTCCTCATCGGGGTCTCCGTGGGCGTTGCCTCCGGTCAGGACGGCAGCGCCACGGCGGTGACGGATGCCCTCGCCACAGCCGATTCGCTCTCCCGGTCCGGTCGCACGGAGGAAGCCCGGGAGTGGTTCGTAGCCTGGTGGGACGCAGGGCGCTCGGAGGCTTCCCGAAGCGAGCTCGAGCATGCGACCTGGTTGCGGGCTGTCCTGACCGTCGATCCGGAGCAGGCGAGGGTCGAGTATCGACGCCTGGTGGTGGAGTTCCCGGGAGGGCCGCATGCCGCTCCGGCCCTCGCGAGGATCGCGCGAATGCTGGCCGCTGCGGGTGACACGGCAGGTGCCCGGGATACGTGGGAGACCCTTCTGCGCGAGCATCCGGGAAGCGAGGAGAGCGCAACGGCCGAGGCCTGGCTCGGGTCAGCGCCCCCCGGGGACGCTGTGGAAGCGGAGGGGTCGGCACCGCTCGACCTCGCGCTGCAGCTCGGAGCGTTCAGCTCCCTGGTCCGTGCCCGGGAGCTGACGGCCAGGGCCAGGGAGGCCGGGCTCGAGCCCCGCATGGTGCGGGTCCGTGGCAGCGACCTGATCCGGGTGCGCCTGGGACGATTCGGAAGCGAGGCCGACGCGGAGGAACTGCACGGGCAGATCCGGGCGCTCGGCTTCGACGCGCTGATCGTCGACGGCGCCGAGAGGGAGGAGGCGGTGGGCTCCGACCCCGGCGCCGTGTGAGGCTCCCTACTGGATCCCTCCGGTCAGCCGTCGGACCCAGGGGCTCACCAGCAGGGCGAGGACGCCGGCCGCTGCGCTGACCATCGCCACGTTCCGGAAGAGGACGGATGGCGTGAGGGCCTCCATGCTCCCAGCCACGAGGCCGGCGAAGAGGTTGCCCAACGCCGCGCCGATGAACCAGATGCCCATCATCTGCCCCACACGACCCGCGGGTGCCAGCTTCGTCATCGATGAAAGGCCGACGGGCGAGAGGGCCAACTCGCCGCATGTATGCAGGAAGTAGGTGATCACCAGCCAGGCCACCGAGACGCGGGTAGCGTCGGTCGCGTAGGCCGATCCCCAGGCCAGCACGAAGAAGCCGGCGGCCAGCCCGAGAAGGCCCAGCCCGAACTTGACCGGGATGCTCGGATTCCTGTCCCGGTGGGCCAAACGTTCCCACATGACGCCGAACAGCGGGGCCAGCACGACGATGAAGATCGGGTTCACGTTCTGGAGCCATGTCGTGGGCATCTCCCAGCCGAAGAACTCCCGATCGGTGAGCCGGTCGGCGAAGAGATTCAACGACGATCCGGCCTGCTCGAAACCCGACCAGAAGACGGCCGCCAGGAGGAAGAGCCAGAAGATCACGATGAAGCGCTGACGGTCCACGTCCACGTCCCGACCACGCGTCGCGAGGAGTCCGAGCGCGAGCAGGATGAAAGCGGCCAGCGTGAGGAGGATGGCCCACTGTCCGGCCTCGGTGACCCCCGCGAACCGTCCAGAGAGCGTGAAGGTGAGAATGGCGAACAATGCCGCCAGACCGACGGCCACACCCCGGTTGAAGATCAGGAGACTGAAGTAGAGGAGCGTAAGGAGGAGGATCCCGTAGCCGAGCCACGTCGCGAACACGGGGAGCCCCACCTGAAGCACCCCCGTGACGGCCAGCCACGTGAACGTGGCGGCGCCGAAGCCGATCACTCCCGCGGTCAGGTAGAAGCGTCCCGCACGGGTCCGAACGGCCCCATCTGGCTCCCTCGTGTCGAAAGCGCCGGCCGAACCCAGATGACGGGCCCCCAGGCGGTACTGCACGAGTCCGAGGACCATGCCGAAGCCCGCCGCCGAAAAACCCCAATGCCAGTTCACGGTCTCACCGAGCGTGCCACACACGAACGGCCCCAGGATCGCGCCCAGATTGATCCCCATGTAGAAGATCGAGAATGCGGCGTCACGGCGGGCTCCCCACTCCTGGGAGAGGTGCTCGCTGGGAGCGCTCTGGGGATTCGGGTAGAGATCCCCGACCATCGTGCTGACGTTCGGTTTGAGAAGACCCGTGCCGAGCACGATGAACAGGAGCCCCATGAAGAACGAGGCCTGATCGGGAGCACCCACGAGAGGGGCCGCGAGAGTGAAGTGGCCCAGGGCGATGATCGTTCCGCCGACGAACACGGCGCGCCGCTGTCCCCAGAGCCTGTCGGCCACCCATCCACCGGGTAGGGCTAGCAGATACACCATGGACGTGTACAACCCGTAGATGGCTGCGGCCTTGCCGTCGTCGAAGGCGAGACCGGGGTTTCCCTCCGCGATCGCAGCGGTCATGAAGAGGATCAGCAGGGCTCGCATCCCGTAGTAGGAGAAGCGTTCCCACATTTCCGTGAAGAACAGGACGCTCAGTCCGCGCGGATGCCCGAAGAAGCTGCGGTCCAACGCCGCAGCGCCGGCGGCCGTGTGTTGGAGCTGGACCGTGTCCTGGTCGGGGTTCGGGGTCCGTTGACTCATCGGCGTGGGTGCCCTCTCGGG
>Ga0210144_1000684_pt1 | contig 16386 bp, 9 predicted proteins | sample Muzzi_PWA_D2_FD_185532 | JGI IMG/M metagenome (GOLD analysis project Ga0210144, IMG submission 185532) | Wetland microbial communities from San Francisco Bay, California, USA, that impact long-term carbon sequestration - Muzzi_PWA_D2 (SPAdes) | ecosystem: Environmental > Aquatic > Marine >...
ACATCATGTATTGCAATACATAGCGGCGGCTGACACGCTGGAAAAGATTGAAGCTTTGTTGCCCTGGAACATGAAGTAAGCATCGTAGCCACTCTGGCTGCAAGGGGGCTGAATCCTTGGCGCTTACGGATTACTGCGTTGCGGGGAGCGTGTGGGTTGGAAATCAGTGAGGAAGGCCCGGCAACCGGCAATCCGCCGGCAGCGACGCCGATTTCCCGAGGTGTTCGATGGCGGTTATCTTGTGGTGCTGGGTCAGACGATAGAAGCGTCGCAGGGTATTGATCATGCCCGCCTGCGAGCGGTTGCGCAGGAACAGCTTTTCGACGCAGTAACAGAACCTGGCGGCAAAATAGTTGGCGCTGCGATAGCGCTGGAGTTCAGCGGCGTTCAGACGCGTGTCGTAGTCCACGTTGTGGAACAGGTGCTGGTGAAGCCTCGCGGGAACAGCACCCTGCTGCTGGCTGTAAAACAGGAAAGCGGCCAGGATGTACTTGTCGACCTCCCCCTGCAGTTCCATCTCCAGCAGGGACACCCGGCGCTCATAGCCGGCGTTCCAGGTGAAATAGAGGAAATGACTGATGCCCTCGAGCGCCACCCAGAAATCATGAAGATTCTCCCCGTGCAATGCGTGCGTGGGGTCGTTGGTCTCCAGGCGCCGCAACAGTTCGGGATCGAGGTAGAGTGCGATGTCGACGGTTTCTTCGCTCTGCTTGCGTATCAGCAACTTTTCCGGTAGTTCACGGGCAGTTTCCGAATCATCGAGGTTCCTGGCAAGCTCAGGATCGTTGATCAGGAAATCGGCGACCTGGTAGCCGCTGCGCACCTCATAGATGGTTTCCAGGTGCCGTTGCAGCCGGTTGAGCAGCATGCGGTCAACCCGGGCTAATGGCGAAATTCCGCCTTGCCCGTATGCACCGGTTCGATGCCCAGCTTGCGCAGCTGCGCCTCGCGGCGTTTGCTGCCGGTACGCATCCAGATTTCGTAAAGGCGCAGTACATCCGTGTCGCTGGAAAGATGGGAACGCTCGCTTACCTCGTTCAGCACATCGACGAAATCGATGAATTTAGCGCGCAGTTCATCGAACAGGCAGGCAAGCGATTTTTCCGCGTGGTAACCGCGCATGGAATCGGACACCGTGGCATAGGCGGAGCCTCCCATGGCGACGTAGTAGTCGACATCGACGAGTTTGCGGTTGAGGCTGTCGGCGAAAACACCGGCGATGAACAGGGCCGTGTCGCCCAGGCGTTGCATTATTCTGGTGCGCAACTGCACGCTGGTTTCGCTCAATGCCTCGGAATAAGTCACGGCAAGTGGCTTGATGTCCACCCCGTAGTCGGTTTGTTCGAACAGTTCATCGCTGCGCGCATACATCGTCAGCAGGTTGGTGAGATAGCAAACCGTTTCACCTTCCGCGCGGATTTTCTGATGATTCAACGCCTCGTGAAGTTCGTTGTGAAAATATTCCCGCAGTGAAGCCTGGGTGATCAGGGAACCGCCAGTGCTTTGTGCAATCATCGCATCACCACCTTTGCTGTTTGCCCGTCAGGAATTTTGCAATTCACATGCCAGATCTCGCGAACCGAGTCAGCAATTCACCATACAGTTCTGTTCAGTATAAGAAATGTATCGGATCTGAACAGATTATGCTTTATCTGAAATTCTGTTATCTTGGGGAAATATCAGAACAGGCCGGACTCTCCCGCTCGATACCAGCAGACAAAACCACCCGGCACGGATACTGTCAGCAACCCGGGGTTAACCGGCCTGCAGGCAGGATCTGCCGGTGTTTCAGGCAATGGAAATGCACCTCAGATCAGGATCGTCGGGACGGCCGTGATCCGGATTCTGCCGCCCTGTCGCGCAGGAATTCGCGCAGAAAATGTGCGGTATGCGAGCCGGCAGCGGTCGTGCAATCCTCCGGCGTACCCTGCACCACGATGCGCCCGCCACGTTCACCGCCTTCGGGCCCCAGGTCGATGAGCCAGTCGGCCTCGGCGATGACATCCAGGTTGTGTTCGATGACCACCACGGTGTTGCCCGCCTCGACCAGACGGTGCAGCACGCGGATAAGTTTTTCCACGTCCGCCATGTGCAGGCCGACCGTCGGCTCGTCCAGTACGTAGAGGCTGCCGGGTTTCGACGCGGTTACAGAATCTGATGTAACCCCCTGTTCGATTCGAGCCCTGGCCAGTTCGGTAACCAGCTTGATGCGCTGTGCCTCGCCGCCGCTCAGCGTCGGACTCGGCTGACCGAGGGTGAGGTAGCCAAGCCCGACATCGTCGAGCAGCTGCAGGGTACGGTGGACCCTGGAATGGGCGCGGAAAAACTCCGCGGCATCACGCACATTCATGCCCAGCACATCGCCGATGCTGCGTTCCCGGTAACGCACGGCCAGGGTTTCCAGGTTGAAGCGCGCGCCGTTGCAGGCCTCGCAGGGTACCCGGACATCGGGCAGGAAGCTCATCTCGATCTTGCGGATGCCCTGCCCTTCACAGACCTCGCAGCGCCCGCCTTTGACGTTGAAGGAGAAGCGTCCCGGACCGTAGTTGCGCAGGCGTGCTTCAGTGGCGCTCGCGAACAGCCGGCGGATATCATCCCAGATGCCGACGTAGGTTGCCGGGCAGGAACGCGGCGTCTTGCCGATTGGCGTCTGGTCTACCTCCAGCACGCGCCGCAGGTAGTGCTGGCCGCTGATCGCGCGGCAACCAGGCGTCTCGGGCGTCCGTGATCGCCGGCCGCCCTTGCCCGTCGTCTGCAGGTGGCGGTGCATGTTTTCGAACAGCACCTCGCGCACCAAGGTACTTTTGCCGGAACCGCTTACGCCGGTGACGCACACCAGGCGCCCGAGCGGGAAACGCACCGTCAGGTTTTTCAGGTTGTGCAGTCGTGCGCCCAGCACCTCGATGCAGGGATCCGCCTTGCGCCCCCGGAGCTTAACCGCACGACGCGCGAACAGCGGATGGCGCAGCGGATGCGCCAGGAAGCGCCCGGTCAATGAGCGTGGCGATTTCATCAGCTGTTTGACGGATCCGGCCGCCACCACCTCGCCGCCGTTTATCCCGGCGTCCGGCCCGAGGTCGACGACGTGCCCGGCACGGCGGATGGTGTCCTCGTCGTGTTCGACGACGACGACCGTGTTGCCCTTGCCTTCCAGCTTGCCGAGGGTGTCGAGCAGCATGCGGTTGTCGCGCGGATGCAGACCGATGGTGGGCTCATCGAGGATGTAGCACACCCCGCGCAGGTTCGAGCCGAGCTGCGCCGCCAGGCGGATGCGCTGCGCCTCGCCGCCGCTCAGCGTTGGCGCCGCACGACCCAGTGTCAGATAGGGCAGTCCCACGTCGGCAAGAAAGTGCAGGCGGGAACGCAGTTCCGGCAAAATGTCGCGGGCAATGCCGGCCTCGCGTCCCGAGAGTCGCAGTTTCCCGAACAAGGTCCCCGCCTCCGCCACTGTCATGCCGGTGTATTCGGCTATGGACCGGTCCCGGTAACGCACCGCCAGCGCCACCGGGTTGAGACGCCGCCCCGCGCAGCCCGGGCACACCGGCGCTTCCCCCTCCCACCAGTCGGTCCAGTGGATTTCCTCGCCGCTCTGCTCCGCGTCGAAGCCGGTGAGCCTGAGACCGGTGCCGTAGCAGTGCGTACACCAGCCATGGCGCGAGTTGTAGGAGAACAGACGCGGGTCCGGCGCCTCGAAGCTGCGGCCGCAACCCGGGCAGGCGCGGCGGGTGGAGAACGTGGTCTCTCCGGCGGGCGATTGCACGACAACAACCCCCTGGCCGAATTCCAGCGCGCGCTGCAACAGCGTTTGCAGCTGCGCTTCGTTGCGGGCGCTTACCCGGAGCGAGCCGACCGGCAGCTCGATGTCATGTTCCTGGTAGCGATCCAGCCTTGGCCAGGGTTCGGTCGGCCGCAGCTCGCCGTCGACGCGCAGTGATTCAAACCCCTTGTTCGCGGCCCAGCGGGCAAGCTCGGTGTAGTAGCCCTTGCGCGCCGTGACCAGGGGTGCAAGCAGGGTGATCTCCCGGTTTCGATGCGTCCTGATGAGCTGCGCCAGCAGAGACTCCACGGTTTGCGGCTCGACCGGCAGGTCGCAATCCGGGCAGTACTGGGTGCCGAGCTTGACGAACAGCAGGCGCAGAAAGTGATACACCTCGGTGAGCGTGGCCACGGTGCTCTTGCGCCCGCCGCGACTGGTGCGCTGTTCGATCGCCACCGTGGGAGGGATGCCGAAGATGGCATCGACATCGGCACGCGCGGCCGGCTGCACGAACTGGCGGGCGTAGGCGTTGAGCGATTCCAGGTAGCGACGCTGCCCCTCGTTGAAGAGGATATCGAACGCCACCGTACTCTTGCCGGAGCCAGAAACGCCGGTGATGACGGTGAAGCGTCCGCGGGGAATGTCGACAGTGACATTTTTCAGGTTGTGTTCACGCGCGTGCAGGATCTCTATGACGTTCGCACGTCTAGAAAAAAAGGGGGCATTTTCGTTTTTTGATGAAAAAAGGAGAATGTCCCCTTTTTTTCGGTACTCGCGCAACGCCGCACCGGTATGGCTGGATTTATGCGTGGCGACTTCCTCCGGCGTACCGGTGCATACGATTTCCCCGCCAGCCGCGCCGCCCTCGGGTCCCAGATCGATAACCCGGTCGGCGGCCGAGATCACATCGAGGTTGTGTTCAATCACGACCAGGGAGTGTCCGTCAGCAAGCAGCCGCCGGAACGCCTCCAGCAACGTGCGGATGTCATCGAAGTGCAGTCCCGTGGTGGGCTCGTCGAACAGGAACAGGGTGCCGAGCGGTGTTACTTTCTTCCCCGCCCGGGCGAGATGACCGGCAAGTTTCAGGCGTTGTGACTCGCCCCCGCTCAGGGTCGGCACCGGCTGACCCAGCGCCAGGTAATCCAGTCCGACAGCGGCCAGCGGTTCCAGCGCCCCAAGCACGGAGGGCTGGTCATGGAAGAAGGCCAGGGCTTCCCCGACTGTCAGCTCAAGGATGTCGGCGACTGACTTGCCATCCAGCCGGATCTCCAGCACTTCCGGGCGGTAACGCCGGCCATCGCAGTCCGGGCAGCGCAGATAGACGTCGCTCAGGAACTGCATCTCCACGTGTTCGAAGCCGTTGCCTCCGCAGGTCGGACAGCGCCCGCTGCCGGTGTTGAAGCTGAAGGTGCCGGGTTTGTAACCGCGCGCCCTGGCCTCGGGTTCGGCGGCAAAACGTTCGCGGATAGCGCTCCAGGCGCCGACATAACTGACCGGATTGGAGCGGGTGGTTTTACCGATCGGGGACTGGTCGACGAGCACCACCGACTCGATGCGTTCATGTCCGTTAATGGCGCGGTACGTCCCCGGCGCTTCAACCGGCCGGCCCTTGAGCTTGGCGAGAGCGTTGTAGAGCACGTCCTGCACCAGTGTCGACTTGCCGGAGCCGCTGACGCCGGTGATGCACACCAGACGGTTGAGCGGCAAGCGCACATCGATCGCCTTGAGGTTGTGCGCGCTGGCGCCACGGATTTCAAGAAAACTGTCCGTTGGTTCAGATCCGGTTGATTTCCTTTTTCCCGGCTTCGCTGCTGCAGGCCGATCAATCGAGCCTGACCCGGTTGATACCTTTTTATCACCGCGCAGGTATTGCGCGGTCAGCGAGTTTCTGGCGCGAAGCAACTGCTTCGGCGTACCGAAAAACACTTTTTCTCCACCGTGCACGCCCGGACCCGGCCCCAGATCAAGGATCCGGTCGGCGGCCAGCATGACCTGCGGGTCATGCTCGACCACCAACAGGGTGTTGCCCGCGTCGCGAAGGCGGTGCAATACACCGATCACACGTTGCATATCACGCGGGTGCAGGCCAATACTCGGCTCGTCCAGCACGAACAGGGTGTTGACCAGGGAAGTGCCAAGCGCGGTGGTCAGGTTGATCCGCTGTACCTCGCCGCCGCTCAGGCTGCGCGACTGCCGGTCGAGGGTGAGATAAGCCAGTCCGACCTCGACCAGGTAGCGCAGGCGCGCGCGGATTTCCCCCAGCAGAAGCCCGGTGGCTTCATCGAGCGGTCCGGGCAGATCAAGATGATCGAAGAACCGTACCGCGAGATCCAGCGACAGGCGCATGACATCGTGGATGGTGAGTCCCGGCAAAACACGCCATGCCTTCTCCGCCAGCGCAACCCCGACCGGCCTGAAACGCTCCTCCGGCCTCGCGACCACCGAGGCATTGTCACGGCTGCCGAGACGCCACAGCAGCGACTCGGTTTTGAGGCGCGCGCCCGCACAGGACGTGCATTCATTGTAGGCACGGTAACGGGAGAGCAGCACGCGGATATGCATCTTGTAGCTTCTGGTCTCCAGCCACTCGAAGAAGCGCCGAACGCCGTACCACACCCCCGCATCCCAATCGCCCTCGCCTTCCAGCACCCACTGCTGCTGTTTCCGGGTGAGATCCTTCCAGGGAACGTCGACGGGGATTCCGCGCTTTCTGGCAAAACGCAACAAATCGCCCTGGCACTCCAGATACGATTCAGTCTGCCAGGGTTTCACGGCGCCGTCAGCCAGTGCCCTGGCGCCATCCGGAATCACCAGGTCGTAGTCGATTCCCAGCGTGCGGCCAAAACCGCGGCAAGTCGGGCAGGCGCCGATGGGCGAATTGAACGAGAAGTGATTCGGCGTCGGTTCCTGGTAGTGGATATCGCAATCGGCGCAGTGCAGTTCGCTGGAGAAACGCAAGGACGCACCGGCGTTGCTCTCCTCGTCGAGTATATGAACACTCACCTTGCCGCGACCGTGACGCAGCGCCGCCTCCAGTGCTTCAACCAGCCGTGCACGCTGTGACACGGCAAGCCGCACCCGGTCCTGGATCACTTCCAGATGCCGGCCGCTGCGCGCATGCAGGCGGGTGTAGCCCTGCCGGGCCAGTAACTGCTCGACCTCGGCGGTGGTGAAGTTTTCCGGCACCTCGATGGCAAAGGTGACCAGGGCGCGCGGGCCGTTGGCGGCGCGCGCCAGCAGCGCCGCGACGATGCTGTCCGGGCTGTCGCGGCGCACCGCATGCCCGCAGCCGCGGCAATAGAGCTGCGTGGCGCGCGCGAACAGCAGCTTCAGGTGGTCGTTGAGTTCGGTCATGGTGCCGACCGTCGAGCGCGAGGTGCGCACCGGGTTGGTCTGGTCGATGGCAATGGCCGGCGGGATGCCCTCGATGCGGTCTACTCCCGGCTTGTCCATACGATCGAGAAACTGGCGCGCATAGGGGGAAAAGGTCTCGACGTAGCGACGCTGACCCTCGGCGTAGACGGTGTCGAAGGCAAGCGATGACTTGCCGGAACCGCTCACTCCGGTCACCACGATCAGTTCGTTGAGCGGCAGGTCGAGATCCAGATTCTTGAGGTTGTTCTGGCGTGCACCTCGAATGCGCAGGATTTCCTTCGGCATGGAGTTGATACTGGTCGGTAACGGGGGCCGGAACACCGGAATGTCGCCATGTTACCGGATCGGCGGTCCGCGGCAAGCTGAAACGGCCGACAGGGGAACTAACAATATTACACTGGCTGAAATGAAACGGGGTAAAGGACACCGGAGGATCACCCGGCGGTGTACCTTTACCCCTTGAGAACGAACTGAGTGGTCGGGTTAATCGACTACTTTGTCAATTCGGCAACCGACCGGTTTCCGCGCGTCGGTACCGAACCGGAAATGAAATACTGGCCGAGACTGCCATAGCTGCTATAGGGTGCGGTGCTGCTGCCGACGCCTCTGACCTCGATGGTATAGCGCCCGGCGGGAACCTTTACCTTGAGATTGGCAGTAGTGTCATCGCGAGGATCGGACGCGGCGATCTTCTTGCCCCTGGCATTATAAAGTGTCGCCTCGATGTCCAGGTTGGCCCCATCGCGGGACCTGGGATGCGCGGCGTCCCGTGCCGGCGCAATGTTGATGTCCACCGTGCCGGCGTCGGCTTTGAAGACGAAGACATCGATGTCGTCCTGGTCCTCGATTACGCCCCTGTTTTCGGGATTGCGGCGTGCCTCAACGGCGTAGGGGTTTCCGGCATTGATCCGGCCGCGACTATCGATGGCCAGCGGTGTCCCGGTCGCAAAGCGTGTATCCTCATGATCATCCCCCCGCCGTCCCAGGGAACCGGTGAGTATGCCGATGTCATCCTGTGTATTGGTCGCACCCCGGTAATCGCCCCGACTCCATTGGGTGAGATGGCCGGCGTGGTCGAGACCCATGATGGGCGACCATGAAACATTGCTGCTGCCTCCTTTCCCCGGGCTCATGGAACCCGTCACTCCGTCGTGCGTCAGGCCGATCGTGTGTCCCATCTCGTGGGAAGCGGCATCAGCCACCGCAGCAGGCGATTCCAGATTGTCGTAGTAGACGAAGATCGGCGAATAGAATGCGGTCTGGCCGAAGCCGAAGGTGTTGAGATAGGACACGCCTCCTGCTCCCGGTTCCGGCATTGGCCTGGCATTGGCATCCTTGCTGCTGGTAACGAGTATCCAGCCGATGGTCGGTCCAAGTTTGCCTGGATCTTCGGTTGTCACGTCAACATCGAATGGGATGTAGTCCTCGGCAACCTGCTGCCAGATTTCCGCCATGTCGCTGATTTCGTCGTCACTGAAGGAGTTTTTCTTCCCGTCGGTATCGTAAGCCACGGCGTTCCATGCCGGGACCCTGTGGTAGGTGTTCCATGCCGTCTTCTTGATGGTTCCGCCATCGAAGTCGACAAAGATGGTATGCGCGGCGCCAGGGCGGCTGTGGAGCCTGAAGATTGTCTTGGCAGTCATCGTTACCGTGGGCGTGTCGCCGGATTTCGCCGTCCGCGACGCGGATGATTTGTCGCCGGTAAAGGTATCGGCGTAGTAGATGCCACCCTGCGGATCGACCTTGATGTACGGCAGATCCTGTTGACTGAACTCGATGGCTTGCAGCCAGCTGAGGGCGCGTTCACGTGACTTGGCTGGCAGGGATTCCAGTGAGTTGCGCAAATCCCCCGCCGGCAGGCTATCCACGCTGGCCGGTGCCCCGCGTCCGAAAAAGCTGGCTCCGGCATCGGCGGACTGGAAAGAGACGATGCCCGATACGGCAAGCAAGCCCGACAGCAATGAACTTTTAACAAACAAGGATATAACGCTTCTCATGATGTGCCCCCTATGTTGATCTTTCAGGTTCATGCAGTGACGGCGATTCAGATCGGCATGAGAGAAGCCATTGCATTCATCCGCGCTACTCGCTGCTCATGCCTCAGGCCGAACCATTCGCCTATCGGCATTGAAGGCCAGTTTAGAGAACCTGTCAGTCACGAACTGTGACAACCGTCACCCTTTCCCGGGGCAGGATCCGGCTGATCAGGAACATTATAGGTCAGCAAGGGCCTTTTATCTGAATGGCGAAGGAGATAATCCTCGTGATCAGCAGGCAGATTCATGCGGCAATCCGGCGATCAGCGCAAAGGCAACACCCTGGGCAGCACGATCACTGCACCGGTAATACCCGCAAAGAAATCGGCCCGCAGCGTCTCCCGGCCAAGCAGCAGCCACCAGCCCAGGAACTGAAATATCCGGTTCCACCGCAGGCTGGAAAGCTTGAATGAACTCATGGATGACTCCGCCCCCTACCGGCGCGCAGGCAAAGACGCCGCATCATACCCGCTAAAGGGGCAGATGGATCAGTGATTGTATCGCCGTGCCTGTTGAGGCTAACCGGCGTCCTCCCTGATCGTGTACCGGCAGATGGAATTAACGGATTAACATGTAGTTATGGATGATTATTCAGAACATACGCTAGACGGACAGGGGCGGCTGCCGACGGTGCAGAAACCAGCGGTCCAGCACCACATGACGGGTAAACCAGGCATTGCCGAGCAACCTGCCACCGAGGAATGTACGCAGGGACGCTCCAGGAACGCCGGGAGTGGGAACCCTGGACGCGCCGAAGCGTGCGGCGAGGCGCCGGTCGTAGCCGGCGAGTGTCGCAGCGCGGTAATCGCCGCCCGCCGCGATGATCACGGCGGCGGCCAGCAAGCCGGATTCGACTGCCGGGCGGATACCTTCACCGCTCTGCGGGGATGCCAGCCCCGCGGCGTCGCCGACCAGCACCACGCCATCGTCGATGCGCTTGCGTTCACCGTGCCCCTGAAGCAGGTAGGCATGCCCCTTGAAACGCCCCGGGACGACATCTGGTATGCGCTGCTCCCGTTTGAGGAACAACAGGAAATCCTCGACCCGCTCAGCCAGCTTGTGATTGTCTTCACGGCCCAGACCGATGTTCAGGTAGTCGCCCTTGCGGAATACCCAGCCGTATCCCAGCAGGTCACGGCAAAAATACAGCTCGGGCCGTTGCGCTTCGGCGCGGCAGGCACGCCGTTGTTGCACGGTCATTTCGAACTCGATTTCCTTGGCGGCGACCACGCGTTCGGTGCTGCCGAGATCCGCCCCGAGGTGACGCGCCACCGGGCAGAAGTGTCCGCCGGCGCCGACCAGCAGCGGGGTTTCGATGCGCCGGTTGACGCGCCAGCGGCTGTCGACACGCTCGATGCTTTCCAGCGCTTCACCCTGCGCCACGCGAGCCTGGCTGTGCTGCAGCAAATAGTGGTCAAACTCGCAGCGGCGGATGCCATAGCTTACCGTGCGGCCATAGCCGGTCATGACAACAGGGCCGTCGATCAGACCGGTACGAAATCCCGAGATCGGCTGCAGCACGCGCCCGCGCCGGTAGTCTTCCAGATCGAGATGCAGCATCTCCATGACCGGCGGCGTCACCCAGCCGGCGCACACCTTGTCGCGCGGAAATACCTGCTTGTCAAGCACCAGCACGTCCAGACCGGCCTGAACCAGTTTCCATGCGCAGCTGGATCCGGCGGGACCGCCACCCACTATCAGAACATCGCAGCGCTCAGCAATCATTCCCGTCCCGGTAGAGATACCGGCGTGTCCAGGGTATGTCATTGTTGCCGGTGCGGGTAAACACCACCTGAAAAAGCTGCAGCGTGCCGCTGCGAAAGGCCGCGATTGAACTGGCCAGGTACATGCGCCAGACGCGCACGAAGGGCTCGTCGAACATGTCCCGGACACGATCGACAGACTGTTCGAAACGCCCGGACCAGTGTTCCAGTGTGCGTGCGTAATGCAGCCGCAGGTTCTCGACATCCAGTACCGAAAACCCTCCGGTTTCGAACAGTCCGATCATCTCTCCGATACTGGGTGGCTGCGCGCCCGGGAATACACGCCGGTCGATCCAGGCGTTGATCGGCCTGGGGTAATCGCGGCCTATGCTGTGTATCAGGCCACGCCCTTCGGGGGTCAACACCCGATCGATAAGCTCACCGAGCAGTCCGTAGTTGGCGATGCCGACGTGTTCCAGCATTCCGACGGAAGCAAACGCGTCGTATTCCCCGCGCATGTTGCGGTAGTCGTCCTCGATGAACTCGACGCGATCATCCAGGCCCTCGACACGGGCTCGTTCACGGGCGAAGGCAATCTGCTCATGGGAGATGTTGAAAGCCCTGACGCTGGCGCCATAGTGGCGCGCCATGTGCAGGGCGAGCGCCCCCCAGCCGCAACCGGCATCAACCACGCGATCGCCGGGCTTGAGACGCAGCTTGCGGCAAACGTAATCAAGCTTGGCCACCTGCGCCTGCTCCAGCGATTCGGTCTGCGTGGGATAGTAGGCACAGGTGTACACCAGCTGCTCATCCAGCCACAGCCGGTAGAAGTCGTTGCCGATATCGTAGTGATGTTGAATGTTCTCGCGGGCACGCAAGAGCGTATTGCGCGGGCGGCGCGGCAACGCAGGCAGCAGACCCAGCACCATGGTGCTGCTGGTATGGGCGGCGGCCTGGGTACGGTAGGCGATTTCGAGTACCTGCGCGAGGTCACCTTCCACGTCGATACGCCCGGCGCTGTAGAGATCACCGAACTCAAGGTCGGGATTGATGGCCAGTTTGCGCAACGCCCGGCGATCATGAATCAGCAACCGTCCGATTACCGGTTGCTGACTGGTCGTAATCTCGGAACCGTCCCACAACACGATGGCAATCGACGGATTGCCGGCCATCTCGAGCACCCGCCTCGTCAACCAGCGTTCGGTCTTGTGCACCGGGCCGCGACTCGGAGGAACCGGCTGCGGCAGACCCTTAACGGCAGCCGTCTCCGGTTCATTGCGCAGATCGTCCTCGAACCCGTTTGACATAGGCACCTGTTATATCCTCTCCGCCCCATGCCGCGTATGAGGCGCATCGCCAGAACCAAGGACCGCAAACCCGTTCAACCATCGGCACGGTTCATCCGCGGCTAGCCCGCATTTCTCACCGGGATCCCGGATGCTGGCGCAGGGCTCGTGTGTCCGGACGCCGCTCTGGAATGACGGACCCGCTCGAGGCGCAGAGCAGGGGCCCCGGCACCGCCGGGGATGCGACCGCCGGCGGGCGGGACAGCGCTTCGAGTTCCACCGCGGGTCATCGCTTCACCGGGGGGTCAGATCCCCACCGCTACGCGGCGGGGCCCCTCTTCCGCCCCTCGAAGCGATGCAGCCGTAGCTACCACTTGAATGAAGAGCAAGTCCGGGCGCGCGCGAACAAGCCAGGGCCGGGATAGGCTTTCTCTGGAAACACTCTGCTTTCTGTTTGTTCGCCACTACGTCAATCCCCTCAACACTCTGTAAACCCTCCGTGCCGCCCGGTGATAAATGCGGGCTAGGCCACCGAAGGCAGTCCCGCCAGTGCCATGGCGATTTCGGACTCATCGTACTCCTGATCCACCAGTTTGCCATCCATATAATCGCGATAGGCCTGCATATCGAAGTGGCCATGGCCGCAGAGGTTGAACAGAATGCAGCGGCTGACACCCTCTTCGCGGCACTTGAGCGCCTCGTCGATGGCGCCCCTGACCGCGTGGTTGGCCTCCGGAGCAGGCAGGATTCCCTCTGCTCTGGCGAACTGCAGGCCGGCTTCGAAACAGGTGAGCTGCTGGTAGGCGCGGGGTTTGATGTAGCCGAGCCTGGCGATATGACTGATGAGCGGCGCCATGCCGTGGTAACGCAGGCCACCGGCGTGGAAACCGGGCGGAACGAAGGTCGAACCCAGTGTGTGCATTTTCACCAGAGGGGTGAGATGTGCCGTGTCACCGAAATCGTAGGCATACAGTCCCCGGGTCAGTGTCGGGCAGGCGGCGGGTTCAACGGCTACGAACTCGGTTTCCGGACCACCACGCAGCCGTGCACCCAGAAACGGGAAGGCGATGCCGCCGAAGTTGCTGCCGCCGCCGGTGCAGCCGACCACCACGTCGGGATAGTCATCGGCCTGCTCGAACTGGCGCTGCGCCTCCTGGCCGATGACTGTCTGGTGCAACAGCACATGGTTAAGGACACTGCCGAGTGCATATCTGGTGTCATCGCGCTGCACGGCGCGCTCCACCGCTTCGCTGATGGCGATGCCCAGGCTGCCACTGCTGTCAGGGTGGTCCCGGAGAATCGCCCGCCCGGACTCGGTAAGCTCACTCGGACTTGCGATGCAGCGGGCGCCGAAGCTCTCCATAAAGGTGCGCCGGTAAGGCTTCTGCCGGAAGCTCACCTTGACCATGAACACCTCGACCTCCACGCCGAAGAAGGCGCCGGCGATGGCGAGCGCCGAGCCCCACTGCCCGGCCCCGGTTTCGGTGGCGATGCGCCTTATGCCCTCCTCCCGGTTATAGAAGGCCTGGGGTATCGCCGTATTGGGTTTGTGACTGCCGGCGGGGCTGGTGCCCTCGTACTTGTAGTAAATACGCGCCGGGGTATCGAGGGCCTGTTCCAGCCGTCGTGCGCGATACAGCGGCGTCGGGCGCCACTGACGATAGACATCACGCACCGGGTCGGGAATTTCGATCTCACGCGTCTGACTGACTTCCTGCTCGATGACCGCGAGGGGAAAGATCGGCATGAGATCATCCGGTCCGATCGGCTCTTGGGTACCGGGATGCAGAACAGGCGGCGGCGGACTCGGCAGGTCGGCCACGATGTTGTACCAGTGCCGGGGGATGTCGCGTTCGTCGAGGGTGTACTTGATGGAATCGGTCATGGCGCTCCTCCGGGAGTGGTCGCACACGAGTTGGTGCTGAGTGTTAATACCTTACCCGATTATCTCTCAAATTCAGCTACAGCGGAGAAGAACAACATCCGGGCCAGGACCGCAAGACACGCCGTAAATACCTCCCTGTTGCTCGACTGCCGCGTCCTGCGGCAGACGGTCTTGCGTCCCTGGCCCGGATGCCGCCAATCGGGTTGCATGCGCCTGCTGGCTGAGTTTCAGGGATAATCAGGATACCTTAAGTGAAGTTCCGCTTAATCCCGTCATAACCGCGACTGCGGGTATCCAGACTATTCAGGATCAGAGATCGACCGGATCCCCGCTTTCGCAGCGGCTGGCTTGTCCAGATATTCTTTAAACAGACTACACAATCCAGCCGGTCGTGAACAACATCAAGGCCGGATTGCTTCGCTATCGACACACTGATGCCCGCCGGCGTTTCAGGTGGCTGCGTCCGCACTCAGATATCCAGCTTCGTGATTTCCAGGTCGTGTGAGGACTGCTCGACCTCCGCCCGGGTGAAGAGTTCCGTACCCTGGTGGGACGCCGTGGCGCTGCCACAGATCACCCCGAGACGCAGCATGGCTTCAGAGTCACCGCCGCGATAAAGCGCGGCGACCAGTCCCGCGACCGTCGCATCGCCGCAACCGACCGTTGAGTGGACACGCACGCGCGGCGCCGGGCAATGGTAGCTGTTTCTGGGGCCACACAGAATGGCGCCCTCGGAGGCGAGAGAGATACAGACATATTCGATACCGCGCTGCTGTACCTCGCGCGCCGCCATCGCGACTTGCTGGATGTTCTCCAGGCGGCGCTTGATGCTCATTTCCATGACATAGCGATTGAGCCGCACCAGATAGGGCTGCGCCTGCAGGGCCTCGTGCAGCACCGGTCCGTGGGCATCGATAATCGCCCTGCCGCCCTGCGCCTTGATGTGTTCGGCCAGTTTACGGTAGTGATCCTGCGGCACGCCGGGCGGGACCGAGCCGCTCAGGATGGCAATACCCGATCCGCAATCGGCCAGAAAGCGCGTGGACAGATCCTCCAGCAATTTCGGCGGAATCTGGGGCCCGCGGCTGTCGACCTCGTACTGGGTCGGCGGCGACTTCTGCAACAGGGTGGCATTCAGACGCGTTTCGCCGGCAACGCGGAAATAGACATGATCGTCGCCCAGGGTGTCGCCAAGCAGCCGTAGCAACAGGTCGCCGCTCTCCCCCCCGATTACGCTGGTGCAGCGAATGGGAATGCCGAGTTCGGTGAAGGAACGGGCCACATTGATACCGTTCCCGCCAGGATGGTAGGAGGTCCTGTCCGCGGCGACCTTGCGGTCGGCGATCAGTTGCGGCAGCTCGTAGCTGATATCCACGGAGGGATTCAGGGCGAGCACCGCGATGGGCTTGCTGCTGGTGTCCGTCATCGTAATCTCCATTTATCTCAGGCCTTGCCTGAGGATTAAACTGCGTCCGGTCATGGCCGGGGGGCGCGGCAGGCCAAGCAGATCCAGTACGGTAGGCGCGATATCACCCAGGCCGCGCCCGATGCCGAGCCGTACCGGTCCCTCCCCCATGATCAGGAACGGGACCGGGTATTCGGTATGCTGGGTATGCGGCTCGCCGGTAAGGGGGTTGACCATCTCGTCGCAGTTGCCATGATCGGACGTCAGCATCACGCGCCAGCCGCGTTCCAGCGCGACCTTGAAGACCCGATGACTTTCATTGTCGAGGGTTTCGACGGCACGAATGATCGCCGCCGGACGCGCCGTGTGACCGACCATATCGGTATTGGCGAAATTGGTCACGACAAAATCATAGGTATCGCTCTCGATCGCGCCGATCAGCCGGTCGGCAACCTTGGAGGCGCTCATTTCCGGCTCGATGTCATAGGTCGCGACCTGCGGAGAGGGAACGATGATCCGTTCTTCGCCGGGATAGGGCGGCTCGCGTCCCCCATTGAAGAAGTAGGTCACATGAGGATACTTCTCGGTCTCGGCGCAATGCAGCTGTTTCAGACCCGCCTCGCTGAGCACCTGCGCGAGCACCTGCTCGGGGATCTGGGGATTGAACAGCACCGGAAATGGATAGGTCGCATCGTATTCGGTCATGCACACCAGGCGCCGCGGTTTTTCACCACCGCGATCAAAGGCATCGAATTCCTCCAGCCCCAGGGCTGCCGACAACTGGCGTGCACGGTCGCTGCGAAAGTTGAAAAACAGGATAGATTCATCCTCGGCGATGCCGCGGTATCCAGCTATCACCGTGGGCTGGATGAACTCATCTCCCTCGCCGCGTGCATAGGCCATCTCGATCGCTTCCCGGGCAGAGCCGGCGGTGAAGCC
>Ga0210144_1000685_pt1 | contig 16340 bp, 15 predicted proteins | sample Muzzi_PWA_D2_FD_185532 | JGI IMG/M metagenome (GOLD analysis project Ga0210144, IMG submission 185532) | Wetland microbial communities from San Francisco Bay, California, USA, that impact long-term carbon sequestration - Muzzi_PWA_D2 (SPAdes) | ecosystem: Environmental > Aquatic > Marine >...
ACAGATAGACCCCGGACGCCGCCATGGCGGCAATGGGATCAAGACCCGCAAGCGGATGCATGAAGCCATGTGCGAATCCGTGCGTCTGATTCACCCTGTCATGGGCGTACGCCAGAGACGGCAGCAGGCACGCGGCAAGCATCCACCGCATCCATCCTAACGCACCGCTCTGTATCAGGCAGGTCTTCATGTTTCCTCCTGTAACCGGACACGCTCACCCGCCAGCGCATGAAATCGGGAAAGACACAGTAATGTGGCTGGAAGAATATAAGCCCTCTTGCGTAAAGTCCATGTTGTTGGAACAGCCGGCGGAAAGCGATTCAAACCCGGTGCATTACTGCGTATTCTAGCGGGAATAACCCCCGTTTCCCCGAGGACGGGCAAAGGGCGGAGAGAATCGCTGAAAGGAGAGATCAATGGCCGAAAGCAGGGTCTGGGTTGATGAACAGGGCGCGATTGCCATGAGGAGGCTGTTTCCTCGTATAGAGAGCCGGTTCAGGGAGCGTACGGAGGCGGTGGAATGGGAAGCCTACACCGCTCGGCTCAGGCGCCATTTCCCGCGCCTGTTCGAGCGCCTGCACGGGCTCTATGGCGACGACCACGATTTCTACTATCACCTCGAGAGCATCCTGGCCTCGGCCACGGAGATGTGGCTCGACCGACCGGCGGAACTTAAGGCGCTGGACGCCATGCGCGAGGCCGATCCGCACTGGTACCAGTCCAACCGCATGGTGGGCGCCATGTGCTACGTGGACCTGTTCGGGGGAGACCTGCAGGGCCTGCGCCAGCGTATCCCCTATCTGAGCGAGCTGGGCATTACCTATCTGCACCTGATGCCGGTATTCGAGGTACCGGCCGGCGACAACGACGGAGGCTATGCCGTGAACAGTTACCGGAAGGTGGAGCCGCGGCTGGGCACCATGGAGGATCTGGCGGAACTGGCTACCGAGCTGCGCCACCACGGCATCTCGCTCACCCTGGACTTCGTGTTCAACCACACCTCGGATGAACACGAGTGGGCAAAGCAGGCCCTCGCCGGTGACAGGGAGTACCAGGCCTACTACCGCATGTACCCGGACCGCGAGATGCCGGATGCCTACGAATCCACCATGCCCGAGGTCTTCACCGAAGATCATCCCGGCGCCTTCACCTACCGCACCCGTATCAAGAAATGGGTGTGGACCACCTTCCACACCTACCAGTGGGACCTGAACTACGAGAACCCGGTGGTGCTCAACCGCATGATGGAGGAAATGCTGTTCCTCGCCAACCAGGGCGTCGAGATACTGCGACTGGACGCCGTGGCCTTCATCTGGAAGCGCCTCGGCACCAACAGCCAGAATCTGCCCGAGGCCCACTGGATCATCCAGGCCTTCAACGCCATCGCCAGCATTGCGGCGCCGGCCATGGTGTTCAAGTCCGAGGCCATCGTGCATCCCGACGAGGTAAACAAGTACATCGGGATGGAGGAATGCGCACTCTCCTACAACCCGCAGCTCATGGCACTGCTGTGGGAGGCCCTGGCTACCCGCGACGCGCGCGTGCTGCATCATGCCATGCGCCACCGCTACGCGATACCCGAGGGCTGCGGCTGGGTGAACTACGTACGCTGCCACGACGACATCGGCTGGGCTTTCGCCGACGACGACGTGCAGGCAGTCGGTTTCAATCCGGACGAGCACCGGCGTTTCCTGACCCGGTTCTACGTCGGCAAGTACGAGGGCAGCTTCTCCCGTGGCGCCCCGTTCCAGGAGGATCCACACACCGGCCAGGCGCGCGTCTCGGGAATGTGCGCCTCCCTGACCGGCATCGAGAAGGCGTTGGCCGAGGAGGACAACGAGGAGCTGGATCTGGCAATTTACCGTACCCTTCTCATTCACGGCGTGATCATCACCATGGGGGGGATTCCCCTCATTTACCTGGGTGACGAGATTGCCATGCTGAACGACTACGGCTACGACAGTGACCCGGCCAAGACAGGCGACTCCCGCTGGCTGCATCGCACTGCCTTCGACCGGGAGCGGGCCGGGCAGCGCCATGACCCGGAGACGGTGCCCGGGCGCGTCTACCAGGGCCTGCTGCGCCTCATCCAGCTCCGGGTCCAGAATCTGGCGTTTACCCGGGGCGAGACGGAATTCGTGGAGACGGGGAACAAGCACGTGTTCGGCTTTTTCCGCAGCAACGAGCAACACATCACCTTCGTGCTCGCCAACTTCAGCGAGCATGTTCAGCACCTGGAGGCCCGGCGGCTGCGCCAGATGGGGATGCGCAAGACCATGGTGGACCTCTACGCGGGGCGCGTTATCACGGCCACCCAGGAGCTGGAGATAGCCCCCTATCAGCTCATGGTCCTGTCGCGGGTCGCTTGAGGCATTGCGCCACAAACGACCGTTGAGCATCGACGCACCCGGCGCTTTTTTTCGACCATCGCCGATCTGCTGTCCGGCGGCTCCGGTTAAACATGCGGTTGCCCGTCAACAAGGCGCCGGCAGGCGCAAGCCGGCGACGGCTCTTCTTGAGCAGAAAAAACCGCAGCCATTCAGCGACTGCAGTTCGACCCGTATCAGGGCCTGGTCATGCTGGCGGCCATGAAGATGGCCTCATGAATTGCCTGCCCCGGTTAGTTGTCCTGCAGCACGCGGTCGTCGTATTCGGATTCAAAGAACAGCTTGTGCTTGGCTTCTTCCCTGGCGAGGCCCTGAAGGACTTCCCTGAGCTTGCCGTCCGGCACCCGGGCGGCCATGTCCGTATAGAGCTGGAAGGCGGCGCGTTCGCGTTTCATGGCAACGATCAGGGCGTCCTGGTAGGAGATGTTCTCGCTGGCGTCGACCTCGACCAGGTAGTCCGAGATCTTCAGGTCCAGCACTTCCTGTTCCGGCGTCAGCTCGCGGTCTCCGGCCTTTACCGCCAGCAGCCGCTGCTTGTGGGTTTTTTCCTCGGCGGAGAAATCCAGCAGGATGTTCTTCATGCCGGCCTTTTCCGCGCGTGTTGCGAGATCCGCGTAGAAGTCGGCGGCCTGCTGTTCCTGGTCGATGGCATAGTCCAGTATTTCATCAACGGTATTCATGTCAGTTCACCTGTTGTTCGCTGCCTGCAGGAGCATCCGGGTTCAGGAAACGCTCGATGCCGCGCGCGGCATGGTGGCCGTCCTCGATGGCGCTGATGGCGTCGGCCGTGCGGTTGGCGACGTCGCCGCCGACAAACACCTTGGCCAGCGCGGTGTGCTGGTATTCGCCGGGAATGAACTTGCCCCACTCGATGGCCAGCTGCTCCTGCAGGTTGCCGGGAAGGAAGCCCAGGTCGCCGCCCTGGCCGATGGCGGAAATGATGCAGTCGAAGGTATCCGTGTGCATGCGATCCTCCTGCAGCACCGGGCGCGGCCGGCCGCCCCTGGGGTCCTGCACCATCTCGGCCTCGCCCCACTGCAGCGCGACCTGATCCGATTGCGAGGCATTGAGCACCTCGACCGGGATGGCCTGGGTGACGATGCGACAGCCCTCCTCCCGGGACTCGTGGACCTCCTCGGGATCGGCGGGCATGTCGGCGATGCGCCGGCGGTAGAGGATGGTCACCTCGGCGCCCAGGCGGCGCGAGACCCGGGCGGCATCCATGGCGACGTTGCCGCCGCCAATCACGGCGACCTGCCGGCCGATGCCCGGGTCGCGGCCGCTGGCGACGTCGTCCAGCACTTTCAGTCCCGACAGCACGCGCGGGTGATCCTCGCCCTGGATGCGCATGCTGGACGGCAGCGTCAGCCCGGTGGAAATGAATAGCGCATCGTAGCCATCCAGCAGTTCGTCGAACGGGATGTCGCGCCCGACGCGGGTGTTGAAGCGGATCTCGACGCCGAGCGACCGGATGTAATCGATATCCTTGTCCAGCGCCGGGTCGGGCAGGCGGTAACTGGGGACGCCGTAGCGCAGCATGCCGCCGGCCATCGCCTGCGACTCGAACACCGTGACCGCGTGCCCCTTGCGGCGCAGGTAATAGGCCGCACTCAGGCCGCCGGGCCCGGCGCCGATGATGGCGACGCGACGGCCGCTGTCGCCGGTCTGGTCGGCCAGGATGCGTGCGTAGTCCTGCGGCGCGATCTGGTCGACGATGAAGCGTTTCAGCCAACGGATGGCAATGGGTTCACCCTGGATGCCGACCGGGCAGACCGATTCGCAGCGGCGTGTGCAGATGCGCCCGCAGGTGGCCGGGAAGGGGTTGGTGCGGTACATCAGCTGCAAACCCTTCTCGTAATCGCGCTCACGGATGCTGCGGATGTAGTCGGGAACATCCATGTGCGCCGGACAGGTGGCGACGCAGATGCCGCATTCGATACAGCGGTCCGCCTCCAGCAGCGCCTGTGACTCGCTGTAGCCCAGCACCACTTCATCGAAGGACTGCACGCTCTCTTCCGGCGGCCGCATCTCCATGCCGATGCGTCTGGGCGGGTAGAGGTGGTAGTCTTCCGCGCGGCGGTAGCCGAGCGGATTCTCCTGCCAGGTGGTGTGTTCAACGCCGGCGGTGAAGTGATATTCGGTCGGGTCGCTGGTGATCCAGGTGTACTCGTTGCTCATGCGCAGGGAACCGGCGGGGCACATGTCCACGCACAGCGCGCACCAGCAGCAGCGGCCGTAGTCGAAGCGCGGGCGCAGGCCGCTGTCCCCGCTGCGACCTTCGCAGGCCTCGACCCGGACCATGTCGATGGCGTCGTTCTGGCAGATCTTGTGACAGGTGCCGCAGCCGATGCATTCCTCGCTGATATTGATATGGAAGCCGCGATAGGCGGCCGAACCGGGGCGCTCCTGGATCGGCCGCATGGAGGTATAGGGCTTCTCGAAGGCGCGTTGCCAGACGTAGAACGGGGACAGCAGGTCTTTCAGGCTCATAGCGTTATGCCACTTTCGCGGATGTTAAATGTATTACCGCAGAGTCGCGGAGGACGCAGAGCTTGTTGATGTCTGGCTTGCTGTCGCAAGCCAAATCCAGACTGGCGGAACGGATGCCTGGCCGATCCGGCATTGTAGATCCCGTCCATTTTCATCATGACTCTGCGTCCTCTGTGCCTCTGCGGTGATATTCGTCACTAACGCTCGATTTCGGGCGGATAGGTATGCAGCGACACCATCAGGCCGGCGATGTCGGCGATGTTGGTGCCGACCGCGAGGCGCTCCATCAGGACGATGGCATGGGTGTAGCTCGGACCACGCACGTGTACGCGACGCACGATCTCGGTGCCATCGGTGACCATGTAGTAGCCGTATTCGCCGCGGGTGCACTCGGCCTTGACGTAGGTTTCGCCGGCCGGCGGTTTCCAGTGCAGGAGGTTCGGCATGTCCGCCTGGAACGGGCCGTCCGCGGGCGCGCCGGCGATGATCTGGCGTATCAGCTTGACGCTCTGGCGCGTTTCCTGCAGGCGCAGGTATGCGCGCTCATAGGCATCGCCGGCGCTGCCGCTGATGACATTGAAATCGAGCTGGTCGTACACCAGGTAGGGTTCGTCCTTGCGCAGGTCGCGCCGGAAACCGCTGGCGCGCGCGTTCGGGCCGACCACGCCGTAGGGGTCGACCAGTTCCGGCGCTATGACGCCAAGGCCTTTGCAACGCATCTTGAATACCACGTTGTTGTACATCACCCGCTCGATCTGGTCGAGCAGCTTGTCGGTGTCATCCATCAGCTTGAGGATGCGCTTCTCGAATCCTGCCGGCAGTCCGGCGCGCACGCCGCCGGGGACCATGTACATGTGGTAGATGCGCGCGCCGGTCATTTCCTCGAACAGGTCGAGCACGTAGTCGCGGTAGGTGAGGGTCCAGTTGGCCACGGTGTACTGGCCGAACGCGCCGCCCTGGCCGCCGATCCACATCAGGAAGCTCGCGAGACGCATCATTTCCAGGTTCAGCGTACGCAGCCACTGGGCGCGCACAGGCGACTCGACGCCGCTGATCGCCTCGATCGCGGCCGCGTACAGGTATTCGTTGAAGGCCGGCTCGGGCACCGCGATGCGGCACACCACGGTGAAATTCTGTATAAAGGTGCGCTGCTCCATCAGCTTCTCGAAGCCGCGGTGCAGGTAACCGACGTGGGTCTTGCACTCGATGACGGTGTCGCCTTCCAGTGTCAGTTCCAGCGACATGTTGCCGGTGATGCCGGGATGCTGCGGACCCTGCCAGATCTTGACGTATTTACCCGACGACAGGTCGACCGGTTCGGGCTGTGCAAAGTCAAGCGCGGCGGAGTGGCCGGTTGTCAACGTCATGAATCATCCCCTCCGCGGTTCGGGTAGAGCTGCACTTTCATGTGATCGCGCGGCTCCAGGGTCACCCGGCCCTCGCGGTGACCGAAGCGCTCCGCGCTGTATTTCGCGGTATCGAAATCACGCCGCATCGGCGGCATCGCGTCCCAGCCTTCGAGACAGAAATTCTCCTCCAGCCGCGGACTGCCGGGGAAGTTGATGCCGTACATTTCACGCAGTTCACGCTGGTAGGTCCAGGCCTGCGCCCACAGGGTATGGATGGAGGTCATTTCGGCATTGTCGCGGTCGATGTCGACGTGGACGCCGATGCTCTGCCGGGTAGCGTAGTTGTGCAGCATGTAGATCAGCCTGAAAATCCCGTCCTCGATCCAGTCGGTGCAGGCGATGAAATTGAGGTGGGTGAAGCCTTCGCGATCGCGCAGTTCGCGGATCAGCCGCTCACCGTTTGCCTTGCTCACCTGCAGCGTGGTGATTGCCGGAGGGCGCTCGGTGATGTCCGTGACACCGAAGTCACGCACCAGTCTGTCCAGCAGTTCACTCATGTTTGATTTCCCGTCATGCGATGAGGCGTCATCGGCCTACCAGTTGTAGTCCGGCATGTTCCAGTCCTTGATGACCTTTTTCTGGTTGGCCTTGTACTCGTCGAAGTGTTCGATGTAGCGGTTGGCGCCGTCGCACTTGCCCGCCATGATGTCCTCCTTCAGTTCCATGATGGCGCCCAGCAGCGCTTCCGGTCGGGGCATGCAGCCGGTCACGTACAGGTCCACGGGCAGGTACAGGTCGAACTGGTTGATGGTGTTGTAGCTGTCGAAGTACATGCCGCCGTTGGCCGGGCAGCTGCCCAGCGCGATGATGAATTTCGGCCCCTGCATCTGTTCGTAGCTGCGCACGATGCGCTTCAGTGTTTTCACCGACACGTAACCGCCGATGATGAACACCGAGGACTGCCGCGGCGTCGGCCGTCCGGCGACGCCGAAACGGCTGGCATCGAAGCGCGCGGTCATCAGCGGGCGCAGCTCGATGGAGCAGCAGCCGGTGCCGAAGGCCAGGATCCACAGCGAATTCGCGCGCGCCCAGTTGGCGAAATCCTCGACCGCCTTGATCGGATAGGGCTCGTAGGGTCTGGGCCGCGCGTTGGAGAACAGCAGCCGATCCTCGGCCGACAGCCCCGCATTTTCCAGCGTGGCATGGGTGTCCAGAGTCTTTTTCATAACAGGTGCCTCACGCTACCGGCTTGACTTGATGATTGTAACGCTCAGGACGTGAACATCATCTGCACATAAATTATGGAAATTATCCCGACCAGTGTCGGAATCCTGAAAAAGAACCGGATCGACTGGTCGACGCGGAAGCGCGGGAAGGCCACGCCCACCACGACCGCTACCATGTAGATCGCGAGCGTTTTGATCATCAACTCGATCCAGCCGGTGGCGCCGCCGAAAAACAGGTTCATGAACAGTATCAGCTTGGTAGCGCCGAACAGGGCGCGGTTGGTCTGCAGCATCGACAGGAAGGCGCTGTGAAACTCGGTCGGCGGTCCGATCGGGATTTCCTGCGGCGCCAGAAATATGTCGAACGGTGAGTAACCGGTCATCCCCAGGAAGGCCAGCATGGCCGCCAGCGTCGCCACCGGGTTGGTGAACAGCGTCCAGTACTGCCAGCCGCCCTGCTGTGCGGCCACGATTTCCGTGATCGACAGGGTGTCGTACTGGATCACGATGGAAATCACCGCCAGGGCAAACGGCACCTCGTAGGCGGTCATCTGCGACAGGCCGCGGGCAATGCCGATGGCGCTGTAGGGGTGGCCGCTTTCGCCGGCGCCCAGCGCCATGCCCAGCTGGCCGAAAAACATGAAGTAGATCACCAGGAACAGGTCGCCGGCGTAGCTGAAATTCGCGAAGGTCTCGCTGCCGTAGATCACCGGGATGAAGGCCAGCGTGCCGATGCCGCCGGCAAGGCGGAATACCGGCCCGAGGAAGAACATGATGCCGTGGCTGACGGCGGTGCGCTTGGCGAAGGTCTTCAGGATATTGATGAACGGCTGCCGGTAGGGAATGCCGATACGACCCTGCACCTTGGCGATGGTGCGTTCGATGAAGGCGCCCACGAGCAGGCCGTAGACGGCCACGATCAGCAAGGTCAGGGCGAAATTACCGAATCTGCCAACCCATTCAGCGATCACCAGCGCAGTCCTCCGTTCACCAGGTACAACGCCACGAGGAACATCAGTATGAACAGCGCATAGGTCTGGCCGTTGCCGTTGTAGAACACCCGCATGGTTGCGGCCAGGCTGTGGCTCCATTCGGCCACGGCGTTCCAGAAGGCGGTCGCCCGCGGGCGCACCAGGAAGCCGAGGGCGCGGTCGTAGTGCGCGAAAAAGTTGTAGGCGAAATGCGTGTCTTCCGGGCGGTGCGGGCGTTCCGCGGCATACACGATGTTGAACTGCTCGACTTTCTGGATCTTCATGGTCAGCGAAGCGAGCAGCAGGATCACCAGCGGGGTCATCCACACAACCGCGATAATGCCCATGATCATCGGCGCGTTCCAGTAGCCGAGGTGGGTCTGCAGGGAGAGACCGTCCCATATCAGGCCGCCGCCCAGCCAGGAGCCGACGGCGTCCGACAGCGGGTCCAGCAGCAACTTCGGCCAGGCGGAGAACAGCATGATGATGCCGATCAGCACGAACTGGGGAACCAGCAGGATGGCCGGCGCCTCGCGCAGTCTGGCATGCGCCAGCTTGCGCTGTCCCAGGAACACGGTATGCAGTATCCGGTACATATAGAGGAAGGCCACGGCGCTGGAGAAGAATGCCAGTGCGGCCAGCCAGTACCAGCCCTTGTCCATCATGGCATTGAACAGCAGCCACTTGCCGCCGAAGCCGGTCAGGGGCGGAACGCCGGACATGGCGATGATGGCGATCATGGTGGCGACGAAGGTGAACGGCATGTTCTTGATCAGCCCGCCCATCCGGTACATGAGACGTTCGCCGGTGCGCAGCACCACGCCGGCGGCGGCAAGAAACAGGATGCCCTTGAAGAGGAAATGGTTCACCGTCAGGTACAGCGCGGCCACCCAGCCGAGGTGGCTCATCAGTGCGACACCGGTGACGATGTAGCCGAGCTGACCCATGCTGGAGTAGGCCAGCGTCTTCTTGATGTCTTCCTGGAATACCGCCATCAGCGCCCCGAAGGTGGCGGTCAGCATGCCGATCCAGCCGAGCACGTAGGCCGGATCGAGGCCGATGCCGGAGCGGATGCCGAGCTGTGCGGCGACCAGGATCAGGCCGAAGATACCGGCCTTGCTGACGACGGCGGAGAGCAGCGCGCTGAAGTCATCATCGGCTTCCGCGTAGGCGCCCGGTACCCAGATATGCACCCCCAGGCCGCCGGTCTTGATGAGGAAGCCGGCCGCCAGCAGGCTGAACACCGCGCCCATGGCCTGTCCCGTTGCCCCCAGCGCGGTCAGCTCGATGCTGCCGGTGGCGGCATAGGCGAGCGCGAAACCGGCGAGCAGACAGTAGGCCGAACCGAGCGAGAACAGCAGGTAGGTGAGTGATGGCTTCACCCCGTTGCGGCCCAGGGTGATCAGCAGCCAGGAACTCACGGTCATCAGTTCCCAGCTGAAGAAAAAGGCCAGACTGGTCTGAGCGCACAGCAGCGTCGCCAACGACAGCAGCAGGATGGCAAGCAGCGGGTAGAAGCCGCGACGCGCATCGCTGCGGTACTGGGTCGCCAGGCTGATCAGCACACCGCCGCCGACCAGGATAAAGCCGAAAATCCGGTTCAAGCCTTCCAGGTCAAGCGTCAGCCAGGCGCCGCCCGCGGCCACCACAACCAGCAGCAACAGGCTCTTCAGGCGTCCCGGCAGTCCATCCAGCAGCCACAGTGCGGTGCCGGCCAGCAAGGGCAGGAACATGGCCAGGGTGCCGTTCCCGAGCTGCACGGCCATACCGTAGCCGGTGAGGTAGAGCAGCAGCGCGGCCAGCGCAACGGGCGCCAGTTGCCCGATCGGGATGGCGGCGGGCGTGTCGTTCTCGCGGACCTCCAGGGCCTGGGTGAACCAGCGGAACAGGTAGGCGGCCTCCAGCAGCGAGCCCAGCAGGACGACCGCGATCCAGGGATACAGGCCGCCCGCAGCCAGTTCCATCACCAGTACCCACTTGGCCCAGAAGCCGGGGAAGGGCGGCAGCCCCACCAGCGCCGCCAGCAGGGTGCCGAACACCAGCAGCAGCAGCGGCCGCCCGGCCAGTGTCGACCAGTCCCTGACGGCGGTGCGCTCCAGCAGGCCCGCCAGCCAGAACAGTCCGGCCTTGGCCAGCAGGTGGTTGATGAACAGGCCGCCGATGATGAGCGGCAGGTGCACCTCGGCGCCCAGTTGCACCGTCGCGGCCAGCGCCAGCGTGAGCAGGCCCATCTGGCCGATGGAGGAGTAGCCCAGCAGGCGTTGGGCATTCTCCTGCTTCAGGCCGATCAGGTTGGAGACCAGGAAGGTTGCGCCCCCGACCACCGCGATGCTCGCCAGGTAGTTGTCCAGCAGCGCCAGCGTCTTGAACAGCGCGAAGAACACGCCGGCGGAGACGCCCACCGAGATCAGCGAGGCGATGCCGCCGGGCGCTGTTTCGTATACATCCAGCCCCCAGCCATTGGCGGGATAGGGCTTGAGTTCGATCAGCAGGCTGGTGAGGAGAAACAGGGTCGCGATGAAGCCGATCGGGCCGCTGATCAGCTCGCGATGCGCCACCATGTCATCGATGTTCAGCGTACCGGTGAGAAAATAGAGGAAGATCGTGCCCAGCAGGAAAAATGCCGAAGCCACCGAGGTGGCGATGATGTACTTGAAACCGGCCGCGAGTACCGAGCCGGTGCGTTCCATGCCGATCAGGGCATAGGTGGCGATCGCGGTAATCTCGATGAAAATAAAAAGGTTGAACAGGTCGCGGGTCATCACCATGCCGTTGATGCCCATCACCATGAGCAGATAAAGCGATAGCGCAGAGGCATGCTGCCGCAGTGACGGCAGCCAGTGCAGGGCGCCGAGCAACGCGATGCTGTTGACCGCGAACACAAAACCGCCTTCATACAGGCCGAAGCGCAGGTTGATGGAAAACGGCGGCGCGATGCCGGCCGTCTGGATGTCGATGGCGGCGGCGCCGTTGAGGATCGCGAGCAGGTTGATGCCGGCAATGGCGACCATGCCGGCGAGCGCCAGCAGGAACACCAGTATGGCCGAGTTGCGGTGTGCACGGTCAAACAGTGGCACCAGGAAGCCGACAGCGAGCGCCAGCACATAGATGCCCAGCGGCTGCAGCAGTACCTCCGAGAACAGCGCGTTCACCCTTTCGACTCCGTACACTCGTCGATCATCAGCGTCCTGCGTGTTCTGTAGATGCGTACCGCGAAGGACAGCATTACCGCGGTGACACCCAGGCCGATGACGATGGAGGTCAGCACCAGCGCGGAAGGCACCGGGTCGACGATGCGGCTGGCGGCCTCGGCCATGGGCACGGCATCGTTGATGATGGGCGCAGTACCGCCGGTGACGTAGCCAATGGACACCATGACCATGTGAATGCCGGTATCCAGCAGGGAAAAACCGATGATCATGCGGATGATATGGCGTTGTGTGAGCATGCCCCACAGCCCGATCAGGACCAGTCCGAGGCCACTGCACAGCACGATTTGTGAAATCTGGAGACCGGCGAGGAAGCTCATAGCGGCCCGGTGTCCTCCTTGCGGAAGCGGTCGAGCACGGCGCTGAGTTCGAAGCCGACCTTGAGGCCGACGAAGACATAAATCAGCGGTATGGCGCCGGCGCTGAACAGGTCGCCAAAGGTACCGAGGCCCATGATGCGGTTGTCAAGGAAACCGCCGGCCATGATGACACCGAGTACGCCGATCACCACGTAGCTGAAACCGGAGAGTGATTCGATAATTGCGATCAACAGGCGGCTGACATGCGATTCGGGCAGCGCCAGCAGCAGGAACATGGTGCCGGACGCGATGATCGCCCCGCCCTGGAAGCCGCCGCCGGGAGACAGGTGGCCGTTCAGAAAGACGTAGATGCCGAACAGGATGACCATTGGCAACAGCAGCTGGGTCGCGGTTTCGACGATTTCACTGGCAGGCTTGTGTACGCCCGCGGTTTCCTCGGCGCGGTCGCCCTTTTCAAGATCGTCATCGCCCTGGCTGCGCCGCGTGCGCCGCAACAGCAAACCGACGCCGGCGGCGGAAATGAACAGCACGGTGACCTCGCCGAGGGTATCGAGGCCGCGGTAGGTGACCACCACGGCGGTGACCAGGTTGGCGGCGCCGACTTCTGCGGGACCCTGGTCGGCATAATAGGTACCCAGCGGCGACAGTGCGGTGTTTTCACGATAGTTGGCCGCGAGTTGAATAAAGATGACCGCGATCATGATCATCACCAGGGCAATGAAGAGGCGCTTGATCATGCGCTCTCCCCGCCCGGCGGCGACTCCCCGGAAGCGTCATTCCCGGTGTCGTCGAGAACGTCAATCACGGTGGATTCGGCTTCAGCGGTGCCGATGGCATGCGCGGCACGGGCCAGCGCGTGCGAGGACACCGGGTTGGTGAGCATCACGAAAAAGATCAGGATGAACAGCTTGAAGGCCCATGCCGGGTGCAGGAAGGACAGTCCGACCAGGATCAGGATGGTGCCAAGGGTCGTGGCCTTGGTACCGGTCTGAATACGGTTGTAGGTGTCCGGCATGCGCAGTACACCCAGACCCGCCGAGAACAGGAATATGGCGCCACCGAGCAGGAACAGGCTGCCGATCAAATCACCCATGACTCAGTCCCCGTTCCGCGTCTTGCGTATGGCATACAGGAAAATCATGGTGGACAGGCCCGAGCCGATCGAGGCCTCGGTCATGGCGACGTCGGGTGCCGCAAGCACCACGTAGACAACGGAGGCGAACAGGCTGGCGAGGCCGGAGCTGATCACGGCACTGATGATGTTATCCAGCAGTACGGCCAGCAGGCCGCTTATCAGGATGCCTGCGCAGAGCAGGATGGTCAGAAGTACGATCATACAAGTGTTAACAGGTCCTAGAAGCCCTTTTCGAGGTAACGGGCGACTGCGAGCACCCCGAGGAAGCTGAGCAGGCCGTATACCAGTGCCACGTCCAGATAGATAAATCGATCGGCGATATGCGCCAGCAGCGCGATCACCGCGATGGCGATGATGGTCAGCAGGTCGATAGCCACCACCCGGTCGACGATTTCCGGCCCGATGACGAACCGGATGATGCCGAACACCATACTGAGGAAGATCAGGACAAAGGCAAGATCCAGGATGATCTCAACCATAGATCACCTTCAGGTATTTCTCGAACCGCCCCGCAACTTCCTGCGTAGCGGCGACGGGATCCTTAGCCGTGACGTTGATCCAGTGGATGAACAGTGAATCCCCCCGGATGTCCACGACCAGGGTACCGGGTGTCAGCGTGATGGAATTGGCCAGCGCCAGCCGGCCCATGGGCGACTGCAGTTGCGTCTTGATCTCGACGATGCCGGGGTGGATATCGATGTGCGGACTGAACACGTAGCGCATCACGTTGAAGTTGGCTTTGACCAGTTCCTGGACGAACACGCCGAAGTAGAGCAGATAGGTGTAGATCACCCTTGGCGACCAGCGGATCACGCTGTAGACCCGCGAAAAGGCCGCGAATGCCAGCGCGATGGCCGCCGTGATCACCACGCCGGTGAGTACGGAATCGGGGGCCAGCGTACCGTTGGCAATCAGCCAGATAAGCAGCAGGGTCAACCAGAGGTTGAGGAATTGCAGGGGGAAGTTCATCGACGGGGAAGACATTGGAGCGCAAGTCTACCCTGTTGCCTGTTAGAGGAAAAGCGGTCAAAGCCTGTGTTTTTATTATCTTGTCGCGGTTTCATGAAACTGCGCCGGGATGGGGCAGCCATGCGCCTGAATGAGTCGCCGGAACTGCCCGCGCAAGGTGCAACTGCACCGTTGTGGTGTATCCCGGGGCGGCTGCAGGACCGGCGACCGGTCCACCGATTTGAATCCTGCGCGGAAACTCAACCCACAATGCCGAGCAAGGCCCGTGCGACGCCGGCCAGGCTTTCTCCGGCGATCAGCCCGGACGCGGCGGCGATCAGGAATCGCTGCGCAAGGCTCGGTTGATAGCGCTCGAGGACTTTAGCGACGAGACTGCCGAAAAACATCGTGATCGAAATCGACGCCGGTATCACCATCGCGAGACCGAAGGCCGGTATATTGGGCAACCACCACGGCGCACAGCGATGTTGCAGCCAGGCGCCCGCAATACCCGCGCCAGCGCCGATCGCCACTGCCAGCAATGCGCTGACCGGAATCGCACCGAGTCCGTTGTGGAGGGTCTCGGCGACCACTTTCCAGGTCGCCACCGCGGGCGCCGGCCATTCCCCGGTTACCAGCATCGTGGCCGGATCCGGGATCAGGCGCAAATAGACGATGCTGCCGATCACGCTGCCGGTCAGCACGCCGAAGCCTTGCGCCACGATCTGTGCACGCGGCGGCGTACCGATCATATGCCCCACTTTCAGATCGTTCAGCAGGTCCGCGCTTTGTCCGGCCGCGCCACCCGCGACGTTTGCGCCGATCAGGTTCGCGGTGGTTTCGCCCGGCGCAATGACACCGGTCGTGAGCTGCGACACCTTGCCGATCGCACCGATCGGGGGTATGCCCGTTTCCCCGACGACACGCGACGCCACCATCGCCAGCAGAAAGGCAATCGGAACCGCGAGCGTGGCGATCAACCAGTGGATATCGAAAATCATCACCTGCGCAATGACGACCAGGGCGCTGGCGAGTGACAGCCCGAGCAGACGGGTGACCGTGGCGCCGTCGTTGTCGGCGCCGGGACGCCCGTCCGGCTTCGGAGCCGTCAGTCGGTACGACACGCCCTGCAGCACGAAACGGGTCAGCGCCGAACCGACCATGAGTGAAACCCCGGGCCACAACAACCATTCGATCATGGTTGCGAACCAGTTTGCGTCCAGGTCGTTCGCGCCGGGCTGGATAAAGCCCCGGGACAACCCCCAGGGCCCCAGCAGCCCCCATGACAGGATACCGCCGAGCAGCAAGGACAGGCCGGCGCGAAAGCCGATGATCGCGCCAAAACCCGCCAGCAGCAGCGATGGATCGAATACAAAGGTAAGGTTCTTCGCACTGATGCCGGCGAACCCCGAGAACCTGACCGGTGCCGGCAGCACGAAGCCGGGGCCCGGTCTCGGCAGCGGGAACGCGCCGGTGTCGAGCCATTTCAGCATGCCGGCAATCGCCGCCGAGCTCAACAGTATGCGCAGCTTCAGTGCCGCTTCACGGCCCTGACTGAAGATTTCCTGCAGTGTTTCGGCGGTCGCACGCCCGGTGGGAAACGGCAGATCGGCGCGCAGGAGCAGCGATGCGCGCAGGTACCACGCGACCCAGACACCAAGGAAACTGACCACGAATACCCAGATGATCAGCTGCATCGGCGGCATATTGCTGCCGGTGATCATCGCCAGCGCCGGGATCGGCGCGACCAGTCCGCCGGAAATGATATTGGCCGACGAGGATGCCGCTGTTTGCGCGATGTTGGCCTCGCCCGCGCCCAGGTGGCGGCCGAGACCTGCGCGCGCCAGCAACCCCCAGAAGCCGGCAGAGAGCAGCAAGGCGATAATCGAGATATTGAACGACCAGCCGATCTTCAGACCCGAATAGATATTGCAGGGCGTCAGCAGGGCGCCGATCAACATGCCGCTGGCGATGGCGCGAAGGGTCAGGGTTCTTTCGGTCAAGTCAACACCGGGTTAGTGGCAGTGGCGCTTGCATAAAGGCCAAAGCGTGATAATTAGCCACGGAACCACACGGAAAGACACGGAATGCAAGCCCCTTTATCCTTGACTTCCGTGTGAAGCCGTGGCCATGCGGGCGTCATCAGGCATCATTCGCGTCAAGCAAGTGCTATCGTGGTTAGTGGCTCGACGTGAGTTCCATCAGCCCAGCCCCATGATGGCCGCCAGCTCATCGCAACTGAGCACGTGACAGTAAATCATGTTGATGATTTCCAGCTCCCGCCGGTGGAGCTCGCCGGTGCCGC
>Ga0210144_1000686_pt1 | contig 16337 bp, 16 predicted proteins | sample Muzzi_PWA_D2_FD_185532 | JGI IMG/M metagenome (GOLD analysis project Ga0210144, IMG submission 185532) | Wetland microbial communities from San Francisco Bay, California, USA, that impact long-term carbon sequestration - Muzzi_PWA_D2 (SPAdes) | ecosystem: Environmental > Aquatic > Marine >...
CCCGCCGCTGCCCAGCTTCGCCTCCAGCCGGTAGCGTCCGGAGAGCACGGTGCCGATCATCGAGCTGGAGGGGCGGGTGTTCATCTGGCTTGGGCCATTGTCGGACACGCAGCCATAGAGGTTCTCTATTGCATCGCGGTATCCCGCTCAGGGGCGGTGGATCTCGTGCGCGCCGCCGGCCCTGCCGATCCGCTTCGCGCCGGGGTAGTGAGCGCGGAGCAGGCGCAGCGCCGCGTCCTCGGCCTCAGCGGCGACGACCGCGCAGAAGCCGCAGCCCATGTTGAAGACGCCGTGCATCTCCTCGTCGGAGACCCCGCCGCGCTCCTGGATCAGGGTGAAGACCGGCGGCACCGGAAGCGGGTCGTCGATCTCGTAGCCGACCTCCGACGCAAGGCGGAGCAGGTTGCCGAGGCCGCCGGAGGTGATGTGAGCGAGGCCGCGCACCTCGACCGCCGAGCGCAGCAGCTCGAGCACCGGCTTGACGTAGATCTCGGTGGGTTCCAGCAGGACGTCGCCGAGCGGCCGGCCGAGCCTGCCTTGCGGGTCCTCGCCGGGCGGCAGTCCGTCCAGGGCCGAGCGGGCGAGCGTGTAGCCGTTGGAGTGGAGGCCGGAGGAGGGGAGGCCGATCACCGGGTCTCCGGCTCGCACGGCGGAGCCGTCGACGATCTCCTCCAGGACGACCGTGCCGAAGCAGGCGCCGGAGACGTCGACGCCGTGAACCATCTCGCCGAGCTGGGCCAGCTCGCCTCCGGGGATCTCGATCCCGGCCAGCTCGGCGCCGCGCGCCAGGCCGATTCCGACTTCCTCACAGACTCCCGGATCGGCTCGCTCGATCGCGATGTAGTCGAGCATCGCCAGCGGCTCGGCGCCGACGCAGATCACGTCGTTGACGTTCATCGCCACGCAATCGATCCCCACGCTGTCGAAGCGGCGGAGCTGCTCGGCGACCAGCAGCTTGGTGCCGACCCCGTCGGTGGACAGCGCGATCCCGGTCCGCTCGTCGAGCCGGATCACGCTCGCGTAGTGCCCGGGCAGCGCCACCTGCCGTGCAGGCCGTCCCAGGTCGATGCCCCCCAGAGCCCGCACCAGCGCGGCGACCGCGGAGTCCGCCGCGCCCTGGTCGACCCCGGCTCTCGCGTAGACGTCGTCGCTCATCGCCTTCGCAGCTTGACCAAGACCGCGGTCGCCAGGGCGGCCCGGTACGCCGCGTAGGGCCACAGCGCGCGGTCGCGCTCGACCAGCCGGATCAGGCGCTGGGAGGCGAGGGTGGAGGCGAAGGACGCACCCGCGCCGATCGCCATCGAGCGGCGCAGCGAGGGCGCCGCGCCGCGTCGCCAGAGCCTGGCGCCCTTGAGGGCCGTCGCGCCGACGATGATCGGCAGGGCGATCGTGCGCGAGAGCAGGTTCGACTGGTCGCGGGAGAAACGGCGCCAGCGGGCCGCCGCCAGGGTGACGCCGTTGCGCGATACGCCGGGGGCCAGCGCCGCCGCCTGGGCGATTCCCAGCGCCAGGCCGTCCCCCGCGGTCGCGTCGCCGCCCCCGCGCCGCTGCGGCCGGGTGTCGGCTGCGAGCATCGCCGCCGAGCCGGCCAGCAGGCCGATCGCGGTTGCCCGCGGGCCGCCCAGCCGCCGCTCGATCGGTCGCTCCAGCGTGTATCCGACCACCGCGGCGGGCAGGAAGGAGAGGCCGAGGACGAGCGCCCGCCGGCCGTCGAAGGAGCGCAGCTCGGCGGCGATCGTCTGCCGCTGGCCGATCAGCAGCGCCGCCGCGGCGCCGGCGTGCAGCGCCACCTCGAAGCTCTTGCGCATCTCCGGGTCGAGCACCGCCCAGTCCCAGCCGGCGAGCCAGGGCAGCAGCACGATGTGGGCCGAGCTGGAGACCGGCAGCAGCTCCGCCGGGCCCTGGACGATCCCCAGCGCCAGCGCCCGCCGAGCCGAAATCCCGCCGTCGGACGCGCCGCTCAGCGGGTCGCCTCGGCCTCGACGCCCGGCTCCTCGCCCGACCGGCCCGGCCCGGCCCGGTTGCGTCGCCTCCTGCGGATCAGCAGGTAGACGATGCCGGCGACGACCGCGGCCAGGACCGCGTAGTCGAGGTAGCCGAGGTTGTGCCGCCACTGTTCCCAGTTGTCGCCGACGCCGCGCCCGATCAGCGCCAGCATCAGCACCCAGGGAACGCTGCCGGCGAGGGTGAAGACCGTGAAGCGCCAGAACGGCATCTTCGCGACGCCGGCCGGCAGCGAGATGAAGGTGCGGATGATCGGCAGCATCCGGGTGAAGAAGACAGTCGCGTCGCCGTAGCGCTTGAACCAGTCGTCGGCCCATTTCAGGTGCTTGGGGCTGACGTGGATCAGGCGGTTGCGTTCGAGCAGGTCGAGGCGGGCGAAGTAGCCGACGGCGTAGGCGATCCACGATCCGGCGAGGTTGCCGAGCACGCCGGCGGCGACGATCGCGAACAGCGTCAGTTCCCCTTTCGAGACACTGAAGCCGGCAAACAGCATGATCGCCTCGCTCGGCACCGGGATGCAAGCCGACTCCAGCGTCATCAGCACGAAGACGCCGGCCACCCCGGCCGAGCCGATGAATTCGGTCGCGAGGTCGACGATCGGTTCGACGATCTTGTCGCTGAGGCTGGCGAGGACGATCAGCATGCGCGAAGCCGAGATTGTAGGCGGGATGCCGATCACCATCTAAACTCGGGCCGCTCCCATGCACCGGTTGAACCACCCCGTCTACCGAAACCGGCTGCTCCAGGTCGTCGCCGACGCGCTGCTCGTCTCGCTCGCCTTCTACCTGGCGTTCCGGCTCCGCTTCCTCGACGAAGGCCTGCCCCACCGCTACGAGGTCCTCTTCCTCCAAGCGGTCGCCTTCGTCGCCGTCGGCAAGGTCGCCGTCTTCGCGGCCTTCGGCCTCTACCAGAAGTGGTGGCGCTACGTCAGCGGCCGCGACTTCTTCGCGATCGTCCGCGCCGTCGCCGTCGCCAGCGCGATGCTGATCGTCGTCTTCGCGGTCTTCAAGCCGTTCCACCACACGGTCCCGCGCTCGGTCGAGGTGATGGACTTCCTCCTCACCCTGCTGTTCGTCGCCGGTGCCCGGCTGGCGGTGCGGCTGATCGTCGAGCGCCCCAGCCACGGCCACCGCCTGCCGAAGCACGAGGTGCTGGTGATCGGTGCCGGCTCGGGCGGCCAGATGGTCGTCCGCGAGACGCAGCTCAACCCCGCGCTCGGCGCGACCGCGATCGGCTTCGTCGACGACGACGCGCGCAAGCGGGGGATGCGGATGCTCGGCCTCAAGGTGCTGGGGACAACCGAGCAGATAGAGACGATCCTCGACGAGACCGAGCCCGACGAGGTGGTGATCGCGATCCCCTCCGCCCCGGGGACCCTGCGCGCAAAGGTCGTCGCCGCCTGCCGCGAGCGCGAGATCCGCGTCCGCACCCTGCCGACCGTGTTCGAGCTACTGCGCGGCGGCGTCCAGCTCAGCAAGCAGCTGCGCGACGTGCAGGTCGAGGACGTGCTCGGCCGCGACCCGATCGTCGTCGAGCTGGACCGCGTCGGCGCCTACCTGCGCGACCGGATCGTTTTGGTCACCGGCGCCGGCGGCTCGATCGGCTCCGAGCTGTGCAGGCAGATCGCCCGGGTCGGCCCGCGGCTGCTGGTGATGCTCGACCACGCCGAGGACAACCTGTTCGAGATCGAGCGCGAGATGGTCGAGGAGCGCCACTTCAGCAACGTCGAGGCGGTGCTCGCCGACTGCAAGGAGCCGCACCGGATGCTGGAGACGATGCAGCGCTTCAAGCCCGGCGTCGTCTTCCACGCCGCCGCCTACAAGCACGTGCCGCTGATGGAGGCCAACCCGCTGGAGGCGGTGCGCAACAACGCGATCGCCACCCGGATCGCCGCCGAGACGGCGGCCGCTTCGCAGGTGGAGCGCTTCGTGCTGGTCTCGACCGACAAGGCTGTCAACCCGCAGACGGTGATGGGCGCTTCCAAGGCGCTGGCCGAGTGGATCGTCGAGGCGGCCGGGCACAAACACCCCGGCACCCGATTCGCCAGCGTCCGCTTCGGCAATGTGCTCGCCTCCTCGGGCAGCGTGGTGCCGATCTTCCGCAGCCAGATCGAGCGCGGCGGGCCGGTCACCGTCACCCACCCGGAGATGAGCCGCTACTTCATGACGATCCCCGAGGCCGTGCAGCTGGTGATCCGCGCCGGCGACATCGGCGCCGGGCGGGGCGAGGTCTTCGTCCTCGACATGGGCGTGCCGGTGAAGATCGTCGACCTCGCCCGCAACATGATCCGCCTCGCCGGCTACGACCCGGGGGCCGAGATCGCGATCGAGTTCACCCAGCCGCGGCCGGGCGAGAAGCTGCGCGAGGAGCTGTTCGGGGTCGGCGAGGAGTCGCAGCCGACCGCCGCCAAGCGGATCGAGCGGGCGGTGCGGGCGACGCCGCTCGATCCGGACTGGGTCGAGGCGATGCTGAACTCGCTCGAGCACCTGGTGATGGCCGGCGACGAGGCGAATCTGGCCGAGCGGGTCGTCGAGCTGATCACCGCGCAGGGCGGGGACGCGGCGGCGGTCGGCTAGAGCCGTCGCGGTCCCGTGACGGCCTCAACGGATAGCCTCTCGCAGCCAATCCTTTGGAGCTGATCAAGGAAATCGGGGCCTTCGCGGGCTTGGTCGCGTTCCTCGGCCTAGCCCTGCTCGCGCTGCTCTCGTTCGCGCAGGGGCGGGACATCCGGCGCCTGCGCGAGTGGGCCGGCTCGGCGCCGGAGCGCGACGCCGAGCGAAAGGAGGCGACCTCGGAAGCTGCCCAGGAGAGGGCCGAGGAGATGCGCAAGCTGGAGGAGGCGCGCGAGGCCGAGCGCCGCGCCGCGGACGAGCGCGAGCGCCGCCGCGAGCGCCGCGAGGCCGGCCTGCCCGAACTGACGCGCGGCGAGCGGCTGCGCGAGCGCTTCTCGGGCGGGAGCGGCGCGGTCAACAGCGGCGACGGGCTTGCCGCCCGGCTCGGCCAGCCGCGCTACCTGGCGGCGATCTTCGTCATCCTGGCGCTGGCCGTCGGCGGGGTCGCTTACGCTACGTTGCACGGGTCCGGCGGCGACGGCGGCGGCAAGGGGGGCAAGCGCAGTGCCCACGCGGCCAAGCCGAGCGAAATCGAGGTCTCGGTGCTCAACGGGACCGCCGTACCCGGGTTGGCGGCCACCTTCGGCGACAAAGTGGAGAAGCACGGCTTTCAGCTGGGGGCCGTCACCAACAGCAGCTCGAGCTTCGCCGAAAGCGTCGTCATGTTCAGGCGCGGCGACGGCCGCGAGGCGCATCGGGTGGCGGCGGCGCTGTCGATCTCGCGGGTGCAGCCGATGACCTCGGAGATCTCCTCGGTGTCGGCGGGAGCGCCGGTCGCGGTCGTAATCGGCGAGGACAATGCCTCGTCGACCGGCTAGCTTCGCCGCGCTCGTCTTCGCGCTGCTGGTCGCCGCCACGGTCTCCGCGTTCGCCTGGTCGCAGCGGCTGAAGCGGGACCCGCTCGTGCTCGACCGCGTCACCTTCGGCACCCAGGCGAGCCGCGCCTTCACGCCGAACCGCGACTGCCGCTTCGACCGCATCCGCATCCGTTTCCGGGTGACGGTCTCCGACCGGGCCGACGTGCAAGTGGTGAAGCCAGGGGGCAAGCTGGTCGTCACCCTCGCCCGCGACGTCTACCTGAAGCGCTACACGTTCTTCACCTTCTACTGGGACGGGCGCTCCCGCGGCCGGGGCAGCGCCCCGCCGGGCCGCTACAAGCTGCGCGTCAAGCTGCTCGGCGAGGAACGCACTCTCGTCCCCGGCGGCGCGATGCGCCTGCACCGGGCGCCGCGCAGGCCGACCCGGAGGTGCTCGAAATGAGGAGCTGTGGCGCCTTTGTCTCGCTATGCGAGAGGAAAGCGCCAGAGGCGGAGGGCGCTGCGCCGTGAGCGGCGTCCTCTCCGGCCTCGGGGTCGTAGTTGCGGCCGCTTGCGCGGCGGCATCGATCCTGCTGCCCGCGGGTCGGGCGCGGGCCGCGGCGATGCTTGCCGCCCTCGTCCTCTTCCCGCTGCTGATCCTCGGCGACCAGTGGCACTCCCCGCAGATCGTCGACCTGCGGGACACGCCGGCACGGCTGGCCGGGCTCGCGCTCGCGGCCCTCGCCGCCGCGATCACCCTCGCCTACGTGTTCCGCCGCTGGCCGATCGTCCTGCCGCTGGCGATCGTCGCCGCCCTCCCGTTCCGCGTCCCCCTGCACGCCGGCGGCGACACCGCCAACCTCCTCGTCCCGCTCTATCTCGTAATTGCCGGAGGAGTGCTCTCTGTGGCGCTTGGAGATTGGACCGTCAGCCGACCGGCGGAGACCTCCCCACCGCCGGCAGGACCAGCGCGCCTGCTGCCTCTCGTCCTGGCCACCGTGGTCCTCCTCTACGCGCTCCAGACCCTGTACTCCCCGGACTTCTCGAAGAGCTTGCAGAACGTCTGCTTCTTCTTCGTGCCGTTCTCGCTGGTCTACGGGCTGCTGCGCGACGTCGCTTGGACTCGAAGGCTGCTGGTCCTTGTGTTGTGGGTGGTCGCTTTGGAGGCGGTGGCGTTCGTGATCGTCGGCTCGGTCGAGTACCTGTCCCGCGACCTTTTCTGGAACTCCCAAGTCATCCGGTCTAACGACTTCCACACCTACTTCCGCGTCAACTCGATCTTCTGGGATCCGAACATCTACGGGCGCTACCTGGCCCTGGTGGTGGTGATCGCGATGGCGACACTGCTGTGGGCGAGGGAACGGCGTGCCCTGGCGCTGCTGACCGGCCTGGTGGCGGTCCTCTGGATCGGCTTGGTGCCGACCTTCTCGCAGTCCAGCTTCGCCGCCTTGCTTGCGGGCCTTGCGGTCTTGGCGGCCCTGCGCTGGCGCTGGCGCTGGACGGCGGGTGCGGTCGGGGTCGTCGTCGTGCTCGGCGCTGTCGTAGTCCTCTTTGCCGGCGGTTCCTCGAAGCTCAGCCCGGACCGCATAAACGTCGACACGGGCGGCCGCGCCAACCTCGTCTCCGGCGGCGTCGACCTGTTCGCACAGCGCCCGGTCTGGGGCTACGGGGCCGGCAGCTTCCCCGCCGCATACCGCGAGCACATCGCAACCACGGAAGCTCCCGTGTCCGTCTCCCACACCGAGCCGATCACTTTGGCGGCCGAGCAGGGCGTAATCGGCCTTGCCGCCTACGCAGCCCTGCTGGCAGTCGCGTTGTGGACGATGGCGTCCGGCCTGTTCGCCCCACCCCCGCCAGGCGCGGCGCGCCAAACCGTTGGCCGCGCAGCCGTCCTCGCCGCCTTCGTCGCCCTCCTCGTTCACACGATGGCCTACGCCGGCTTCTACGAGGACCCGATCACCTGGGTTCTTCTGGCGGCCGGAGCGTCCCTGGCGGCGGCCCCGGTCCGCACCGAAACGTAGGCTCGACGGCGTGTCGGGCTACCTCCGCCGCCTCGCGACGACCGGTGCCGCCTACACCGCGGCGAGCATCCTCTCGAAGCTGATCGCGGTAGCCCTGCTGCCGCTCTACACGCGCTACCTGACCCCTGCCGACTACGGCGCCGCCGAGGTGATGTTCGCCGCGGTCGTCTCGGCGAGCATCGTCGTCCGCCTCGGCACGATCGAGGCGCTGCTGCGCTTCTACTACAAGGACGACGAGGATCCGGCCCGGGTCGTCGCCAGCTCCTTCGCGGCGCTCTTCTGGTTCTCCACTGCCGCGGCGCTGATCGCGCTTCCCTTCGCCGGGCCGATCTCCGAAGCGCTGCTGGACCGCTCCGCGCCCGATCTGGCGAGGATCTCGATCGGCGGCCTCTGGGTGCTGACCATGGTCGAGTACCTGCTCACCCTGTTCCGGCTCGAGGAGCGAGCACGCGCCTTCTTCGTCACCACGCTGCTCAACGTGCTGGCGGCGATCGGGTTGACCGTGGTGCTTGTGGTCGGCGAGGGGGAGGGGGCGCGCGGCCTGCTGCTCGGCAGCTACGCGAGCGGCGCCGTCGTCGTGCTGGCCCTTGTCGTCGTCCACCGCAGGCGCCTCTCGCTGCGCCTCGACCTGCCCCTGCTGCGGCGGATGATGCGCTTTGGACTACCGACGATGCCGGCCGAGCTGTCGCTCTACCTGCTCAACTTCGTCGACCGGATCGTCATCGTCCGCGCCGCCGGCCTGGCCGAGGCCGGGCTGTACTCGCTGGCGGTCAAGTTCGCGCAGGCCGTCAACGTGCTGGTCCGCGGCTTCCAGCTCGCCTGGCCGCCGCTCGCCTACTCGATCCGCGACGATGGCGAGGCCCGGCGCGCCTACGCGGCGATCGTCACCTGGTTCGTCGCCGGCTGCGCCTTCGTCGTCGCCGGCATGTGGCTGTTCTCGCGCTGGATCGTGCGGGCGCTGGCGGCGCCCGAGTTCTTCGGCTCCTACGAAGCGATCGGCCTGATCGCCACCGGCGTCACCCTCTACGCCCTCTACATGGTGCTGCTGGTGATCCTCGGCAGGACCGGCCGCACCGAGCTCAACTTCCCGGCGACGGCCGCGGCGCTGGTCGTGAACCTCGCTCTCAACATCGCCCTAGTGCCGCCGCTCGGCATCGTCGGTGCCGGCCTCGCCCTGGTCGCCTCCTACCTGGTGGTGACGGCGCTGATGTACCTGTTCACCCAGCGCCTCTTCCCGGTTCCCTACGAATGGGGGCGGCTGGTCCGGATCGTGCTGGTCTCCATCGCCCTGGTGGCCGCCGGCGAGCTGCTGCTGCCAACCGCCGGCTTCGGCGGCCTCGCCGCCCGGGCCGCCCTCTGGCTCGCCTACCCCCTCGTCCTCCTCGCCAGCGGCTTCTTCACCAGCGAGGAGCGCGGCTGGCTGGCGCGGCTGCGCCACCCCGGCGAGCTGATCCTCAGCCTGCGCGCGATCGGTAGGGAACCGGCCGGCGTGCCCGGCACCGTCCCCGAGGCCTTCGAGGCGGAGATCCTCGACGAGGACTCGCGCCTCTAGGGGCCCCTACCAGGATGGGCTCTTGGCGCCGGCCCGTGCTGCGCGATCCCGCAGACTCTCGCCGCGGCCGGGGGAGAGGGCCTGGCGGGCGTGGGCGCGGTAGATGCGGGCCGGCTGGCTGGGGAGGACGGTGGCGGCGAGGGAGCGCACCGCGTAGGCCCAGGCGGTGAGCAGGCGGACCGCGAGGGCGGCCGGCCGGGAATGGTGCTTGCGCATGTAGCGGTCGCGGTTGCGGTGGAATTCGACGATCCTGGGCAGGCCGCCGGCAAGATCGGTGGAGAGCTGGTCGTGGTGGACCGCCTCGGCGGTGGGGACGAAGAGGGTGCGCCAGCCGGCGTCGGCCAGCCGCTTGCAGAAATCGCACTCGTCGTAGTAGACGAAGAAGTCGGGGTCGAGGTAGCCGACCTCTGCGGCAGCCTCACGGCGGACCAGCAGGGCGCTCGATTGCGCCCAATCGACCGGCCTGGTGCGCGCTCCCCTGCTCTGCACGGTGAGCAGGCGGTGCAGGAAGAGGGCCCCGGCCAGGGCCGTGCCGACCTCCGGGAAGCGCCAGGCGCAGGGCACCGGCCTGCCGCCGGAGTCGAGCAGCTGTGCGCCGGCGGCGGCGGCGCGGGGATCGGAATCGAGCGCTGCGACCAGCGCGGCGGCGGCGCCCGGGCGCAACTCGGAGTCCTCGTTGAGCAGCAGGCAGTAGCGGCCGCCGGCTTCGCGCAGCAAGGTCGAGTCGTTCTCGGCCTTGCCGGCCCGCCGCTCGAGGGCGATCAGGCGGATGTCGCCGCCGAGCGCCCGCACCGCCTCGGCCGAGCCGTCGCGTGAGGCGTTGTCGAGAACGAGAACCTCGCGCTCGACGCCGGCCGGGTGGGTGCGCTCGATCGCCTCGAGGCAGGCGAGCAGCTGCTCGCGGCCGTTCGTGTTCACGACGCAGTAGGAGAGCGCGGGCGCCACGCCCGCCACGATAATCGCGGCGATGAAGGTGCAGCTGGTCGATCCCTCGGCGTTCACGCCGCCATACGACCGCGCCCTCGCCGCGGCACTTGCCCGGAGGGGCGCTGAGGTCGAGCTGCTGACCAGTCGCTTCCTATACGGCCCGGTGCCCGAGCCGCGCGGCTACCGCGCTGAAGAGCGCTTCTACCGCCGCAGCACCGCGCGCGGCCTCGATGCGCCGTTTCGCCGTGCCGTCAAGGCGGCCGAGCACTTCGCCGACATGCTGCGCTTCCGCCGCGACGTCGACGCCGACCTCGTCCACTACCAGTGGTTGACCGCACCCGGCCTCGACGCCGCCCTGCTGCCGCCGCTGCGGCCCCGCGTGATGACCGCCCATTACGTCCTCCCGCCACGGCCGAGCCGCCTCCAGCTGGCGAGCGCCCGTCGCGCCTTCGGCCGCATGGACGCGGTAATCGCCCACTCCGAGCACGGAGCGGAGCGGCTGCGCGCCGAGGTCGGGATCGACGCCGAGCGGGTGCGGGTCATCCACCACGGCGCCTTCGACTACCTGACCCGCCTGCCGGAGGAGAAGCAGTTGCCGGACGAGCTGCGGGGCGCCCAAGGCCCGGTGATCCTCTTCTTCGGCCTGCTCCGCCCCTACAAGGGCGTCGACGTCCTGCTTGATGCGTTCCACCGGATCGGCGGCGCCGAGCTTTGGGTGGTCGGCAACCCGCGGATGGATGTCGGGCCGCTGCGCCGACTCGCGGCGGAGGGCCCCGGCCGCGTCCGCTTCCTCACCCGCTTCGTCGAGGACGCCGAGATCCCGCCAATCCTGCGCCGCGCCGACCTGGTCGTCCTGCCCTACCGCGACGCCGAGCACTCCGGCGTCCTCTACGCGGCGCTCGCCTTCGGCCGGCCGCTGGTGCTGAGCGCGGTCGGCGGCTTCCCCGAGGTCGCCGCGCAGGGCGCCGCCCGCCTCGTCCCTCCCGAGGACGCCCAGGCGCTCGCCGCCGTCCTCGACGAGCTGGTCCGCGACGCGCCCGCCCGCGCCGAGCTGGCCGCCGCCGCCGCCCGCGCCGCATCGGGGCCGTACTCCTGGGACACCGCCGCCGCCGCAACCCTGGCCCTCTATCGAGAGCTCCTCGAGAGGGGGGGATACCCCTACCCCGTCTCCCCACGCAACCCCGGATAATCGCCCCGTGTTGGCGCTGGAAGCCATCTTCTGGATCTGCGGGGGCCTAATCGCCTACACCCACGCGGGTTACCCGCTGGTTCTGCGCGCCCTGCTCGCCCTGCGCCGCCGTCCGACCCTGCAACCGATGACCTGGGAGGAGCCGCCGCGGGTCTCGCTGATCGTCGCCGCCTACGACGAGGAGGAGGTGATCGCGGCCAAGGTCGCCAACGCGCGCGCTCTCGACTACCCGCGCGAGCGGCTCGAGCTGATCGTCGCTTCCGACGGTTCCTCCGACGCGACCGCCGAGCGGGCCCGCGCCGCCGGCGCCGACCTCGTCCTCGAGCTGCCGCGGGGCGGCAAGGTCGCCGCCCAGAACGCCGCCGCCGAGCGCGCCTCGGGCGAGCTGCTCGCCTTCTCCGACGCCAACAGCCTCTGGGCGCCCGACGCGCTGCTCCACCTGGTCGAGCCCTTCGCCGATCCGACGGTCGGCTACGCCTGCGGCCAGGTGCGCTTCCTCGACCCCGGCGGCGGCAACCTCGAGGGGGCCTACTGGCGCTACGAGATGGCGGTGCGGGAGATGGAGTCGGGCCTGGCCGGGGTGACCGCCGGCAACGGGGCGATCTACGCGGTGCGCCGCGACACCTACATCCCGCTGCCGCCCTCGGGCAGCCACGACCTCTCCTTCCCCTTCCTGCTGGCGAAGCGCGGACGGCGCTCGCTCTACGTCCCCTGGGCGCGCGCCGAGGAGAAGATGACGCCGACTCTCGAGGGCGAGCTGGCCCGCAAACGGCGGATGATGGTCGGCCTCTGGGACATCGTCGCGGGCGAAGGCATGTACGCGCCGCGGGGCTACTCGCCGCTCTACGCCTTCGAGGTCGTCTCCCACCGGCTGTTGCGCTACGCGACGCCGTTCCTGCACGTCGTCGCCTTCGCGGCCAATCTCGCCCTGCTCGGCCGGGGCTGGGTCTACGTCGGGACCCTCGCCCTCCAGCTCGCCGTCCTCGCTGCAGCGCTGCTCGGCCGCTGGTTGCCGGTCGCCCCGCTTCGCTCCGCCCGCTACTACGCGATGACGACCGCCTCGATCGCCGCCGGCCTCTGGGACCGGCTCCGTCGCGGCGCGCCCGGCACCTGGGAGAAGTCCGAAGGGACCAGGTGAGGGGATGCCGAGAATTTTCGACATCGCCGTTGCGACGACCGCGCTGATCGTCTTGTCCCCGGTCCTGCTGATCGCGGCAATCGCAATCCGGTTGAGTGGTCGCGGCCCGGTCCTCTACCGGCAGCGCCGGGTCGGCCTGCACGGTCGCGAGTTCGAGCTGCTGAAGCTGCGGACGATGGTCGAGGGTTCCGACCCGGTCGGCGTGGGCACCGTGGTCACCCGCGACGACCCGCGCGTCACCCGCGCCGGCCGCCTCCTGCGCCGCAGCTCGCTCGACGAGCTGCCCAACCTGGTCAACGTGCTGCGCGGCGAGATGGCGATCGTTGGCCCCCGCCCGACCATTCCCGCCCAGGTGAAGGACTACACGCCGCGCCAGCACCGCCGCCACGAGGTGAGGCCCGGCCTGACCGGCCTCGCCCAGGTCCAGGGCCGCGCCGGCATTCCCTGGGAGGAGCGGATCGAGCTGGACGTCAAGTACGTCGAAAGCCGCTGCGTCGCCCTCGACCTCGGAATCCTCGCCAAGACCGCGCGCCTCCTCCTCACCGGCCACGGCCTCGCCCCCGACTGACTCGACGCGCTGTCGATTCGGTGTCCACATGGGCCGCTCACAGACGGCACGTCCCGGTAGGGTCGATGCGTGGCTGAGCGGCCGGAGGTGAAACTGCGTGCGTTCGAGCCCGGTGACGCCGCAGCGGTGCACCGCTGGTTCAACAACCCCGAGGCGACCAGGACGCTGATGGAGCAGCGCGAGGCGTTCTCGCTCGCCGACGCCGAGGCCTGGGTGCGGCGGGCGATGGACGACTCGGGCGAGGATCGCAAGTACGCGATCCTCGTCGAGGGGCACGGCGAGCCGGTCGGCTTCACTGCCCTCTACGGCCTCTTCCGCCAGACCGCTCCCGAGCTGGGGGCACTGATCGGCGACGAGGTGCGCGGCAAGGGCGTGGGCCGGCGCGCCGAGGCGCTGACGATCGCCAAGGCCTTCGACGAGTTCGGGGCTCACCGCGTCTACGGCCGCATCCCGGCCCGCAACGAGGTGGCCAAGAAGGCCGTGGCGGGGCTCGGCTGGAAGCACGAGGGCACGATGCGCGCCCACCTGCACCGCCCCGACGGCGTCGACGACTGCGAGGTCTGGGGCGTCCTGCCCGACGAGTTCCGGCAGGCGGCCAAGGATCTACTCGAGCGCTGACGGGCGAGTGTCCGCACCCGACTCCTCACGAAGCGGGCGAAGCGCGAGCGTTGCGTCCTTGATCGCCGACCGCGGCGCCGCGGTCGAGGGGGGCGAGTTCTTTCGCTCCCGCCCCTTCCTCGACGCCGAAGGGGCGACCCACACGCTGCGCATCGCCGCTCCCGGGGGGGAGCTGCGGGCGCCGCTGATCGTCCGCGAGATCCCCGGCACGGAGGAGCGCGATGCGACCTCCCCCTACGGCTACCCCGGCGTCGCCGCCTGTGGAGTCGACCGGGCGATGGCGGGGTCGGCCCCACAGTCGGCGATCGACCCGGCGTCGATCGACTTCTCGGCGACCGGTCTCGTCTCGATCTTCATTCGGCACGCGCTCGGCGAGCCGCTGCTGGCCGGCGCTGCAGAGCGCAACGTGGTCCAGATCGCTGACCCGGAGCTGCCGCCGAAGCGTCGCTCCAGCGACCGCAACCGGATCAACAAGAACCGCCGCGCCGGCTACAAGGTGAGCATCGTCCCTGGGCCGGAGACGGGCGCCGGGCAGCGGGCCGGCTTCCTCGCCGCCTACGAGCAGACGATGCGCCGCGCCGGCGCCGCCGAGCGCTACTTCTTCGGTGCGCCCTACTTCGAGCGGATCCTGGAGTCGTCGCTCGCCTGGCTCGCCCTTGCCCGCGCCCCGGGCGGCGAGGTCGCCGCCGCCTCGATCGCCGTCCACAGCGGCGGCTTCCTCCACTACTACCTGAGCGGCAGCGCCGACGCAACGCTGCGCGACTCGCCGATGAAGAACCTCGTCGCGGGGCTGGTCGAGTTCGCTGCCGAGCGGGGCCTGCCGCTCAACCTCGGCGGCGGCTTGCGCCGTGGCGACGCGCTCGAGGAGTTCAAGCGCGGCTTCGCCAACCGCGAGCGGCCCTGGCGCGTCTCGGAGATCGTCTGCAACCGCGACGCCTACGACCGCCTCTCGGCCGGTCGCGAGGCCGAAGGCTTCTTTCCCGTCTACCGAGCCTAGGCGGAGGGTTCGAGCGGGGTCGGGCCCTTGATGCTGAAGCCGTTGACCGGCTCGCCGCCGTATTTGCCCCAGACTTCCTTGCCGAAGTCGCGGATCGCGTTGAGGGTGATCGCCCCCTTGTACTTGGGGCAACCCAGCAGGTTGGTCCAGGCGGTTGCGGCGACCTCGTAGTCCATGTTCGTGTTGGGGAAGAACAGAGCCCCGCCGTACATCGTGTCGTAGAGCCCCTTCAGCGCCAGCTGGTCTTCTTCGGGCAGGTCCGGGCTGTACTGGATCTGCAGGCGGCCGTGCTCGAGCGAGTGGACGAGGAAGATTTCCCCCGGCATTTCGCTGTAGGCGCCGTCCGCCTCCTGGTAGGGCGCTTCGGCATGCGGGCCGGAGGTCGGCGGGTTGGTCTTGTAGTCGGGGGTTTCCGCGGTCGGGGAAATGTGTTCGTGCCCCTCGTCCTTGAGCTTGAGGCGCAGCGTGCAGCCGGCCTGCTTCGCCGCCTGCTTCAGATTCGCCACTTTTACCGCGGGCGGCGTGGTGCCCTCCCGCTCATCCGGCTTCACGCCGTTGGTCGAGCCGGAAGCCTGGTTGATGTGCGATTCGCCGCCGCTCCCGCCGCTCGACGAGGTGACCACCGCGACGATGCCCCCGGCCACTGCGAGGGCGACGACCCCGGCGACCGCGTAGACGGCAACCAGTCGCCGTCTTCCCGACTTCGCATGGGCGGACTCGCGTTCCTGGCGGGCCTGCCGGAGCCGTTCCCTCTCTTCCTCCCTGCGATTCGCCATCTTCCCCTAGCCGCCGAGCGGGGCGCCCGTCCTCCCGTTGCCGTTGCCGGGGGAATCGACCGCCGCCAGGGACCTGGCCGGAGCCCAGACCTCGTCGAGGAACAGCGCCAGCTCGTCGGTCAGCCGCTTCGGGGCGATCCTCCACTCGAAGATCGAGTCGGCCTCGACCAGCCGTGCCCGCTGCAGCTCCTCGACCAGCATCCCCGAGTCGCTGAACGGGTGCAGCGGGTCGCGCGGGTGGCCGACGACCAGGGTCGGCTGGCCGATCCGCCGCCGCTGTTCGCGCCCGGGCGCCGTCTCCCCCAGCAGCAGGCCCTCGAGCACGGCGACCGAGGGACCGGGCCGGCGCCGCAGCCAGTCGAGCCCGACGTCGACCAGGAAGTTGGTGCGGGGCAGGAGCGAGGCGAGCCGCGAGGTGACCTCGAAGAGCGGTCGTCCCATCCGCAGGCCGAGCAGCACCGGGGCGAAGATCGCCGCGACCGCGGCCAGCGCGTTGTCGAGCACCGGCATCTCGATGAACAGGCCCTCGGCCCGGTCGGGGTGGCTGACCGCCAGCTCCAGGGCAACATTTGCGCCCAGCGAGGTACCGCCGACCACCGCCGTCTCCAGCCCGAGGTGGTCGAGCAGCGCAACCAGCTGCTCGGCGAACAGCGGCATCGAGTAGAGGCGCAGGTCCTCGGGCTGGTCGGAGCGGCCGTGGCCGAGCAGGTCGACGCAGACCACCCGGTTGCCGCGCTCGGCCAGCGCCGGTCCGAGTCGCTCGAACATGCGGCTGTTCATCAGCAGGCCGTGGACGAGAACGATCGCCCGCTCGCCTCCGCCGTACTCGTCGAAAGCGATCGTGTGCTCCCGGTAGCTCAGCTCTCCCATGTCTGAAGCCAGTCTAATTAGTACGGTCGCCGATCGGGTCGAACCGCTCGCCCGGTGCGGGCCCGCGGGTTCGCTGCCACGGCCGGGCGGCCCGCAGCGCCGCCAGCACGGCTTGCGTCGCCGGTGCTCGGTTGAGCGCGTAGAAGTGGATGCCCGGCGCTCCGGCGATCAGCAGCTCGGCGCATTGCTGCGCCGCGTAAGCGACGCCCAGCTCGAACTCGGCCTGCTCGTCGCCTCCGGCGGCCCGGAAAGCCTCCTCCAGCGGCGG
>Ga0210144_1000687_pt1 | contig 16300 bp, 19 predicted proteins | sample Muzzi_PWA_D2_FD_185532 | JGI IMG/M metagenome (GOLD analysis project Ga0210144, IMG submission 185532) | Wetland microbial communities from San Francisco Bay, California, USA, that impact long-term carbon sequestration - Muzzi_PWA_D2 (SPAdes) | ecosystem: Environmental > Aquatic > Marine >...
TAGAGCGGCGCGGGGTGCGAGGGGCGTTCGCGCGCAGCGCCCGCCTGGTCCGCGGTCGGTTCTGGCTGGTCCTCGCGGTGCTGGCGCCCCTCGAGCTGGCAAGCGAGGCGGTCGGGGAGCTGACCGACCTGCTCGCGCAGGCGCTGCTCGGCCATACCGTCTGGGCGGACTGGCTGGCCGAGTCGCTGTCGAACGTCCTCGCCACGCCCTTCCTCGCCGTCGCCTGCGTGCTGCTCACCGTCGAGCTGATCGCCGAGAAGGACGGCGTCGCTCCGCCTCTACACTCAGCCCCGGCCAGCCGATGACCACCGCCTCGATCTTCAGCGACTTCTGGAACGACCAGATCCTCGCCAACGAAAAACAGGGCATCTTCTTCGTCCTGGTCGGCTTCATCCTCTCCTTCGCCTTCATCCGCATGAGCACCCGGCTGATACGCAGCCCGAGAGTTCCGTGGTGGCCGGGCAGCGTGGTCAGCGACAGCGGCGTCCACCTGCACCACCTGGTCTTCGGGATCGTCACGATGATGGTCGCCGGGGCGCTGGGCTTCGTCGCCCTCGGCGACAGCCCCTACACCGAGATCTGCGCCTTCTTCTTCGGGATCGGGGCGGGCCTGACGATCGACGAGTTCGCGCTCTGGGTCTACCTGGAGGACGTCTACTGGGCCGAGCAGGGGCGCAGCTCGATCGACGCGATGGTCATCGCGGCGGCGGGGATGATGCTGGTCCTGCTCGGCCTCAGCCCGTTCAGCTTCAACACCAGCTCGGTCCAGGAGACGGTGGCGAGCATCGTCGGCGCGGTGTTCGTCCTGGGCTTGGTCCTGATCTGCTTCGCCAAGCAGAGGGTCCTGCACGGCACGGTCGGCTTCTTCCTCTTCCCGGTGGCGCTCTACGGCGCCGCCCGGATCGGCAAGCCGGGCTCCCCCTGGGCGCGGCGCCGCTACGGCGGGCGCCGGCCCGCCAAGCAGACGAAGGCCGAGGACCGCTTCCCCCCCGAACGCCGCACCGAGCGCTTCAAGAACGCCTTCCGCGACATCGTCGGCGGCAAGCCCAGCGAGGGCGTCGCCGCGGCCAAAGACGAGGCGCTCGCCGCCACCCGAGAGGCGGCGGGGGAACTGCGTCAGCAGGCCGAAAGGGTCACCCACCCGGGCGGACCGAAGGACTCCTAGCCGTTCTGCGTCACCAGGCCGATCTCGTGTCCTTCGGGTCGGTGAACAGGGCGATCTGGCCGTTGGGATGTCCATCGCGCCGATGCCCCGCTTGCCGCCCAGCTGCTCGGCCTTGGCGAGCGCCGTCTCGAGGTCGTCGACCTGGACGTAGAGGGTGACGTGGGCTCGTTGCCCGCCTCAGCCCTCGCCGCCGGCGCCCTCGGGGGTCGCCCAGGGGTCGCCGCCGGGATCGCCGCCGGCCGCCGCGGTCGCCAGCCGCTCCGCGTAGTGCTGCCAGCCTTGACGGTGTTTCTCGGCGACCTCGGCGCTCGGCAGATCGCGATGCACCAGCCGCAGCCGGGTGCCGTCGCCGTCGGCCTCCAGCAGCACCTCGACGGTGCTCGAGGCCGGCGCGGTGAGGGAGTCCTCGGCTTCCCAGCCCCAGGTGAAGACGACGCGCCGCGGCGGATCGAGCTCGACGTACTCGCCGCGGGCGACGTCGCGGCCGTTGATGTCGCAGCGGAAGCCGCCGCCGGGGCGCGGATCGAGGTCCGCGGAGCGGCCCATCCACTGGATCATCTTGCCGGGGTCGGTGAAGAACTCGAAAACGGTCTCAGGGCTTGCGGCGATGCGAGTCTCCACCTCGACCGCCGCGCCCGTCTCTGCGCTTGCCACGTTTGTCCCTCCTCTGCTGCTCCAGCTCGGCGGCCAGCCTCAGCCGCTCGAGACGTTCGGTCCAGAACCCGTCCAGGAAGTCGCGAAGCCCGGCCAATCCCTCCGGCCGCGCCCGGTAGATGCGGCGGGCGCCCTCGCGGCGCTCGCCGAGCAGATCCGCCTCGCGCAGCACACCCAGGTGCTGCGAGACCGCCGGCCGGGAGACGTCGAAGCGCGAGGCGATCTCGCCGGCGCTCATCTCTTTGTCGCGGACCAGGCTGAGGATCTCGCGGCGGCGGGGCTCGGCCAGCGCCCCGGCAACGCGATTCAGCCGCTCCCGCTCTTCGAGCCTCGTCGTCATGGCCAGTATTTAAGCAGAAACTTACGAAAGCGACAACTTACGGACCTATCTCGACTCCGGCTCGCCCCCCCTACTCCCCCATCGCCTTGATAACCAGGCGCTTCGGGCGACGGCCGTCGAACTCGCAGTAGAAGACCTGCTGCCAGGGCCCGAGGTCGAGGCGGCCGGCGGTGACCGGGACGATCGCCTGGTGGTGGACCAGGAGGTTCTTCAGATGGGCGTCGCCGTTGTCCTCGCCGCCGCGGTGGTGGCGGTAGTCGCCGCCCTCGGGCAGCAGCTCCTCGGCGACCCGGTTGGCGGGCGGCTTCCAGCTTGGCGGCGCGACCTTGTCGAGCCACTCGATGACGTCCTCGTGGAGGCCGGGCTCGTCGTCGTTGACCCAGACGCCCGCGGTGATGTGCATCGCCGAGACGAGCACCATCCCCTCGGAGATCCCGGCGGCGTCGGCCGCGGCCTGGACGTCCTCGGTTATCCGGATCAGCTCGCGCCGCTCGCTGGTCTCGAAGGTCATGTGCTCGGTGTGTGATTTCACTCGTTCTCCTCCTTTGGCGATGGCAGTCAGTCGGCTAGCGTAGGCCCGCGATGGTGACCAGGGCCTTGCGATTCCCCGCCCCCCCGCTCGCGCTCGCCCTCCTCCTCCTCGGCATCTCCGCCTGCGGCGGTGGCGGCTCGGAGCCGAGCGGCGCGACGGACGGCCGGACGGTGGCGCCGCAGCCGCGGGTGACGCTCGCGGCGCCCACCCATCGCCCCACCGTCGACGCTCCCTGGCCGATCACGATCCGCGCCTTCGGCCCCGGCGGCCGTCCGCTTCGAGCCGAGGTCCGCTACCGGTTCCTGTTCGGCGGCAGCGTCGTCGCCCGGCGCTCGCACCACCGCTTCAGGGGGACCTTCCACGACACCCTGCGCTGGCCGGTCCGCTCCGCCGGGCTGCCGCTGACCTTTCGCGCCGTGGTGACGACGCCGCTCGGCAGGCGCAACCTCGACTACCGGGTCCGCGTCAAACGATGAGCGGCGGCGTGGAAGTCGACGTCGAACGGGTCTCGAAGACGTTCGCCGGCCGGATCCACGCGCTGCGCGACGTCTCGCTGCGGGTCGCGCCGGGCGAGGTGCTGGCGATCACCGGCCCGTCGGGCTGCGGGAAGAGCACGCTGCTCAACACGATCGCCGCGATCGAGCGCCCCGACTCGGGCCGGATCCTGGTCGACGGGGTCTCCGTCACCGACCTCGACCACCCGGCCGCCTACCGGCGCGACACGGTCGGCTTCATCTTCCAGCTCCACCATCTCCTGCCGATGCTGACCGCCCGCGCGAACGTCGAGTTGCCGCTGATCGCCGCCGGCATGTCCCGCGTCGAGCGGCGCCGGCGGGCCTCCGAGCTGCTCGCCGAGGTCGGCCTGGAGGAGTGGGCGGAGGAGCGCCCCGCGACGCTCTCCGGCGGGGAGCGCCAGCGGGTTGCAGTGGCGCGGGCGCTTGCCAACGAGCCGCGCCTGCTGCTCGCCGACGAGCCGACCGGCTCGCTCGACAGCGAGAGCGGCCGCCTGGTGATGGCGCTGCTCGAGCGCGTCCGCCAGCGGCGCGGCACGACGCTGCTGATCGCCAGCCACGATCGCGGCCTGGGCGAGCGCGCCGGCCGCACCGTGCGGATGATCGACGGAGCGCTCGCGGAGAGCTCGGCCTAGAAGCGCCCGAGCAGCTCCGCCGGCGGTCGGCGGGCCACCCTCCAGGCGGGATAGACCCCGCCCAGCACGCCGATCGCCAGCCCGATCAGGAACCCTCGCCCGACGCTCCACAGGGACAGCACCGGGTCGACGAAGCCCGTCGCGGAGAGAAGGCTGACGATCAGATGGCCCAGCCCGACGCCGACGCCGACGCCGATCGCGGCGCCGATCAGCCCCACCGCGGCCCCCTCACCGACGACCAGCGACCCGACCTGGCGCGGGCTCCATCCAATCGCCGCCAGCAGCGCCAGCTCGCGCTGGCGCTCCAGCACCGCCATCGCCATCGTGTTGGTGACGGCGATCGCCCCCAGGACGAGGGCGAGGACGGCGATCACCAGCACCGCCTTGGTGACGATCTCGAATGCGGGGTTGGCGCGGGCCGCCTCCCCGGGGTTGGCGATCGTCGTCGTGCCGGGGAGGGCGCGGCGCAGCGCCGCGGTGACGGCATCCAGCGAGGCGTTCGACTTCAAGGTCACGGCGATCGTGGTCACCCCGGTCTGGCCGGCCGCGAGGCGCTCGGCTGCCGGCAGCGGCAGGACCACACCGGCGTCCTCGAAGGCGACCCCGGCGTGGTACACGCCGACCACCGGAAAGCGCTCGCCCTTCAGGGTGACCTCCCCGCCCGGCCTCATGCCCAACCGGCCCGCCAGCCGATCGCCGACCGTCGCCTCGTTGCCGCGGCCGAGCCGCCCCGCGGTCAGGACCAGCCGCCCCGCAACGAAGCCGCCGGGCTGCAGGCCGAAGACGATCGCCCCGGGGGAGTCGGCCAGAGCTTCGGTGACGAGCAGGATCGGAGCCGCGTCTTCGACCCCGGGCTGGCGCTTCACCTTCGCAACCAGCGACTCCGGCAGGACCGACGCGGTCGGGTCGGCCACGCCGCTCTGAAAGAGCCCGAAGCTGGCGCCACCCAGGTTGCTGAGGCCGCCGACGCTCTGCTTGAGGCCCTCGCTCAGCGCCAGCAGGGCGACGATCGTCGCCACGCCGATTCCGATCCCGGCGGCGGTCAGCGCCGTCCTGCCCCGATTTCGGACCAGGTTGAGGCCGATCAGCCCGATCACGGCGCGATCATAGGCGAGTCCCGGGCGGCGGCCGCCCTCCCGCCCACCCGTGGGCTCCCGTGACGATCCTGCGGCGAACCCCCGATGCATCGCCGTCGACTGCGCTGCAAAGCTTGCAGCCATGAGCGAGATCCCCGCAGTCAACGGATCCGCCCGCGCGAACGTCGTCGTGCTCGGCGGTGGCTTCGGCGGGCTGGAGACGGCCTTCGACCTGCGCCTGCTGGCGGGAGAGCGAGCGCGGATCACGCTGGTCTCCGACAGCGACCACTTCCTGTTCAAACCCAACTCGATCTACGTGCCGTTCGGGCTCGACCCGGAGCGGCTCAAGGTGCCGCTGGCCAAGCCGGCGGCGCGAAAGGGCATCGAGCTGGTCGAGGCGAAGGCGCACGGGATCGATCCCGACGCCCGCAGGGTCGAGGTCGACGGCCGTTCCATCCCCTACGACTTCCTCGTCGTAGCCACCGGCGCCGACATGCGCGCCGAGGAGATCCCCGGGCTCGCCGAGCAGGCGATCAGCCCCTGGACCCCGGCCGACATGCTGCGCCTCCGGGCCGCCTTCCAGGGGCTGCTCGACGCGGCCGGCACCCGCCGAGGCCAGCGCGTCCTCTTCGTCGTGCCGCCGAACAACAAATGCTCCGGGCCGCTGTACGAGATCGTCCTGATGCTCGACACCTGGCTGCGCCGCAAGGGCGCCCGCGAGAGCACCGAGATCGCCTGGTCGACCTTCGAGAGCACCTACATCCAGGCCTTCGGCCCGCGCCTGCACGAGGTCGCCGCGAGCGAGTTCGAGCAACGCGGCATCGCCGGCCACACCGACTGGGTGGCCGAGCGGGTGGACCCGGGAACGGTCTCCTACGCCAACGGCGAGCAGCTCGGCTACGACCTGCTGGTCACCTTCCCCCCCTACATAGCCGCCACCGCGTTCCCCGGCCTGCAAGCCGACGAGCGCGGCTTCCTGGCGACCGAGCTGGGCAGCCGCCGCCTGGTCGGGCACCCGGAGATCTTCGCGGTCGGCGACGCCGGCGACTTCCCGGTCAAGCAGGCCTTCCTCGCCTTCCTGCAGGCCGACGCCGCCGCCGCCCACCTGGCGGCGGAGCTGCTCGGCGGCGAGCCGCAGGTCAGCTTCGACCCGATCAGCATGTGCGTGATGGAGCAATTCGACAAGGCGACCTTCGCCCAGGTGCCGCTGCGGCTGACCGGCGACCCGGCACGGCCGGTCGAGGTCCGGCCCGGCGCCGACGGCGACTACCGGGTCGGCAGCTCGAAGGCCTGGCGCGTAGGCAAGAAGATGCTCGGCTTCTCGGTCCCCTGGCGCTTCGGCCGCGGCGAGCCCTTCCACGGCGGCGCCTTCTGGCGCGGCATGGGCGCCGGCCTCAAGGCGATGTCCGGCGTCCTCGCCAAGTAGCCGCCCTAGACTGTCTGGCGACAGCGTCATGCCGCGCCTCGCCTCCACAATCGCGCTCGTCGCGGTGCTGCTCGGCGCCGCCGCAGCCGCTCGCGGTGAAGCGATCCAGCAGGGCCAACTGCGCGTCGACTTCAAGGCGGGCTTCGCGCCCCGCTCGCTGCCGCGCGATCGGCCGGCGCCGGTGCGGGTCAGCCTCGGGGGCTCGGTCGCGACCGCCGACGGCAGCCGACCACCGCAGCTCCGCCGCATCTCGATCGCGCTCAACCGTTACGGGCGGCTCACCACCCGCGGCCTGCCGATCTGCGCTCGCGGAGAGCTCGAGTCGACCTCGAGCGCGACGGCGCTGCGCCGCTGCCGCGGCGCCCTGGTCGGCCGTGGCCGCTTCGGGGCCGATGTCGCCCTCCCCAACCTGGCGCCGTTTCCGGTCGCGGGAAGCGTCCTGGCCTTCAACAGCAGGGTGCGTGGGAAGCTCGTGATCCTCGTCCACATCTACGGCTCCAAGCCGGTGAGGGCGTCGCTGGTGCTGAGCTTCAAGGTCTCCCACCGGCGCCGCGGCACGTTCGGCACTGTGCTCTCGACCCGGATCCCGAGGATCGCCTCCGACGTCGGCTACGTCACCGACGTCTCGCTCTCCTTCGGCCGCCGCTACCGGGTGGGAAGCGAACGACTCAGCTTCCTCAGCGCCCGCTGCGCCGCCCCGGCCGGCTTTCCCGGCGCGCTCTTCCCCTTCGCTCGGGGCAGCTTCCTGTTCGCCAACGGGCAGCGCCTCACCACCACGGTCGTCCGCGACTGCGCGGTCCGCTAGGCAACCCGGTCGACGACCCCGTCGGGGCGGCCGATCGCCACCCAGGAGCGCCACAGGTAAAGAGCCACGGCGGCCGAGGCGAGCAGCGCGATCACCGAGTCGACGCGGGTCAGGTTGAGGGCGAGGACGAGGCTGACCAGGGCCGCTCCCAGCAGGTTCCCCAGCAACGCCAGGCGCTTGCCGTCGCGATGCGACATACGGGCGCAACCGAGCGTCGCGGCGAGGAAGCTGGCGAAAACCGCGACGGCGTAGAAATGCACGAGCTGCTGCTCGTCACCCCCCGCCGCGAGGATCATCGCCGCGGCGACCCCCAGCACGGTGAACACGCCCCAATGCGCGACGAGGAAGCGGTTCTCGCGACGCAGCGGCTCCGGCAAGAGCCGGCGACCCCCCGGCGGGGCAAGCGCCGCGAGCGCCTTCAGCACCCCCGAGCCGGCGAGGTAGGAGGACGCCGCGGCGGCCAGCAGCAGCAGGGCGCTGAGCGCCTGGAAGGAGGCGAGCGGCCAACCGCCGCCGACCGACTGCCGCGCGACGTCGGCGAGCAAGGTGGAGTCGCCGTCGGGCAGCGGCACCCGCAGTCGAACCGCGAGCACCGTGAAGCAGATCGTCAAGGCGCCGACGATCCCGACCATCAGCCACAGGGTGAGGCGCCCGAACAGCCGCCGCCCCCGATCGCGAAGCTGCGGCAGCTGGGCGATTGCGTCGGAGGGCGCCTCGACGCCGGTCGCCAGCGCCATCCCGAGCGGCAGCGCGATCAGCACCGCGGCAAGCGAGGCGTCGGCGAGCAGCGGAGTGCCGCGCGGGGTGGTCACGGCCGGAGCGGCTGCCGGGTGGGCGAAGACGCCCGCGACGACCACCGCCGCCGCCATCAGCAGGAATGCCTGGGTCGCGATCGCGAAGCCGATCCGTCCGCGGTGGCCGAGCAGGACGCCGAGCGCCACCGCGACAGCCAGCCCCAGGGCGATCGGCAGGCGCGCCGAGGCGAGGCCGGGCAGATAGGCGATCGTCGCGGCGGCGCCGGCCGAGCAGCTGACCGCGACGGTCAGGGTGAAGTCGATCAGCAGCGCTCCCAGCGGCAGGAAGACCCAGTCGTTGCCGAACGCGAGCGCAACCGCCTTCGGCCCGCCGGCGCCGTTCGGGAAGCGCCCGATCAGCTGGTGGTAGGTGGCTGCGATCACGACGATGATCCCCACGACGAGTCCCATCGTCGCCACCAGGCTCGCGGGGTCGCCGTCGAGCGCCCGCAGGGCTGCCTCGATCGCGTAGGCGACCGAGGAGACCGGGTCGGCCATCACCGTGAACGCGAAGGCGACGAAGAGATGGAGGCGGCCGAGCTTCAAGGAGGGGGATTCGATCAAATGTCGGCAGATCTCTCTGCGGACGCCGCCGTGGCCGATGAATGGAAACCGTCGGTAGCCGCCCTAGTCCGCTCCAGCTCCGAGCGCTCGGCGGCGGCGGTTACCCGGACGGGCTCGCCGGCGAGGCGATCCCGCTCGGGTTGCGGATCATCGCCATCTCGGCCGCCTTAGCGGCGATCAAGGCGCGGCGGCCGCACCGCGCCGGCAGAAGCCCCGACGAGGCGCTGGCCGAGCTGCGTCGCTGCGCCGGCGCGCAGTACGACCCGCGGGTCGTCGCGGCGCTTGCCCAGGACCTCACCGCGGAGCCCGGCCCCGCCCCGGCGCCCACGCCGGCCCGCGTCTAGCGCGAATACCTTTCGGCTTCTTCCTTGCCCTTTTCGATTCCCTTTTCGGCTTCTTCCTTGCCTTTTTCGATTCCCTTTTCCGCTTCCTTCTGACCCTTTTCGACGCCCTTTTCGGCTTCTTCCTTGCCCTTTTCGACCCCCTGCTTGGCTTCTTCCAGGCCCTTTTCGACCCCTTCCTGGGCCGGGCCGGTGGTGTTGTCGTCACCGCCCCCGCAGCCGGACCAGGCGACGCCGACGATCCCGATCGCCAGGACGGCCAGCGCCGGCCAGGCGCGACGACGACGCTTCAAAGCTCCGTCAGACACATCGACTCCTCTCGTTCGTCAAGCGGCACCACGTCGAGGCGATCTTCGCACTCGCGGGGACGGATCGCCAGCGGCCGCCCCTAGGATCGACGCATGCCCGAGCTCCACGTCCTGCGCGTCTTCGTCAACGAGGACGGCGAGTGGGGCAACCCGCTCGGGGTGTTCCTGGAAGGAGCCGAGGTGCCGGAGGCGGAGCGGACGCGGGTCGCGGCGGAGCTGGGCTTCAGCGAGACCGTCTTCGTCGACGAAGCGGCGGGCGGCCGGATCCGCATCTACACCCCCGGGCTCGAGCTGCCGTTCGCCGGCCATCCCACCGTGGGGACCGCCTGGCTGCTGGCCCACGAGGGCATGCCGGTGAAGACGCTGCGGCCGCCGGCGGGTCCGGTCGGGGTGCGGGTCGAGGAGGACGCGGCCTTCGTCACCGCCCGGCCGGCGTGGTCTCCGCGGTTCGAGTACGTGCAGCTCGACACGCCGGCGCAGGTCAGAGCGCTCGACGGACCGCCGAACGGCCCCGGCAACGCCTACGCCTGGGCCTGGGTCGACGAGGCGGCCGGGACGATCCGCGCCCGCTCTTTCGTCCCAGAGGCCGGCATCGCCGAGGACGAGGCGACCGGCTCCGCCGCGCTCGTGCTCTGCGCCCGTCTCTCGCGCCCGGTCGTCGTCCATCAGGGCCACGGCTCGGTGATCCGCACCCGGCCGCTCCCGAACGGGACCGTCCAGATCGGCGGACGGGTGGCGCTCGACGAGGTGCGCGAGCACTGAGGACACCCAGCCTCGCGGGCGTTTCCTGCCTCCAATGCTCCTGCTGAATACTCGCAGGAAATGGGATGCGGATCGATGCATGGGAGATGGGGCGGTCGGGCAAGCAGGCGGCCCGAGCGAACCCTCGGGGCTCTATCCCTGAGTCGTCGCAGTGGCGTTCGGGATCCAAGCGTGGCTGCCTCCAAAGCGGTACACGACACGATTGAGGAAGCACGAGAGGTGGCCCTCCATCGTGCCCTCGGGGAGACCTGACCAGCGCCGGAGCGGCAAAGGACGCGCGCCCGACCTCGCGCCGATGGAACGGCTTGCCGCACGCGAGCCTCAGCTCCGCCTGGCGGCGTGACCGAGGGCGGAACGAGCCGCGGTCCGGGACCGCATCCGACATTGACCACAGCGGAGCGGGGTCAATGTCGGATGCGTGTGATTCGCGGCGGAAATTACGACCGGGAGCACTCAGGTCAGGTCGTCGACCGCCGCTCGGTACACCTCCAGCGCTTTGGCCATCCCGTCTCCCAGGGCGGCTTCGACCACCCCGAGCTCCTCGACCACCAGCGAGGCGCGGGTGTTGATCCGCTCGAACTCGTCGTTCGCCTGCAGCGCGGCCATCTGCTCCTCCGAGCCACGAATCAGGATGAACCCGCCCAGCCCCCCTCCGTGGGGACCCAGCAGGGCGACCTCGAAGCTCTCGATCTCGCCCCCCTCCTGCAACCTCCCCTGGAACGCGAGAGCTTCGTTGAACACATCGAGTCCTACCGCCTCCCTCCCATGGATCGGCGCCCCCCATCCGATGAACAGTCCTGCATCAGCCATAAGAACCTCCTGTTTGCGAGGGAGCTTTCAACCATAGGCCGCTCGATGCGGGCGGTCAAGCTGACGGTGTCGGGAGGATCACAGCCCGAGGCCGCCCACCCCCCGCTCGCCCCAGCCGAGGTGGTGGGCAAGCTCGTGGCGCAGGGTCCGCTCGACCTGGCGGGCGAGCAGCTCGCGGTCGTGTCCGAAGTCGCGTTCCAGGGTGTCCCGGTAGATGACGATTCGGTCCTCGAAGCGTTCGCGCGCGACACCGTCCCCGAAGTACTGGCCGTACGCGTGCACTTCGGCGCCGAGGTCGGAGACCACGACGGCGACCTTCGCCAGCACCCCCTGGAACTCGTCGGGCAGCCGATCGATCGCGTCGGCGACCAAGGATTCGAACTCGTCGAGCTGGGGGCCATCGGGCATGCCTCAAACGTTAGCCAGCGCTCCACCCTTGTTCAGCATCACGCACTCGGCGCGCTCCGCCATCGCCGCGTCGGTTATCTCGACGCGCGCCCCGACGCCCTTGCGGACCAACCGGTCGAGGACCTGGGTCGGCGCAGACGCAGTTCGCCCACGGAACCCACCCTGGCAGCTCAGGCCTGGGGCTTGTTACGGAGATGTGACCGTCGGCCGGCCAGGAGTTGACCGACCCGTGGATCATGGCTCCAGCGCGTTCACCTGGCGCACGACCCGGCCGGCGGCCAGCTCGGTGGTCTGCACGATCGAGTAGGCGAGGACGTCGCCGCCGTCGCCCGGGCGGTGGACGAGGCTGGCCCTGCGCACGAACCGCCCGGGCGCGGCCTCCTCCAGCGAGAGGTTCTCGATCGCGCTGCTCTCGTAGCGGGCAAGCACATCGCGCCAGAAATCGAGCACGGCGGCGCGACCCCGCAGTGGCTCGCCCTCGTACAGGGGAGGCGGGGGCACGTATTCGACATCGGCGGCGAACAGGGCGACAACGGCCTCCATGTCGCCGCGATTGAACGCGTCGCGCGCGCGGTCGAAGGCGGCCAGCAGCGCGCGCCGTCGGATCGGCGCCGGCATGCGGCCGAGGGCCCGGGCCGCGAGCGCCGCCACCTTCGGCGCGCCGACCTCGACGCGGTCGGCCAGGGGACGTCGGGCGGCGATCATGGGCCCGAGCCGATGGCCGGAGGCAGGTAGCGGCGTGCGGTGACGTACTGATCGCCGCGAGCGGCGAGCGGGATGACGCGCACGGCGCTGGCCGAGTTCGGCGACTCGAGGATGCGTCCGCCGCCGGCGTACATCGCGACGTGCGTTATGGCGCGCGAGGGCGGATCGGTGGCGAAGAAGACGAGGTCCCCGGGCTTCAGCGCCTGCCGGGCGACCTGTCGGCCGTCCCGGGCCTGCAGAGCGGCGGTGCGGGGCAAGACAACGCCGAAGGCGTCGTAGACGCTGTAGGTCAGACCGGAGCAATCGAAGCCGAAGGCGGAGGTGCCGGCCCACAGGTAGCGCACACCGAGGAACTGCTCCGCAGCGCGCACCAGCTCCCGGCCGGTGGGAGGCAGCGGCGTGTCCGGTCCCCGCACGGCGACGGCCGAGCTGCGGATCAGCGCGGAGGCCCCGGCAGGTGTCCGCACGACGGTGAAGGCGCCGCTCTGGGCAAGCACCGGCAGCCTCGTGTTGAAGCTCAGACGCAGGAGGCGACGTCCGGCGCCCCCCGTCGCCGTGCGCCCGAGCAGCCAGGTCGTGCCCTTGGTGAGGACGGCCAGCGGGGGCGGCTGCGCGGGGGCGCTCGGCGCCCTGACGAGCTGACGCGCGGGCATCCAACCCGGATAGCTCAAGTGGTTGGGGGTCGGCTGGCCGGTGAGGGAGGCCTCGACCCACCCTCCGCGGCGGGCGCGCACCACGACTTCCTGCCCGTAGAGGGCCTGGGTGACCAGCCGGCCGACCAGCCAGCGCCGCTGCGTCGTTCCCATCGCTCCGAGCCAGGCACTCAACCGAACCGGATTGGCAAGAGAGGGCTTGTCGAGCGGCCGTGTGCGAGCCGGCTGCATCCACAGGGTCGCCACCGCGACGTCCACCAGCGCGCGCTGCCTGGCCGCGGCTGGCGCCGGGGTGGACCCGATGCTCGCCAGGAGGGCGAAGACGAGAAGCAGGCTCGCCGTTGCCCGCCTGAGCCGCAGGTGCGTGGCGCGAGGTCGCGTGGGCATATGCGAAGTCGCCGATCATCCCACAGGCCCCTGCTTGTGGCAGGATCGGACGCTGATGCGATACGCCGCCGATCGCCCGCTTGGCCTTGCCCCTGCGACGGTGCTCGACTACCGCGAGCTGGCGCGCCGCCGCCTGCCGCGTCAGCTGTTCGACTACGTCGACGGCGGCGCGTATGAGGAGGCGACGATGCGGGCCAACGTCGCCGATCTGGAGGCCGTGCTGCTGCGCCAGGTCGTGATGCGCGACGTCAGCGGCCGCGATCCCGCCGTCGAGGTGCTGGGTCAGCGGCTGTCGCTCCCGATCGTGCTGGCGCCGGTCGGCCTCGCCGGGATGCTCGCGCCGCGAGCCGAGGCGCAGGCTGCGCGTGCCGCGGAGGCGGCGGGCGTGCCGTTCGTCGAGTCGACGGTCTCGATCTGCGGGATCGAGGAGGTCGCGAAGGCGACGAGTGCGCCGCCCTGGTTTCAGCTCTACGTGATGCGCGACCGCAGCTACGCGGAGGACCTGATGGCGCGGGCCGAGGCGGTCGGCTCTCCGGTGCTGGTCCTGACCATCGACCTGGCGGTCGTCGGTGCGCGCCACCGCGATACGCGAAACGCCGTCGTCGGCGAGCCGGGCAGGCGGGCGAAGGTCCGCCGGGGGCTCGACCTCCTCGCCCATCCACGCTGGATCGCGACGGTGGCCCTCGGCGGCCGACCGCTCACCTTCGGCAACCTCGAGCAGGCGGTCCCCGGGGCCCGCTCCCCGGCCGCGTTCAAGGACTGGGTCGACGCGCAGTTCGACCCCAGCGTCACCTGGGAGGACGTCGCCTGGGTTCGCGACAACTGGAAGGGCCGGCTTGTGGTGAAGGGAGTGCTCGATTCGGATGACGCCCGCCGTGCGGTCGACGCCGGGGTCGACGGGATCGTGGTCTCGAACCACGGCGGCCGGCAGCTCGACGCGGTGCCCTCGACCGCGCGCGTCCTGCCCGAGATCGTCGACGCGGTCGGCGACCGGGTCGAGGTGCTGGCCGACGGTGGCGTGCGGACCGGGCTCGACGTGGTGAAGATGGTCGCGCTCGGCGCCCGCGCGGTGCTCGTCGGGCGTCCCTGGGCGTGGGCGGTGGCAGCCCGGGGCGAGGCCGGCGTCCGCCACGTCCTCGAGGTGATGGAGGCCGACATCGACACCGCGCTGGGCCTCACCGGTCAGACCTCGCTTGCGACCCTGGACCGATCGGCGCTCAGGCGCTAAGGCCGTTCCGGCGGCCCGATCAGCGGCGTCTTGATCGGCGCCGCCACCCCGAGGTAGGCGACCAGCTGGTAGCCGCCCGGATTGGTCTGCACGGGCCTCTGCTTCCAGTTGTTGGCGAGCCAGACGTTGCCGGAGGGGTCGACCTGGGCACCGGTGACGCGGACCAGGCCGTCGAAGCCGTAGCCGGATTTCCGCGGCGAGATCGAGGCGCCGGTGCGACGCTTCCCGGGCGGGCAGAGCTTCGGCCGCGTGCCGCAGACCTGGGAGAGGCGCTGCCCGCCGAAGTTGGCGACCCAGACGGTGTCGTTGCCGTCGACCGCGATCCCCCAGGGGACCTGCATTCCCGCGCCGAAGAACGGTTTGCGGCGGACGGGTTCGCCGTTCGGCTTGAGCAGGACGACGGAGCCGCGGGTGGGGCCGCCCTCGAATTTCCGCGCTTCGGGGCAGAAGCCGAGAACGACCTTGCCCGAGTTGGCGACCCACATGTAGCCGCGGCTGTCGGTGGCGATCCCCATCGGCCGGTGCAGGCCGTGGCGGACGACCGGCGAGTTGGCGGCTGGCGTGCCGTCGGGACGGAGGATCGCCACGCTGTTGCTGCCGTTGCCGGTGACGAAGGCGTAGCCGGCGCGATTGACCGCGATGTCGAACGGCGCCGCGAGGCCGGTCCGGACTTTGCCTATGTTCGTCGCCGCGAAGGGGTTGCCGCGCGGATAGCGGGTGACGCTGCTGTTGCCGCAGTTGGCGATCCAGATGTTGCCTTCGCGGTCCGAGACGGCGCCCTGCGGCGCGTCGATATTGCCCTGTTCGAAGCCGCCCTTGGTCACTTCTTTGCCGTTTTCGATGACGGTGTGGAAGTCGGGCGAGATCGCTTCGCCGTTCGGCTTGAAGAGGGAGACGCTGTTTTTCGGCGGCGCTTCCTTGCACTTTCTCGCCGCGAAGCCGAAGTTGCCGACCCAGATCCGCCCCAGGGGATCGAAGGTGACCCCGTAGCCGGCGCCGCTGATGCCGCCGCCTTCGTAGGGCGAGCCGGGGTAGCCTTGCCCGGTGGGGGTGAAGCGCAGCAGCTGCTTGCCGGCGCAGGGGCTGCCTTTGATCTTGCGGGTGTATTCGTAGTTGTTGATCACCCAGAGGCTGCCCCGGGCGTCGATCGCGATGTTGCCGGGACCGTTCATCGTTTCCGGAACGCCTTCGAAGCGCAGCGCCAGCGTCCAGGCGTCCGGGCGCTCGCCGCGGCCGAGATAGGGGCCGTAGACGGGGCGCGCCAGGCGCGCCAGCTTGAACAGGCCGCGCACGTTGTGCCATGGGTAGCGGGCGATCGCGACCATCGCCTTCAGGGTGTTGGCGGAGGGCGCCGCGCCCGGCCTGACCGCCAGCCGCAGCAGCTGGGCGCAGCGGGCGCCCGGACGCCGGCAGGAGGCGACCAGGTTGGCCAGCGAGTTGAAGGTCGGCAGCGTGGAGGTGGAGCCGCCGTTGGGGAAGCGGCGCAGGATCGGGGAGAGGCCGCCGCTGCGGCGGCCCACCAGGTCGCGGGTCATCGCGGCGGCGTTGCGCAGGCCGGGGTTCTTGCCGGCGACGTCGTTCCCGCGGAAGAACTGGGCCATCGCGAAGGCGGCCGCCACCGTGGTGCGGTCGTTGACAGTCGCGCGGCGCGGCACGCCGCGGTCTCCGAGCGCTGCCGCCAGGCGGTAGGAGCTGACCGGGACCGGGAACCCGGCTTCGGCGCCGCCGCCCGGGCGAACGGCGATCAGGTAGCGCACCCCGCGCCGGGTCGCCCCCTTGTAGGCGAGGCTGTAGGAGCCGCCGCGCCGGGTCATCGTCGCCCCCAGCCGCTTCGGCTTCGCGCCACCCGGGTTCGCCTGGAGCAGCGAGACGCGGAAGGCGCGCGGGAGGGGGCTGCCCTGCACCTGCCCCTGGATCGTCCCGCTGGCGGCAAACGCCGGCTGGGCGGCGAGCAGTGCTAGGAGCGCGACGAATGCCAGAGGCAAAAGGGCCGCGCCGACGACCTGGCGGCGAGTGAGCAAGTTGGCTTCCTCCTTGCGAGCGGTGAGCAGAACCCGGTTGCGCAGCTCCCCCTTACGCATCTGCGGGTCCATTCTGAGACTGAGAACGATCCCGGAGATGCGTCACTCCGCAGGAGGATGTTCGTCAGCGCAGAGACGCGATGCCACTCACATCGACGACCGCGCGGCGGTCGA
>Ga0210144_1000690_pt1 | contig 16226 bp, 18 predicted proteins | sample Muzzi_PWA_D2_FD_185532 | JGI IMG/M metagenome (GOLD analysis project Ga0210144, IMG submission 185532) | Wetland microbial communities from San Francisco Bay, California, USA, that impact long-term carbon sequestration - Muzzi_PWA_D2 (SPAdes) | ecosystem: Environmental > Aquatic > Marine >...
CGTACAGGCAACAGCGCAACATAGAAACCCACGTAACTCTCTGCGAAATGGTGGCTACGGGTGGACATGAACCACCGACCCCAGCATTATGAGGGCAGTGTTGTCTTGCATGGTGCTGTTTTATAAATAAATATTGGGGCGTCCGTTGCCTCTATCTGCAGGACTGTGCATAACCGCGCAGAACTGTGTCCCGTAAAAGTCCCGAAGCCTGTTACGCGATTTCTGGCCGGTCAGCAGGTTACCCTGCTGCTTCAGGTTACCCTGCTGCTTCAATGAGGCCGCCGCATGATGCGGCGGAATACCGCGGTCAAGGATGCCGTCCCCTATCTGTCCGATGGCGCTTCAATGATGCCGCCGCATGATGCGGCGGAATACAGTTCCGTCCGGGTTGATCATACCCCCGACACTCTTGCTTCAATGAGGCCGCCGCATGATGCGGCGGAATACTGATCGAGTGAGCGATATCCCTTAGTTCGTCCAGCGGCTTCAATGAGGCCGCCGCATGATGCGGCGGAATACAACGACACCGGCCGTTCGGGGACCCGGGGATCTGGCTGTCGCTTCAATGAGGCCGCCGCATGATGCGGCGGAATACTACGATCCCTGGAACTCGACACAGCTCGCCATCCGCCTGCTTCAATGAGGCCGCCGCATGATGCGGCGGAATACAGCGATGGCTGAGCTTGATCGCGATTCCCCAGAGTTCGCTTCAATGAGGCCGCCGCATGATGCGGCGGAATACTATGATTCATGATTTATGTTTACCAAACAAGCAAAGGCTTCAATGAGGCCGCCGCATGATGCGGCGGAATACCTATGGATTCGCAACATTATGGTGATCGTGCACATAGCTTCAATGAGGCCGCCGCATGATGCGGCGGAATACTCAGACCCGTCAGGAATTTCTGCCGATACGCCGATCGCTTCAATGAGGCCGCCGCATGATGCGGCGGAATACGTTGGCAATGCCGACCCACGGCGAGACCTTCGGGCCGCTTCAATGAGGCCGCCGCATGATGCGGCGGAATACGCTGATTGACAGATTCTGTGCGGGTAAGACTCATGGCGCTTCAATGAGGCCGCCGCATGATGCGGCGGAATATTGTTGACGTACCTGTCAGGGTCATTCGCCTTGGAGCCGCTTCAATGAGGCCGCCGCATGATGCGGCGGAATATCCGGCGACCGGCATCAGCCTGCCCGATCCAGCGCCCAAGCTTCAATGAGGCCGCCGCATGATGCGGCGGAATATCCGGTGTCGGCAGCCTGCTGCAATTCAGTCCGCTGCAGGCTTCAATGAGGCCGCCGCATGATGCGGCGGAATATAGTGGAGACTCCTTCCGCTAGGCAGGTCCACAAACAGGCTTCAATGAGGCCGCCGCATGATGCGGCGGAATATCATGGAAATCGTGCATTCCTCGCGGCTGCCGGCGACGCTTCAATGAGGCCGCCGCATGATGCGGCGGAATATATAGGATGAATTTCCGTTGTAGCACTGCACATTATCGCTTCAATGAGGCCGCCGCATGATGCGGCGGAATATGCCAGGATCGATCCCAATGATCGTACCCATCACAAGCTTCAATGAGGCCGCCGCATGATGCGGCGGAATATACACAACGGGGAGGTGGTACGGGTTTGGCTATCTCCGGCTTCAATGAGGCCGCCGCATGATGCGGCGGAATATACAGGCCTATGACGATATCATGCTCCACTACTTCCTGCTTCAATGAGGCCGCCGCATGATGCGGCGGAATATCTATTACGAAGATGAGATGCACCTGATCATCGTCTCGCTTCAATGAGGCCGCCGCATGATGCGGCGGAATATTTACCGACTGATCGTACAATTCGCGCGCGGCCAGGCGCAGGCTTCAATGAGGCCGCCGCATGATGCGGCGGAATATGAACTATTCGGTGCATGGTTAGCAAGGAAATGGCCGGCTTCAATGAGGCCGCCGCATGATGCGGCGGAATATCTCATCATATGCCTCTTTTGCTATGCAAGTGGCTAAGCTTCAATGAGGCCGCCGCATGATGCGGCGGAATATCACCAGCACCCAGTCGGGCAAGACCGAGTTGATGCTGCTTCAATGAGGCCGCCGCATGATGCGGCGGAATATCGGCCGCGGCGGTGAGCTGGGCGACCTGGTTGGACCAGCTTCAATGAGGCCGCCGCATGATGCGGCGGAATATCACTTGCGAGAGCCGATCTCAGGCTTCCCTGCTCGAGCTTCAATGAGGCCGCCGCATGATGCGGCGGAATATATCGCAAAATTATGCGAAAGATCCCATTCGTTTCACTTGCTTCAATGAGGCCGCCGCATGGTGCGGCGGAATATCCCACGATGCATCAATCTCCAAGTTCTCCAAGTATGGCTTCAATGAGGCCGCCGCATGATGCGGCGGAATATTCGGCCGTTTGCGCTGGTCCCAGATGAGCCAGCCGGTGCTTCAATGAGGCCGCCGCATGATGCGGCGGAATATGCGAAGAGCGCCGCAAAAACACAGGCCGCGTCCGGCAGATGCTTCAATGAGGCCGCCGCATGATGCGGCGGAATATGCGATGCACCGCCAGCACTCAACGCACCATCCGTATGCTTCAATGAGGCCGCCGCATGATGCGGCGGAATATCAAACTGCCGAAGAGGCTAGGATCCATGCTAGTAGTGCTTCAATGAGGCCGCCGCATGATGCGGCGGAATATAAAGTGGCATACAGTTTGCCAGTGTCGAGGATGCGATGCTTCAATGAGGCCGCCGCATGATGCGGCGGAATATGTGGCGAGGGGTCACAAGTGAACGCGGCACATCCGCGGCTTCAATGAGGCCGCCGCATGATGCGGCGGAATATGAGATCGCCCGCCAGCTCCACGAGGCCGGACTCGGCTAGCTTCAATGAGGCCGCCGCATGATGCGGCGGAATATTAGTTGTGAACTGGTGGGACCGGCGCAAGCTATTACAGCTTCAATGAGGCCGCCGCATGATGCGGCGGAATATATGTTGATGTGCTTCCGGATTATACCGGTGTGTCGTTGCTTCAATGAGGCCGCCGCATGATGCGGCGGAATATTCCACAGCTCAAGCAGCAGATCACGGAAGCCTACGAGCTTCAATGAGGCCGCCGCATGATGCGGCGGAATATGTCCCGTGCTGGGCTATCCCAGCATCACGTCGGAGTCGCTTCAATGAGGCCGCCGCATGATGCGGCGGAATATCTGATAGTCGAGGAAAAAGACGATGACGGACTATGAGCTTCAATGAGGCCGCCGCATGATGCGGCGGAATATCCTGCCCCCGGCAATCCTGTCTTACCCGCACCTGTTTGCTTCAATGAGGCCGCCGCATGATGCGGCGGAATATATCAGAACCTCATTCATTACACCGGGCATTATAACCCGCTTCAATGAGGCCGCCGCATGATGCGGCGGAATATCCCAAACCCCTGCGGGAGCTCGTTGAATCCGCAGCCCAGCTTCAATGAGGCCGCCGCATGATGCGGCGGAATATCTACGTCATTGAGAATGTGGAAGGCGCGCCGCTGCTGCTTCAATGAGGCCGCCGCATGATGCGGCGGAATATTTACTTTTTCCTGTGCCTGTGTTTCAACCAGCTCCAGCTTCAATGAGGCCGCCGCATGATGCGGCGGAATATCAAGGACGTTGAGCGCGTCTATAAGGAAATGATGTTGCTTCAATGAGGCCGCCGCATGATGCGGCGGAATATGCCAACGATCCTTTCCAAGGGCTCGACCAAACTGGTGCTTCAATGAGGCCGCCGCATGATGCGGCGGAATATTAATTATATGAACCGTCTTTTGTTCTGTCCGGTTTGGCTTCAATGAGGCCGCCGCATGATGCGGCGGAATATAGACCCTTTAAAAAGCCTTAAAAGATCAGTTTGTTGTATTGTTGTTTGCGAGGGGTACAAATTTCTCACAAGTCTGATCTCCATACTCATACAGACCAAACAGAATGTGGTTTGTAACATACTTATTGTAAAAGAGCTGTCCATTGCGAGCACTCACCGGGATCAGGGTGTCACCGGACTGCTCGCATTGTCCCGGCGGAGGCTCACACAATGACTGCTTCGCGTGTCACTGCGTTGAAGGTCTTGCCGAGACTGATCACACGCGGGTCGACTTTGTCCGCCAGGCCCAAGTCCAGCATCAGGACATGGTCGTGATCATGGTGGATGATTTCATCCAGGGTTGCAAGCAGTTCGGCATGGCGGCGTCGGCTCAGGCGGCACTGGAACACGGACAGCTGCAGCCACTCACCATAACCCTTCATCAGCTTGAAGATGGCACGCCAGCGTTTTGTTTCCGCGATATCGTAGGTCACGATGTAGAGGTGTTCGTCCATCCGTATCACCTCGTTGTGAAGGCGGGCAGATCGTCGATGTCGCCCAGCAGATAGCGACCCAGCAAGCGCGCCTGTATCTCCAGGATGCGCCGATAACTGGCCCGGTAACCGAACAGGGGATGGGTGATCTCCTGGCCCAGGCGGCGTTCGATGGTACCGATGAACCTTTTGCGGCCTTCGGACGTCAGCGTCGAGCTGCCGGCGGCCGAGATGAAGTCGCTGGGCCGTACCTCACCGTTGTTGATCGCATAAAGTACGCTCGATTCGGCTATCAGTGGCCGGAACGGTTCCATCATGTCCAGCGCCAGCGCCGGACGCCCGTAGCGGGGTTGATGATAGAAGCCACGGTAGGGATCGAAGCCGACCGTGGAGAGCGTGATGGTCCAGGTACGTACCAGCACGGTATAAGCATAGGAAAGTAAGGCATTGACCGGGTCCGGTGGCGGCCGGCGGTCACGCCGGTTGAAATCAAACACCAGGCTTCGGGTATCCGCGTCGCGCTTGATCAACTGTGAGAAGGCGCCAAAATAGCGGGCAGCTGCACTACCCTCGATACCCAGCAGGGTCGACTGGTCCGGAGCATGCAGCGCATGCTCGGCATCACGTTTCAGATTGGCCAGTAGCGGCTTCGGGTCTTCCTCACCTCGCCAGTTACGCCGCAACAGCGTGCGACTGTTTAGGATCTTGTTATGCACCAGTACCCGGGCGATGTGCAGGCAGCGGCTCTCGTCGAAACTGGTCCGGTACTGGGCTGTGCGTAGCTCGACATTCTTGTGTCCGGTGCTGGCGGAATGGCCGAGAAACCAGCCGCCGTAGGAATGCCAACTCACCGGAATCTCGCGGCGCAACAGTTCATGCAGCGTCGGCATAGTCATATAGACATTGCCCATCAGCACAACTTGCGAGGTATCCAGCAGACGCACGGTCTGGACCTTGTGATCCTCGACGCTGATTTCCAGAGTTTCTCCTTTCTTGGCCACCTTGGCCTTGTTGGCCTGTACATACACCGGCATGGCTTCCTCGCGTGCCACGGCCAGCGGGCGCGGGCTGTCCTGCCCCTTGCGAAAGAAATTCACCTCGTCCGGCAGACAGATGCCCACGAGCGAACAGCGTGGACATTTCGGGCTGTCTTCCAGCGGCGGCGGCATCTGGCCACCGGCGGCGATCAGGCGCAGGCCGTCAATGGCAGCCCGCGTCAAGGTGCGCAGTTCATCATCAAAAACGACGCGTACCCGTTCCCTGGACTCGCTGTAATACAACACGCCTTCTCCGCAGGTATAACCGTTCTCCTCCAGTAACATCCCCTGCACACAGAGCTGGACCCGCTCCGGGTCATAGGCGCCTTTCGGGATATGCGGCCGTTTGCCGCGTTTGTAATCGACCGGAACCAGGCTGTCCTCGTCTCCCTCGATGAGGTCCAGCTTCGCGATCAGACCGAGCCTGGTGGAAGACAGCGTGATGGAGCGGGCATGGATGCGGGTGGTTGCTTCGATGTCATTCGGCGCCGGTAGTGTCCCGCCGGGCCGGTCCACCCGGCGATGGGTGTGGCGGCCCTCGACAGTATCAGCGGAATCCGCCCATTCGCCCTGCACCCACTCCAGATAGGCCAGGCGCGGACAGTACTGGAACTCGTTGACCATGCGCGCCGGCAATAGTGGCTGATCGCCGCTGGCTTCCGGGAAGGGCAGCGGCAGTTCGTTCTGATGGGCGGTGTCGTCCATATCCGGCTCCCTGGACAGGTAGGGCAGCAGTTGCAGGTCTTTCTGATGGGAATAACGGGAGAATCCGGACGTGGCTTTAGTCATGGACTGGCAGGGCCGCATGCAGGGCCGTGATGCAATGGGTGTACAGGCACTGCGGATGTAATTACAATGTGGGTACTATATGAAATCCAGGCCAAACGCCATGAAAACCCGCATCGTGCGCATCGGCAATTCACGTGGCATCCGCCTGCCCAAGGCGATGCTGGAGCAGTGCGGTTTGCAGGATGAGGTCGACCTGAGCGTCGAGGAGGGCCGGCTGGTAATCCGCCCCCTGGAGAAGCCGCGTGCCGGCTGGGGAGAAGCAAGCATGGGAATGGCGGAGCGCGGAGATGACAGTCTGCTGGACGAGGAATACCTGGGACCAACGGAATGGGACGAGACGGAATGGGAGTGGTAGCCCGGCGTTTCGAGGTGTGGCTGGTGGCACTGAATCCGACCCAGGGTCATGAAATCAACAAGACACGACCTTGTGTCATTGTTTCACCGGATGAACTGAACCGGCACCTGCGTACCGTGATTGTCGCGCCGATGACCACGAAAGGACATGATTACCCCTTCCGTGTCCCCGTCACCTTCCAGCAGAAGAAGGGCCGGATCGTCATCGATCAGATACGCATCGTGGACAAGCAACGCCTGGTCAAACGGCTGGGTGCGATCAGTAAGCCGGCGGCGGCGCGGACGCTGGTGTTGCTGGGGGAGATGTTTGCGGGATGATGTTCAGTAAGTCAGTCCGGTAAGTTAATACGAGGATCTATAGGTCCAGCGCCTCGTCGGGAATGATGCTGTTTCTCCAGTATTTTCATTACTCCGCGTGGACGCGGATCCTGTACCTGTTTGATGCGCCAGCATGAGCATTAAAATTGTTTTTGTGATGGATTTAATTCAAGTGCTTCAGGTTTCTGATTCAAGGGTCTGAACAGGCCAAGGCCGAAGTGACACGCGAACCCGAGTGCCAGCGGACCTTGTACGGGTTGCGGAAATGTCAGGCGCCAGAAGCTGCCCAAACGATCGGGTTGGGTGAGGCCCCGGCGATTGCGATAACGCCGAAAATGGATCGGGCGGCATTTCCGGTTCTTGCCAGCCTCCACTTCGTTGAACGATTCCAGACCACTCGGCTCGGGCAGGCCGCGTTCGCGGCATTCGCGTTTGATCTGTGCCGCGTCATCGAATTGCATTTTGACGTGCCAGGGATGCAGATAGGGTGTGACGGACTCCCAGACGTTGCTAGGTTGTGTCAAGGCGAGCGCTATTTCAGAATGACCGATGCTTTCCAGCACCAGGCGCCACTCGCCGCCGCCGCGACTCCATAGTTTTTTGATGTTTTCTACGATCCGCTGCTGTTCGTCCTGCATGCCATCAGGAACATGCAGCAGTATGTGATCGATGTAGCCATCGCGATTGTTGTCCCAGGGCAGGTATAAGGCATGACGATGCCGGTTGCCTTCGGGCATGTCGTGTCCGGAGAATATGGCAGGCACGTTTTCTTCGCCGCATACGCGCCTCGCCTGGCTCATGACCGCCACACGCATTAGTTCACCGATGCGTAATGACTCCTCGACGCGCTGCAGCGGCTTGCCGACCAGGATGAAACTCGCTGTGGTGGCGTCGGGTTCCTCTATCCGGGGTGTGGTGTAGCGTGGCCGCAATGCATCGACAGGACGCAGGTAGCTCACCTTGCGCACGGCGGGTGGCTGGCTCCAGCCTTGCTTACGGAGGTCGGCAGTTTCCCCTGATAAGAAGAGGTCGAGCGGCTTATCCGACATAGGATACAGCCTCGCCATTTTCCGCAAAAGCAACAGCGACCACATCCTACTGTCGGACAGGTGACAGTCAGTGTTGGGGTGATTGCGGTGAAAAGGCATTTACTCTTCCGAAACCGGTTTGAACATACCAAGCCCAAAGCTACTCGAATTGCCAAGTCGGATTGGCCCGTTAACCGGCACTGGAAACGTGAGGCGTATCTGATACCCGCGGCGGTCACCTATGAACGCCCTATTTTTGGCTGAACCACGGGGTATATGCACAGTGACCCAGTCGGCGTCGTCTCCAATCTGCTCAACGCTCACTTGATCGGCTCCAAGAAAGCCTCGTGATGCGAGCTCTCGACGGATCTGAGCATTTACTGATTCACGGTCGCGTGGCTTGCCGTTTCGCAAGTGGTGACGTGGTGGAACGTAAGGCGTTAGTGATTCCCAGACTTTCGCGGTTACTCCATCGAAGCCAGGAGGAGGCGGCACGGCACGATCCAGCGGGATCAACTTCACGCGCCATGAGTCAGGACTATTTCCGGCCCAAGCGAGTTCCCTCGAAGCAGTGTGGAAAATTGCGGCCTGCTCGTCTTCGTCGAATGGGGCTTGATCGCGCCAGACTAGTATACGTGTGGGCTGACCATCTTCGCACCAGACAAGAAATTCAGTATGTCGATGTGGCCCCTTGAGCGGCTTTCCTGATGCGTCCTTGCCCGTCATGTTCATTACAGCATTACGAACATCAATGCTGGCACGGCTCCAGGTAATCTTCCGATTCCCGGATTTGATTCCCAGTAATTCTTTGATGATTGCGCCACGAAAACGCGAGGTGAGTCGCACAATCACCTGGCGACGTGGCGCGACATTCCATCCAATGGCAAATTGGATAAGATTCGTATCCCGATTGCGCGATTTTCTTTTCGGTCTTTCCCTGGCAGGAGGACGTGACGGACGAAGCGCGTACATCACTTGGGCGCCAGGCGGTATCGTGGGGTTTAAATTACCTGTCGTTTGTTCGATCTGTTCGCGGGTCGCATCAGATCGTGGCACCAGCACCGGTATCGCACCAACGCCGGCAGCGAGTCGTTCTTGTTCCAGCGTACAGTTCGGCGCTGGCGCATCAGCTGAGTTTCGCTCAATGCGCGTGAAGGATTCTGCCCGGCCGAAATAGGTTATACGTTCCAGGCAACGATCGAGCGTCAAAAGCAGCGAGTCATCCCACTTGTCACCATTATCCAGCAGCCACCACACAGCATTATCAATATTGGATGGCAAGCACCAGTAATTGTCTTGCGCAAGGCTCGTATTGTAACTGCGTGTTCCTGCTTTCTTCTTTTCAGCCGGATGCCAGCCAAATTCTTGCGGAAAGTACTGGCGAAGTGACTTTCCCTTTAACGAAAATATCGGGAGATAAAAAGAAAACCTACTTGCACAAAATGCCCTGAGCAGATTTTCAAGCTCGGCTTTCTCGGGTTGTTGGCCCGCCTCCCTTGCCCATTGATGCCAGCGGGCGGCGATTGCCCGCACCAGCCGCCAAGGGCTGGGTGGCCATTCGCCGTGCGGATCATCGAACGGATTGACGGCCCACGGCGTGGCGTGGAAGCGCCCAAGCGGGAAGGTCTGGCGAAGCACGATCTGCATGGCTTATTCCTCGTCCTCTTCCTTGCCTCTATCCGAATATTCGTCCTGGCTGTTGGTATTGCTGTCCGACGACTGGTTCCCGTCGTTACCTTCGCGGTACAGCTCGTCACGCGGCCAGTAGATATCAGTAATTCTTGTAGATTCATCACCGTAGTCTGCATTCCCGATCGCATCCTTTATATTTACCTCGATGGTGGTAGATTCACCATTGGCCTTAAGCCCGTCATTCTGAAGGCCAAGATGACAGCCTGAACGAAACCGGAAAGGTGTGGTGACCAGGCGCTGAATCTTCCATAGCGCGAGAGCGATCAGAAACTCCTTCTGTTTGTCGTTGAGGCCGCGTGTGTTTCCATTGTCAGATCTGCCAAAAGAACGAACCAGACTTAGGTCGAGGATGAAAGTAGCTCTGATCTGTTGGGCTACGGCGTCATCTACAGCGAAGATCGGTTGACCGGATGTAGTCTTGCCGAGCCGGTCGAACTTGACACCCGAACGATCCACGCGGCCAGCGCCGAAGGCTTCCAGGTGTGCAGTGAGTAAACGGGGAATCTTGATCTGCCACTGCGGGAAGAGCACACCGTGGACCAGTGCGTTCGGGTCATACTTGAAAATCGTTCTGAAAACATCCCACCACTTTTCAACTGGTGGATGGGCTTTCTTGCTTTGCGGGAGCACAATTCCAAATTCTTTGATCAAGGTCTTATCAAAGGTGTCCTCTTCAATAGCACCATCCGAATATACTTGTTTCCCGCCGAGGAAGTATGTAGAAGCGATGCGATGCCCTTCGGTCAGACTGGTAACTACGCTTTCACGCTCTTCTGCGGACAGTTTTCCATACTGAGAATCACTGGTGACACAGCGAAGATATGGCATGCCAGCAAGCTCTCGCACGAGCTCGTAGTCATGTGCCCCGCGCATGCACAGGAACTCCAGATGGTTCGCCATGCTGGCTGCACTGTCTACGATGCAAACCGATTCTTCGGAGCCGTCGCCGCGTGGTGCCTTGTAGATCACATGACCGATTTCCGGAAATCCAGCCGGCTGGAAACGATCCAGTCCCGCGACCGGTTCGAGGTCGGCCGTAATCACGAGTGGCGATGTGCCTTTCAGCACATTGCCAGGCGTGAGCTTATGTGTGGACTGTTCATTCATAAGATGTTTCTCCTATAAGGCGTTGGGGCCGAAGCCAAGGACGAATGAGGGTCGAACGCTTGCGACTGGAAACCGTGAACAGCATCGCTGCCAAAAACCTGTCATAGTCGGTAATGGCCCAGGCTGTATCAGTGCGAATCAATGGCGTACGCGACATCGCGTATCGCCCCCTGGCCACGCGGACGGAGTTATCGACCTGGCCGGTACGGAGCGCATTTGCGAGGGAGCGCGCCAATGCGGGTGTACGTGCGCCACTTTCCTGTTTGAGCAAGTTACGTGTGTGCCCATTCATGCGCACGTTCAACGGCAGCAAATCGAACAGTGGCCTGAGCAAACCGAATAGGGCGAACAATCCATCGCAGTCCACGTCACCTGTGTCATGTGCTGTCAAAACCCGCACCTGTCGCGGCACGTAGCGCCAATCGAACAATGCAAGTCGCGCCAGCCAGTGGTTGAGAAGGTCATCATCCACGTCGCCTTCCAGCCAACGGCGCACATCGCTCAATGAGGCGGGTATCAGGCTACGCGCAGGAATAAAGGCGCCGTCTCGATTCGCTTCGGCCTCCCAGTCCAGCGTGCGACGGAGCAGAACTGTGCCCAGGATGCGAGACAGCTCTCCAGGCCTCCAGACCCAGCGGACTGGCGCCTGTTCGGAATGTTCGAACCGCTGATATTTCCACTCGACGCCGAACCGGTAGAGGGTGAATGGTAGAGACCGCGGAAATCCTGACACCAGCGCCATGGCCAGCCGCGCTTCAAGAGGTGGTTGCTCGGCTCCAAACAGTGCCGGCAGCCATGCGATTGGCGTCGGTTTCCAAGTAACTCTTGCCGCGCGGAAACTGCGGTTTCGATCTACCCTATCGAGGCTTGCAACTACGGCGTCGAGCATATCTCGCGCGCGCTCAGGATCGCTCGGAGACGATGCGAATGCCACGGATGCCTTCTCTATAGGACCGCGTAAACCAACAAAGCGCGGCTGTCCTTTCACATCTCTGTCGGCAGGCAGATGTTCTATGAGACTCAGCAAGCAATCTATGACGTTGGCGACGAGAATGTCGGGAGACTCTGTATCTCTGCGTGCCAAGGCATCCTCTTCGGGTAAAGAGAACGTACCCTCGAAACGGGATTCGAACGTGTTCGCACTTGTTGTTCGGCCGAGCACAAAACGACGAAATATTTCGATCCCGGCATCTACACCGCGATGCAAAATCGCACCGACAAAGGCGCTTGGAGTACGCGCACCCGCTCCGAGAATTTCCGCACGCCCACGGGCAATCAAGGCGCCTACTTCCTGAAATGTCATGGGTCGCCTCCAGATTGGTGCCCAGAATTCCGCTATATCGTGACCAACATCACCCTGACCGCGCGGCGCCAGAGCATGGGTCACAAACGGGAACGCGCCTCGTGTGCGGGCTTGGGCGCCGAATCGCTTTGACGCGCTCCCTGCCAAGAAACTCAACCCCTCACATGCAAGGGCCATGGCCCAAGGGGAAATCTGCCCATCGCGGAACGCACCCTGGCCGCTGTTGTAGAGTTTGTTCGCATCACTGAACCAAGAAGCTGCATTTAGCTTTTTGAGCATCCAGGACACAGGTGTACCGTTGAGCCATGCTTGCAGTTCGGTTCTCCGTCGAGTGTCAAAATCCTGAGTATTCTGACGATCCTTTTCCAGGCGCTTTTCTTTTTGAGATTCAGTTTCATTTTTGCGTGGTTTTGATGGTTGAATACCAGACAATGCCGCCACGGCCTTTTTCCAGCCATCAGAAAACGCCCTTTTCCCCGCATTGCCACCACTCCCTAGCAAGGGGTTGAAACTGATTCGCGTTGCCGCCACCGCATGAGCATCGAAGAGGCCTAGCCCAAGCTCACTGGCTGTTGCTCTCCACTTTGCGAGCTCATCTCCGGACTTCGCCTTTGTGCTCTTCTTCTGAGCTTCTGTCCATCCTCGTTCGTAAGGCGACCATTCGCTACTTTGCGCAATTCGGCAAAGTACATCGAGCAGTTCTTCGAGCGTCGTCGGTCCACCGACCACTTGCAGAACATCGCCGCGCCAGGCGATCCTGATCTGAGGCCAGTTGCGCGACAACACGCGCAGCAACCCGAGTGACGCCAGATAGTTCCCGAGGCTGTCGGACATCAGGCCTGGGATTGGGATGACTGGAAGTCGAATCGGTTTAGTCATAATTCCAGCGCCTCCCCTGGTTTGATGCTGCGCGATGGACGAGCACTGGCGCGCCAGTCTGCGATGCACACCAGAGCTTCCAAGAATGTCAGCGCAAATGGACCCAACTGTCGTGGTTCGCCGTCAGGCACGACACCTGCCGACGACTTATCATCCGGACTCCATGGGCCGAGTAGATCGGCAACCAACCCCGTCCATCCATGATCAGCAAGCAGGAACTCGTCACCATCCCAGTCGCCGACGGCTCCGTCTTTTGCGATGGAGAAACTCATTCGCCAGGACTGCGAGCCGACTTTCAGGTCTGTTGGCTCGCGGGGAACACCAAATACGTCGGTGCCGTCATCCCCGAGGCTGCGCATGACGGTACGAACCTTTCCATGATGAGCAGCAGCGAGATATACGGCGAGCGCAGGGAATGGCTTTGAGACGCCGGAATTGCGGTAGTATTGCCACATAGCAAGTGCGGAGGCTGCTTCGTGACGCATGCCGGGCCGGAAGGGGACATGGCCAGCCCATAAGACGCCAGGAAGATTCTGCAACTGTTTCAGTTCATCTCGACTCAGTTTTTGATCGACTGCCCACTTCTTCCGCTTTACTTCGGTCGCCCCACGGCGCCGGGATTCGTCGGGAAGCCGTAGAGCGGTTGCTCGAAGTCTCGTCACTTGATTGCTGTGGTCAGGCTCGTCTCGCTGAACATCGATGGCGATTACACGCGGACACTTGGCGAGCTGGTCATCCGGAAAGCAGGACCTTGCGGGAAGCGCATCATTCCATTTTGGATGGGCCTTACCAAGATCGTGGAGCCCGGCGCACTCAATCACGGCTACTCTGCAAAGATCATCAGGCTTGAAGTCAAGCGCGTCGCACAACTTCACGGCTTCCAATTTGGCGTCTGTCAGATGAGTTTCGAGCGTCGACCAGTAGCCGATTTCCGACAGCACATCGTCTTGGAAGGCGGCACCACGCCCTGGTGGCGGCAAGTCATCCAGCATGTCCGCCGCGTCGCCCGTCCATCCAGTATCCGGCCGGTACCCGCCTGTATCACGGTGCAGCATTATGACCATGCCAGGCTTGATATCGGCTGGCTGTATGCGAACCCAGCGCGCATTCTTGTCGTCCCATATCCATGCGCCAGTCCGCCGTGCCTTGAGGAGACCTATCACTTTCGAGACCACGACTGAACAACCTTCCTGCCTGATATCCAGATCCGGCCCTTCAAGTTCATCGCCAACCTGAGGCTGCTTTTCCGGCCATTCGCGCCAGAAAACGGTCGCATCGGCATCGGGATCGGTGCTGCGTACGAACATACTGATGTCGGTAAACCCCCCATGCACGTCTGGTTCGGTTGAGAACAGACCATGCACATCGATTGCACGTGGAAGCGGTGCCGGCTTCGGCTTAAGCGCTTTTTCGATACCCGCCTTGAGGCTCTTCTGAAGAGACTGCAATGCTTGCCATGATGGGTTGCTTGCCGAAAGCGGAATCAACTCTCCAACGAGCTTACTGGCGAGATCGATGTCGAGCGAATCATAGGGGCCGATACGCTCCTGCTTGCCATGACCCTCCTGCGGTGTCTTCCAGAAAAGTGCCTGCGCGTCTCGATCCATGCCATCCCGGTTCAGGCGGCCGAGGCGTTGAATAACGGACGACCATGGCGCCAGTTCCGACCACAGACGATGCGCGGAAATATCCACACCTGCTTCTATCACTTGGGTGCTGACACAGATCAGACCCGGATTATTAGGCACAGGGTCACTATCGGTTCGCCGACGCATCGCCTCGAAGTCAAGCAGCATTTGCTCATGTTGCTGGCGATCCTGACGGCGAAATTGAGAGGTGAGCAGTATCTTGTTCTCAACCTGCAGTGCATTGAAAATCGAACGCGCCATATCTACTGTGTTACAAACGACAAGGGACAACGTCCCCTGTTGGTGCTGCGATTCAACGGCGGCGGCGATTTGTCCGGCGAGCGATGATGTGCCTTTCTTGTCTGGGTTGAACCAATCAACCGGACGCCTAGCGTCTCGTAATATCTTCGTCTTCGGATCGTTGACGACATCTGGTCGCCAAGGTGTAGTATTGTCCAACTTGTCGGCTTTGCGATCCTCGGTTGCCAGAAAACCCGTTCCGGCAGTGGCGCTCATCCATAGGCTTCGGCATGGCTTATTCGTTGGGAATCGCTTCTGCCTCATCCAATCCAGTTGGGCCGATGTCCAGAGGCCGGGGCCCATCAGTTGAATCTCGTCGAACACCCACAGGCAATCGTTATGCAGCAGCGCGAAGTGGATCGGCCATTGGTAACGGCTCATGCCGTAGCCGCGCATCAGAGCGCGGGAAAGCAGCATGTCCTGCGTTCCGATCAGGATCGCGTCTTCTTCTGGATAGCTCGCCCACTCCGGACTGCGGATATCGGCTTCGCCACCCATCAGGACATTGACGCTGACCTTGCCTTCACCTGGTTTGCCTTCGAGACCGAGTGCTTTCAGCCAGCCTTCGATATTGGCGACGGTTTGTTCAACCAGCACCCGCATGGGCAGGCAATAGACCAATCGGCGCGATGTATCCGGGTCGGTCACTCCGCTGCGACCGTTGTTCCGCCAGCCGCGTTTCCACAACCAGGCCAGCACCACGGCCGCGGTTTTCCCCATGCCGGTTGGCACGTCCACCAGATCCGGCCATGCGTCTTCAGCCAACCGGCGCTGGTAGTCGTAGGGCTCGAAAGCCGGATCGCCGGACTTGCCGTAGGCCTCGCCAAAGAAATCACGATATTCCATTTGTAACTGCCTTTTCCATTCTTGTTATGCCGGGTTTCGGGGTATGAACTTGCCTCTTCAGGTATTTATTAACCTGACACTCGGCAGTGCTCTTTCCCATGGATTCCTGCTCTTCTGCAGCCGTACGATGTTTGCATCCGTCGTCTTGCACCGATCCCGCGGCAAGGTGCGCATAGCACACCCTGTCTTTTACCATGCCCACTGGCTCATTAAGTGAGCCCGTGGCCTTCATCCTGAATACCTGCCAGCGGCTTGCCGGTGCGCCTCGGCGATGGCCCGGCGCAAGGCAGGTGGCCCTAGCACCTCGACATCCGGCCCGTATTTCAGGATATCGCGGATCAGTTCGCGCGGGTCGCCGTAGGGGATGCGCAGCCGCAGGCTGCCGTCAGACAGGTATTCGCATTGTTGTCCAGGATGCCAGTGCTCGTCGGCCACCCATTTCGTGACCTGGGGACTGAAATGCAGCTCGGCCGTGTATCGGGCCGGGCCGGCGAAGATGCCGTAGGCGCCGGTGAAGTGGGCGTCCAGCGTGCGCTCGCTGATGTTCCTGGCCGGCGTGTCGTCGATGTAGACCGGGTGCAGCCGGTCGAGGGAAAAGGTGCGC
>Ga0210144_1000692_pt1 | contig 16181 bp, 16 predicted proteins | sample Muzzi_PWA_D2_FD_185532 | JGI IMG/M metagenome (GOLD analysis project Ga0210144, IMG submission 185532) | Wetland microbial communities from San Francisco Bay, California, USA, that impact long-term carbon sequestration - Muzzi_PWA_D2 (SPAdes) | ecosystem: Environmental > Aquatic > Marine >...
CGCCTCTGGTAGTTTTGGGACAAGTCAACGTTAAAATAAATGGTTTTAAATATTACGGATAGCTGACATCTTGTATACGACAAGTATTGAAAAAATTATTTCAACCTGTTCGCGACAGGGCTTTTTAGCAATATTGGGGCGCGAAATCAGAGTAAATTACCTTACAGGTTCATATATCTTTATTTCTGGAGGTCTGGTCACATAGATGGTTATTCGGGCTAAAATTCTCTGGGCGGTGGTTTCTTTGGTATCTCTGATAGCGATCCTCGGCGTTTTTTACACCGGATTTCGAAAGATCCTATCTCTCCCCTTTCGCCAGACCAACGACCTTCTCCATGAACAAGGGTTCCCGTTAACTCTAGATTTTCTGATACCGGCAGGACTTTACATCGATGAAACAAAAACGGTGAAAGAGGTCCTCCATTACCGGCTCCACAATCCAAGCAAAAGGTTTCACCTTGTATTATCAAAGATATCGGAAAGTATCCCCGTGAAGTATCGCATCACCGCCACCACGGTATTTTATCTTTTCTGGACATTACTGTTTATGGTTTTCTTTAGAATCTTCACTTGGATGCGTTATACTACCGCCCTGATCATCAGCTTTCTTTTTGGTGCTACTGTTTATTTTTTCATGCCGGATTTCATTATGGGAAAAATAGACGACGGCATATTTTTAGGATGGGCACTTACACTCTTAGGTCTTCGGTGGTGGACAAAGCGAAAAAAAGTGATCGGTACCCGATAAATAGAACCTAAACTGAGCATTTCAAACCCTCAATTTAGGTAAAAATGAAATATAGACGGATAAACGGGAGATAGCGATGTATCGACAGAATTACATTAATTCGCTTCGAACCGAGCTGGTGAAGATGGTATCAGACTACCTCTCTCCTGCAGCGCTCCATTACGGTTATAGTGATGTCCCCTTGGAAACCAACATTAAATGGCGGCCGCTTGTTCTTGTTTTAGGGAACTATTCTTCCGGCAAATCGACCCTTATCAATGAATTTCTTGGAGCGGATATTCAAGGGACCGGCCAAGCGCCCACTGACGATTCCTTTACCGTCATCACCTATGACGATTCTGCGTCTGCCGCAGAAAACGTTCGTGCTGTTGAAGAACGTGATGGGAAGTTTTTACTCCATGATCCGGAATATCCCTTTGAAACACTTAGAAAACACGGACAACGATTTGCCTCTCACTTTCGCTTGAAAAAAGTGAATGCATCTTTTTTAGAAACCCTTGCCATCATTGATACTCCGGGAATGCTCGACAGTATCACCGAACGGGATCGCGGATATGACTATCAAGAAGTCATCGGTGATCTGGCACAAATAGCTGACCTGGTTCTGGTGGTCTTCGATCCCCATAAAGCAGGAACGGTACGCGAATCATATATCAGCATTCGGGAAACCCTGCCTGCCCGTACCTTTGAAGACCGTCTGCTGTTTGTTTTGAACCGAATCGATGAATGTGCCTCTTTTGCCGATCTTTTGCAGGTCTATGGAACGTTGTGTTGGAATCTATCTCAAATCACCGGTCGGAAAGACATCCCCCCCATCTGCCTCACCTACTCTCCGCGAGCCATGTTGCGTGCAGGGAAGCGGTCCGGAGGAGACATGAGTTTTTTAGGTCATCTGGAAAATCAGCGCGAGGAATTGAAACGGGCCATCCTAAAAGCCCCGAGACGTCGTCTCGATCATCTGGCCACCTTTGTCGAAACCCACGGTGAACGTCTGGCCCATTTCCTTGAAGCGCTGATGAACTACCGTCGCAGATTGCATAAATTTCGATGGAAACACACTTTTATCGGCTTTTTGGTGAGTCTTTTTCTCGGCGCAAGCGCAACTTTGGTTCTTATGATCTCCGGTATCCTGGGGGGCATGGACCTGCGCATGCTTTTGGGTGTCGGGGGTGGTGCCGCTTTAATTATATTTTTCCTGTGGTCAACCCTTCTCATGAAACGTCGGGCAGCCCGTTTTCATTCTCGTATTCTTAGAGATATAGACAAACTCACCCCCCTTGAAAATCAGACGCGTCGCGACAGTTGGCAAGCTGTAAAAAGCTTTGTGTATGCCTATCTAGAAAAAACTGCCGGGCGATTTTCTCTCGCCCAGGCCAAGAAAGATTTCGGTGCTGTTAAACTTGTAAGAGACAGAGGGGCAACGGAAATTCGGGAGGCTTTAAACGAACTGGCCGGTTTAAAAGATGACGGAATTTTTGTTGTGGACTCGACAAGTGCTGCCGGGGGGTCTGTCACTTGAACAATTTCTGACTGTTCGCCAATTTGTTATCATAATTTCTTGACCCTGTTCGCTTTTACGTGGTTTTATTTGCAAGTTCTTGCCGGTGAAAACGAAATTATCCTGCGGCTGAAACAGAATGTTATCCTGAAAAAGACTCTACAGGCAATATCGGCCTCACGGAATCCGTAAAAAAATCATAAAATCTTTGACGATAGCGCCGAATATGATCCACAATATCCTGATCAAGCGTATGATCCGGTGTGTCACTGACGAATTTGAATAGATAACAATTTTTCTGAAACGTTCTGCAAGCCTGAACCACCGAAGCGCCTTCCATATCAATCAAATCGGCAGTTATGGAAATCGCTTTTCGTTCTTTAGGGTCGAGGACCGCCCGATCGCTGGTAGCCAGTATTGTGGTGTTGAATCCTGCCAGTAAATCCGGTTTGTGAACACATGGTTTCCCGGTTTTCAGATTGGGTCGATCAGGTTCGACAATTTTCTGAATATGAAATATCTCGCCAAGATCATATCCGGAATGTGTGGCACCTGCTGCACCCAAATTGCAGATACAGGACGGTTTAAATTTCAAACAGATATATGCGGTCGCCATGGCGGCATTGGCTTTGCCGATGCCTGAAATAATTAATAAAATCCCGTCATTTTGGAACAACCGGAAAGGAATTTTTCGGGTCTGCCTTAAAGACAACCCAAGGACAAACGGCTTTGCCTCGAGCATGGTGGCCATGATAATTGCCGTCACAGGATCTTTTTCCTCCGGGCCATCTCCTCAAGGATCTGAATGGCTTCTCTCCCTGTATCCCCTAATGATAGGGTAAAATTATTGACATACAGGTCAATGTGCCCGTCAATCACCTGATCGTCCAGTTCCTGGGCATGGAGTTTTACGAATTCCCTGGATACATCCCTGTTATTAAAAGCGTACGTCACCGAATTGCGTATAACAGATTCAATATCCTGTTTATAATCGATAAAAGGAGGATCGTTTCTGACGGCGATACATCCCAATGGGATGGGAAGCGATGTTTCGTCTTCCCACCATTTGCCAAGATCGATGATCTCGACGCAATCATACTCCGGATAGATGAACCGGCCTTCGTGAATGATGAGTCCGGCATCGTATTTTCCGATTTGGACCCCTTCCAGAATATTGTCAAACCGGGTGACTTCGATATTGTGTATTGAAGGATTCCACAACTTCATGAGAAGATATGCTGTGGTGTATTCTCCAGGCACGGCAATTTTTGCTTTTGAAAATGAAAGATCTGCTGATCTTCCCACAAGCAACGGCCCGCATCCAAAACCTAAGGCGGATCCTGCATCGAGGATTTCATAGGATTGTCTGAGTTTAAGATAGGCATAAAAGGAGAGCTTAGAGATATGGAATGTTTTGGAAAACGCCTTTTTATTTAATTCTTCCACATCGTGCATATGAGGAACAAAACGAAAATCGAGCGTATCAATACGATCATGAAGCATTGCGTGAAAAATAAACGTGTCGTTTGGGCATGTTGAAAAGGCGATATCGAGACGTGTCATACATACTCCTTTATCACCTGATAGCGGGAATCCCTTTGTACAGGAATTTTTCCGGCATTTTGAATGATATGGATAAGCTCCTTGTCGTTGGTCCTGGTTTTTATCCCGGTTGCCCTTACCACGACCTCTTCCATGAGCACCCCTCCCATATCGTTGGCCCCCATGGTCAGGGCAATCTGCGCGAGTTTCAGACCTTCGGTGAGCCATCCGGCTTGAATATAGGTGATATTGTCGAGGAAAATGCGCGCAATGGCCAGTATTTTAAGATAATCGATACCCGTTGCCGGAAGCGTATCCTCCATGCGCGTGTTTGCCGGTGAAAACGACCAGGGAATAAAGGCCTTCAAAATTCCGGTTTCATCCTGAATATCCCGGAGGACCTTTAAATGGGCGATCTTTTCTTTGTCGGTCTCTCCCATTCCATACGTCATGGTTGCCGACGACATCATGTCGTTCCGATAAATCGCACGCATGACCTCTCGCCATTCATCCACCGTGGCTTTTTTCGGGCTGACTTTATTTCGGATCCTGTTCACCAGCAGATCGGATGCACCGGGGATGGAATCGAGACCGGCAGATTTGAGCGCTTTCACCACATCATGGATGGACAACGAACTTTTCCGTGAAATATAAACGATCTCTGAAGGAGAAAAAGAGTGAAGATAGATAGCAGGGAACCGTTTTTTTACCGATGTTACCATGTCGATATAGGTGTTCAAGGTATAGTCGGGATGAAGTCCGCCCTGAAGCATGACCTGGGTGCCACCGGCAGCCACAAGTTCTTCGATCTTCAGATAAATATCGTCCAGGGTCACTTCATAAGGCTCAATAAGATTTGCCCGGGCATGAAATGCGCAAAACGCACATGCCGCCTCACAGATATTGGTGAAATTGATAATCCGGTCGATAATGAACCCCACCGTTTCCCTGGGAAATGCTAATTTTCTCCGCATATCTCCAGCGTTTCCCAGCTGGATGATGTCCCAGGAGAAAAGCTCAAGCGCTTCTTCCGGGGTTATCCGGACACCTTCGCATATTTTATGATAAAGGGTGCTGTTTCTGTTCACATCTTCCATCGCCAAGTGTATTCACATGGTTAAATAACGAAGCCACTCCAACCGTATCGTTACACGGGGAAGCACACCCCCTTAACGCGGTCTTAATATTTATCCAGATAGTTCAACTCTGTCACCTTTTTGAGCAGGCCCATTTCTCCTGCTACGGTATAGTAAAACATCAGGGCTTTTTTTAATTCATCATCAAATTTAAACTGTAATAGATCAAAATAGCTGTTGATATCGTAAATAATATCCGGATATTTTGCCCTTGCTTTTGAAACGACATCTTCTTTTTCTTCTTCAAGACAATCGAGTGAACAGTGATAAGAAGAAATAACAGATTTTATCTGGGACGAATATTTTTCAACCACACTTTCTCTTACGACAAACACGGCAAATACCACGGGGAAACCGGTTTTTCTCAGCCACAAATCTCCGAGATCATAAATGTAGGGGATCGGTTCGGAAGATATGGCCATGGCATCGTTTCCGATGACCAGCGCCGCATCCATATCTTTGAGAACGGGTCTTGGCTGGGTCGGTATATAAACCGGTTCTAAATGATAATAGTTCTTGAGCAGAACTTTTAGAAGTACTTCAGATGTGTGCGAGGCACTGGTAATTCCCACTCTTTTTCGATTCAGATCTTCAATGGGTATTTTGCTCACCAGAATCACCGAACCTACATATCCAACCGAGCTTAAACAAAATTGCGGAAGTACCATCACATCAGCAGCAATTTCTGCACAGGTCGCAGAGGAAATGGGGCTCATGTCGAGTCGTCGATCCGCCATCATTTTATTGAGCATACATGGATATCCCCGATGAATGCTGATCCCATTGACGGCTTGTTTTTCGAACATGCGAAAATAAAACGGATAGCAGTTGAGATAATCGATGTAGCCCAGCTTCATATCGCCACCTCTTTCGGATGATCTGAAACAGTGCGGTAGCTGGCGGTTGTTCTTTCAGGAATGAGTTGAGCTTTATGGATCAGTCTTCTTAAAAACGATTCGGAGCCAAAATCGGGGGTCTGTGCACCGGCAGCATGAACCACTTTTTCATTGTGATAGGTAGCACCGATATCATCAACACCGAACCTGAGGAGTACCTGGGCCATCTTTTCTCCGACATACATCCACAAAGCCTTCAAATGAGGGACATTGTGAAGGAAAATGCGACTGGTGGCATAGATCCTGATATCATCGTAGCCGGTCGTAGAACGTTTCACATCGATTTTCGTATTTTCTCCGTGAAACTGTAAGGGAACAAAGGTTTTAAAGCCGGCAGTTTCATCCTGAAGATCACGAATTCGCGACAGGTGATCGACAATATCCTCGGGCTCCTCGATATGATTGTACAGCATGGTTGCATTTGTTTTAAGGCCCATTTGGTGGGCCGTCCGCATGATGGACAACCATTTTGTACCGGATATTTTTTTGGGTGCGATGATATCCCGAATATGGGAAGAAAAGATTTCGGCCCCGCCGCCGGGAAGTGCTTCGACGCCTGCATCCATCAGCCGCCTGAACACTTCTTCTAAAGAAACGTTGTTTATTTTGGCAAAGTAATCATATTCAACGGCAGTAAATGCAACAATGTGCATATCCGGATTTATTCCTTTAATGATCCTTATCATCTGTTCGAAATAACCCAGTGTCAATTTTGGATGGAGTCCACCCACGATGTGTACCTCATCGATTCCTAAAGAAACCGCGCTTCGTATCCTCTCTTCGATATCGTCAAAAGAAAGTAAAAATGCATTTTCATCGTTTTCATCACAAGAGTAGGCGCATAGCGGGCATCGCAACTCGCAAATATTGGTGTAATTCAGATTCATATTAACGCCGTAGTATGCAATATTTCCGTGCAATCTTGTCTTGATATAGTTGGCAATGGCACCAAGATCCAGGATATCATCTGTTTTGAGCATGCTGAGCGCATCTTCTTTGGTCACCGGAAATTCGCTGTAGACTTTTTCAGCGATACTGCGAAGCTTTTTGTTTTGTATGTTGTTCGGGAATATCATTTTGTAATGAACTCATGTGTTTTACGAGTTTTGATAAAGGTGGCCCATCGCCATATATTTTCTTTCAGGCGATATAAATTTTTCCGTCGCAGCGTGACCCAATATTTTTTGGATTTGTGAAATATTTGATGCCAAAATAAAAAACAGTGCTATAAATCCTAAATATTGGGTCACTGCGAAAAATAGTGATAGCTAACAAACATATCGCCTTTCAGAAAACACATGGCGATGATCCTCTTTGCTAACATCAAACAAATATATTACTCTAAACCGGTTCACTTTCCCCAGCTTTCGAACAGGTTGTGTTTTCTGCCCAAAAGGTTCAACACCTTGCCCACAACAAAGTCAATGACATCATCAAGTGATTTGGGACGCGTGTAAAACCCCGGTACCGGCGGTACGATTTCTATTCCGGCCAGCGCTGCCTTGTGTAGATTTTCAGTATGAATAATGCTGAGCGGTGTTTCCCTGGGCACAATAATACATCTTCGTTTCTCTTTAAGTGCCACATCACATGCTCGAGTCATCAACGAATCTGCATATCCATGAACAATGGAAGACAGTGTTTTCATGGAGCATGGAATCACGACTATTGCTTCAAAATCAGCAGATCCGCTGGCCATCGGTGCAAAAAAATCATTGTTTTTATACTCGCTCAAAAAATCAATGTTCTTTGCAATGCCACGCTTTTCAAGCAGCGCTTTCAAAGATGAAAAAGGCTCTTTTCCAAATAATATTTCATATTCGATAATCTGACAGGCTGGTTGCGAAACGATAGCGGCAACCCGTTCTTTTGAATTGAGGAGTTCTTCTATTAAACGAATTCCCATAATCGGGCCGCTTGCGCCTGAAATTGCAACAACGATCATTTTATCCACATCCTCCTGTCATCATTTTTTGCTCAAGATTAACGCTCTAAATTAGAAGAAAAGGGTCCAAGAATTCGAGGGGTCAAGCTTGTACCCTTTGGAATCACACCTACTCAATTGGAGATGATCCAAAAAAAGATTCCATCCCTACAAGAAAAACACATCCGTAAATGTACCAATAAACAATATCGGGGATATAAACATATTGGCTTTAAAAAAAATTTTTACCGCCAACGCGATGTTCTGACTCCTGGCCAAGCACTGCTGATAAAAAAATATCATTCCAACAGAAACAACCGCCGCCCAGTAAAAGATATTTTTGTGGGTTAAAAAACCCGCATATACCAGGGCGCTTATGGAAACTATATAGCAAACGGCAGAGATGAAAAGCGCCTTTTGCTTTCCCACTCGAACCGGTATGGAATGAAGGTTTTCTTTGATATCGAATTCCATGTCCTGTATGGCATACACAATATCGAGTCCGGCGATCCAGGTCAAAATAACCAGTCCAAGTACAAAGGGAACACGCGCAAATTCTCCGGTCACGGCAATATATCCGCCGATGGGGGCGGCAGCTTCAACGAAACCCAGATAAAAATGAGATGAAGCACTGAAGCGTTTAAAGTAGGAATAAGTAAACAGCATAAAAACCGCAGGGAACGACAGATAAAAACAGAGCCTGTTCAACATGAACGAGGCACCTATAAGCACCAGTGAGGAAATCACTGCCGCCATCCATACCATTTTCGGCTGAACCTCTCCTTTTGGAATCAATCGATCCCTGGTGCGAGGATTTTTCGCATCTATGCCGGCATCGATGACCCGGTTAAATGACATACCGGCGGTTCTGGCAGCAGCCATTGCAATAATCACCCAGAACCAGATCCCGATAGTTCCCCCACCGGCGAAAAGTACCCCAAGTAATGCAAAGGGAAGCGCAAAAAGGGTCTGTTCGATCATGATCAGTTCGGAAAATTTTTTAAAATCCATACTCTTTCCAACGGCTGTTAACTTTTTCAATGATCTCTTCAGACATTTTGATCTCGTCGGGCCATTCTCTCCCCATGCCTTCTTCACGAGTTTTTCGCGTGGCGTCTATTCCCATTTTTCCGCCAAAATTGGAATACGGTGCTGAATGGTCCAGTGCATCCAGGGGGCCTTCCGATAGCAATAGATCCCTTTTTGGATCGACATTATTCAACAGTTTCCAGACCACGGTCCGTGAATCTCGCAAATCGATATCTTTATCAAATACTGCAATATATTTGGTGGAAGCCATCTGTCCAAGCCCCCAAAGCGCATTGATAACTTTCTTGGCCTGCCCGGGAAATTTCTTGTCAATGGCGATCAGGGCACAGTTGTGAAAAACCCCCTCCATGGGAAGTTCCATATCCACAATTTCCGGAATAATCATTTTTATTGCCGGCAGAAATATCCTTTCCGTAGCCTTGGCCATGTAGCAGTCTTCCATGGGGGGTTTTCCCACGATGGTCGCCGGATAAACAGCGTCATTTCTGCAAGTTATGCAGGTAACATGGAATACCGGATAATGGTCTGCAGGAGAATAGAATCCGGTATGATCTCCAAAAGGGCCTTCGATACGATCCTCGTTCGGATCAACATATCCTTCAAGGACAAAGTCGGATTCTGCCGGAACAAAGATGTCAATGGTTTTGGCCCGGGTGATTTCTATGGGTTTTGATCCGATAAAGCCGGCCAGCAATAATTCGTCAATATCAGGGGGCAATGGCGCAGTTGCCGCATAGGTCACCAAAGGTGATCCACCAAGAGCCACCGCCACTTCCATGCGTTTTTCCCGCGATTTGTATTTATCAAAGTGGCGGTTGCCGTCTTTATTGTACTGCCAGTGCATTCCGGTGGTCGAATTGTCATATTTGTGCATGCGGTACATGCCCATATTCTGAATGCCAGTATCCGGATCTTTGGTGATGACGATGGGAAGTGTGATAAACGGGCCGCCAATGCCAGTATCCGGATCTTTGGTGATGACGATGGGAAGTGTGATAAACGGGCCGCCATCTTTAGGCCAGCAGGTGATTATGGGAAGCACTTCCAAAAGGGGGCCTTTTCGGTCATAGACCTGTTGCTGGCATGGCGCCCGCTTCACTTTTTTCGGCGTAACTCCCGACAGTGCTTTGAGATCAAGGAGCATTTTAATTTTTTGGGTGAAACTGCCGGGGGGTTTGATTTTTATGAGTGATTCGATGCGTCGGCTGATATCGTCAAAGGAATCGCATCCCAGTGCCATCTCCATTCGTCGAAAACTGCCGAAGGCATTAATTATCAGCGGAAACGGAGAGCCTTTGATATTTTCAAAAAGCAGTGCCGGGCCGTGGGTTTTACTTATCCGATCAGCAATTTCAGTCACTTCCAATACAGGATCCACTTCTGTTAAGATCCTTTTCAGTTCACCCTCGGATTCAAGTTTTTTGATAAATTCTTTTGTGTTTTTTAAGGGCATGGGCAAGTGATCCTAACCTATATATAAAGATAATTCGTTAAAATAAAAGAAATTTTATCCTCTTTTAAAATTTGAAACGCTCAGCTTAGGTATAAATAAATGGAGGGATAGTGTCAAGGTGGAAAAAAATATGTAAGTTTATTCGATAATTGTGTTTCGATCTGATATTAGCCGTGAAGGATCATCGCCATATTTTTTCAGATTCAAGCAAGCCCGAAAAAGATTTGCTCGGATCGGATTCTATCCACCGTTTCCATATCCGCACGAAAGGGAGATTTCGGCAAAACCGGCTCAGGCAAACTGTTTCGGGAAAACGGGGTGTTCTTGATTTTCAAATTGTAGGAGATTACCATCAACGTCTCGAGGGTCAGGACATCTTGAATGTTATAAGCCAGCAACGTTTCCAAGGATTTTTCATTCCGGTTTCTTAAATAGTCATGCCAAAGCAGGACTGCGAAAAATCCATCAATATCCGTTAAATCCCCCCGGTTGAATCCCAACTGGGTTTCGCAAGATTTCAGGCCTCCTTTATACCCCAAACTCGCCAGAATATACCTTAAGTCAATATGCGCTTGGTTCAACTGAATGCCAAAATACCTTTCGATAAATGGAACATCAAAACTTTTGCCGTTATAAGTAATAATGACGTTGTATCGTTTGATGTCCTCAGGAAAGTCGTTCAGATTTTGACCTTTGATATAATAAAAAATCGATTTGCCGTCATAGAGTGAAATGGTGGTAATGGTTTCGTAATGAGGACTCAATCCTGTGGTTTCAATGTCCAGATAGACAGTAGTATTTCGAAATTCCGGGAAAAAGCGCCAGTGATGACCTGCAGGTATCAACTCGGCAAAGTAATTAGGATTCAAAGATGCCATTTGATTTTTTGATTCTTTTAAATATTCGGACATGGTGTCGAGTTTCTTTGGCGGGTTAACCGTTTTCCGATGGTTTAAAAAAAGATCCCAGCTGTAAATTCCGGATTTCCACAATCGTTTTTCTGTTTTGATGCCGATTCCCGGAATATGGAGAAATGTGTTTTTAAGCATATGCAATCATTGATCGGATTTGTTTTGCCGGTGGTATGTCCCTAAAAACGAAAAAAGCAGAGTCATAACTGACTCTGCCGGTTTGAAGTCCTTTGTATTATTTTGAATGGTTCGGTTTTAAACTTCTTTCGAACCCATTTCTCCTTTCTTTTCCAGACCGTCGTTCCGGAATATGTGCATAATATGAAAATTGACGCCTATCAATTCCCAAACGCCTATCTTTATTATCAGCCAATTGAGTATTCAAAGTAAACCTATTTTTTAATTTTTTTGCGGCCAAATCCTGCAAGACCAACCATACCGATCCCCAATAAGAGCAAGGTCGCAGGTTCTGGGACGGGAAATATGTTATTTGTTCCATTATCAGCAAAAACTGTCGAGATAATTATAAATCCGAATATATATATAATTAGAAGCACTGAGGCGACTATATTTTTTTTCATCGTACCAAATCCTTATAAAGCAGATATATTAAAAACGATTCACGGCGAACGTTTAAAAGATCATCCGTGTTATTTGGGGTAAATGGGTAACCGTATATTTTTTACGCTTTAAAAAAAGAATTATTCTTTTATTGAAAGCTGCACTGGACAAATTTTACGGGATTCTCAGAAAAGTTTAAAAGGAACTTGCCTAGAATCGATGTACCAAAAAAGGTTGACGTTAATTTTTTTTATGCAGACTATAATGATTTTAAACCATGCAAAAATCATGCAAAATCAAATGATTAATTTGCTTCCTTAAATTTCAGACAGTTACTTTAACATCAAAAAAAACGTCCCAACAAATTATGAAGCAAACACCACAATTGTTATTACATTTATTGCTCAATGTGTAATTTGGGTAACAGTTAAAATAGGAAAAAATGTTGAATACAACAGGATAAATTAATGGGGTTTACAAATGTATTTATATGATGTTTATGGGCGATTTTTCACTGCTCAAAAAAAATTTAGTCTGTCCTAACTCGTTCCAAAAGATCCAGAGAAGATGTGAGAATTTTATTCCTGAATTTGTATTTAAGGGCGGTTTTAAGCATCTCAAGATGAATGACCCGATTCATTTTGGCAAGGACGATTAAGGCAGCCAAGGCCCAGTCGGTGGATTTGATTTTTTGTGATTTAAAGTTTGGTTGAAGAATCTCGGCTTTACAGGATGGAATGGCAACCCCGGGAGCTCGGAGGATCAGGACCGAATTATCCAGCGAAGCAAAAAGGCGTTTCCGGCGATCCACCCCTTCCTGACTCAACGCCAGAATAACATCCGGTCGTTCGATGCCCGTGTAACCGATCGCTTGCGGAGACAGAATAACCTCCGTTATGGAATGTCCTCTAAGGACCGTGATATTGTACTCATTTTTCTGAGTGGTTTGAAACCCGGCGGTAAGCCCTGCCAGACACAATATTTCACCCGCAGTAATGATCCGCTGACCGGCGTTACCCATAATAACCACATCCATTCTTTTTCGTTCAATAGGGTCGAACTGCGCGGTCATTTTCTTAGGCGGTGACACCTGTTTTTGTGCGGCAGCCAGGTCTCTGTAACGGCGCCCATATTCTTCTCTTTGGTTTTCGGGCACCGGGTTTTTGATCGGCGGCATTTTGGCGAGTGATTCTTCAATGATTTGTGGTGTGAGTTTGTTACGTTTCGTGTAGCGCCCCGGGCATATTCCCCAGATATCAAGGAGAGAAAAACCGTCAAAACGAACGGCATTTTCTATTTCTTCGGGAAGATTTTTTGCAAACCCGGAACAGCGTCTGACATAGGCAGCCCCTGCCGACGCTGCAACCCGGCATATATCAAAAGGAAGTTCCAAGCGGTTTAAAAAACCTGACCCCACCTGGGCGGTCGACGGAGTGGTTGCGGAGAACTGTCCGCCGGTCATCCCGAAATTGAAGTTGTTCAAAACCAAAAGTGTCAGATCAAGATTACGACGACATGCAGAAAGGACATGGGCACCTCCGATGCCCAGGCCGCCGTCACCCATGGTTACGATGACATGAAGATTGGGTTGGGCCATTTTCAACCCGGTGGCATAGGTCAGCGCCCTGCCGTGAAGACCATGAAATGCATGGGTGTTAAAAAAGGTGTCAAAAAGTCCGGAACATCCAATGTCGGTGACAATAGCAATCTCTTCTCCTCTCAGACCCATGTTCAGAAAAGCCCGGTCGAGGGTTTGGGTTATCCGGTCATGAGAACACCCCGGACAAAAAACCGGCGGCCTGCTTTTGTTCAACAAACTATCCATGGGCCAAAGCCTTTGCTATCTGGTTAGGGGATATCAGACGTCCGTCCATTTGGCCCAAAAAATCGATGATTTTATCTGGCAAAATCCGCTCTATTTCTCTAACATACTGTCCGAGATTCATCTCCACCACCACCACCCGCTGAACATGCTCAGTTTTTTCCTTAATCAATTCTTCAGGTACCGGCCAGAGGGTTTTGAGAATAAGGAGCGAAATGGGATTCCCCGAATTTTTACACTCATGGTATACATCACGGGCAGCCCGGGCGGTAATCCCATATGCCAAAAGAAGCGTATCCGAGTCTTTTTCCAAATAGGTTTCGTGAAAACTGAACCTTTTAACTTTAGAAGTCAGCTTGGTTTTGAGCCTTTCCTGGACTCGGGTAATTTCATCGGAATCGGTGGTTATGTATCCGTCGGCCCCATGTGTCGAAGAGGTCTGACGAACGATCACATCACCGCCGATGGGTAAAAAATAGGGAACCTTACTTTCTAAAGGCACTTCAAAAGGAATAAACGGCTTTCCGGCAGGGGGAGGGGTACGTTCAATAATTTGGGGTATATCAACGGCATCCATATCTATATTTTCACGGGTCATGGCGATCTCTTTGTTGGAGGCAATAAATACCGGACACCTAAATTCTTCGGCAAGATTAAAGGCTTTAATGGTCATTAAAAAGCAGTCGGCGACATCCACAGGGGCCAGCACAATAACCGGCAATCCACCGCTGTTGCCCCAGCGTAAAAACTGAATATCACCGTCAGCGCCCCGGGTGGCCGAACCGGTGGAAGGCCCGAGCCGCTGGACATCCACAATGACAACGGGAATCTCGCTTCCAATGGCAAAAGAAATATGCTCACTATACAGGCTGATTCCCGGCCCTGATGTGGCGGTCATGGCCTTTAAACCTCCCATGGACGCCCCTAAACAGTAGCCGATGGAAGCGATTTCATCTTCACCCTGAAGGCAGATGCCACCTATAGGTGGTAAAAGTTTAAGCATGGTATTAAATATGGTTGTTGCCGGAGTGATGGGATACCCGGCAAAAAAACGGCACCCAGAAACAACGGCTCCCCAGGCCATTGCTTCATTCCCTTCCACAAGACAAACTCCCATTTTAATTCTCCATAATAATAAGTGTTCACGGGGTGCGCTTCCCCGTGTAACGATATTGGCGAAGTGGCTTCGCCATTCAATAATTTAGGAGTGGGGGAGACCGCGGCTCCCGCATGCTTTTCGCGGGAGAACGCGGAGGGGGCAGGAATGCCACTACTCCTAAATCATTGAAATGACCAGACACGTAGACACCGGAGTTAGGCGGGGAAGCGCACCCTGTGAACACTCATCCATAATAAGAAATTATGTCACAATACGTCATACGCTAGGAAGATGTTTTTCGATGAATGGAAATAATTTTCACATCTTTAACCGGTTTTTGCCCTGAATCGACTTTGACTGCTCCGATCTTATCCACCACATCCATTCCCTTTACCACTTTTCCAAAAACGGTATGTTTGCCGGTGAGCCAGTCCGTATCCACCAGATTAATAAAAAACTGTGATCCATTGGTATTGGGACCTGCATTGGCCATGGCCAGCGAGCCGCGAACCGGTGGATGTTCTGATCCATTTTCGGAATAGACATAACCCATATTTTCGTAAGCCTCCTTGAGGGTCAACTTGTCGAGCCTGGCCTCAAATTCTTTTTTTCTTTGATTGAGTTCTTCCTGCGAATTGATATTCATCGCTCGAAACAAAGGCATCAGAATGTTTCGTTGAAATTCCTCCTGGCTGCGAATCATCAAGAAACGATGGGGGCCCTTTTGAGGATCGAATGCTTTTATTTTATCGAGACCCAACCCTGTGGCATCGATTTCATCGGCAAAAGTATAACCCGGTCCACCCTGCCCATTACCCAGAGGGCAGCCTCCCTGGATCATGAAATTCTGGATCACCCGGTGAAAAATCAGGCCGTTGTAATAGGGTCGTTTAACCTTTTTCCCGGTCTTACTATCATCAAATTCCTTGGTGCCTTCAGCCAGACCGATAAAATTGGCGACGGTTTTTGAGGCTTCGTTCTGAAACAGCTCCACGTCGATGTCCCCAAGAGTTGTTTGAATGACATACACGGGATTCTTGTTTTGTTTTGTCTCACCGGTCCACCCAATTCCGGCAATCAAGATACACAACATCATTCCGATGATCAGGATTACATTTCTCATTTTATAAAAATCCTTAATGAAAATAGGTATGTGTTTATTCAGATGAGGGTTTGGTTTTATTAGCCCCTTGTTTCAGCTTCTCTTCCAGTTCAGCAAAAAGGGCTTTTTGTTTTTCTGCCTGTTTGGCCTGAAAAGATTCTATTTTTTTCGAAAAATCTTTTTTTGAATCTTTAAATTTTTTAAGTGCCTCCTCGAGCCTGTCTTCCTTTTTATCCCTTGGGATTTCTTCAATTTTCAAATGGTCTTTTATGAAAAGATGGTTTTCAAATGCACCTTCGACCACGTCAATTATCCCTAAATCCTTTAGCTTTTTACAGACTAGATTGCCTTGTTCCAAAGAAAAAGATAAAGTTTTGCAAATCTCATTTAATGACGGATGTTTTGAGTTCTTATGGGTGAATATCCTTATGGCTGCGAC
>Ga0210144_1000695_pt1 | contig 16095 bp, 16 predicted proteins | sample Muzzi_PWA_D2_FD_185532 | JGI IMG/M metagenome (GOLD analysis project Ga0210144, IMG submission 185532) | Wetland microbial communities from San Francisco Bay, California, USA, that impact long-term carbon sequestration - Muzzi_PWA_D2 (SPAdes) | ecosystem: Environmental > Aquatic > Marine >...
GTGACCATGGAATGTTCGGCCTCGATCAGCAGGATACGCCGGACGCAGGAGATGATCCCGATGTAGAGGAAAGGATTGAGACTGAAGGGCTTCCGCTTCAGGAAGCGGATGATCGGCCACATCAGCTCCATGATAATCAGCACCAGCAGCAGGTCGTTCAAGACCTGCAGGAGGGTGCCAATCTCCGGATGCAGAAGGTTGGGCAGGGTTCGAACCAGGATAAAGATGCCGCAAAGCGCCAGGACCAGGGCCACCGCGAAGTGCAGCAGATCGTCGGCTCCGATCAGCACCTGCCGGAGCAGCTTGACGTTGATAAAATAGGGCTTCTGCCGGTCCGGTTCCATTCTTTACCCCCTTGGCTTTCTGACATGCATTATGGCTTCGGATTACCGTTGATTAATGACTTGATGGTGTAGTTGATTCTGTTCCGTTAATTCAGGAGTCAGAATTCAGAAGCCGGAACTTCTGAAGAAAAACAGCATTATCTTCTGACCCCTTAATTCTGACTTCCCCAGGAATAATGTTGCAAAAGTCACAGACTAACAGCTTTATTTTCGTATAGTTACATCAACCGAGAAAGTTTAGTCCTATTTTGAAGGTAAGTCGATGACGCGGGTGCGAATCACCCCGGGATGAGCGGTAATCGTGGCCAGCAGCTTCGGAGGCAACGGCGCCTCCAGGTCGATCAGGTTGTAGCCGATGGCCCCGTTGCTCTCGTTCAGATAGCTGACGATATTGATACCGCCGTTGCCTAATGCCTGTGAGGCGAATCCGATCATCCCGGGTACGTCGCGATTGATCATGACCAGGCGGGCCACGACGTTGCCGGCCGGAATCGCCTCGGCCGTCGGGAAATTAACGCTGCGCGACACATTGCCATAATCCAGGTAGGATTTCAACTCCCCCACCGCCATTATCGCGCACTGCTCCTCCGATTCTTCGGTGCTGGCCCCCAGATGCGGCGAGCAGAGCACCCGGGGATGGCCGATAATGGCGGTGGAAGGAAAATCGCTCAAATAGCGCGAAAGGCGGCCGGAATCGAGAGCGGCCAGCACTGCAGCTTCTGCAACGATCCCGCCCCTGGCGTAGTTGAGCAGGATCGCCCCGGCCGGAAGGCGGGCCAGGAAAGCCTGATCGACCATTCCCCTGGTTTTATCGTTCAAGGGGAGATGCAGGGTGAGGACATCGACCCGTTTCAGCATCTCTCCCAGCGACCGGGCCAGCTGAACCTCTGGTGAAAGCTGGTGAATGTTCTCAAGGGCCGGGAAGGGATCGAAGCCGATCACCCGCATCCCGGCTGTGACTCCCCGGTTGGCCACCCGCAGTCCGATTTTGCCCAAACCGAGAACCCCGATGGTCTTCCCGGCCAGTTCAAAACCGCGAAAATTCTTTTTCTCGCTCTCCACCCGGCTCTTGAGCTCTGCCGCCGCCCGGCCGGCCAGCCCCCTGCAGAAATCCATTCCCTCGTAGAGATTGCGGGCCCCGATCCCCAGCATAGTGAAGACCAGCTCGGCCACTGCGTTGGCGTTGGCCCCAGGGGTGTTGAACACACAGATCCCGGCCCCGGTTGCCTTCTCCACCGTGATGTTGTTGACTCCGGCCCCGGCCCGCGCCACGCCCAGCAGTGAAGGATAATCAGCGATATCCACCCTGCTGCTGCGCACCAGGATACCCTGCGGATCATCCAGGTCGGTACCAACCGCAAAATCCTCGCCCAGCAGGGCCAGCCCCTCCGGGGCAATCCGGTCAAGAACCTTTATCCGGTACAATTTGCACTCCCCCTATGCTTGATGAACTGGCAATAACTGACATTTGACCACGAAGAGCGCAGAGATCGTAGAAACAACCTGCTCTAATAACTGATCTTCTCTGTTCCCTCTGCGACCTCTATGGTGAGAAAATATATTGTTAAGCACTAGTGGTTAAGGCGTCCGGCTACATTCTGATTTTGGCCTCGGTCTTCCCTGGATTTTTATCAAGGTGGACGTAACGCTTCATAGCAGTGTCGGCCAGGTCGGCCAGAATATTCTTAAGATCTGAATCCTGCCAGGATGCGGTAAAACGGGGGTCGACCATCAGCTTCTCGCTCAGAGTAAAATGGGGCGCCCCCTTAGGGTTCAGGGCGATGTCCTCGTAATCTATCTCGAGTTCCCCGGCAAAGATGCGCTCCAGCAAATCCCGGGAAGTATAGACGAAAAACTTCTTCAAATCCTCGGTGGACTCAGCCTTGTTCAATCGTTCTCGGAAATGGGGCAGAACCTGGTTGCCATACTTGGAAAAGGAAATCTGCTTGGCCATAAAGACCTCCTCTAAGGTGAGGTGATTCTGAAGGGAGAATTCCCGGCCGGAATGCGACTAACTGCGCATCGCCTGATTTAAGCTTAATGCCGACGGAAAAGCCAAGTCAAAAGCAAATTTGACTCCTTCCCTTCGGCCGTCTCTCTATCCGGCCATTTCTCTCGTTAATTAAAACTTTAACCATTAAATTTTAGGCCTGGCAAATCCCGACCCCGATGATATATTAACTTATCCTATAGATGGAATCGCCTGCCGCGATAGACTGAAATCCGACCCGAGCGGCTTTTCGCAGAAATGAATCACAGGGGAACGAGGAACTATGGCGCCAAAACGAAACTGCTGCCCTGGTATTGATAAAAATGAGCCGAAAGGTTCCGCCAGCCACGGCACCGTGATTTATCTGAACTCGACTGTCATGGGCCGGGGCGATGATGCCCTGGGCGCCAAGCTGCTTGGGGTCTTCCTCGATACCCTGGCCCACTTCGCCCCCAGGGTATCGCACCTGATCCTGGTCAACTCAGGCGTCAAGCTGGCCTGCGTCGGCTCGCCGGTTCTCGAACAACTTGAGGCGCTGGCCTCCACCAACATTGAGGTCCTCTCCTGCGCCACCTGCCTCAACCACTTCGGACTCGCCGAACAGCTGCAGGCCGGCAAAGTTTCGAACATGATGGAGATCATCGAGGTACAAACCCGGGCCCAGCGCCTAATCGCCCCCTGAACCGGCTCCCTGACAAGAAGGAGGAGAGCGGATGGATTTCCACCAGCTCAGAATATTTTCGGAGGTCTACCGTTTGCGCAGTTTCACCCGGGCGGCCGAATCTCTGCATATCAGCCAGCCGACGATCAGCGAGCACATCAAGAACCTGGAAGGGGAGCTCACCAGCAAACTCTTCGACCGTTTGGGGAGGACGATTATCCCCACGGCCGAGGCCGAACTGCTCTTTCCCCGGGCCCAGCAGCTGCTTGACGCCCTGAACCGGCTGCATGACGACCTGCTCCGCTCCCGTGAAGAGATCAGCGGCGAGATCGCCCTGGGCGCCAGCACCATCCCAGGGACCTACATCATTCCCGGCCGAGTCGTCGAATTCCGCCGGCTGCATCCGAAAGTCACCTTCCAGGTGCTGATCGAGGATACCGCCAGGATCCTCAGGATGATCCTCGACCACGAACTGTTCTGTGGCATCGTCGGAGCGAAAATCCCCTCCGATAAGCTGACCTACCTGCCCTTCCACCGGGACGAACTGCTCCTGGTCGGCCGGAACGATCTCTTCCCGGCCGATCCCCAGACCACGTCCAGCCTGGTCAAACTGCCCTTCCTGTTGCGGGAGGAAGGTTCCGGCACCCGGCAGATCATGGTGGAGTACCTGGCCGGACAGGGACTGGCGGTGGGAGATCTCAATACCATCGCTGTCCTGGGTTCCACCGCCGCCGTAAAGGAGGCGGTCTGCCAGGGGCTCGGGGTAACCATCCTCTCCAGGTTGGCGGTGACCCGGGAACTGGCCGACGGAACCCTGAACGAGATCCGGATCAAGGGTCTCAAGATGAGCCGCGATTTCTACCTGGTCTACCACAACCAGCGGACCCTGCCGGTCCACTATCAGATTTTCTGCCAGCACCTGCAGCAGGAGTGGACCTGACGAGCACTTCGAAATACCATCGAGGCCGGTTGGATAACGGCAATAGAAAGTTTTTCCCCACCCGGAGACCGCAAAAGTCACTGAGAAAAACAAGTTAAATCAATTGGTTGACTTCTTGCCATCCGTGCTCTTTGTAGTAAATTCCTGGTTTCTTCCAACAGTCAATCTCCGATCAGTTTCTTTCATTCAATCGCGCATTTACCCGCGGCCCGAGCCATTCTCCAGGCTATATCAGTATTTAATTAAAAACTTTAGCTTGACTATCTCCGCTCCTCTCCGTTAAATTTCCCGCAGATCACCAGCCGGCCTGCCCCCCGGCTTACCTTAACGGGAAGCGAGATGTTCAAGAATAAATTCCTCCGGTTTTTCTGGGTCATCCTGTTGGTTATCAGCGCCTTTACCCTAGGATATACCCTAAAACCCACCCCGGAAAGAGTCAGGCCTTTCGGAGCGGCCCTGGGAGGCGGCCGCGCTATGGCCCCGCCCCTGAACTTCGGGGGTCGCCGTTAAAAGGATGGCGGCCAAACCAGTCATACCAGGTTGGCGACGCAGGCTTACCGCCCGGACGACCGTGCAGAGCGGGGCCCTGCTGGCGGCCAACGCCTATTATTTCTCATTCATGCGCTTCCTGCCTTGCGGCTACCTGCAATGCTCCAACTGCGTGCTTTCCACCTTCTCCTGTCCGCTGATCCTGTTCCAGCGCGGGGCGGTTATGGCCTCCATGGGTTTGCTCGGCATGATGGGCGCCAAAATCATCGGTTCGGTCGCCGCCGCCCTGGCCATACTGGTCTTCTTCGGCGCGCTCTTCGGCACTTGGGCTTGCGGCTGGCTCTGCCCCTTCGGCTTCCTCCAGGATCTGCTGGCCCGACTGCCCCTGCCCAAATTCCGCCTGCCCTCCTGGAGCGGCTGGTTCCGGTTACCCATCTTTATCGGGTTGGTGGTCGCGGTGCCATATCTCACCTCCACCCTTTTCTTCTGCGATCTCTGCCCCTCCGGCACTGTCAACCGGCTTTGGCAGCAGGCCGCCGGTATTCCCCTCTTTTTCAAGACCCCGGAAGGGATCATGGCGGTTATTTCGCTGCTGGTTCTTGGTCTGGTGGCCATAGCCGCCCTTTTCGTCCAGCGCCCCTTCTGCGCGCTTCTCTGTCCGATCGGCGGCCTGCACGGGCTGTTCAACCGGATCTCGGGGATCTTCCTGAAGGTGGACCGTGAACGTTGCGTCGACTGCGGCCGCTGCCGCGAACTTTGCCCGCAGGGCATCGATCCGGTGGCCACTCCGGCCCACTCCCAGTGCAGCCGCTGCCTGGAATGCACCAAGGCCTGCAAGTTCATCAAGCTGGAGGTCAGGGTATGAATTCCTCCAGGCTACTACACACGATTGGGCAAAGCGGATTACAACGTTCCGCTTGTCGGAATATCTCTGCTCATTTTTGATGGCAAACACGGAGGCAAATCATGGACCAGACCAGCATCTACACCATCACCACCGACAAACCCCTGCCGCTTTTTATCGACGCTCTCGACCGGATCATGTCACACCTTGGTTTCATCATCCACAACCGGGAGACCGCCGATATGGCGGCTGCCTTCGGCCGGCACGATCTGCGTGTACCGCCGGAATTCGATCTGCAGATGATCCAGATCTGCAAACCGGCAAAGGCGGCCCTCAGCCTGGGCAAGAATCCGCGCCGGGCCGCCCTGATGCCAAGGTTCATCACGGCCTTCTCCGAGGAGGGAGGGACCGTGGTCCAATTCCTGATGCACGGCCGGAATGAGGTCAGCCGATTGCTGGACGACCCGGAGTTCCCTGACTCACTGACCGAGACCTACCGGACCATTATCACCATGATCGAAGCCGCCTGTTGAAGTGGGGGAAACCGCCTTCAGCGGTCAGGAGAAAGGAGTCCGAACTCCTCTTTCCGACTTCTGGATACCGACACCTGAATGCCAAGTTTTTTACTCTGGATTCTTAATTCTAAATTGGATAATCACATGTGGAACCTGCTGCAGAGAATCAACCGTAACCTGATCCTGGCCGTACCGGCCGCCATGCTCATCGGCTTCGGTTTCGGGCTTCTGGCCGGGAAGGACATGCTGACCGGTCTGAAGAACCTGATCGTTCCGCTGACCTTCCTGATGGTCTATCCGATGATGGTGGCTCTGAATATCAACCACCTCAAAGAGGGGATCAATCTCCGCCTGCAGCTGGTCACCCAGCTGCTGAATTTCGCGGTCATCCCTTTCCTGGCATACGGGCTGGGACTCTACTTCTTTCCAGACCGGCCATATATGGCGCTCGGGCTCCTTCTGGCAGCGCTGCTGCCCACCAGCGGCATGACCATCTCCTGGACCGGCTTCGCCAAGGGCAACCTGGGCGCCGCCATCAACATGACGGTTATCGGCCTGACCGCCGGCTCCCTGGCTACCCCTTTCTACGTCGAGTGGCTGATGGGCCAAACCGTCAACGTCAACCTGGCCCTGGTCATGAAGCAAATCCTGTTCATCGTCTTCCTGCCCATGCTGCTCGGTTTCGTGACCCGCCAGATCTTTCTCAAGAAGTACGGCCCGGCCGAGTTCAAAAAGACCTGGGCTCCGCGCTTCCCCTCGCTTTCCACCGTCGGGGTTCTGGGCATCGTCGGAGTGGCCATGGCCCTGAAAGCCAGGACCATCGCCGCCCATCCGGCCATCATCGGCTACATCTTCATCCCCCTGGCCCTGATCTACCTGATCAATTTTTCCCTCAGCACCCTGGTCGGAAAAATCTTCTTCAAACGGGGCGACGGTATCGCCCTGGTCTACGGCACGGTGATGCGCAACCTCTCCATCGCCCTGGCCATAGCCATCACCACCTTCGGCGAAAAGGGGGCCGACACCGCTCTGGTAATCGCCGCCTCCTACATCATCCAGGTCCAGGCCGCCGCCTGGTATGTGCGGCTCACCGACCGGATCTTCGGGCCAGCGGGGGAAGAAGTATAAACATCGGCAAGAAGTTCACGTCAACTCACTTGCTTCAACAGCTTCCGCCACCCGCCTGACCGGTCAACAACCATCCTGCCGCCAGCCGACAATGGGAAAATATTTCTTCCATTGCCGGCAATCGCTTCTCTATACTTATCAGAGAAGGAGCAGGCCATGGAAATCAGACTCAAACGCGCCTACGACCAACCCACCGCCGATGACGGTTACCGGGTCCTGGTGGACCGGGTCTGGCCGCGCGGGGTCAAGAAGGAGGATCTGCGGCTGGATGAGTGGCTGCGGGAGATCGCTCCTTCCTCTTCGCTGCGCAAATGGTTCGGCCACGATCCTGAAAGATGGCCGCGCTTTGTCGAACGCTATTTCGGGGAACTTGAGAAATACGGCCAGGAAACAAAGCGGCTGGCGACCATCGCCGCCAAAGACCGCCTGACTCTGGTTTTCGGCGCCCGGGACCAGGAGTATAACAATGCCGTGGCTCTGAAGGAATATTTGCAGAAGACCGTGGCCTGATAAAGCCGCCGGCTCCAGCTTTGATTCAAATACCAACACAACCACAAGGAGATGATATGACACTCGGGAAATTCCTCTTAAATACCGACAATTCGGCGGCCCAGCTCTGCATCCGGCTGGGCCTGGGGGTGGTAATGCTGCCTCATGGCGCCCAGAAGCTACTGGGCTGGTTCGGCGGACCCGGCTGGAGCAAAACCATCGAGATCTTCGCCGGCCTGGGCTTTCCGCCCTGGTCCACCACCCTGTTGATCCTGCTCGAATCGGTGGGCGCCCTGCTGCTGATCGCCGGCTTCCTGACCCGGATCATGGCCGCCGGCTTTCTGACCAGCATGAGCATCTGCATGTTCATGAACCATGTGCAAAACGGCTTCTTCATGAACTGGTTCGGCAACCAGAAGGGCGAAGGCTTTGAATACCACCTGTTGGTCTTCGGCATCGTCATCGCCCTGATCATCAAGGGCGGCGGCAGGTTCTCCCTGGACCGGGCCCTCAGCCGCGAAGGTGACTAGCCTGCCGGATGATATAATCTTGAAAGGTGCTTTAGGCCTAGCGCCTTGCACTGCTCTTCAAAGACAAAAGGGCAAAGCTGTCTCGCTTCAAATTCTCAGTCAACTAAAAGCCGAAGGGTTATGCCTGAAAAGCCCGTCCGCAAGATCCTGATCACAGGCGCCACCGGCTATATCGGCCGCAGGCTGACCCAACACCTGCTCGGCCGCCCGGACCTGGCCCTGCGCTTGCTGGTCCGCAACCGCGCCAAGGTCACCCCTGCGCTGTTGGAACAGGCCGAAATCATTGAAGGCGACACCTTCGACGCCGCTTCCCTGGGGCAAGCCCTGGCCGGGGTCGATACCGCCTATTACCTGATCCATTCCATGGGCGGCCAGGGGGATTTTGCCGAGCGCGACCGGCAGAGTGCCGAGAACTTCCGTACCGCCTGTATCACGGCCGGGATCCGCCGGGTCATCTATCTGGGCGGCTTGGGGGTGCGGGAAACGGCCAGCCATCACCTGGCCAGCCGTATCGAAACCGGCGAAATCCTCTCGGCCGAACCGGAAAGGCTTCAGGTCGTCTGGTTCCGGGCCGGGGTCATAATCGGCGCCGGCAGCGCCAGCTTCGAGATCATCCGCAACCTGGTCCAGAAACTGCCGATCATGGTCACACCCTCCTGGGTCAAGACCAAAACCCAGCCAATCGCCGTGGAGGATGTGCTGGCCTACCTGGAGGCGGCCCTGTACCTGGAAAAAGAGGAGAGCCTGATCGTCGATATCGGCACCGAGCCCATGAGCTTCCGAAAGATTCTGCTGGAAGCGGCCCGGGTCATGGGGTTGCGCCGCTGGCTGATCCCGGTGCCGATACTGAGCCCGCGGCTCTCCTCCTTCTGGCTGGTGCTGTTCACTCCGGTGCCTTTCCGGATTGCCACCGCCCTGGTGGAAGGACTCAAGTCCGAGACCATTGCCCAAAACGACAATGCCGACCGCTTTTTCCCGGAGATCCGCCCTCGTCCATACTCCACGGCGGTGGAAGAAGCCATGGCCGAGATGGAACATCAGGAAGTACTCAGCCGCTGGTGCGACTCCAGCGGCGGCACCGTCTGCGATGTCAAGGACCAGACCGACCCCTCCGGCTCCATCCTGCACGACCGGCGCGAGGTAGAACTGGGAAAGGTTCCCCCGGCTGCGGTCTACCGGGCGGTCTGCACTCTGGGCGGCACCTCGGGCTGGTATGACTACCATCTGCTCTGGCGGGTCCGCGGCTGGCTCGACAAGCTGGCCGGCGGCTATGGCCTGAACCGGGGGCGCAGGCTGAGGAGCGAGTTGCGGATCGGCGACGCGGTCGATTTCTGGAAAGTGGCCGATCTCAAGGAGAATAAGCGGGTTCTATTGCTGGCCCAGATGAAGGTCCCCGGCAAGGCCTGGCTGGAGTTCGACATCCAGCCCGACCGGTTGGTGCAAACCGCCCACTTCAACCCCCGCGGCCTGCTCGGGCGGATTTACTGGTATTCAGTCCTGCCCCTGCACCACCTGGTTTTCGGCAACCTGGCCACGAGCATCGTCCGCCACGCCGCACGGTTATCCGCTTAGAATTCCGCTCCGCCCGCAACAATGTAATCGTTTAAGGTGCAACAAGCGCAGCGCCTTGCATCGCCGGCCCAAGCCAGCCCGAAAAACTCACCGGGAAAGCAACAAACCAAGGGCACGCACCGCCCCGGTCATTTTGGCCAGTTGCAGGGCGGAGATCCCGAACAGGGTCTGGGAAGTGGGATCCGCCCCCTCGGCCAGCAGGTAGGCAACTACGTCGCGATTTCCGAACATGGCGGCAAACATCAGTGGAGTCTTGCCGCCACCGTTGTCGGCATCGATCTCGGCCCCGGCTTCAACCAATAGCTTTACGAGGTCCAGATTGCCCTTGAAGGACACCCCGCCCAATGGCGTCTGCCCGTGATCATTTCTTCTCTCCAGCTCCGGGCCGAAACCAAGCAGCATCCGCACCGTCTCCTCCCGGCCGTGGTAAGCGGCCAGCATCAGCAGGGAATTGCCCCGAGCGTCGCTCAGGTTGGCCGGCATTCCGGCCACAAGCATGCCAGCCAGCAGCTCGGTTTCCCCTGAACGCGCACAGTCCAAGGCCAGGGCCTGCAATTCGGCATAGCGTTTCTCTTCCGTTTCACTGAGATGCATGGCTTTCTTTCAATCAGTCACGACCGGGGCCCATGGAAGCCTTACCATCAGCCCCCCCGATACTGCATTATTTCCCCGGTTTCCACTTGAGCCCGAGGGCTTTGGCCACCCCGGCGCCATAGGCCGGGTCAGCCTTGTGGCAATGGCCCAGCTGCCTTTTGACGATCTCCTCCGGTACCCCGGCCATGGCCTCGGCCAGGTTTTCGAAGAGCTGCTTTTTCTGCTTGTCGCTCATCAACCGGAAGAGCGCCCCGGGTTGCGCATAATCGTCGTTGCCCTGCCGGTGATCATAACGGTCGGCCTCGCCGGAGATCTGCAACGGCGGCTCCAGAAAGCTTTTGTCCTCCACCGGCCCGCCGAAGCTGTTGGGCTCATAATAGGCGTCCGGGCCGCCCGGCGCGTCGAAGCGCATGGAACCGTCCAGGTGGTAGGTGTGGGTTTTGACCAGCGGGCGGTTGACCGGCAGCATCTCGTAATGGGTGCCGATCCGGTAGCGGTGGGCGTCGGCATAGGAGAAGACCCGGGCCTGCAGCATCTTGTCCGGCGACCAGCTGATGCCGGGGACGATGTTCGAAGGATTGAAAGCCGATTGCTCAATCTCGGCGAAGTAGTTCTCGGGGTTGCGGTTAAGCTCGAAATAGCCCACGTCCATGACCGGGTAATCCCCGTGCGGCCAAACCTTGGTCAGGTCGAAAGGGTTGAAGGGGAATTTTTCCGCCTCTTTCTCCGGCACGATCTGTACCTGCAACTTCCAGCGCGGGTAATCCTTACGCTCGATCGCCTCGTAGAGGTCACGCTGGTTGCTCTCGCGGTCCTTGGCGACGATGGTTTCGGCCTCCCGGTTGGTCAGGCATTTGATACCCTGCTGGGTCTTGAAGTGGAACTTCACCCAGAACCGCTGGTTCTTGGTATTGATGAAGCTGTAAGTGTGCGAGCCATAGCCGTTGATATGGCGGAAGCTCCTGGGCAACCCCCGGTCCGAAAAGAGGATTGTCACCTGGTGCAGGCTCTCGGGGGAGAGCGACCAGAAGTCCCACATCGCCGTGTTGCTGCGCAGGTTGGTGCGCGGGTGGCGCTTCTGGGTATGGATGAAGTCGGGGAACTTCAGCGGATCGCGGACGAAGAAGACCGGGGTATTGTTGCCCACCAGGTCCCAGTTGCCTTCCTCGGTGTAGAACTTCATGGCGAAACCGCGCACGTCGCGCTCGGCATCCGCCGCTCCGCGCTCGCCGGCCACCGTGGAAAAGCGGATCAGCATCGGGGTCTGCCGGCCCTTCTTGGCGAAGAGCTTGGCCTTGGTATATTTGGTCAGGGGGTTGGTGATCGTCAGAGTGCCGTAAGCCCCGGAGCCCTTGGCATGCACCGGCCGCTCCGGGATGCGCTCCCGGTTCTGGTGGGCCAGTTTCTCGATCAGCTGGTAATCCTGAAGCAACAGGGGGCCGCGCGGCCCGGCGCTCAGCGAGTTCTGGTTGTCGGCCACGGGATTACCGCCGGTGGTGGTCATCAATGTCTTCCTCTTTGCCATATGGAACCTCCTTTCGGTTTTTATTTATTATCGTACGGTTTTAAGGGGCTGAATATGAAATTATAATTTCCGATTCAGGTCCCAAGATGCCTTATCGTAAAATTAACTAAATCGTAAATATTACGATTTGTTGGCAAAAAAAAAGTTCCTGGTCAGGCGCCGGAGTGGGCACACTTACGGCAAAGCCCATGTAAGGTGATGCTTTTCCGATCAACCCTACCCCAGCCTTTAACCACTTCAGGCAACTGAGCTTCATCGAAAAAGGACCAGCTGAAATCCGTAATAGCCCCGCATAGTCTGCAGATGGCGTGGTGATGCCTGCCAATATCGGCTTCATAGCGTCCCTGGCTTTCCACAGTTTCCACCTTGTTGATCAGTCGATGTTTCTCAAAGATTGCCAGAGTTCTATACACCGTATCGAGCGACAAGGTTGGCAGCCTACGTCGCAGCCGGTTGTGCAAAGTTTCCGCCGACGGATGGTCCAGGGCCTGAGCCAGTTCACGAAAGATTTCCAGGCGTTGATGAGTCAGCTTGAGACCGGCGTTACGACAGGCCGGCTCAAATTCAGCCATTTTTTTCTCAAGCATTTCCTGATCCGGTTTTGAGGACATGGACGCCGCCGCTAAATAGTAATTATTCTTTTATACTTTATATTCTTAACATCGAAGCGAGTCAAGAACCACGCCAATAAAAAATGGTATCATTACCGACAGACTCCGATCGCCCTTAACATGGCTTAGACGGCAACAGGGCATCCTGAAAGTTGAGGCATGTATGGATGATGAATTAATCGCCAAAGCAGTCGCCGTGATCAGACAGGCCCGCAAGGTCATCGCCCTGACCGGGGCCGGGGCCAGCACCGAGAGCGGCATTCCGGATTTTCGGAGCAAGGGCGGATTGTGGTCGCGTTATGATCCCCTGGAGTACGGCACCATCTCAGCCTTCCGAGCCGACCCGCGCAAGGTCTGGGGGATGCTGGCCGAATTGACGGAAATTGTCGAGGCGGAACCCAACCCCGGCCATTACGGCCTGGCCGCCCCGGAGAAGACCGGCCACCTCAAGGGCATCATCACCCAGAATATCGACGGTTTGCATCAGAAAGCCGGCAGCCGCACCGTAGTTGAGTATCACGGCTCTCTGGCCACCTTTTCCTGCCTAACCTGCGGCAACCGGATGTCTCTGGCCCAAGTCCGCCGCCTGGTCCTGCCGCCCCGATGTTCAAGCTGTGGCAGCATCCTTAAACCGGATATTGTCTTCTTCGACGAGCAGATCCCGCCTCGGGCCCTGGCCTATAGCGACGAATTGCTCAGCGGAGCCGACTGCCTGATCGTCGCCGGCACCTCCGGCCAGGTGATGCCGGCCGCCCTGATCCCTTCCCGGCTCGCCGGTCAGGGCGGCGCCATCATCGAGATCAACCGGGAACCGGTCCTCGGCCACCTGGCCGGCCTGGTCCTGGCCGGCTCCTTTGCTGAAATTATGAACGCCCTGGCTGCCGAATCATCAAAATCGCCGGGAACCTGAAGCGTTGCGAACGGACCGCCGGGCCGGTTTCGACCCATTGCATGATTGACAAGCAATCCAGGGTGAATTAAAGGAAACGCGATGAGCAATAGATCCAAAGCCAAATTGGCGGAATTTCCGGCCACCGCGATCTGCGGCAACGATATCTCCTCGTCGGTCCTCTACGTATCCGCCCTGTCGATCATTGCCGCCGGCCAGTACGCTTGGGTGGCCCTGTTGATTGTGGCCGGCGTCCTGAGCCTGTTCCGAAAGATCTACGGGGAAGTGGTGGGAGCCCTGCCTTTGAACGGCGGGGCCTACAACGCCCTGTTGAACACCACCAGCAAACCGATTGCCTCTCTGGCCGCCACCCTCACCCTGCTCTCTTACATGGCCACCGCCGTTATTTCCGCTTCGGAGGCCATGCATTACCTGCATGGCATTATCCCCTCCTTACCGGTGATCTTAGCCACCATTTTCCTGCTGGCCCTGTTTCTGGGTATAACCATCATGGGTATCGGTGAGTCCTCAATCGTCGCTCAGATCATCTTCGTCTTTCATCTTTTATCCCTGGTTCTCCTGACCGGAGCGATCACCATTTTTCTATTTGACAACGGCCTGCAGGTTTTCCATGACAACAACCTGCTGCCGACACCGCACGGCAGTTTCAGGATGGCGATATTCTGGGGATTCGCCGCGGCCATGCTGGGGATCTCCGGTTTCGAGAGTTCGGCGAATTTCGTCGAGGAGCAAAAGGACGGGGTCTTTCCCAAGACCCTGCGCAACATGTGGGTGGTGGTCAGTATCTTCAACCCGCTGATGGCCTTCCTGGCCCTGGCCGTGGTACCGATCCCGGAAGTAAGCATCCATGAAACCAATCTGCTCTCGCATATGGGGCAGATCAGCGGCGGCCATTGGCTGGCCTCACTGGTTTCCATCGATGCGGTGGTGGTCTTGAGTGGTGCCGTTCTTACCGCTTACGTGGGGGTCACCGGCCTCCTGGAGCGCATGACCCTGGACCGGGTTCTGCCCGGATATCTGTTGAAAAAGAACAGCCGGGGCATCTCCTATCGGATTTCCGTGGTCTTTTTCCTGCTAAGCGTCTCCATTCTGCTTATCACCCGGGGCAAGGTCCAGGCTCTGGCCGGGGTTTACACCATTTCCTTTCTGTTGGTCATGGGGCTCTTCGGCCTCGGCAATATTCTCCTCAAGGTCAAACGGGAAAAACTGCCCCGACCGGAAAGGGCTTCCTGGCTGGCGGTGGTGGTCGCCATACTCGCGGTATTATGCGCACTTTTGGGCAACATTATTAAAGAACCGGTTGCCGATGAAATTTCCAACCTGGCCATCTTCGCCGAATATTTCATCCCGGCGATGATTTTTGTCGCCATCATGCTGAACCGCATCGCCCTGCTGGATATCCTGATGCGGTTTATCGAATATCTTTTTGTCCCGATCCTTAAACTGGTGACCAGAACCAACGAGGGAATCAGGGCGACCATCGACAAGATCCAGTCCCAGGAGTTCGTTTTTTTCACCAGGGGTGATAACCTCTCTAACCTAAATCAGGTTCTGCTCTATATCCAGGATAATGAGCACACCAGTAAGATCAAGATCGTTACCGTAAGCCAGAATGGCGAAAACGAAGTAGGAGAAAGACTCGACAAGGATATCGAATTCCTCGACCGCGAATACCCGGAGATCGACATTGAATTCGTCAGGATCAAGGGAAAATTCGGCCCGGAACTGATTCAGAAGCTGTCCAAGCAATGGAACATCCCGGTCAATTTCATGTTCATCGGCTCACCAGGCGATCACTTCCCTTACCGGGTTGAAGAACTTGGCGGAGTCAGGTTGATCATCTAGCACTGGCTGGTTGGGCCAGTCGATCCGCAGACCAGCAAAATGCGGCGAACTCCCGTTTTTTTACTGATTGATTTTGGAAAAGGCATTATCGCACACCTTGCCGGCCGCATCGAAGTCGACAACCAGGACCTCGCTGACCGACCGGCCGCCCGCCACCGAATGGGCGTAGGTCCACTGCCAACGCTCGACGCAACCGGCCGGATGACCGGTCAACGGACTGGTGGTTTGCGTGGGCGGCCCAAACCACTGCTGCATTTGCTGCTTGTCCTGAATCCCCTTGGCAATCTCGTTGACATGGGTCGTATCGAATTTGCGGCCTACGGTCGCACAGGCGGCCAGCAGGAAGACCAGAGCCAAAACTGCCCAGTACCTTTTCATCGCAAGTTCCTCCATAACGTTATGGTTTTCCATCGCAAACTTTAATATTCTCAGCAGTTGGATAGATCATGTATTTACTGCCTTTTTTAGTCTAGGCCTGACTCAGGAAAGAATTCAAGACAAAAAGGCGGGGCGGCTGCGGCCAAAAAGTATCCCTTCCCGGGAAGCTTCTGGGAAGGGATTAGGGAAATGAATTAGGCTGCGACCCACTCTCACCCCCATGTCCACCTTCTGCAAAAGGAGGAAGAACAGGATTTGACCTGGAAGCGCCCCAGCGGGAATTCGCCTTCTCCACTACGGTAAGGGATTTCCCTAAGTCGCTTTTTTCACTGGGGGTTCTCCCCCGAAATTCGTTATTCCCCTTCCCCTCGGCCCCAAAGTTGTTTAAATAAAAAAAGTCCGTGCCAGGTTTACGGTCTCCAGGCAACTCAAAAAGCTGAGGGAAACGGCACCCACCCTTTGCGCAAATATACAGATCAGGTCCCGTGTTTTCTTGAGCCCTGTGGCAATGATCGGTGCCGGACCAAATGACTAGTGCCCATATCGCTGAAATACGCCTTTTTTACCATATTAGCCCCCAGGCTCTGCTTAAAGATGCAGGAGTCCGGCGACGATAAGGAATGTCTGATGCACCGGTCCTGCCGAACCGCTGTAAGGGCTAAATTGAACTAGCTTCGGAGGGTGTCACAATGCAACAGATCTGTCTAAACACATCGATCCGGGACTAACC
>Ga0210144_1000698_pt1 | contig 16076 bp, 11 predicted proteins | sample Muzzi_PWA_D2_FD_185532 | JGI IMG/M metagenome (GOLD analysis project Ga0210144, IMG submission 185532) | Wetland microbial communities from San Francisco Bay, California, USA, that impact long-term carbon sequestration - Muzzi_PWA_D2 (SPAdes) | ecosystem: Environmental > Aquatic > Marine >...
TGAAGGATATCCTGAACCTGAAGATCAAGCGCCGTGAATCGTTCCGTCCGTTTGCACCTTCAATCCTGCGCGAGTCCGTCGCGGACTGGTTCGAGGAAAACGATGAAGTACCGTTTATGATGAAGGTGTTCCAGATCCGTGAAGAACGGCGCGCGGAAATCCCGGCAGTGACCCATGTGGATGGCTCCGGCAGGCTCCAGACAGTCAATGAAAGCACCAATGCGCGGTATTACCGGTTGATCCGGTCTTTCGAGAAGCTGAGTGGTGTACCCATCGTTCTGAACACCTCGTTCAACGAGAACGAGCCGGTGGTGTGCAGGCCCGAGGAGGCGCTTGACTGTTTTCTCAGGACAAGGATGGATGTACTTGTGCTGGAGGATTTTCTGATTATGCGCACCGGCCAGGCCGGGTAACGCCGGCTTCAGGAAAGCATGAATATTTGTCGAGACTGAACGCGATGAACAATGGCAATGTATCTACAGGTGAATTTGTCTGGAAGTTTTCCTTGCAGGCATGGATTATTATTATCGCCGGATTGCTGGTCTCTGCAGCAATTTTTCGTTCCGGCCTGGCAGAGATGGCGCTGAACTGGGAGAGCGAGGAATACAGTCACGGCTACATGATCCCGCTGGTGGCACTGTTCCTGCTCTGGCAAAAGAAGGATGTCCTGGAGCGGCTGCCCTTTGAGGGATCATGGGCTGGTGTGGGGCTTATTCTGCTGGGCAACCTCTTGTACATTGTGGGCAGTCTCAGTGCGGTCATCGATATCATCTCCTATGGATTTGTCATTACCGTGTTCGGGCTGGCCCTGTCGGTTGCCGGCAAGCGGGCGTACCGGCACATGGCGATGCCGCTGCTGGTCCTGGTCTTCATGATTCCCGTGCCCGGTTTCCTGTATGAAACCATGTCAAACGAGCTACAGCTGTTGTCATCGCAGATTGGCGTCGCCATCATTCGCGCCTTTGACTTATCGGTATACATCGAGGGCAATGTCATTGACCTGGGTAGCTACAAGCTGCAGGTCGTCGAGGCCTGCAGCGGTCTCAGGTATCTATTCCCGCTCATGACCCTTGGTTTTATCACCGCCTATTTCTTCAAGGTATCACTCTGGAAACGGCTGCTGGTGTTTTTCTCGACAATCCCGATTACCGTACTGATGAACAGTGTCCGTATCGGCATCATTGGCATCACTGTCGAGTACTGGGGTGTGGAGATGGCGGAGGGAATCCTGCACGACTTCGAGGGCTGGGTCATATTCATGGCGTGCATGGTCGTGCTCCTCATCGAGATGTGGCTGCTGTCGAAGATCGGGCGTGACCCGCGCCCCCTGATGGAGGTGTTCGGGCTGGTGCTGCCTGAAAACGCACCGGCCGGGGTCGCCAGGAGAGAACGCAGGTTGCCGCGCCAGTTCCTGGTCGGTCTGGGGGTGCTGGTGATAGCCGCCACCGTCTTCGAGCTTATTCCTGAACGCCAGGACGTCATTCCGGAGCGCAAGCTGTTCACCAGTTTTCCCAGTGAAATCGGGGAATGGGGCGGCAAGGCCGGTGTTATGGATGCGATCTATATCGATTCGCTTAACTTTGATGATTACCTCACGGCCGACTACTACGCTAAGGACGGCAAGGAGTACGTGAACCTGTACATCGGCTATTACGCCGTGCAGCGCGCTGACAAGGTGCCGCATTCACCACGGGCCTGTATACCCGGCGGTGGCTGGTCAATCAGCAAGATGAGTCGCTTGGAACTCGACGGTGTCAGCGTGAGCGGACAGCCGCTGTCGGTCAACCGCTTGCAGATAGAAAAGGGTGACAGCAAGCAGATCGTCTATTACTGGTTCCAGCAGCGTGGCCGCGTGGTAACGCACGAGTATATGGTCAAGCTGTATCTGCTCTGGGATTCCATCACCCGACGCAGAACGGACGGTGCCCTGGTGCGCCTGGTATCCTCCGTCCGGCCCGGCCAGGACGTTGCCGAGGTAGATGCCAGCCTGCAGCGCTTCACACGCCAGGTAAGCGGGCTGCTACCCGAGTACATACCTGACTAGTGCAATGCTGTATTTTGCAGTTTTTACTTTTGCACTGGTAATGACCCTCGCGCTCATTCCGCCGCTGATCCAGTTTTCGGGGCGGTTGAAGCTGGTGGATATGCCCGGCTATCGCAAGGTTCACGCCGCCACCATCCCGTGTGTCGGCGGCATCGGCATGGTGCTGGGCATCCTGATACCGGTATTTCTCTGGGTCGAACTCGATACTGCCGTGCGAGCGCTGCTGGCGGGTGTCGCCGTGATATTTCTGTTCGGTGTCTGGGATGATCGTGGTGACCTCGACTACCGGTTGAAATTCGCCGGTCAGATTATCGCGGCATTGATCGTGGTCCTGTACGGGGATGTTGCGATCAAGGTAATTCCCTTTATGGGACTGGACCCGGTCAGCCCGTGGCTATATGTCCCGTTATCGGTGTTCGTGCTGGTTGCCGTCACCAATGCCATCAACCTGGCCGATGGCCTGGATGGCCTTGCTGCCGGAGTTGTCCTGCTGAGCCTGGCGGGTGTGGCAATACTCGCGTTCTTGTCCGACGGTAATGACCTGCTGCTGCTGACTTCTGCGGTCATTGGCGCGATTGCCGGTTTTCTGCGCTTCAATACCTACCCGGCGCGGATATTCATGGGTGACACCGGCAGCCAGTTCCTGGGTTTTTCATCCGGGGTGCTGATGATCATGCTGACCCAGGTGGTCAATCCCGCACTTAATCCGGCGCTTCCGCTGTTGCTGTTCGGACTGCCGGTATTCGACACCCTGTTTGTCATGACCAGGCGCATCTACTACGGCAAGTCGCCTTTTTCACCGGACAAGAACCATATTCATCACCAGTTGCTGGCGCTCAACTTCGACCACTACGAAGCGGTCATTATTATCTATCTTGCCCAGGCAATCTTTGTTTTTTCGGGCATCGCGTTCAGGTACCAGTCGGACCTGTATGTGCTGGGTGGTTGGGCGATCGCCAATGCGTTGCTGGCCATTGTGCTGGTATCCGCTGGACGGGCGGAATGGCGGGCGCACGCGACAAACAGCAGTTCGATGTTCTCCCGGCTGGCCAGGTCCGGGTACAGGAAACATCTGCATACGCTGTCAATGTACCTGCTCAAGGGGTGCGTGTACCTGCTATTGCTGCTTGGCCCTGTTGTTGTCACCCGGGTGGACCCGGTGCTTGGCCTGTCGGCGGCATTTATTGGGGTGCTGCTGTTACTCAGGCTGATTTTTGGCAACGTCCTGTGGTTCCTGTTCCTGCGGCTGATCCTTTATGTCGCTATCGCCTTCGTCGTGTACCTGGTCGACCGGCAGCTGACTAGTGTGGACTCCGCCCTGCTGGTGTATGAATACATATACATTGGTCTGGTGGCCGCTGCCCTGGTCATTGGCGCCCGTTACACCATTGATGCCGCGTTCAGGCCGACACCGACCGACTACCTCATCGTGCTGTTGATACTGGGTTCGATGCTGATCCCGCAGGTGCATGAGGGCGCCGAGGGAGTCATCCCGATGGCTGTCAAGCTGGTAATTATGTTTTATGCTGTCGAGGTCCTGCTGAAACGGCTAAGTGGCCGATGGACAGTGCTGCCGCTGGCCGCTTTGTGGGCCTTTGCCCTGCTGGCTGTGAAAGGGCTGAGACTGGTTTAGGTGCGTTTGCAGTGAATTGTTGCGCGGATCGGCTGCTTTCTGCATGTCGTCCCGGCGCTCGTGGTTTTCTGGAGATACTGGGCAAATGATTGACACTACTACTCGCGGGCGTGTGGCCCTGATCACCGGCATAACCGGGCAGGACGGCGCCTATCTTGCCGAGTTCCTGCTCGGCAAGGGCTATACAGTTCACGGCATCAAGCGCCGGGCCTCCTCGTTCAACACCGACCGTATCGATCATCTGTATCGTGACCTGCATGACCAGGATGTAAAGTTCATCCTGCATTACGGCGACCTGACTGATTCGACCAACCTGATTCGCATCATTCAGCAGGTTCAGCCGGATGAAATCTACAACCTTGCAGCCCAGAGTCACGTAGCGGTCTCCTTCGAGACGCCCGAATACACCGCGAACGCCGATGCGCTGGGTACGCTGCGCCTGCTCGAGGCGATTCGCATTCTTGGCCTGGAAAAAAAGACCCGCTTCTACCAGGCATCGACCAGCGAGTTGTTCGGCAAGGTACAGGAAATTCCGCAGAAGGAGACCACTCCGTTCTATCCGCGCAGTCCATATGCGGTTGCCAAGCTGTACTCCTACTGGATCTGCGTCAACTACCGGGAGGCGTATGGCATCTATGCATGCAACGGCATTCTGTTCAACCACGAGTCACCGGTGCGCGGCGAAACCTTTGTGACACGCAAGATCACGCGTGCCGTGGCGCGCATCAAGCTGGGACTGCAGGACCAGCTTTATCTCGGTAATCTCGATTCAAAACGTGATTGGGGCCATGCCAGGGACTACGTGAAGATGCAGTGGCTGATGCTGCAGCAGGATGAACCTGACGATTACTGTATTGCCACCGGTGTGCAGTACTCGGTGCGTGATTTCGTTAATGCCGCATGTGACGAGGTCGGCATCAGCCTGCGCTGGGAGGGTCAGGGAGTAAACGAGCAGGGTGTGGACACGTCCACTGGCAGGACCCTGGTCGAGGTTGACCCGCGCTACTTCCGGCCGACCGAGGTGGAAACTCTGCTGGGAGATGCGAGCAAGGCGCGCGAGCGGCTCGGCTGGGTGCCGGAAATCGGCCTGCACGACATGGTGGCCGAGATGGTGCGCGAGGACCTGAAGATTGCCGAGCGGGATGAAATGTGTCGCCGCGAGGGCTTCCGTACCTTCGACTACAACGAATAACACGGCAATCCGCATGGACAGGAGTGCGAAAATCTACGTGGCCGGTCACCGCGGCCTGGTCGGTTCAGCTATCGTCAGGAACCTCGAAGCGCATGGTTACGCCAACCTGGTGACCCGAACCAGCAAGGAACTCGATCTGCGTGAACAGACTGATGTGCGCGAATTCTTTGCCAGCGAGAAGCCCGACTTAGTATTTCTTGCGGCGGCCCGTGTGGGTGGCATACTGGCCAATAACAGCTATCCGGCCGATTTCATCTACCAGAATCTGATGATCGAGGCCAACGTCATCGAGGCGGCGCGCCGCTCGGATGTCAGCAAGTTGCTGTGTCTTGGCAGTACGTGCATCTACCCGCGCATGGCACCACAGCCGCTGAAAGAGGAATACCTGCTCACCGGACCGCTGGAAAGCACCAATGAGTGGTACGCGGTGGCCAAGATTGCCGGCATCAAGCTCTGCCAGGCCTACCAGCGCCAGTATGGCTGCCGCTTCATCTCGGCGATGCCGACCAACCTGTATGGTCCGCATGACAATTTTGACCTTGCTTCCTCGCATGTCATGCCGGCTCTTATTCGCAAGTTTCACGAGGCGAAGCTCGCTGGTGCGCCTGCCGTGGCGGTCTGGGGTTCGGGCAGACCCCGGCGCGAGTTCCTGCATGTGGATGATTGCGCATCAGCCTGCCTGTTCCTGATGCAGAATTATGACGGCGAGGATATCGTGAATATCGGGGTTGGCGCCGACCTCCCGATTGCCGGGCTGGCTGACATGATCAGGGAGGTTACCGGCTACGAAGGGGAGGTAGTTTACGATGCGGGCAGGCCGGATGGTACGCCGCGCAAGCTGGTTGATGTATCCCGTATCAATGCACTGGGCTGGCAGGCCTCGATCCCGCTGCGCGAGGGGATTGCAGCAACCTATGCCTGGTTTCTGGAACACGTGGCCTAACTGCCTGCCCGCCGCTACCGCCGGCGGCAGGTTCATGGCATGCCGGGCACAAGGCCGCTGTAGTTTGGCTGGTCAATAGGTTAAAGTTATCGAATAAGCATCACTATCAACTGGTTTTCTGCAATTTCTGGTGGAGGCATTCATGAATTCACGGTGCACTATGGGACGGCTGGTTGCAGTCGTAGTAATTTCGGTTGCAATACTCGCTGCCTGTGGCGGTGCGGAAGAGCGCAAGGCGAAGTACCTTGAGCGGGGCAAGGCCTACTTTGAGGAAGAGAACTTCGACAAGGCACGTGTCGAATTCAAGAATGTTCTGCAAATCGATCCAAAGACAGCAGAACCTTATTATTACATCGGGCGACTCGCCGAGCGCAACAAGGACTGGCGCGCTGCGGTAGGCAATTATTCCAAGGCTGTTGAGCTCGATCCGGGGCTGGTCAGCGCGCAAGTCCGCCTCGGCCAGATATACCTGATGGCAGGTGCCCTCGAAAAGGCGCGTGACCATGCCAAGCAGGCGTCTGCGGCCAGTCCGAAAGCCCCGGATGTGATTATCCTCAAGGCAAGGATATTGTTGCGTGAGGAAAAGAATTCGGATGCCGAGGCGCTGCTCAGACAGGTTATCGGGGAGCACGCAGACAATGTCAAGGCGGCAATTCTGCTGTCAGGGATCTACGAACAGCAGGGCAAACATGCAGAATCGATGGATGTTCTGAATGCGGCTCTCGAGCAAAACCCCGATGATGTCAGCCTGCAGCTGCAGCTGGCCCAGATCTACGTTCAGCGCGATGAGAGGGAAAACGTGGAGCGGCAGATGAACTCGCTCATCAGCAACCATCCCGACGAGTTGCGCTACGTAATAGGGCTGACAACCTATTACCAGCACATAGATAAGGATGAGAAGGCCGTGTCGGCAGCTCGCGAAGCGATCGCCCGCGATCCGGAAGACGGCAGGCGCTACCTGCTGCTGGCTAACATCATGAAGGACAGTTTTGGCGCGGACCGCGCCATTTCCGAGATTGAGCAGCTCGTCAGCGAACATCCGGCCATGATGGAATTGCAGTTCATGCTGGTAAACCTGTTGATCGAGACAAAGCAAACCGATGAGGCGAAGGCAGTATGCCAGCGAATTATAGGAGAACACGGCGTTGACAGGTTCGGGCTGACCGCCAGAAACGTCCTGGCCGCACTGAAGCTGCAGAAGAGCATTACTGCCGACGCGAAACGTCTCGTCGGAGAAGTACTTGCCGAGAACCCGAAAGACTTCCAGGCAATGAAGTTGAAGGGCAGCATCGAGCTGCTGGACAAGGATTATGTCGCAGCTATTAGTACGCTCCGGGGTATCCTGAAGGACCAGCCGGAATCGGTTGACGTGCTGGCCATGCTGGCCGCGGCGCATGATGGCAACGGCGACAAGGCGCTTGCTCTGGAAAATCTGCTGCGTGCCGTGGAGATTGAGCCGGGCAATACTGCTACGCGAATCAGGCTGGCAAAGTATTATCTCGCCAGCGGAAAGCCGGGCAATGCGCTTGAGCACGTAGAGGCGGTGTTGTCGGGCAAGCCTGGCAACATCGTTGCCCTGGGTCTGAAGGCCGAGGTGCTGGCAAGGACGAATAACCTGGAAGAACTGGAGGAGGTGTTGACGCAGATTGAGGAGGTGTCTCCGGAAACCGGCATTGGCGCGTTTGGCAAGGGCCGGCTTTACAAGTCACAGGGCAAGTTCGATGAGGCAGTACAGGCGTTTTCGGATGCACTCGAGCGCGAACCGGATTCGGGGCTTGCCCTTTCCGAACTGACCAACTCCGAGATAGCCCGTGACAATGTTGAGGGTGCCATTGCAAGATTGCAGGAACTGCTGGAAAAGGATCCTGACAACAAGGTTGCGCGCTACCTGCTGGCAAAGGCCTATCTCGCCAGTCAGGACACCGAGGCTGCCGGACGCGAGTTGCTCGAACAGATTGAGCGCAATCCTGACAACGCGGCTAGCTATGCCCTGCTTGGCAAAATACGCATCAGGAAGGAAAATCCTGACGGTGCCGTGGATATCCTGCAGCAGGGTCTACAGAAGGCCCCTGGCAACCTGCAACTCGAGCATCTGCTGGCCAGCGCCTATTTGCAACTGGACCGGCGCCAGGATGCCGAGGAGGTCTACCGCGCAGGCATGCGCCGGGACCCCGGTGAGCAGCAGTATGTTATCGGCCTGGCAGGCATCATGGAACGTAATGGCGATTATGCCGATGCAATCGATATATACAGGGACTTCTACAATGCAGGGAATGAATCGGTCATTGTCATGAACAATCTTGCCGCACTGATTGCCGACCACTCCAGCGACGAGAAGGGGCTTGCCGAGGCCGGCGAACTGGCCGACAGGCTTGCCGGTTCAACGCAACCTGCCATAGTCGATACTGTCGGCTGGGTTTACTACCGCAAAGGCGATTATGACAAGGCCGCGGAGGTGCTGGCGGACCTGGTCGAGCAACACCCGGACGTACCCGAATTCCGCTATCACCTCGGTATGACCTACTACAAGCAGGGAGATTTGCGTGCAGCAAGCAAGATCCTTTCCGGGGCAGTCGCCGAAGACATGACGTATGCCGGTGTCGATGAAGCGCGTAAAGTCTACGCCGGGATCAAACAGGCAGGAAAATAGCGTAATGCAGGAGTTTTGCTGTTGCGAAGCACGTGCTCCATGACTGATTCCTGCCAACGGGCTGGCTGAACCTGCATGCAGGTCACAATGGGTGTCCTGAGTTACTCCACAGGGGCCTTCCTGTTTCTTGTTCTTTCGCTCGTGCTGTTTACGGGCGAGCGCGGGCGCTCACACAAGAATTCCCTGAAGGTTGCCTCCGTGGTGAGCCTAGTCTGGCTGGCATTTGCCGCACTGTCTATCCATTACGGCGCCGGTTTCGTTTCCTATCTGGTCGAGCCATTGCGCAGCCTTGCCTGGGTTCTGTTTCTCGGTCATGTGCTGGTGACCTCTGTAACCGACGCCAGGCGTGCGCAGCAGCGCTATCGGGCCGGCCTGCGAATTGCCGTTGCCTATACGCTGCTGGTCGAGTGTTTGGTGCTGTTCCGTCTGTTTGCGGGCTCCGGCTCTACATCGGTTTACGGGTTTGACCTGTTATTCGCCGGTTTGCTTATCATCGCCGTGGCCGGCCTGGTGCTGGTTGAGCAGATCATGCGCAATGCGCATGTCGAATCGCGTCGTGCGGCCAAGTACCTGTGTATCGGTCTCGGCATCATCTTCATGTATGACTTCTACCTGTATGCCAATGCACTGATGTTCCAGAACCTGGATCTGGTGACCTGGAACGTGCGCGGTTTTGTCAATGCCATGGTGGTGCCGGTGCTGGCTGTCGCGATTGCACGGGATCCCAGGTTGTCGCTGGATATCTTCGTCTCGCGCCGGATCGTGTTTCATACCACGGCCCTGCTCGGTGCAGGGTTGTATCTGCTGGCAATGGGGGCGGGCGGTTATTACATCCGTGTCTATGGTGGTGAATGGGGCGCTATCGTCCAGATCATCTTTCTGTCCGGCGCCGGCCTCATCCTGCTCATATTGCTGTTTTCCGGCAGGGTCCGCGCCAGCCTGCGAGTCTTTATCAACAAGCACTTTTTTCACTACAAGTACGATTATCGCGACGAATGGCTGCGCTTCATCCAGACCCTCTCCCTGGGGGAGCCGGATGACCGCTTGCTTGAAAGGGCAATACATTCAATCGCGGAAATTATCGATAGTCCGGGTGGCGTACTCTGGATGCGACGCATGAACAGTTTCGTTCCGGTGGCCAACTGGCAGATGAATATCTCGGACAAGGAAACAGTTGATGTCAATCACCCGCTCATCAGTTTCATGGCCGGGCGTGAATGGCTGATCGATATAGACGAATACGAGCGTGACCCCGAACTCTACAATAACCTCGTGCTGCCGGACTGGCTGGAGCGGCTGCCGCGCGCCTGGCTGGTGGTGCCGTTGATCGTGCACAGTCACATGCTGGGTTTTATGGTACTGGCGCGATCGCCGGCCCAGACCCACTTCAACTGGGAGGATTCGGACCTGGTCAAGACCGCCGGCCGCCAGGTGGCCGTGCACCTGGCGCAGATGGAGGCATCAAGGGCACTGGCCGAGGCGCGCCAGTTCGAGGCCTGCAGCAGGCTTACGTCCTATGTAATGCATGACCTGAAAAATCTCATAGCCCAGTTGTCACTGGTCGTCAGCAACGCGGAAAAACACAAGGGCAACCCGCGTTTCATGGAAGACGCAATCAATACAGTGGATAACTCGGTCCGCAAAATGAACCGCCTGCTGGAGCACCTGCGCAGCGACGCGCTGCAGGAGGAGGAAACCGAGCATGTCGAGATTTGCAGCATGCTGGGCGAGGTGGTCGAGACCATGTCCTACAGCAAGCCGGTTCCCCGCCTCGATTGCCAGGTCGAGGGCATTCATATTCGCGCCAACCGTGACCGCTGTGCCGCCATCATCGGTCACCTGATACGCAATGCCAAGGATGCGACACCCGAGCACGGGCAGGTGATCGTCAGGCTGTTCCGTCGCGACGACAGCGCGATTATCGAGGTGCAGGATACCGGCTGCGGCATGGACCAGGAATTCATTCGCAACCGCCTGTTCAGACCGTTTGACACCACCAAGGGCAAGTCCGGCATGGGTATCGGCGTGTACGAGGCGCGTGACTACGTCCACAAGATGGGCGGCGATATCGATGTCATCAGCCGGTCGGGCGAGGGGTCAACATTCAGGGTGAGGGTTCCGGTTAGCGAACCGAATTAAAATAGCGTAAAGTATACCGACAGTTCGACGATACAACAGCTTATGGATACAACACCGCGCAAATTACTCGTCATCGAGGACGATCCCGGTCTGCAAACGCAGCTGCGCTGGTGTTTTGAAAACTACGAAGTCGAGATTGCCGGTGACCGGGAAACCGCGCTGGCTGCCCTGAAACAGCACGCCCCCCCCGTTATTACGCTTGACCTCGGACTCCCCCCAGATGCGGACGGAACCAGGGAAGGTTTTTCGCTGCTGGGCGAAATCCTGCAACGTTCGCCCAACTCGAAGGTCATTGTCGTCACCGGCAACAATGACCGCGAACACGCCACCAGGTCGGTTGCCATGGGCGCCTACGACTTCTTCTACAAGCCGATCGACGCGGACATGCTGGAACTCATCATCAACCGGGCCTATCGCGTCTACGAGCTGGAAGAGGAGAATCGCCACCTCAATAACAGGCGCACCGAATCCCCGCTGGAAGGGGTGATTACCAGCAGTTCCAGTATGCAGACGGCCTGCCGCACTGTCGAGAAAGTGGCGCCGACCGATACCACGGTGCTGCTGCTCGGTGAATCCGGCACCGGCAAGGAATTGCTGGCACGCTCACTGCATGGGCTCAGTTCCCGCGGGGATATGCGTTTTGTGGCGATCAATTGTGCGGCTATTCCGGAAAACCTGCTGGAAAGCGAGCTGTTCGGTTATGAGAAAGGTGCCTTTACCGGCGCCGCCCGCCAGACTCCCGGCAAGATCGAGGTCGCTTCCGGCGGCACCCTGTTCCTTGACGAAGTCGGCGATATGCCGCCGGCACTGCAGGCCAAGCTGCTGCGATTCCTGCAGGAACGCGTCATCGAACGGGTGGGCGGGCGCAAGGAAATCCCGGTCGATGTACGGGTCATCTGTGCCACCCACAAGAACCTGCATGAGCTCATCCGCGCAAGCCAGTTCCGTGAAGATCTCTATTACCGTATCAGCGAAGTAACCATCAATATTCCCGCACTCAGGGAACGTGAAGGTGATGCCCTGTTGCTTGCGCGTGTTTTCCTGGAGCGCATCAGCCATCACCAGGGTAAACAGGGCAACCGTTTCAGCCAGGACGCCATGGCCGCCATCGAGAACTACGCCTGGCCGGGTAATGTGCGCGAACTGGAGAACCGGGTGAAACGCGCGGTGATCATGGCCGAGCACAAGCAGATTTCCGCGCAGGACCTTGAACTCGGGGGCAGTTCGGCCGACGAACTGGCCACCTTCAATCTGCGCGAGATCCGCGACCGTTGCGACAGTCAGGCCGTGCTGCGTGCGCTCAACCATGTCGGAGGCAAGGTTTCACAGGCTGCCGACCTGCTCGGGATCAGCCGTCCCACCATGTACGACCTGCTGAAGAAGTTCAATCTCAAACCCAAGTAGGAACGCTCCGCGAGCGCAACCCTGTTCATAGGTGAAACTTTCACCGCAGGAGCGCTCCGCGAGCGCGATTCAGGTATTTGTCATTCCGGGCAGGCGAGCTGGCGAGCGCGACCCGGAATCCAGTCAGGGTTTGGCGTTCATATCTGAACTGTTTGCAGGTTTCGCGCTCCTGGCGCAAGGTACTTTTTCTTGCTTCGCCAAAGAAAAGGGGCTCGCCGTCAGGCGAAACCCGTAATAGATTCAGAAATAAAACAGGATGCCGACGAAACGCGGGTGTTATTTTGCGAAGGTGGCTTCCAGGTGCGCCTGAAAATCCTCCGCATCCTTGAACCCCACCAGCCTCGATGACCGTATCTCCCTGCCCGAGCTGTCGAAGAACAGGATGGCCGGTGGTGCGAACAGACCGAAGTGGTTGAGCAATGCGAGGTCTGCGGCGTCATTGGCGGTGACATCGGCCTGCAGCAGCGTGGTGTTCGCCAGCGCTGCCTGCACCGCGCTGTCGGAGAAGGTGTAGTCTTCCATCTTCACGCAGTAGGTGCACCAGTCGGCATAGAAATCCAGCATGACCGGTTTGCCCTGCGCGGCACTGCCGGCCAGCGCCTGTTCGAGGTCGGACACGGTCTTGATGCGCCTGAACTGCAGGTGTTGCGACTGGTAAGCGCTGTCGCGGCCGGTCACCATGCCGGTGTTCAGGTTGTGCAGCGGGTTGAACGGGTCGCGTGCGCCGGTTGTTGCGCCGACGATCAGGATGATGCCGTAAACCAGCATGGCGATGCCCAGTCCTTTCCAGAGCCGGCGCCAGCCGGATACGCCGGTCTGCAGGTTGTCCAGCGCGCCCATGTAGATGGCCGGGATGATCAGCAGCAGGGCCCACAGCAGCAGCGTCAGCGGGCCGGGCAGGATACGCTCCAGCATCAGTACGGCCACGCCAAGCAGGACCACGCCGAACACGGCCTTCACGGTGTCCATCCAGCCGCCGGCGCGCGGCAGCAGCTTGCCGCCGGAGATACCGATCAGCAGCAGCGGGGCGCCCAGTCCGTTGCCGAGCGCGAACATCGCCAGTGCCCCTGTCAGGTAGTCGCCACTCTGGCTGGTGTAGATCAAGGCGCCGATCAGCACGGGACCGGCGCACGGTCCGACGATCAGCGCGGACAGTACACCCATGGCGGCCACACCCAGCAGGGTACCTCCTCTCATGCGATTGCTGGTCTCGCTCAGCCTCGACTGCAGTGAGGCCGGCAACTGCAGGGTGAAGAAGCCGAACATGGACAGCGCCAGCAGCACGAAGACCACTGCGAACAGGCTCAGGATCCAGGGGTTCTGGAAAAACGCCTGTACCCCGGCGCCGATCTGTGCCGAGATGACGCCGATCGCGGCGTAGGTGGCCGCCACGGCCTCGACGTAGACCAGTGTCAGCAGGAAGGCGCGTCCCGTGGTGATGGATGCACCCTGGCCGACAATGATGCTGGAGATGATCGGGATCATCGGGTACATGCAGGCGGTGAAGGCCAGCAGGATGCCGGCGCCGAAGAAAAACAGCAGCGTCCAGGCCAGGCTGCTGTCGGTCAGGACGCGCACAATGTCGTCCTGGCTCTGCGAGGAAACGGCGATCGGCGTACTGCTGCCGGCCGCGACTGCTGCCTGTGCCTGGCCGGTTTGTGCCGCGACCGCGTCGGTGACCGGTGACAGTGACACAGGCAACTGTTTCCTGATCGGCGGGTAGCAGATGCCGGCCTCGGCACACCCCTGGTATCCGAGCTGCAGGGTGATATCGGCGGCAGCGGCGCTACTGCGCTCGAGTGTGACGGTGGCGACGGCCTCGTGGTGGAACACCTGCACATCGCCAAAGAACTCGTCGTGCTTGGTCTCGCCGGACGGAAACTCGACGGCGGCAATGCGCACGTCGGGGTGTTGTCCCGTCAGTGTGACCGAGAACTTGTCGCGGTACAGGTAGTAACCGTCGGCGATGTTCCAGCGCACCTGCAGGTGCGTCGGCGTTTCGTCGAGCACGGCGGGCTGGAATGCCACGTCCGGGTCGAGGAAATCATCTTCCGGCATGCCGATGCCGAGCGGGTCGGTCAGCGCTACGGGCTGCGGCAACCCGGCCGGTGCCGCCGCATCCGGCAGGTCGGCGAAGGCCAGCGTGACGGTTTGCGTATGCGGGGGATAGCATATTCCGATATCGGCGCAACCCTGTGATACGGCCACGAGGTCCGCCGTGCCGGCAGCGCCTGCCTTGCGTTCGACCGGAATGGAAGCCGTGACGCGATTGCGGTAGATGACGAGCTTGCCGAAGAATTCATCATCCTTGATTATGCCGTCCGGCAGGGTTGCCGATCCCAGGCTGATATCGCTGTCCTGCGTGCTGAAACGGATGCGGTCGCGATACAGGTAGTAGCCGGGCGCTATGGTCCAGGTCACCTCGGCCCGGTCGTCGGCGACCAGCCTGGCGTTTATGGCAAATGCCGCATCCGGGTCGAGCAGTTCATCGTCCAGGCCGGGGCTTTCGATGGCGTAGGCCGGCGGCACCAGCCACGCCAGCAGCAGGAAGAGCCAGGCGTGGCGGGTCAGGAGCGGGGTAAAACGCTGTCGGTAATCCATTGTATATAGTCTGCCAGGCCGTCCCGGACTGGGACTGCAATGATTTCCGGAAGTTCGTAGGGGTGCAGCGCGCGCAGGCGCTGTTCGAGCCGCGCATAGCCTGCCTGTGTGGTTTTGATCAGCATCAGCACCTCATCGTCCTGCTGCACGGCCCCCTGCCAGCGGTATATCGACACGAGGCCGGGAATGATGTTGACACAGGCTGCCAGCTGTTCTGCCACCAGGGTTTCCGCGATCTGACGTGCACGTGTCGCTTCGGACAGTGTGGACAGCACCACGAGCGCTTCGGTCAGCATACCCGCAACATACCGGAGCAGCCCGTCGGCAGGCAAGCGGCCGGGTACCGGCCGGTGGCGGCTTCCGGTATGGTGCAGGGATGCTGTCCTTGCCGCTGCTGATACTGCTGTTCCTGCTCATCCCGCTGGCCGAGCTGTGGTTCCTGATCAAGGTCGGTAGCTGGATCGGCGCGTTTCCCACCGTGGCACTGGTCGTGCTGACGGCGGTGATCGGCGCCGGGCTGGCGCGCCGGCAGGGCCTGGCCACACTGGCGCGGGTGCGGGCCGCCGTGGCGCGTGATGAGACGCCCGCCATCGAAATGCTGGAGGGTGTCGTGTTGCTGATTGGCGCGTTCCTGCTGGTGACCCCGGGTTTCTTCACCGATGTCATGGGTTTTGCCTGCCTGGTGCCCGCGCTGCGCCGATCGCTGGCCCTGTGGGTATTGCAGCGTGCGGTCGTGACCGGCCATAACGGCGGTCCGCCCGGCGCCGGCGACAAGCCCGGGACGCACACCCTGGAAGGGGAGTTCCGTCGCGAGGACGACTAGGGGACAGACCTCGTTTTTGTGCGATTTTCACAAAAACGTGGTCTGTCCCCATTCCACCGCTTGACATCACATCTTTCGCCACTATTATTAGCACTCACTAGGGGTGAGTGCTAACAACCGTCTGGCCCCGGTCCATTGAATACAAGGTAATCCTTTGAAGGAGAAGACTTAAATGAAGATTCGTCCGTTGTATGACCGCGTTCTGGTAAAGCGCATGGAAGAAGAGACCAAGACTTCAGGCGGTATCGTCCTTCCCGGCACTGCAGCCGAGAAGCCGATGCGTGGTGAGGTGGTTTCTGCAGGCAAGGGCAAGCGCCTGGAGAGTGGCGAAGTGGTACCACTGGACGTGAAGGTCGGCGATACCGTGCTGTTCGGCAAGTATTCCGGCACCGAGATAAAGGAGCTCGGCGAGGGGATGCTGGTCATGCGCGAGGAAGACATCATGGGTGTCGTCGAGGCCTGAGCCTGACATCAATTAGTTCAACGACTTATACAGAATTCAAGAGGATTGGATATGTCCGCTAAAGAAGTGAAATTCAGTGATGATGCCCGCTCACGCATGGTGAAGGGTGTGAACATTCTGGCCAATGCCGTCAAGGTCACGCTGGGTCCGAAGGGCCGCAACGTGGTTCTGGACAAGGCGTTCG